>Ga0075152_10003511_pt1 | contig 10908 bp, 6 predicted proteins | sample JI61114C2DNA_FD_70964 | JGI IMG/M metagenome (GOLD analysis project Ga0075152, IMG submission 70964) | Wastewater effluent complex algal communities from Wisconsin, to seasonally profile nutrient transformation and Carbon sequestration -... | ecosystem: Engineered > WWTP > Effluent > Algae...
GGTTTGTATGCAAAGGTTGCCTGAGGATTTACAGTGTAGAAAACGGTGTTGAAAAAAATGTGGCTTTCTTTTTCGAAAAAAATATAGCCAGTGATTTTATAAGCATGCGGCATGCAATACCTTCTAATTTTTTTATTGAAGCCATGGAAGATACTGCGGTACTTGCTGCCCACAAACCCGATTTTACACCTGTAATAAATTTCTCAAAATCGCTTATATCGCTTTCTGCAAATTTTTTCCAAAACAGTTACTTTAAAGAGCTGGAACACAGTAACTCCTTTAAATTGCTGAACTCTGAAGAACGCTATAAATTTTTGCAGGAGAGGCACCCAAAATATTTGCAACGCATACCACTTACCTACCTGGCATCGTACCTTGGCATGAGCCGTAAAACACTAAGCCGTATAAGGAGCAATACACAGTAATTTATTTTGTGTCATTTGACATAGCAGCCCCGCTTGCCCGCCAGTAATTTTGCATTCTTAAAATAAGGCAGGATGCTGGTGATCAATTATCAATATTTGGTTCATAATAAATCTATCATTAATACAGCGGGTGTTAATGTAGATCATTATTTCTACCTTAATGGCGTACAGGTACTTGGCGCAAAACTTAAAGCAGAAGGCACTGTTTTTTTTATTACCGACGAAGCCGGGCTCAATCTTTTTTATAATGGCATAATAACCCTGCAACAACTGTTTAATGAAAGCAGTTCCAGTTTTGTTACCATTCTTATAAATGATGAGCCAAGGTATTCGGTACGTAATAATATAGAATTAAAAGAAGGCGAAAAATTAATGCAGGAGTTTACAGATACAAAAGCGTAACAACTTAAACAATTGTTTATTAAATTATTCCGTATGAAAACCTGAGGGAAAATGTGTGTATTGGAGCCGCTCTTTATTTAATTAAAGGCGGTATTTTTTTGCAATACATATAATCTGAATTAACTTTTGACATAGAGAAAATTGCCGCGTCAGCAGTTACTTTTTTATTAAACTTACAGCACAGCCACCACCATTTGCCAGCCATATATTTAGCTTGCTGTTATTATCTGCAATTCTTGTTTCTATTGTGTACGCTTCCGGGTTTTTAAGCCAGTCTGCATTTTCAGCATCGCGGTAAATTGTGGCTTCGTATGTTGCGCCCGGGTCTAAAAAATCTAATGCTACCGAAATGCTGCGGCTGTGTTCATCAGTAATGGCACCAATAAACCAGTTGTTTTTTCCTTTTGCTTTTCTTGCAATGGTTATATAATCACCAGGCTCTGCTTCCAGTATTTTAGTATCGTCCCAGTCAACCGGCACATCCACAATAAACTGAAAGGCATCCAGGTGCTCGTTATAATTTTCCGGCAGGTCTGCAGCCATTTGCAAAGGGCTGTACATGGTTACAAACAGCGCTAATTGTTTTGCCAAAGTAGAGCGAACCCGTTGTTTGCGTGTACTGTCGAACTGGTTTAATTTCAAATGGAAAAAGCCTGGGGTAAAATCCATTGGGCCGCCCATTAATCTGGTGAAAGGCAGTATGGTGGTATGTTCCGGCACCATACCCAATGTGGGTGCATTATTAAATTCACTTCCCCTTGCCGCTTCATTTGCAAGCCAGTTGGGGTAAGTTCTTTGCAAACCGGTTGGGTGCACGGGTTCATGTGCAGCAACCATAATTTTATACTTTGCTGTTTTTTCGGCCACCCTTATAAAGTGGTTCACCATCCATTGCCCGTCATGATGTTCCCCACGCGGAATAATGCGCCCAACGTATCCTGTTTTTACCGTGTTTATTCCATAATTATTCATAAAGCGGTAAGCGGTATCCATCCACCGCTCGTAGTTGGTTACGGCGCCCGATGTTTCGTGGTGCATAATAATTTTTACGCCTTTCCCTGCTGCATATTTTGTAAGTGAATCTATATTATAATCAGGGTATGGTGTTACAAAATCAAAAACATCTTCTTTCCAGTTGCCGAACCAGTCTTCCCAGCCTTCGTTCCAGCCCTCAACAAGTACACCATCAAAACCATATTTTGCCGCAAAGTCAATATAGGTTTTTACGTTTTGTGTGTTTGCACCATGTTTACCGCCTTCTCTTGGCCAGTTTGCTTTGCCTATATGCATCTCCCACCACATGCCGATAAATTTCTGCGGCTTTATCCAGCCTTCATCGCCAATTTTTGATGGCTCGTTTAGATTTAAAATAGTTTTTGAAGCAAGGATATCTGTGGCTCTGCTGCTTACAATAATTGTTCGCCACGGGGTTTTTGCTGGTGCCTGTAAATAAGCTTTATTGCCAACAGCATCTGGTACTAAATGCGATTGCAATGTGCGTGTTTTTTTATCCAGTACAAGGTTCATTGCGGGGTAATTAACCAAGGCAGCTTCATGTATGTTTATATAAAAGCCATCCGTAGTTTTCATCATTAAAGGTGTTTGCACAGCATTTGCCCCAATGGGCGATGTAACTGCAATATCCTTTTCTTTTTTTGCAGCGGCAACGGCATCCACTTCACTTAATTTTGTTGTGTTGTATGGGTATTCATTGGTATCATAATCACCGGGTATCCAAAATGTTTTATGGTCACCGGCCATTGCAAACTGTGTTTTCTCTTCGGCAACTATAAAATAATTGAGCCCGGCCTGTTTAGGAAATTCATAACGAAAACCCATACCGTCATTAAATACCCTGAATATTACATTCAATAAGATACCAGCGTTTGATTTGTCTTTTAGTTTTAATACAAGTTCTTTATAGTTGTTCCTTATAGTGGATACTTCACCCCAAACCGGTTTCCAGGTTTCATTAAAAATCGTTGTATCTGCAGATACAATTGCAAACCTGTTAAGCTCCACAGCGGGCTTACTTAACGAAAACCCTATGCCCGAAGGCAGGATTATATTCTTGCCATTTAAACTTAGGCTGTACAATATTTTATTGTCTTCGCCATGGCGTACTTTTAATAAGATTGAATTATCGGGAGAGCTTACTGTTGCCGTTTTTTGGGCGCAGAGTAAAGAAAAAGTACAAACACAAATAAGTGTAATAACAAGCAGTTTTATTCTAAGGCGCATATTTTCCTTTTAATAAAGATCAATAAATTATTAATGAAACTGTCGGTAGCCTGAAAATATTTTTTAGCCAAACTTTTTTGCTGTTGTTAATCTTTCTTGTTCCAAAACTTCGATGCTTGTACTTTCTTTTCTTTATTCAGCTTTTACCTGAGAGCAGATATAGGAGAAGATGGGAGTGCTTACCTGTTAAGCCCAATTAATATTTATATAATCGCCTTTTTCATACACACACTATTTTCAACGTTTTCATATTGCCCGTAATTTTTAATTATTGTATATCCCGCCTTTTGATACAGCCTTATTGCTTCCGGTTGTTTTTTCCCGGTTTCTAAAATACATTCCCGGTAATTTAATTCTGATGCCCATAATTCTAATTCTGTTAAAATGCTGAATGCCACTCCCTGCCCACGGTATTGCGGCAGTACAAACATTCTTTTTATTTCTGCTGTAGTTTGGTCATATTCTTTAAACGCACCGCAGCCTGTTGGTATATCGTCAATATAGCAAATGATTACATTACGGATATTTTGGGTTTTATTAAATTGCGCATAAAAGGAATGTTCTTCACCGTCCCTTATCCTTAAATCTTCATCAAGTAAAACAACAAGGTTTTGAAAATCTGTGTTGCCTGAATCGGTTCTGTAGAAACTGATCATAAAATTAAATTACAATATATTAATAAATAGTGCAGCACATTTATACAGTTTGCATATTTGTCACAGGTAAGGCCCCTGATAAATGTAAATTGAAATTATAATATTTAGAATAAGTAAAAGGCATTTTTTGAGCCGGGCAGCAGAATATGAATTGAACTTCGTTGTGTCACTCACTTGTACGTTATTTACATTATTGAGCAAAGCACAGGCAACCTGCATATAACATAAAACTATAAAGTGCATAGTTTAAACCTGAAATGCACAACCCTTTAAGAAATTGATATTTTAGAAACAAATAAGCATTGCTACACAGGATAGCATCAGCCCAATTAATAACAGAAAGATAAAGTTATTGCCCCGGAACAAGTCCGGGGTAAACTGTGCAACAGAGATGCCATGAAACGATTAGTTGGTATCATGCTTTTTTTTCCGAATCTGTTTCACAATCCTGGTAAATGTTGAAGCTTAAATATTTTATTATTTTGCTATTGTGTAAAAAATACACATCTTTGATTCTATAATTGGGATACTTGTTTTTTTTTCTTTAATTAGTAAGAATACGGTATCCTTTTAAAATAAAATAAATTGCTTGCTCATGAAAAAGTTTTTACTAATCCCTTTTGCTTTTTTTGCCGTAATAGCAAATGCACAGTTATTAAAATGGACGCCTGATTTTATTAAAGAAAGCGCAACACCCGTAACCATTACAATGGATGCCAACTTTGGCAATAAAGGCTTGCTTAATTATACACCAACTACGGATGTATATGTGCATATTGGTTTAATTACCAACAAAAGCACTTCGCCTTCTGCCTGGCAGCATGTAAAATTTAATAATTTTAATGCGCCCGACCCTTCTGTACAAACCACATACCTTGGTAATAATAAATGGAGTTTTACAATCAATGGCGGGCTGAGGCCATTTTTTAATGTTACCGATGCAAGTGAAACCATACAAAAAATTGCAATACTTTTCAGGAGCGGCAACGGCTCAAAAAAACAGGCAAATACTGATGGCAGCGATATGTATATTCCCGTATATGATAACGGCGTTTATGCAAGGCTTGATACACCTTTGCGGCAACCAACATACATACCTGTTCCAGAACCAATCAATAAAAATATTGGTGATGCATTAACCATCAATGCAAAATCGAGTGTGGCGGGTACATTGAAAATATTTTTCAACGGTAATTTATTAGCAACTTCTGCAAGCACTTCCGTATCAGCAAATACAACTGTTTCACTCGGTGGTGATCAATTAGTAGTGGCTGAAATAACCAGTGGTATTACCGTACACAGGGATACTACCAAATTTATTGTGGCCAAAACAGTTGTGGCCACTTTGCCTGCCGGAGCCAAAGACGGAATAAATTATGAGCCGGGTGACACTTCTGCAATACTTGTTCTGTACGCACCTTTTAAAAACAATGTTTTTGTGCTGGGCGATTTTAATAACTGGGCACTCTCGGCCCAGTACCTGATGAATGTAACGCCTGATCTTAACCGTTACTGGATAAGGCTTACACACCTTACACCGGGCACAGAATATGCTTACCAGTACCTTATTGATAACAGTATTAAAGTGGCTGATTACAATACTGAAAAAGTGCTTGATCCTTCTAACGATCAGTATATTTCAACGGCAACTTATCCAAACCTTAAACCATACCCAACAGGTAAAACCACCGGCATAGTAAGCATTTTACAAACAGCCAAACCTGCATTTACATGGCAGGTAAGCAGCTTTACAAAGCCGGATAAAAGGAACCTTATTATCTACGAATTATTAGTTCGTGACTTTGTTGCTGCACAAAACTGGCAAACGCTGAAAGATACCTTAAGTTATCTAAAACGTTTGGGCATTAACGCAATTGAACTAATGCCTTTTAATGAATTTGAAGGCAATAACAGTTGGGGCTATAACCCAAGTTTCTACTTTGCCCCGGACAAAGCTTATGGCACCGAAACCGCTTTAAAACAATTTATTGATGAATGTCATAAACAGGGCATTGCAGTAATAATGGATATGGTACTCAATCATTCATTTGGCCAAAGCCCAATGGTGCAGATGTACTGGGATGCTGCCAATAACAGGCCCGCTGTAAACAGCCCTTGGTTTAATACTGTCCCCAAACATGCTTATAATGTTGGCTACGATATAAACCATGAAACCGGTGCCACTGCTGATTTTGTAAACCGTGTAATAACACACTGGCTGACCAATTATAAAATTGATGGTTTCCGCTGGGACCTCTCCAAAGGGTTTACGCAAAAACAAACCTGCGATGCAAATGGCGCCAACTGCAATGAAGGAACATTCTCCGCTTACGATGCAACACGTATAGCCATCTGGAACAAATATTATGGCTACATGAAAGCAGTTTCTGCAAACAGTTATTGCATACTGGAGCATTTTGCGGATAACACAGAAGAAAAAGAACTTTCCAATGCCGGCATGATGCTGTGGGGCAACAGCAACTACAGTGTTAACGAAGCCACAATGGGCTGGTTACCTAACTCTGATTTTAGTTACGGCATATATACCAACAGGGGATGGACACAGCCAAACTTAGTTACTTACCCCGAAAGCCATGATGAAGAACGCCTGATGTATAAAAATGAAAAATACGCAAACCTTGCTAATGTGGCTTACAATACAAGATCAGTAACCATTGGTGCAAAACGCAATGGTATGGCTGCCGCATTCTGGAGCATGATTCCCGGCCCTAAATTAATATGGCAGTTTGGTGAATTAGGTTACGATTATTCACGGTGTTATCTCGCAACAAATGGTGAGGGCGGAGACTGCAATACAAAAACAGACCCCAAGCCAATCAAGTGGGATTATTATCAAAACGCCGACAGAAAAGCCCTGTACGATGTGTATGCAAAACTTATTAAACTGCGTACCACGCCACAGTACCTTTCCACATTTACAACAGGCGCTATTGGTTATAATTTATCAGGGGCTGTAAAATGGTTAACTGTAACTGACAATGCACTTAAAGTAATAGTGTTTGGAAATTTTGATGTGTTTGCACAATCAACTACCATTAACTTTCCTAATACAGGCGTGTGGTATAATTATTTTACCGGCGTTTCCATTAATATAAATTCCACTGCTTACCCGGTTACTTTGCAGCCCGGCGAATATTATGTGTATACCAGTTCGCAGATAGTATTACCAGTAAATATTTTAAATTTTACAGCAACAAAAGTTGATAAAAATGTAGAAGTAAAATGGAGCACCGGCAACGAAATAAATAACCGCCAGTACAATGTAGAGCGCAGTGCAAATGGCAATGCTTTTACAGCACTTACAACTGTTCAGCCTTCCGCATCACTGGCACAGATAAAACAATACCAGTTTACAGATAAAAAACCTTTAAGCGGCAACAGCTATTACCGCCTTAAACAAATTGATAAAGATGGCCAGTCACATTATTCTGCCGTAATAAAAATTAGTTTTAATAACCAGGGCAGTTTGTGGCAGGTATATCCAAACCCTGCAAACAGCACCACTGCTGTTTATGCGCAGGCCAACCTTAGTAAATTCCAGTTTATAATTACAGATATGCAGGGTAAAACACTTTACCGCAGCAATGCAGTAAATGCGGTAACTGCCAATCAAAAAATAGATATACCTGTAAAAAATTTATCAAAAGGTGTTTACCTGTTGAAAGTAATTTCCGGCGAAGCAACAGCAACGGAAAAACTTATTATACAGTAACGCATTGTTTAAAATATGTATAACCACCGGCTTTTTAACCGGTGGTTTTTTATTGCCATATATTTCAATTGTAATATCCATTGCAATAAATTAATGAAAGAATTTTTTTGGGCCAGGCAACAGGATATCTATGAAACTTTAGTTGCGTCGCACCCTTGTGCATTTGGGAAGTGAAGGAGCTTTTACCGAAGCAAAGAATAGAGCGAAAGCTTATTTACTGTAAGAATGGATAAGTAATAAATCTCAATGATAAGCCAAAGAGCCTAGGCTCAGGTTCGTGTCCTTTGTAAAATGTGATAAATCACATCTCATTCTGTGATAAATCACATTTTTTGGTAAAAAATAGCATTGTAAACTTGCACTGTAATTAATTTTTAACTCTCTCACTAAACAAGTACAATTATGAAAACGATTGCAAAATTATCTTTTGCGCTATTTACACTCCTCATTTTCACGGTGCATGCAAAAGCTGGTGTTCCTAAAGACAGCACTGCAAAAAACTGTAACTTTCATCTAAAAGACGATAACATTTTTACCGAAATTGACACATCTGACCCCGTCGTTTATGGCAGATCAGATGTTTCCCCGGCATATAGGGACGTGCAATATAATAAGGGAGAAGATTGCGAAATGTCCTATGATTGCGTAGCTAATAACACTGCTGTTTTATATTATGTTGTTTATTTCCTAAATATCATAATTATTTTGCAGAAGATGCCGCCTTGCCCTGTGTCATCTTTTTTCACCCGGGAGGTTCCTCCGATTGCAGCGATGCTAACACTCATGATTTTATGCCAACCATGTGTACAGAAATGGCTCAAAAAGGGTTTATTTGCATTAATGTTGAGTACCGTCGGGGAAGGGCAAAAGACGGGCATTCACGCCGCTCTGTTCAGGCAGTACTGGCACAATATCGTTCCAGCCAGGATGGCCGCGGGGCTATTCGCAGTATTATACAAGTGGAGCGAAATGCTGTTTCTGGTGCTAAGTTCAAGATAGATACAACCCGTATTTTCTTAGCTGGTGCAAGTGCCGGTGGCCTTATTGTAAATACGGCTGCTTATTACAGCAAAGAAATGGTTGCGGCTGCATTTCCTAATTTTGCCGGTTCACCAACAATAGAACAGGTTCTTGGCCCGATTGATGCCGACTATTACATAGGCGGACCCAATATAGACTTTCAACCGAAAATATTGGGCGTTTTAGACATGTGGGCAGGAATAACAATGCCCCTTCAATATTATACTGGTGCCAACCAGGCTGATTTTTTTACAGATCCATTATTATTTCCACCAGCCAACAAACCCGCATTAATTAGTTTTCAAGGATATTTGGACGATGTATTCCATTTTACTGAAGACGACCAACAGCGAACTATTTTTTCTCACCCTCCAATAGCTGGGCATTTCAATTATAATGCCACCAATGCTTGTTTACTTTCAGGAACCGGCACATACCAGGTAGATACCAATAGGATAACATTCGATTTATTTATTGGCAGTTCATTAAACTTATACCATATCCTTGACGGCCTTAATGTATTGACAGAACTGTACGTAGATTGCAAAATGGGGCATGGGGTAGACGATGGCGATGATTTTGGAACAAGCCTTGCAACGCAGCAATTAGTCTGGACATATATGGTGGAGCGCACCGCTGTCTTTTTCCAGTCTGTTATGATCCATAAAACAAAAACATCCCTGGGCAATAGTCTCTTTATAGAGTGCGAAAATACCAGAGACAGATGCAGCCACGCGAACGACACATGTACAAATACACTTGAATTTTGTGTACCATTGCCATAACTACATATATAAACAAACATTGTTAACAATAAAAATTATATTTATGAAACACTTAATTACGCTTTTCCTTTTAATTGTTATCGTAAGCGTTGCGGTTGCCCAACCCGGCACATTGGATAATAGTTTTGGCAATGAAGGAATAGTAACCGGTCAGGGATATACAGGTTATGCTTTTGCTACAGCTTTACAAACTGATGGCAAAATAATTATTGCTGGCAGCGGTAGCTATAAAGCTGCCGGGGGCGTTCTGGTAGCACGTTATAATACGGATGGTACAATTGACAACTCTTTTGGGGACAATGGAATTGTGGTAAATGATTTCCATGGACCTTTTGATGAAGCGTATAGCATTGCTGTGCAGCAAGATGGTAAAATTTTGGTTGCAGGGGAAATAGGCAAGTTGGATGCGGGGTTGCTAAGGTTTTTACCTGACGGTACACCCGATAGCTCTTTTGGTGAAAATGGTGGTGCTTTTACTGATCTCGGAGGCGCTGAATATGTGCATTCAGTGGTATTACAACCCGATGGTAAAATAGTTGTTACTGGTATCGAAGGAACCCGTAAAGCTTTTGTAGTCCGTTTCCTTTCTGATGGGAGTTTGGATGAAAGCTTTGGTAACCATGGCAGTGTTATAACCGTTATGCAATATGCTTCTTCAATAGACTGCATGACATTGCAGCCCGATGGAAAAATAATTATTGCGGGTATATTTAGTGTAAATGGGTTTCGTCAAATGTTATTGATACGCTATAAAGCTAATGGCAATTTGGATCAGGACTTTGGAACGGATGGAATATTAATAAAGACTTTTCTTTCCGGCTATCACATGGTTACTTTAAACTCTATTATTTTACAGCCTGATGGCAAAATAGTAATAGCAGGGAGTTCATCACCGCAGTACGACATATTTATGGCGCTTGCCCGTTTTGAAAGCAATGGCAGCGTTGATATTGCATTTGGTAAAGAAGGGAAAGTGCTTACTGATTTTCAAACGGATGAATCCGCCGCAACTTCTGTTTTATTACAACCGGATGGTAAAATTATTGCAACTGGTAGTACAAATGATAATGTTGGGCTTAATGGTGCTTTTGCGCTTGCCCGCTACCAAACCAATGGCAGTTTAGATTCTTCTTTTGGTATAAATGGGTTGCAATCAACTTCTATTCCCGGAGATGTACGGTCTTATGCCTCGGTTTTACAGAAAGACGGCAAGATGGTTTTAGCTGGATTTAATATCAATCTATTTACACTTGCCCGCTACAATGGTGGAGATGCCATATTACCCATTACTTACAACCATTTTACCGCAGAGCAAAACAAGCAAAACATTGCACTTAACTGGCAAACAGCTACAGAATTAAGTAACAAGTATTTTGCTGTAGAGCGTAGCACCAATGCGGTTAATTATGCAGCTATTGCACAAGTAAACAGTGCAGGTACAGGCGCAATTGCACACGAATATAATTACACAGATAAACTGCCTGTACCTGGCACCAACTATTACCGCCTTAAACAAACAGATGCAGATGGCAGGTACAGCTACAGTAAAGTGGTAAGCATTAATTATTTAAAACCCGGTACAATACTATTGCTTCCTAACCCAGCAAAAGACCAGCTTACTGTAAAAGGTTTAAATGCGGCAAACA
>Ga0075152_10003513_pt1 | contig 10904 bp, 11 predicted proteins | sample JI61114C2DNA_FD_70964 | JGI IMG/M metagenome (GOLD analysis project Ga0075152, IMG submission 70964) | Wastewater effluent complex algal communities from Wisconsin, to seasonally profile nutrient transformation and Carbon sequestration -... | ecosystem: Engineered > WWTP > Effluent > Algae...
GTTGTGCGGAAAAAGTTTGTACCATTCGCGCAGCAACAAATCGATACCCATGCCGACCATCAAAACGGCGATTGGATAAACATAGGCTGCATACTGCGGCGATAGAATAATGATTGGTACGAGGCAGGCTATCCAAAACCAGACTACGTAACTGCGCGCTGTATATTTAATAATAATAAATCGGTATAAACCAGTAGCAATCACCAAAAAAACACCAATTGAGAACATCGGTCGTGCTACTGAACCAGAGCCTGCATCAACAAAACCAACGTAGTCTTTTAGAAGCTCAAGTAGATTTGTTTGAAGGTTGAGAATTTCGCCCGGAAAACCGAGTAATTGCAAGGCTAGCTTTGGCTGTAAAACAATACTATAGATCAAAGGAACGAGTGTCAATAAAGCTACTATTGCAGCAATTATCACGCGATTAGGATTTAGTTTACGAGTCAAAAAGCGAATATGAGGATGAGCAATGACAGTTGTAATGACGGCTAGATCTAGGTAAATTCCAAGTGGCGTATAAATATTTAGCGCCAAAAAGACAAAAAATAAAACTTTCCAAAGCATTGTTGGCTTGTATCTGCGGCTGACTAGCATAGCGCTAAGTAGCAACCAAAATGAAACAGCAAAATGATACATGGTCGGCGTACCGTCCTGGGCTGTAAACAGAAAAATTGGCATGGTGGCTGCGATACCAGTTGTGATGAGAGCAACGTTGCGTTTGAGCCAAATGGCTAGTAGTACGTAGATGCCGATAATGGTCGCAACGCCAAAAATCAATGAAGGCAACTTGATGCTAAACGAAGAAACATCAAAAAGTGCAAAACTAGCTCTTTGGATAATATGATACGGTAGGTCGATAACAGTTTGCGGATCGAAATGATAAAATTGCAAACTACCGCTCTTGACACTAGCAATCTTTTCTTCAAGTCGAATACCGCCGGGTACGAAAACAACTGCAAAAATTAATGCAGCAAAAATCGCCGATCCGATAGACAGGTAGCCGATAAGGTAACGCCAGCGATACAGCGCATACGAAGTGATTTTTTGCTTCATACTATGTCAATATTGTAGCATATTAATCGTGACGTCGATCGAGAGACATAAATCGGAGCCTCTCAGGATGGAAGTAAAGTTGCACTTTGCCAACAGGACCGTTTCGGTGCTTGGCAATAATCAGGTCGGTAATGTTTTGAACCTCTGGATTATCTGGCTCGTAATATCCTGGTCGATAAATAAAACTAACTATGTCGGCATCTTGTTCGATGCTTCCCGACTCGCGTAGATCAGCCAACTGCGGGATCGGTGGCGTCCGACTTTCGACCGAGCGTGATAGCTGGCTCAGAGCTATCAATGGTACGTTTAGCTCGCGCGCCATCAATTTTAGACCGCGCGAAATTTCAGAAACTTCTTGTACGCGATTACCATTGTGGCTGCCAGAGGCTTGCATTAGCTGCAGGTAGTCAACGATAACAAGACCGAGGGGTGACTCGTGGTTTTTGCGCCGCGCTTTTGTTCGCATTTCGAGAACCGACAAGCCCGGTGTGTCGTCTATGAAAATTGGCGCTTCGGCCATCTCGCCCATTGCTTCTGATAGCTTACCCCAGTCGTCATCGCTCAAGTTACCGGTGCGGATATTCCAGCTATCAACACCTGATGCGTCGGCCAGCATACGATCGACCAACTGCTCTTTGCTCATCTCTAGAGAAAAAAACAAAACTGGCAGTTTTGCAATGGTTGCAACATTGTAGGCAAGATTGGTCACAAGCGTTGTTTTACCCATCGCCGGACGAGCTGCTAGGATAATCAAATCACTGCGCTGCAAGCCAGCCGTCATAGTATCGAGGTCGCGGTAGCCAGTTCGAATGCCGCGTAGTTGGCCTTTGTTGCGATGTAGCTCCTCGATGCGATCGAAGCTCTCGGTCAAGATGCTATCGAGACTTACTAAATCTTGTTTGAGACTTTGGTCGGACACATTGAATAATTCGGTCTCGGCTTTTTCGAGCAACTCTTGAGTTGAAGTTTCTTCGTCAAAACCAAGTTCAGCAATATCGCTGCTCGCTTTGATCAGACGACGACGGATGGCTTTATTCGCAACAATTTCTGCATATGTTGCAGCGTGGGCAGCTGTCGGCACATATTGGGTCAGCTCTGTTAAATATGCCGATCCGCCCACAGCGTTTAGCTCATCTTTCTTTTTTAACTCCTCAGTTAGCGTCAGTAGATCGACTGGCTTATGCTTTTCATAAAGCCGGTAAACAGCACCATAGATAGTTGCGTGGCGTTTGTCATAAAAATCAATTGTTTTTACAATCTCGGCGACATCAGACACTACTTCTTCATCAAGCAAAATTGCTCCGAGCAAACTTTTTTCAGCATCAAGATTTTGAGGAGGAATTTTTCCAGCAACAACTTCTTTTTTATTCGGCATAATCAACTTCCTCTCCCCCACCCATAATAGCAGCAACGGCGGCTGTTTCGCTATCTTCTGGCGGTTTAACATCGGCTTTTACCTCAATATTTAGGCTAGAAAAACCGAGTTGGTTCAGAGCATCATTGAGCTTAGTGAGCTGCTTGGGGGCATTTAAACGATTTGCGTTGAAGCGGTTCCCCGCAAAAATAATTAGCGAATTTTCATCTAGCTGGTAGTTTGATTTTGATAAAAGCGACTGAACGGCCGAATCATTTTTGAGTTGATCGATGAAATTTTGCCAACTAAAAGTGCTTGGTTTTGAGACATCTAGCGAACTAGCTTTTTTTGGCTTGGCTACAGGAGGCTGATTGGCGACAGTTGCCTCAAGTGGTTTAGTGGCAACTGGTGTAGGACTAGCACTTGCACTTGGTTCAGGGCCGTCTGTTTGGGAGGTGTTCGACACTAGCACCGTTAGCAGCTTGATGAATGGATAGCTACTTGAAGGCACTGCTAACAGATCTTCCATAAGGGGCGAATCATTTGGGCGTGAGGCGAGAGTTTGCTTGAGCATTGCAATCAAAGACTGACTTAGCCGAACAGGGTTAGTGCCGTTTGCTTCGAAATTGTCAATTATCTCAACAATTTTATTAACACTTGCTTGTCGATAGGCGCTAATTAGCTCATCGACTTGCCTATCAGCCGGTATACCTAGAACATCGAGCACCAGTTGCTCATTTATGCGTTCTTGGTAGCCGTTTGATAACTGATCGAGCAAGCCAATGCTATCGCGAAAACTACCGCCACCGTGCTTTGCCAACTGAGTCAAAGCCTGATCGTCAATCTCGATATTTTCGGCGTTAGCGATTCGTCGCAAGTGAGCAATCGACACAGCATCAGTTATCTTACGAAATTGATAGCGGTGGACACGGCTGATAATCGTCTCGGGCAATTTGTCAGCATCGGTCGTTGCCAAAATAAATACAACGTGTTCTGGCGGCTCCTCAAGCGTTTTTAACAAAGCGTTAAAAGCCGGTTTTGAAAGCATGTGTACTTCATCGATAATATAGATCTTTTTGGCTGCCACAGTTGGCGCAAAACGGACATTATCACGAAGCTCACGAACATCATCGACGCCATTGTTGCTGGCGGCATCGATTTCAATAATATCAAGATGACTTGAGTCATCGGAGTAATCTAGGCCATTGATCTCATGAGCCAAAATTCGAGCAATCGAAGTTTTACCTACCCCTTTTGGACCCGTCAGTAAGTAGGCATGGTTGATACGACCACTTTCAATCGAGCGTTTTAATAACGCCGTAACATGCTCTTGACCGTAAACATCATCCAACTTGCGCGGTCGGTATTTACGATAAAGAGCTTGGTGGACACTCCCCTTGCTCATGTGGTCTTATTATACGCTATTTGAGCCTAAAGAGCAGCTTCGACAGCAGCCCAAGTAGCTTCAGGATTATCTTCTGGAACGATGATAGTCACTTGATCGCCAATATTGATTCGGAAGTAAGTGACGCTAGCTAGCAAAATACGGAATTCTCGCCCTTGAGCTTCGACATAGTAAGCGCCGTCATGCTGCACCAATGTACCGATAATCTGTCGTCTAGCGACAGGACCGATCTGCTTATAAATAAAGCCGCCATCATCGGCAATTGTTAATTTCAAGATGTCGCCTTCTACAAGCTTGGACTTTGACGCGTAGTTTGCAGGCACCGGATAGGTTTTTCCATCGGGGCCAGCCATAACTTGCCCATCGAAAACACCTTCGACAACTTTGCCGCTGACATCTTCATTGGGCGCATGCTTGCTGGATACGATAGCGCCATCGTCGCCAACTATGCTAATAAGCAACTCTTTGGCTGCTGCTAAATTTGTCTCTGCTTCGCCGAGTAGCGACATCAGACGCTTGACATGTTTTTCTGGTAGGTCAGACATTTTCTCGCATTTCCTTGTCTGTTTTTGATAATGATACTCTTATATATAGCGCCTTGGTTTTTATAAGTCAAGAAGCAGTCAAAAGTCAACCACGATTTTGGCTCGACTTTCCACATGCTTTTCAGTAGTTTCGGCTAAGTCGTTGTAAAAAATGTTATTAAATACGTCTCCGCAAAATAAAAACTGCCCCAACATTGTCGGAGCAGTCTTCTAAAAACAATACGGCTAAATAGTTTACTAAACGAGTTCGACAGTTGCACCAGCTTCTTCGAGCTGTTTTTTGGCTGCTTCAGCGTCGTCTTTAGATACACCTTCTTTGACGTTTGCAGGAGCGCCGTCAACGATAGCTTTTGCTTCACCAAGACCAAGACCAGTGATTTCTTTGACTGCTTTGATGACAGCGACTTTTTGAGCACCAGCGTCAGCTAGCTTGACTGTAAATTCGCTCTTTTCATCAGCAGCAGCTGCACCAGCGTCACCGCCAGCAGCAGGTCCGGCTACAGCAACAGCTGCTGCAGCAGGTTCGATACCGTATTCATCTTTTAGAACATTTTTAAGTTCATTTACTTCAAGTACTGTAAGCTTTGTTAGCTCTTCAGCAAGTTTTTTTACATCAGCCATAATTATCCTTTCAAATAGATAGACTTGTTAATATTAAGCAGTTGCTTTGGCTTCGACACCATCGAGTAGGGCATGTAAATTGCCAGATAGTCCGTTGGTGACATCGTGAACTGGTGAAAGCAGCTGTGCAATTGTTTCTGCAATAAGCTGTTCTTTGCTTGCAAGACCGGCGAGATCTTTGACCTCATCGACGCCAAGTAGCTTGGCTTCGCCAGAAATCGCACCGACAAATTGTAGTGAGTCGTGCTCTTTGGCAAAGTCGTTTAGCACTTGCGCTGGTGCAACTTCGTCGCTATCGCTAATGGCGTAAAGCAATTGACCTTTTAGGCCAGTACTATCGACATCTTTGAGCGCTTTTGTGTTGGCAAGAGCTACGCGGACCAAACGGTTTTTTGTAACCTTGATAACAACACCTTTTGAACGCGCCATTGCGCGTAATTTTTGCAAGTCAGCAACGCTCGTTCCATGATACTGTGCAAACACAGTCATCTTAGAACTTGCAAGCAATTCTGTCATTTCACCTACCAAAGTTTGCTTTTTATCGCGTGAAATTGCCATAAAAATCCTTTCGGGTAGATATTTCTTTAATAGCCGTATTGTTAATGATCGACATACGACGAAACCGCAAAAGTCTCGTACCAATATATTGACGACAAAACGTAGGAAGAATTTCCCTCGGTAGCAGATTAAGTATTCTGATGAATACGGCTACTGTCTTTGGTGATGTCTATATAATACTATCACAAAGAAAAAGCAGTGTAAAGCAGCTATAGACAAAATAATGTATATATGATATAATGAAATAATGGTAAGAATTATACGCAAAAACAATATAGAGAAATACGGAATATTCTTAGATAAGCCATCTCCACTTCCTTTAGTTCCTTTTGGCGCGGGGCTAGAAACTCCAGCAGGTGGCACAATCGAGGGAATTCTAGATGCAAATGTTCCATATGATGTTTTGGCTAGCGTTTGCGCACAAAATGTCAAGAAACGAGGCGCAGAAGCGATGTCTACCTTCAAGCTTGCAATGACGCATGATTTGAGTTGGCCCAATGTTGAACACTACACGGAGTTGAGACGACGAGAGCTAGGTACCGGTGAAGATGAAATGACTATTGCCGAAAGAGTCGAGTATTTCTCAACAGGTGGCTATATGCCAGCATACGAAATCGCAGCCTTTTCTCGCGTTAAAGATACAGACCCTTATGATAATGGGATTGCTAATGAGGTATTGCGACAACTGGCAAAACTACGAAAAGGGCACTCTAGACCTGAGAAAATACGCTCGAAACCTAAGGTTACTCGAGTTATTGGTGATTATGCTGTCTTTTTGACGAAGGTAGATGTAGGTGTGCTTGTAGATGCAAAAGATTGGAAAGAAAAAACAGTCGGTGTACTTACGTCTAGAACAGCGGGCGTAGTCGATCTGGAAAGGCTCAAAGAGCAATCACGGCGTGATGCGGCTATTGTTCAAACACTTGCGACTGCTCAGCCAGATGATTACGATACCGATGCAATCTCAACATTACGAACATATTTTGACGATATGCTAGCAAAACAGCATAATGGCTTAAGGCCGTCATTTGCATATCCTTTGGTTGAATCATTGTATCTACATAGGGAAATACCTTATAACTCAACCCCTGATTCCAATGACTAAGAAAATAAGTTTATTTTTGTATAGTCGAAGATCTCTTCTACAGTCTTGCTGGCATCTATAACCTCAACGCCATAATCTTTCGCTATTTCTGTGTAAGCGTTGTTGACGCGCATCTGGAAATCGCTTGGTCTAGACTCAAATGTATCGGGATGTTCGAGTGCACCACGTGCGGCAATGCGCCGGGCTCTCTCGGCTTCATTTTGGAAGTTCAAAATAATCCCAATGTCGGGGTGCATATACTTTGAATCGGTGTATTCGGCCGTCATACGCGCAATCGTCTGTATATCCATACCTTCACCGTAACCCTGAAACGCAAGCGATGACCAATAATTGCGCGTGCAGATCACCCAAGCTCCCTGTTCGAGCGTTGGAACAATTTTGTTGTGCCAAAGTTCATGGCGAATTGCTGTAAAAATCAGCAAGTTGGTCATCGGTGAGCGCTCGAGATGACCATTGAGAACTACTTTTCGTAGTTCTTCACCGATTGGTGTGCCGCCTGGCTCTTTGACATGAATTGAATCTATGCCGAGAGTTTTTAGATGTTCGGCCAATAAGTCAGCTTGAGTCGATTTGCCAGTACCATCTGGTCCCTCTATGACGACATATTTGCCGCGCTGGGTCATTTCATGCCTTTGGCGAGTCCTGGAATCACAGGTGCAGATTTACGTTTGTCTTTGAAGGCGCGTGGTAGCATTTGGCTAGGATTCCAAGTGCTAATCAGCTCGTCTAAGTCATCAGTGTGCTGATATTTGCCGCTCATGCCATCACGTCCTGAGGCATAGCCACCTTCGACAGGTCCGGTATGGTGGAAAATTAACTGACCAACTCGCTCGCCAACTGGCAGGACAACACTTTCATGCATGTTTAGATTGTAAATTTCAAGGGTTATACGGTTTATGTAGCCTGGATCTACCCAGCCCGCGTCAAAGCAGACTGCCACGCCATTGCGCCCCCAGCTGCTACGGCTCTTGACTTCACAAGCGCCGCCATGCGCGCGGATGCCGACGAATTCGTGGGTGTGGCCCAAAATGCGTTCGCCTGGTTGTAAGACGATGATCGGGTGGTCTTCAGGGATGTTTTGAAATAGCGGTTTTTTGTTTTTTTGGCACCATTCTTTATGAGGCATTGCCTCTAGAGGCCCTTTAAAATACCGCTCAACGTCTTTTTCATCAAAAGGGTTATATATGCCACTCGCCTCTGGCTGGTCTTCCTGTTTGTAGAAATAATGGCCCAAGGTAAAGTCGAGACTTGCCTCGCTGACGTGTGCCGGATTGAAAGGAACGGAAACGATTCGACCGTCATCAATTGCCGCCATAATCTCGGTATTGCTGTATACTCCCATATCTCCATCTATTGTACCCTATTTTTTGTGTCAGGGTTCAACCCTGACACAAATTTGCCACAAAACTGTCAAGGTTGAACCCTGACACTGGCTGCGCTATTCTATGAATATGCCTAACCGAAATGTTATTCGTGAATTTGCCGCCGATACTTCATACCACTGTTACAATCGCGGTGTCGAACAGCGTGATATTTTTCTCGATGAGCAAGATTATGGCGTTTTTTTATCTCGGATCAAAAGTATGTTGACCGACCCTGAAGAGCTAAAGAAAGAGCTCAAAAAGAAGCCAAACAAATCAGCGGATAAGAATTACCGCCGCGTGCGACTAAAATCTTTCTATGGCGACATCAGTCTGCGAGCTTATTGCCTTATGCCGAATCATTTTCACCTCTTGGTTCATCAAAAATCTGATCACGCGCTTGGTGAGTTTATGCGAGTTTTGGCGACTAGCTACACTATGTACTTTAATGCCAAGTATAAGCGTGTCGGCCACCTATTTCAGGGACGATACAAAGCCCGCAGAGTAGATAGTGCTGTCTATGGCGTTCATATTTCGCGCTATATTCATCTAAATGGTTTGAATATGCCAGGCAGCTTTGAAAGGTACCAATACTCGTCGATGCGTTTTTTGGCTAATCCTGAAAACAAGCCCAGCTGGCTGGCATCGCAAGAAGTTCTGGCAGATTTTGGTGGCAATTATCAAAAATACCGCATGTTTGTGGCAGAGTATGCCGATCCAAACAGTCTTGAGCTGCTCGAAGACAAGTTCGATCTCGTCTAAACCGTCAAGGTTGAACCCTGCCCCTCTAGTGTCAGGGTTCAACCTTGACACTAGGGCGTGCTATAATTGAGGCATGAAAGCGGCGATTGTAGCTATGGATCGGTCAAATGCAATCGGTTATGACAATGACCTACCCTGGGGGCGTAGCTTAAAAGATGATTTGGCAAATTTTCGTAATGTGACAACTGGTCAAACCGTCATTATGGGTCGTAAAACTTTTGAATCAATAGGCAGCCGACCATTGCCAAATCGTCAAAACATCGTTATTAGTCGCAGCACGAAAGATGAAAACACCAATGTCGAATGGGCGTCTGACCCTGATAATGCTTATCAGATGGCCACCAGTGATGAGATTTATGTAATCGGCGGAGCTGGCCTTTGGCAATCAACTCTCGAAGACCTCGATCGTTTATATGTAACCTATGTCGATGCAGACTTTCCAGAAGCCACGGTCTTTTTTCCGCAAATTAGCTGTGAAGAGTGGCAGGAAATCGATCGGCAGCATTTTGAGGCCGATGAACGCAACGCCTATTCGTTTGATATCGTCACCTACGATCGAATAATTGATCAAAATCGCCGCGACTAAACAGCAATTGGCGCTTTGATCGCTGGGTATGGGTCGTAATTCTCGAGTCTAATATCGTCAAAGCTAAAATCATCGATATTTTTGATAGCTGGGTTGAGCCATAGCTTCGGCAGCGAACGCGGCGTACGCGCTAATTGTTCATCGACTTGCTGCATGTGGTTTAGGTAAAGATGAGTGTCGGCCAAAGTATGCACAAACTCACCTGCTTCAAGACCAGTGACTTGCGCCACCATCGCTAGCAACAATGAATAGCTGGCGATGTTGAATGGAACACCTAGAAAAGTATCTGCACTGCGTTGATACAAGTGCAAATCGAGCTTGCTAGCAGCAACATTGAACTGAAATAAGCTATGGCATGGCGGCAAACCACCGATCTGAACAATCTCATCAATCTCGGCAGCGTTCCAGGCACTAACAATGATACGCCTCGAGTCCGGAGTATTCTTAATCATATCGATCGCTCGAGCAATCTGATCGACATGGCCGCCCCGACCATCTGGCCATTTGCGCCACTGAACGCCGTAAACTGGCCCCAAATCACCCCACTGCATCGCAAAATCATGATCAGAGGCGATCCTGTCGACAAACTCTTTCATCTGCGCTTTCCACTCAGCAGAATTTACTTCGGGAATCGGCAAATTGTTCTTCACTAGGTACGCCTTAAATGGCCATTCGTCCCAAATATGAACATTATTTTGTGCCAAGTATTCGATATTGCCTGTGCCCTGCAAGAACCAAAGCAATTCGTGAACAACACTGTTAAAAAACAGTTTTTTGGTAGTAACCGCCGGAAATCCATCAGATAAATTGTAGCGAACTTGTCGGCCAAAGACGCTCTTTGTACCAGTGCCGGTTCGATCAGTTTTTGTGGTGCCATTGTTTTTGATATCTTCAAGCAGCTCAAGATACTGTTTCATTTGTTCCTCCGTCTGTTTCTAGTATGACACAGCCAAAACAAAAATGCCTATGTAAAAAATACTATAGGCATTTTATTTTACGGCTGATACTAGTTTGTTTCGACCTTGATGCCAGGGCCCATTGTCGTAGAAACTGTAGCTGAGATGACGTAGTTACCTTTTAGCGAGCTTGGCTTTTGGCTGGCAAGACTTGCAAAAAAGGTTCGTGCATTTTCAGTCAGCTTTGCTTCACCGAAACTGACTTTACCGATGCTAAGGTGAACGATTGCTTGCTTGTCGACACGGTACTCTACCTTGCCTGTTTTGGCTTCGGTGACAGCTTTTTCGACGTCTGCCGAAACTGTGCCAGATTTAGGATTTGGCATCAAACCTTTTGGTCCTAGCACGCGAGCGTACTTGCCTAGTTTTGGCATGTAAGCTGGAGTTGCGATAAGAGTGTCAAAGTCGATTGTGCCTTTGTCGAGTTGTTTCAAGAATGCTTCGTCGCCAACCACATCGGCACCAGCCTTTTTGGCAGCTGCATGTTGGTCTTCAGGTGCAAATACAGCCACACGAACGGTTTTACCAGTTCCGTGCGGCAAAGCGACTGTAGTGCGAATGTTTTGGTCAGCTTGGCGAGGGTCGACTCCTAGGCGAA
>Ga0075152_10003514_pt1 | contig 10901 bp, 6 predicted proteins | sample JI61114C2DNA_FD_70964 | JGI IMG/M metagenome (GOLD analysis project Ga0075152, IMG submission 70964) | Wastewater effluent complex algal communities from Wisconsin, to seasonally profile nutrient transformation and Carbon sequestration -... | ecosystem: Engineered > WWTP > Effluent > Algae...
GCAGATCGCGCACTGTGATGCCGGCCGCCGTGGGCGCCGGCGCAACCTTGGGCGGATTGCCGTAGCGATTGAGTTTGGTGGCGCCCTGCGCATCGAGCAGCGCGGGCACGAGTGCCAAGGGAAGGGCGAGTGACAGACGGGCGAGCCCGAGGGACCGCATGGTCGCTCCAGAGAGAAAAGAGGGAGTGTCGGGAGGGGGACAGACAGCTTTTAAAGATACGCAGGGCGGACCGGCGATGTTCGCCAGCCCGCCCTGGATAGACACCCGGCGTGTGTCGTGCCGTTTACGCGCCTCGCCGTCTAGGCACCCTGTTGAGAGGCGATCCACCGGTCGATCTTCGCCTCCAGCACCTCGAGCGGCAGCGCGCCCGACATCAAAATCTGCGCGTGAAATGCCCTGACATCGAACTGGCCCCCCAACGCCTGCTCCGACTTGGTGCGGAGTCGCCGGATCGTGAGCTGCCCCACCTTGTAACTCAGCGCCTGCCCGGGCATCGCGATGTATCGCTCCACTTCTGAGGTGGCATCGGTGCGGCCCATGGCCGAATTGGCGAGCATGTAGTCGATCGCCTGATCACGCGTCCATCCCTTCTCGTGCAGCCCCGTGTCCACCACGAGCCGCATGGCGCGCAGCATCTCGTCGTTGAGCGATCCAAACTGCTGCAGCGGATCGACAAACATGCCCAGCTCGGGTCCAAGACTTTCGGCGTAGAGCGCCCACCCTTCCACGTAGGCGTTGTTGCCGCCAAAACGCTGAAAGTTTGGCAGTGCGTCGTTCTCCTGCGCGAGCGAAATCTGGAAGTGATGTCCCGGTGCGCCTTCGTGCAGATACAGCGTTTCCATGCCCCACAGGCTGCGCGACGGCAGATCGTACGTGTTGAAGTAGAAGAACCCGGGACGTGACCCGTCAGGTGTCCCCTGCTGGTAATACCCGGCCGCCTGACTCTGTTCGAGAAACGGCGGCACGGCACGAATTTCGAGTGGCGCCTTGGGCATGGTGCTGAACAGGGTGCGCACCTTGTCATCCACGCGGCGGCCGATCGCTTCGTACCCTTCGCGCAGCGCCGTCTTGGATGCCGGCTGATACGTCTTGTTGGTGCGGAGATCGTTGAAGAACGCCTTGAGATCGCCGCTGAAGCCTACCTTGGCACGAATGGACTCCATCGCGGCCGTGATGCGCGCCACTTCACTCAGACCCAGCTTGTGGATGGAGTCGGGCGAGAGTGACGTGGTGGTGTTCACCGCCACGAGATACTTGTACACCTCAGGGCCGCCCTTCATGGCGGACATGCCCACACTGTCGCGCGACTTGGGCAGATAGCTGTCGTTCAGAAACGCGCGCAGCCGTGTGAACGACGGGATCACCTGCTGCTGCATCACCTCACGGTAGCCGTCGGCCAGTCGCAGTTGATCTGCTTTGGGCACGTCGGCCGGAAACGTCTGCACCGGCCCCATCAGCGGCGACGAATCCACTCCCTGCTTGAGAAACGTGTCGAGCTGCTTGATCACGTTGGCGGTGACCAGCTTGGGATGCACGACGCCACTCGCCAATCCCGCCTGAAATTTCACCAGCGTGGTGTCGAGTTCACGCGCATACCCTTTGAGCCGCTCAAGTCCATCATCGTAGTCCTTCACCGTCTTGAACCGCGCCGCGCCCTGCCCTGACGACACGTCCACAAAAAACGTGTGGAAGCCGTTGAAATGGTCGATCGGCCGCACCTTGATCGCGTCGAGCAACTCCGGCGCATAGCCGCGCAGATCCATCGACCGCTGCCACTTGAAGGTGTCGTAGCTGATCTGGTCTTCCGCATTCAGCGACGCGCGCGGAATGCTGTCGAGGGCCGCCAGATCGCGCTCCGCTGCCGCCTTCTCCCCCGCGTAGTACGCGTCCGACTGGTATTCGCCAAAGGTCGACGTATGGCGCAGATCCCCGCGGAAAATGCCGACGATGGGATTGCGCACGAGCATCGCTTCGTCGCTTGCGGCAAAGAGTGCCTTGAGATCCGCCGAGGGCGGCGCGGAGGCGTTCACGGCCAGTGGGTCGGCTGGTTTGGTGTCACCGCCGCAGGCGGCCAAGGCACCGGCCGCTAGCGCGAACAGGGCACGGGAGAGTGGGTGGCGCACGACGCACTCCGGGGGGTGAGAGAATGGGTGCCGCCATTAAGACCGACGACGTGGTCAATATGCTGCCGGGTGCGTGGTCTGGCGGCATATTCCTAAGACTCCACTCCGAACCCCTCCAGACATGTGGCTGTTCCTGTCGGCCTCCCTCCTTGCCGGGCAGCTTGCGCCTTCAGCGCAGACCGTACCCTCAACACCCGCCAGCCGTCCCACCCGCGCCCCAACGGCGTACGAGGTGCTACGCGCCGAACACGCGCGTGGCGGCGACACGGGTGTGCTCGACGCCGCGCTCGCCAGCGGTGACACGGTGCTGCAGCGCCTCGCGGTGCGTGCCTTTGGCCGATGGGAGCGCGCGGAATACGCGACGCGCCTCACGCCGATGTTGCGTTCACCGTCGGTAAGTGTGCGTCGCGAAACGCTCAACGCGTTGGCGCAGATGGGCGCCACCATCGATATCGCCGCGGTCGCCACCAGCGAAACCGAACCCTCGGTGCGGGCCGCACTCTTCGAAGCGATTGGCCGCACGGTACCGCGCGCGGCGGGCGCGCCGCCATCGGCCGCCGCGCCCAATCCCGCCGTACTCACGGCGCTACTCGACGGTCTCGGCGAACCGAGTCTTGTAACACGCACCGGCGCCGCACGCGGACTCGAGTCGCTGCTCCGCCGCACCGCACGCGCATCGCGTCCAGCGGCGACCACGGTGTCCGCATTGCGCACCGCATTTCAGGATGATGACGCCTCCGAAATTCGCCAGCTGTTGCTGCTTGGACTCACCGCCGCGGGCGATCGTGACTCGGCGACACTCGCCGTCGCACTCCGCGATACCAGCGCGCAGGTGCGCCGACTCGCCGTCGCGCTGTCGCGGCAGTGGATCAACGACCCGTCGCCAATGGTGCGTTATCAGGCGCTGCGTGTAGCCGGCGACTGCGACCGCGCGGCCGCCGCAGTGCGTGACGCGAACATGCATGTCGTCCTCACCGCCATCGACGTGATGGCGGAGAAGAAGTGCAGCGCCGAACGACTCGACTCACTGGTGACCAAGGGCGCCGACTGGCGGGTGCAGACACGCGCGCTGGTGGCACTCGCGCGCCTCGATTCCGTTCGTGCGCGTGCCGCACTGCCGCGTCTGGTCACCGCGCCCGCATGGCAAGCGCGCGCTTGGGTGGCGCAGGCCGCCAAGCTGCTCAAGGACAGCACCACGTTACGCACACTCGCGCGCGACGCCGCGCCCAACGTGGCGATCGCGGCCATGACGTCGGTTGACGACGCAATGCGTGGACTCGCCAGCAATCATTCGGGGCTCGTACTGGCCTCGGCAACGCGTCTCAAAGGCGACGCGACACTCGCCACACGCGCACCGGCGTTGGCCACCGCACTGCTGCGGCTTTCGGCAGCGCGGACGGTGACCAACCGCGATCCGCGCATGGAGCTGCTGCGTCGTTTGAACGAAGCCGCCGACTCCGCGACGGCCGTCAGGCTTTTGCCACTCGTGCGCGACGTTGATCCGGACGTTGCGCAGTTGGCCGCGCAGGTGGTGACACAACGTGCGCACCGGACCACATCGGCGGTGACCACGCGTTATGCACCCGCACCGTTTCCCGCCGAAGCCACACTCCGCGCGCTCCGCGGCGCCACTGCCACCATTCGACTGCGTTCGCTGGGCGTGCTCGAGATTGTGTTGTTGCCCGATGACGCGCCGGCCACCGTCGCCACCTTTGTGGCACTCGCCCAACGCGGCGCGTTCAACGGCCTCACATGGCACCGCATCGTTCCCAACTTCGTGCTGCAGGGCGGCAGCCCTGGCGCCGACGAATACGACGGCATCACCAGCACCTTCATGCGCGACGAAACCGGTTTTGCGCGCCATGCGCGTGGCACGTTCGGTATTTCCACGCGTGGCCGAGACACGGGCGACGGACAACTGTTCATCAACCTCGTGGACAACTTCCGTCTCGATCACGACTACACCGTCTTCGCCACCATGGTGCGCGGCTTGGACGTGATGGACCGGGTGCAGGAAGGGGATGTCATCGAGTCGATTGTGATTCATCGCCGCAAATAGCATTCGCAAGTCGTTCCGCAGACAGATCCGCGTTCGCCGGGCACTTCTCTTTCTCGTATCGCATCTCCATGCACACGTCACCGTTCGTTGTTGTCGCTGGCGCCTTGCTGCTCACAGGCACTGACGCGTTGTCGCAGGCTACCCCAGCGCCGATCCGCGATACGGTGTCGCTGGCCGGCGTGCGCTCTCCAGCCTACGCACCCGACGGCCGGTTGGCTGTGAGTGTGAACGGTCATCTGATGTTGCGGCGCTCGGCCGACGCACCGCTCACGGCGCTCACCAATGGCTCGTCGTGGGATCGTGATCCGGCATGGACTCCCGACGGCTCGGCTATCGTCTTTGCTTCCGACCGCAGCGGCAACTACGATCTGTATCGCATGCTCGTGAACGCCGACGGAACCGCCGGTGCCGTTACGCAGCTTACCAGCACGCCGCAGCAGGAAACCGCACCCAGTGTCGCCAGCGATGGTCGCATCGCGTTCTTGCGGGGCAGTGGCAACGCTACGCGCGTGTTTGTCCTGGCGACAAACGGCACGGCAGCTCGTGTTACCACGGGCACCGACACCGAGAAGGCGCCGCAGTTTGCGCCCAAAGGAACGGCCCTGGCGTTTCTCACGCTCACGGAAAGTGCGCGTCGTCTCAACGTGTGGTCGCTGGCACCCGGCGCCACGGCACAGCAGCGCTGGACGCAGAATGTGGACGCGAGCGCCGACTTCGTGAGCTGGGCGTGGGACGGTGAACGACTCGCCGTCTCGACGCGTACAGGCGTGTTCGTTGTGCCACGCCGCGGCGGCTACTCCAACTTCCTCGCCGCCGCGCGTGGGCACACTGCGTGGTCGCCCGATAGTCGCACCGTAGCCATCGCGTCGTTCGAAGAAACGACGGTGGGGTACAACGGCGATCCCGACCGCGGCACCGATCGCTCGGCCGTAGTGCGCCCGCCCGCCCGCAACGGCGCCGCCGAACGTCTCTAGTTTGTCGTGGCGCCGGTGGTCCCCGATCAAAGCACGGTACCAACTCTGGCCTCGGCTACCACGCAAGCCGAACGTAATGCCGCCGCCTTCGACCGCGTGTGGGAGCGTTCAGCGCGGCTGTATTTTTCGCAGGCTGATGCGACCGCGCGACGCACACAGTGGGAGAACATCAAAACCACGCATCGTCCAAAGGCCATCGCCGCCGCCACCGACAGTGCGTTCGAAGCGGTCATGTTCGACGCACTCAAGGCGCGCCCCACGCTGCGTGAGCCGGCCAGCGGCCGCGCAGCGGTGTCGAGTGCACACCCCGTCGCCACCGAAGCGGGTCTCGAAATACTGCGCAAAGGCGGCAATGTGGTGGACGCGGCTGTAGCGGTGAGTTTTGCGCTTGGTGTGGTGGAGCCAGACGCGAGTGGCATCGCGGGTTACGGCGAGATGGTGATCGCACTCAAGTCGCTTGCCAAGCCGACGCTCTTTGAGTTCATGAGCCGGGTGCCTGAAGAGGCCGGATTGTCGAATACGTCGCTGCTGGTGAATGGACGGTATCCAAGCGACGGGCCCGTGCTCACTAACGTGCCGGGCACCGTGAGTGGCATGCACACCGCGTGGCAAAAGTACGGCAGCAAGAAGGTGCCGTGGGCCGAGTTGTTGGCGCCGGCCATTCGCGCCGCACGCGAGGGTTATGTGGTGAGCGAAGGACTGGCTACCACGCTGGCAACCGAACGCGAACACTTTGCCAAGTATGAAGGCAGCCGCGCGCTCTTTTTCCGGAACGGCGAACCGCTGCAGGCCGGCGACACACTCAAGAATCCCGATCTGGCGTGGGTACTGGAACGCATCGCCAAAGACGGTGCGGACGGTTTCTACAAGGGCGAGGTGGCCGCGAAGTGGATTGCCGATATGCGTGCCAAAGGCAACGCGATGAAGTTGAGTGATCTCGCGCGCTACTTTTCGCCTGAGCGTGAGCCGGTGAGTGGGACGTATCGTGGCTACACCATCTACTCCGGCGCGCCGCCGGTGAGTGGCGGCGCCGAACTGGTGGCGCGTCTCAATCTGCTCGAGCAGTTCCCCACCCCGCGATCGTACCGCGACGATGCGGCCACGATGCAGGCTGCACTGACCGCATGGTTTCTGGTGCCGAGCTCGCGCAATCGTATTGCCGATCCGGCACTCTGGCCAATCGATGTGGCGCCGATCACCAACAAGGACACAGCGCGCGTGCGCTGGGGCTGCTATTCGCCCACCAAGGCACTGACTCCGGAAAGCGTGCGTGGCGATACGCTCGCGTGTCTCAAGCCAGCCAAGACCGATGCAACGGCGCCATCGAATCCCGAGTCACGTGACAACGACGCTGACGCACCGGCCGCGTCGCCGTGCGGAGACGATCACGCCGCCGAGATGACGGTGTGCCATGCGGCGGGCACCACGGCATTCGCCGTGGCCGACAACGACGGCAACATGGTGGCGGTCACACAGACGCTCGGCACGTGGGGCGGCAACTTTTATGTCACGCCCGGACTCGGCTTTCTGAGCAACGACAAGCTCACATCATACGGCACCGATCCCACGCAGTACGGGGCGCGTCTGCCCTTCGCAAGACATGGCAGCACCATCGCCCCGACGGTCGCGTACAAAAACGGCAAACCGTTCGCGGCGGTGAGTGCCGCTGGCAACGCGTGGATTACCAGCGCGGTGTACCAGACGCTGCTGGGTGTGCTCGACTACAACCTCTCGCCGCAGCAGGCGCTCGAACTGCCGCGCTTTCTGCCGGGCGGTGGATTTGGTGGTGCGCCCGGAGGCGCAGGCGGCCGCGGCGCCGGTGCCGGTGGACCGCCCACGCCCACGCCGTATTCCATTCAGCTCGAAGACGGGTTTGCGCCCGACGTCATCGCACGTCTCCGCACGCTCGGCTACAACCTGAGTTTTGTGTCGATGCGCGGCGAAGTGCGCGAAGGGTACGGAGCGGCGGTGCGTGTCGATGGCAAAGTGGTGACCGCCGGTGCTGATCCGCGGCGAGCGGGTGCGGCGGGTGCGATCAAACCGTAGCGCGAATTGGAAGGCTCGAACATGACACCCGACCACACGTTCAATCTCGCCGATCGGTTTCTCGCGCGGTCTACGCACTATTTGTGCGACGAGTATCCGGCCAAACTCGAAGCAGCACTCCGGTCGATGCCCGCCGTTCGTCTGTGGTGGCGTCCGAACGACGCCGCCAACAGCGCCGGCAATCTCGTGTTGCACCTGTGCGGGAACGTGCGGCAGTGGATTGTGAGCGGTGTCGGCGGGCATCCCGACGTGCGTCATCGCGACGCTGAGTTTGCGGCGCGCGAAGGCCCCGACGCCGAGGCGTTGATCGCAGAGCTGCACGCGGCGCGCGATGCCGTCCGCGCCGTGCTCACGTCGCTCACTCATGCGTCACTCGGTGAACCGCGAATGATCCAGGGTCGCGAGACCACCGTGTTCGCCGCGATCTACCACGTGGTCGAACACTTCTCGGGCCACACCGGGCAGATCATTCTGCTGGCCAAGTCGTTCACGCCGCAGGCAGTGCGGTTTTACGACGACGCGGGCGGGTTGGCGCGGCCATTGTTTTTGCCCGGCAACGTGCAAGACATCGACTAGCCTCCCCGGATCAGGCATACCTCTCAACGCGGGCTATCGGCCCGCGCGTCGAAAGAAGCGAGTGTTGTCGATTTGCGGATTGCCACGCCCCACTTGACAGCCCACACCCGTTCTTGCTATGCTGGCTGCTCTGGGAGTCGCGTCCCGATGTTCACGTGCCGTTTCGAAGTTGCGCTCGCGCAATTCGTCCCGGCCCAACCCAACGGCAGTTTCCGTTGAGTCGACATCGGCGGCGCGATTTTGTGTTTTCGGTCGAGATTTCGCCTTGGGGCCGCATGTGCGCTCCAGGCTTCCGCAACGCCTCATACCACGCAGCATGACTCATTCCTACACCCCCATTCGATTCGCGAGCGACCGTCGCGCCAGCGCCAGCTGGTGTGATATGGCGCTGCTCGCGCTCGGTCGCGGGCCGAGGATCAGCATGCGGCGCACGAATGGCGCGCAGCGTGGAAAGCCGCAACCCTCGGGTGCGGTCCTCGGATCGCGAACGAACGCAGAGCAGCAGACCGCTCGGCAGTTCAGCTATCAGTTGGCAAGTCAGTTACGCGCAGACTTCGCGCCTCGGCAGCGTCTCACCTAGAGACGTCACCCGGCTCGAATCACGGGCACCATACACGCCCCGTCTGCGCAGCACGCCAGACGGGGCGTTTTGTATTCCGCTCACGGACCGGCCGTTCGGATTGGCCCGTCATCGCATCACACAATTCAGCGCTCCTGCAGAGAGACACGCGACTCCCCTGCAGACGGCGTGCGGTTGATGTGGTGCGATGGCGGGTTGGGCCGGAGGCACATCCACCGAGCACGCATCCGACTGACGCGACTGCCACTGATGCCGTTCAGCGCACGTTCGTTGCACCACTCACTCGATCATCACACATCGGCGCGTATGGGCTGTGCCGCGCGCCAACGGGATCCGTAGCTCAACGCGAAGGACAGAGCCCGACATCGCCACAGGAGTTCCCTTTGCCCGACGAGGGCCGGACCCTGAGGAGACCGATGGCGGAGATGCAGGTGCAAGTCCTGCCGGCCCGTCTCCCATTTGCTTTCACTTTCATGAACCGTATCGAACGTTACCTGCAGCAGTCGCCCGATCCTCCGTCGCTGGGCGACTTCTACATCCTCTCCGGTGATTTCGGCCGCGTGTGCGTCAGCCATGACGTCGCGCGGTACATCGTCCGCCTGCTCAACCGGTGGTTCGTTCCCACGTGGATCGAATTCCCCGACCGCGTCGGCTCCATCGTCCGCGTGCGCGCGCGCACCATTCGCGTGTTCGTGGAGTCCACGGTGGAACAGCGTGCGGCCGACCGTGTCTTCGACCGTGCGCGTGAGGCGGAAGAAAACGGGGACCGCAAGCCGTGGGACAACGACGGCTTCTGCTGATGCTTGCGGCTCCGTTGGCGAGAACTGCGGGAGCACGCGAAGACACGTCTGAACGCGAAGCGCAGGGAGGAACTGGGAGGGCGCGAAGAACAGCATCACTATTTTTGGTTGTTGTTCGCGAACTCCGTCTTCCTCTGCGCGCTTCGCGTTCAGAAGTTCCTTCGCGCCCTCAAACACCTCCCAGTCAAGCACAGAACAAGCCGGACCCAAATGTGATCAATGCGCGCGGTCGCGCCGCACTCTTGACGACACGCAGCGGACGTGAGTTGTTGGTGGCATGACGTCCATCGCTTCCTCGCCGCGTCCTGCGTCGATCATTTCTCCCGTTGTCGACGTGCTCTGTGTGGGCGGGCTGTCGATCATTGTGTTGGTACCGCTGCTGCTGGTCGGCAGCGATCTCGCGTTTGTCAGTCTGTCGGCCGTGGTCTGGACGCAGATTGTCGTTAACTACGCACACTTCATGGCGTCGTACCGCATCGTGTATCGCGACCGCGCCACGATGATGCAGCACAAGTGGGCCACCATCTGGGTGCCGCTGCTGCTGGTGGTGTGTCTGATCCTCGCGCTCCTCGAAGTGCAGCGCGGATCGAATCTGCTGCTCATTGCCTTCTTCGCGACAGCCAGCGGATATCTCGCCTGGCACTACACGGGACAGGCGTGGGGGATGATGGTGGCGTTCGCGCATCTGGGCGGCGTGCGCTTTGACCGCACGGAATACTGGCTGGTGCGCGGCGGTCTTCGCATTTTGCTCTGCTGGCATCTGGCGTGGTTTCTCAATACCACGCTCAAGAACGCCGAATCGTTTGCGCCCATCTATCAGGCCGCCTCAGCCGCGACGGTCGCAGCGTTTCTGATGGGGGTGATTGGCCTCGTGCGCATGCGTGTCCGCACGGGCATCACGCCGCCGTTCCGCACCCTGGTCGCGTGGTTCTCCATCTTCGTGTGGTACGCGGCCATCGCACGCTGGGGCATCACGGGGCTCTTTCTGGTGCAGCTCGCGCACGCACTCCAGTACCTCGAGTTCCCGGCACGCGTCGAGTTCAATCGCAGTGCACGCGCGGCCGGCGCGCGCCCGTTCACGCACATGCTGCTCTACGCACTCGGCATCGGCGGGTCGGCGCTGGCCGTGATCATGTTCGTACCCGGCCCCACCAAGGGCATCGCCGCCTCACTCCTGGGCGCGGGCCCCGACAGCATCGCGCCGGTGCTTATCAGCTACGCGATCGGCATCCACCACTTCTTCACCGACGGCGTGATCTGGAAACTGCGCAACCCCGAGGTGCAGAAAGACCTCTTCGCGCACGCGAGGCCCGTCGCGGCGACGGTGCCGGTGCCGCCGCTCTGGTGGGAAAAGCGCTTCTGGGTCCGGAGCTCTTGAGAACTGCCTGAGCTTTGAGAACTGCCGTGAGCTCTGAGAACTGCGGGAGCTCGCGAAGAACTCCTTATCGCGAAGCGCACAGAGGAACTTGGAGGGCGCGAAGAACAGCAACAACTTTTCTTGTGTTGGTCTTCGCGCGCTCCAGGTTCCTCCGCGAGCTTCGCATTCAGAAGTTTCTTCGCGCCCTCACCACCCTCCCGCTTGTATCAGCGCAGCGCCTGATAGACCAGCACCTTGAACGGCCCATCAAGATCGAGATCGCTGCCGTACAGGTTCGTATAGATCAGTCCCACGAGCCGTTCCTTGGGATCGGCCCAATAGGTGGTCTTGAACGCGCCGCCCCATGAGAACGTGCCGAGGCTCA
>Ga0075152_10003515_pt1 | contig 10901 bp, 12 predicted proteins | sample JI61114C2DNA_FD_70964 | JGI IMG/M metagenome (GOLD analysis project Ga0075152, IMG submission 70964) | Wastewater effluent complex algal communities from Wisconsin, to seasonally profile nutrient transformation and Carbon sequestration -... | ecosystem: Engineered > WWTP > Effluent > Algae...
AGTTTGAAGTGACGAACGATGATGTTTTTCATTCGTAGCGCCTGCGCCAGCTGTGCCGCATCGTGTTGCGAATGGCGGGCGAAAATGAAATTGGCCGCTGAGGGCAGGACGTCGAAGCCGAGTTGGGCAAGTGCTGCGGTCAACATGTCGCGGGAGGCAATAACGGCCTGCCGGGTGCGCTCAAAATGTTCAGTGTCCTCCATCGCGGCAACGGCGCCAGCGATCGCCAGGCGATCCAGCGGATAGGAGTTGAAACTGTTCTTGACCCGCTCCAGCGCTTCGATCAGGGCCGGGTGGCCGGCAGCGAAGCCGACGCGCAGGCCGGCCAGGGAGCGCGACTTGGATAGCGTGTGGACAACTAGCAGATTGTCGTAACGGTTGATCAGCGGAATGGCGCTGTCGCCCCCGAAATCAACGTAGGCTTCATCAACGACAACGACGGAATCCGGATTGGCCTTGAGGATTCGCTCAACGGCAGCCAGCCCGAGCAGGCGGCCGGTTGGGGCGTTCGGGTTGGGGAAAATGATGCCGCCGTTAGGTTGACCGCAGTAATCCGCCGGGTTGATGGTGAAGTCATCGGCCAGCGGTACGGTGCGGGAATCGACGTTGTACAGCCCGCAATAAACCGGGTAGAAGCTGTAGGTAATATCGGGAAATAAAATGGGCTGCTCGTGTTTGAGCAAGGCCATGAAGACATGAGCCAGCACTTCATCCGAGCCGTTGCCGAGGAAAACCTGTTGTGGCGTAATGGCGTGGTTGTTGGCAATGGCTGCCTTCAGCAAGTCCGCATTCGGGTCGGGGTAGAGGCGCAAGCGAGCCGCATCGTCACCCAATTCCGCCTGAATCGCTGCCAGTACCCCGGGTGAGGGCGGGTAAGGGTTCTCGTTGGTATTGAGTTTGATCAGGTTGGCCAGCTTGGGCTGCTCGCCCGGGACGTAGGGGGTGAGGTCATTGACGACCTTGCTCCAGAAGCGACTCATGGTGTTTTCACGGAAAGCCATAGATGGGCCGAAATGGTATCATGGCCCCCTACTTGGAAGCCTTTTGCAGCCCTTTTTCGAAGAATCCCATGCGGCAAGCCGAAATCACTCGTAACACCCTGGAGACGCAGATTACCGTGCGCCTCAATCTCGATGGCACCGGTCAGGGCAAGTTTGCTACTGGCGTCCCTTTCCTTGATCACATGCTTGACCAGATCGCCCGTCATGGGCTGATCGACCTTGATGTGCAGGCCATCGGCGATCTCCATATCGACGCTCACCACACGGTTGAGGATGTCGGCATCACCATCGGGCAGGCACTGGCCAAGGCTTGGGGCGACAAAAAAGGGCTGACCCGCTATGGCCACAGCTACGTGCCGCTCGATGAGGCGCTATCGCGTGTCGTGATCGACCTTTCCGGTCGTCCGGGTATGGAATATCACGTGCCCTTTACGCGGGCGATGATCGGCCAGTTCGATGTCGACCTCGTCCATGAATTTTTCCAGGGCCTGATCAATCATGCCGGGATGTCTCTGCATATCGACAATCTGCGCGGCGTCAATGCCCACCATCAGGCTGAAACCGTCTTCAAAGCCTTTGGCCGCGCCCTGCGCATGGCGGTAACGCCTGACCCGCGGATGGCCGGTGTCATGCCATCGACCAAGGGTTCGCTGTGAGCATCGTTGTTATCGACTACGGCATGGGCAACCTGCGCTCGGTGTCGAAAGCGCTGGAGCATGTGGCCGGCGGCATGCCGGTGATCGTCACCGCCGATCCGGCGGTGGTTGCCACGGCTGAACGGGTGGTTTTTCCCGGTCAGGGTGCCATGCCGGACTGCATGCGCGAGCTTGACGCGCGCGGCCTGCGGCCTGCTGTTTTAGCCGCTGCGGCAGAAAAGCCGTTTCTCGGGATCTGCATCGGCCTGCAAATGCTCTTCGAGCACAGTGAAGAGGGCGATGTTGCCGGGCTGGGCGTCTTTGCCGGCGATGTACGGCGCTTCCCTGAAGCCAAGATGGTTGCTCCTGACGGCCAGCGTCTGAAAGTGCCGCACATGGGCTGGAACCGTCTACAGCAAAAACCGCATGCGCTGTGGGCTGGCATTGCAGATCAGGCGCGCTTTTATTTTGTGCACAGTTATTGTGTGCAACCGGCCGATAGTGTGGTGGTGACGGGGTTGGCCGAGTACGGCATCCCCTTTACCTGTGCGGTGGGGCGGGATAATATCTTTGCCGTTCAGTTCCACCCCGAGAAAAGTGCTCACGACGGGTTGCAACTGCTGAAAAACTTTGTCGAGTGGCAACCGTAAGCGCTCCTGCCGAATTCCCTCCCTTTTGAAAAATCATGCTGATTATTCCCGCCATTGATCTGAAGGACGGCCAATGCGTCCGTCTGAAGCAGGGCCTGATGGAACAGGCCACCATTTTCTCTGACAGCCCGGCTGAAATGGCTCGCCATTGGGTTGAACAGGGGGCCCGTCGCTTGCATCTGGTCGATTTGAACGGCGCTTTTGCCGGCAAACCAAAAAACGAGTCAGCGATCAAGGCCATCCTGCGCGAAGTCGGTGACGACATTCCGGTGCAACTGGGGGGCGGCATTCGCGACCTCGATACCATCGGGCGCTGCCTGGATGACGGCTTGTCCTATGTGATCATCGGCACGGCGGCCGTCAAGAACCCGGGCTTTCTGCGCGATGCCTGCGTTGCCTTCCCGGGTCACATCATCGTCGGTCTGGATGCCAAGGATGGCAAGGTGGCGACCGATGGCTGGTCGAAGTTGACCGGACACGATGTTATCGACCTCGCCAAAAAATATGAAGATTACGGCGTTGAGTCAATCATTTACACCGATATTGGTCGTGATGGCATGTTGTCCGGCATCAATATCGAAGCGACCGTGCGTCTGGCGCAGGCGCTGACTATTCCGGTGATTGCCTCGGGTGGCCTTTCCAATATTGAAGACATCAGGCAACTCTGTGCAGTCGAGTCGGAAGGCGTTGTAGCGACGATTGCGGGTCGGGCGATTTACGATGGTTCGCTGAATTTCAAGGTGGCCCAGGATGCTGCCGATGCCGGCAGTCGCTGATGCTCGCTAAACGCATCATTCCCTGTCTTGATGTGACGGCTGGTCGCGTCGTCAAGGGCACCAATTTTGTTGATTTGCGCGATGCCGGTGATCCGGTCGAGATCGCCCGCCGTTACGATGAGCAGGGCGCTGATGAGCTTACTTTCCTCGATATCACTGCCTCGTCCGACCAGCGCGACATCATTCTGCACATCATTGAAGCCTGCGCTGAACAGGTCTTCATTCCGTTGACGGTCGGGGGCGGTGTGCGCAAGGTGGAAGATGTTCGCCGCTTGCTCAATGCTGGTGCCGACAAGGTCTCGATGAATACAGCTGCGGTCAATGATCCTGATCTGGTGTTCAACGCCTCCAGCAAGGTGGGCTCACAGTGCATTGTTGTTGCCATTGATGCCAAGCAGACAGCACCCGGCAAATGGCATGTCTTTACCCATGGTGGTCGCAATAACACCGGTATGGATGCGGTCGACTGGGCAAAACGGGTAGAAATGCTCGGTGCTGGCGAGATTTTGTTGACCAGCATGGACCGCGACGGGACCAAGAATGGTTTCGATCTGGCGCTGACGCGTGCTGTTTCAGATGCGGTAAAGATTCCCGTGATCGCATCTGGCGGCGTCGGCAACCTGCAACATCTGGCCGATGGCGTGACTGAAGGCCGGGCTGATGCGGTTCTAGCCGCTTCCATTTTCCACTTTGGTGAATACACCGTGCGTCAGGCCAAGGAATATATGGCCAGTTGCGGTATCGAAGTTCGGCTGTGAGCGATCTCGATAATTCTCTCGACTGGCTGAGCGCACTCAAATGGGACGCTGACGGGATGATCCCGGCAATCGCCCAGGACGAAAATGGCCGCATTGTCATGTTCGCCTTTATGAATCGCGACTCGCTGCAGGAAACAGTCCGCTGCGGCAACGCGGTATACTGGTCCCGTTCTCGTCAGCGTCTCTGGCGCAAGGGTGAAGAGTCCGGCCACTTCCAGAAAGTGAAGTCGATTCGCACAGATTGCGATGGTGACGTGTTGTTGCTGGCAATTGAGCAGGTTGGCGGTATTGCTTGCCATACTGGCCGAGAAAGCTGCTTCTTCAATGAGTTGCAGGGGGGACGTTGGGTTCCCACTGACCCGGTTTTGAAAGACCCTAAGGAAATTTACGGCAAGGTCTCATAAGGTTTATTTGAGTTTCTGCTTAGTTGGACAAGCCCTGTAAAGCCCCGTAAATACGGGGTTTTTTTACGCCTATATGTTTCAACAGGTCTCTGGGTGTCTCTCTGGAACTCAGGTATCATGTGTAGCTAGAGATGTAGCTACACGGTGGGTGAGTAGCTGCGCTGTTTGTGGCTACATATGGGGGTCGAAGTGGGTACTCTGACAGATCTACAAATTAGGCATTGGGTAAGGGCTGGGCAACCAGTGGCAAAGAGTGATGGTGAAGGCTTGACGTTCACTCTGTCCGCAAGTGGTACAGCGGCTTGGGTGCTGCGCTATCGCTTGGCAGGGAAGCAAAGGGAGAAGACCCTTGGCCGCTTCCCGGATGTGACGTTAGCTGAAGCGCGAAAGAGGGCCGCTGAGGATCGGGTAAAGGTGCAGCAGGGCACAGACGTGGCGCGGGAGAAGCAAACGGATAAGCGCGAATTTGCATCAGCCTGGACGGTTCGCCAACTTGCCGCTGACTATGAGCAAAAAGTTCTCTCAGGTCTGGCGGCTGCAACTATATCCAGCCGCCATCAGAAGATTAGGGATTATGTTCTGCCTTCGCTTGGCTCGATGGCTGCTAGAGATGTTACAGGCGCTGACGTTGTGCAGATGCTGGATAAGGTTGCGGACAAGTCGCCAAAGCTGGTCAAGGCTGTGCTCAGTGCTACGCGCTTGGTTCTGGCTCATGGACTGGGTAAGCACATCATCAGCGGCGACCCTTGTGCAGGAATTTCCGTAAAGGCTATTGCTGGCAATGGTGCAACAGGGACTAAAGACCGGGTAATGTTGAGCGACGCTGAGATAAAGGTTCTGTTCTCAGCGCTTCCCAAGTATGGCCGAATAAATGAATTGGTTGTGTGCGTGCTGCTATCAACGGCTCAGCGTATTCAGGCGCTGATGCTGGCTGAATGGTCACATATCAATTTTGCCGAAAAGACATGGACGATTCCCCCGGGCGACGGTCGGAAGTCAGAGCGTGAATTCGTTGTACCTCTGCCTGACACGGTGGCGGGTTATTTTGCTGAGTTGCAGGTTCTGGCTGGGGATTCGTGCTTTGTTTTGCCGATTCAGAAAAAGATGAAGGGTCGGGAAGGCGATGACCATATGCGACAGCAGACTATCAACGAAATGTTGAACAGGCTCTGTGACGATTTGGGCGGCAAGGTGCGGCGATTTACGCCCCATGATTTGAGATCAACGGCGCGCAGTCATTTCAGCGTGCTAGGCGTGAGCGTTATTGTGGCTGAGAGGTGCCTTAATCATGCGTTGGGCGGTCTTATTGCTGTCTATGATCAGCATGATTACATGGACGAGCGGCGCAGGGCGCTGAACTTGTGGGCTACTAAGCTGGCTGTGATTGAGTCGGGAGCGGGTAACGTGTTGGAGTTTAAGGTGTTTACTGCATAGTGAAGTTATGTCAGCCGTTTAGGCACTAAAGGTTTTAGCGGGTGCTAAACCCCTTTGCTTGCAAGCAATCAGATTTGCACATGCCACCTACGATGGGATTTACTTTAGGGTCGTAGTACCCACACTTATGATTGCACTCAAATTCATCTTGCTGGGACAGTTGTCTCCCCGATGAGTCACGCCATGTTGGAGAACTACAAGCAGCAAGAGTCAAAAGACTTACCCAAAGAAAAACTGTCTTCATCATATATTCCTATACGCTGTTTATGTATTTATAGTCTGCGAAAAGTTTAGCATAAGCATGTCTTTTGGGTTGTAGTTTCATATGCTGCCAACCCATTTTTGTTGATGGGGCTTGAATAGCTCAGCATCTATCTGATATTCTTAGAAGGTAGCAATAAGTTGCTGATAGTAATCTTTGAGACTGCGTTTGCATGGCTGTATGTTTACGAGAGTTTCTGGATTGTCTCAGGTCTCAGAGCCTGCTAAGTGGACTGTCGGACACCCAACCGACACGGAAGCCCTCGGCCCACTTGCCGAAAAAGAAACGCCAACGGTCGATGCCATACCGTTACAGCCAATCCCATACTTAACGAGTGTGCACGGGTGGGTAATCCTGCGTACCCTCGACAAACTGAGGATTCTGCAAATGGCAATTTCTAATTTGAACCAGCCTGTTAAAAACCGCGTGCTGCCAATGCGCGAGGTTATCTCGATAACGGGGCTTTCCAGAGCCACAATCTATCGTCGTGTTCAAGATGGCACCCTCATCGCTCCTCTGAAAATTTCTACCCGCAAAATTGGCTGGTTGTCGGACGATATTGAGGCTTGGCTCGCCGGACTCCAGCGGACCCGCTGAGTGTTTTTCCTGAATCATCGAGGTAGCACACACTAAGCCTCGCGTCACAGGTGGGGAGAAGTGCGGCTTAGGCGATAGATTTTATTTATCAAAAGACAGGCTTTCATAGTTAAGGCGGGATATGAAAAACAGCAATAGACCAATTTTATCAACGGCCATAACGGCCATAAGGAGCAGTGAAAATGACCAAAACAGTGAAGCTACAGAAGGAGCTAAAGCGTATGTCTGACCAACTGGAGGACCTTTGCTTTGACATGGGAATTGAACCGCCGAGCGAAGCTGCCAAGTTGGAACTTGCCGGGAACCTGAGTGAAATTATTAATAGCGCGCTGAATTTGGCTGGGAAATACGGCCTGTCGGCATTGGCCGGAATAGGGTTGTATTCCGCTGTCGTCAGTGACGGCCAACTTACCGTTAATGAGTTGATACGGCAGTTGCTGAACAGTTCGCGGAATGTTGGCGTTTTTGCTGATGACCTGCGGCGCTTGGCTGATGAGGTCGAACGCACTGCAAAGAAAAGCCCCGACGGGGAAAGCGACGGGGCTATCTAAGACGACTTACAAAAAAATATACCCCGCTTGCCGGCGGGGTTCTGTAACTTAATCTGTTGTCGGATTTTGCCATTGGTCATGGCCGGTGGCAAGTCCGGAAAGGCTGCAAATGATTGAATTTAATTCAAGCCCGAATGCTGCGGGGTATCAAACAGCGGCGATAAATCTGGAGGTTATCGCCGCTTCTGGGTTGGTGGTCGAGGGTTCGCGGTGGTGTGCTTGGCGTGCCGATTGGAAAGGTCGGGACCCCTCAAGTGGAAAGCCTGCAAAGATTCCCTGCGCTTCGAGTGGTTCGCCGCTCAGTGTCTCCAAGCCTGAAAAGTGGCTTGCTTTTGATGAGGCGCGGGGGGTCTATGGGACTGGCCGATTCGATGGGGTTGGGCTGCTAATGAGTTCTTATGCCGAGCACCGGGGTGGGTTGGTGGGGCTTGATCTGGATCGGTGTCTGAATCCGGATGGCTCAGTTGTCGCGGAAGCTGCGGACGTAGTCGCGGGTTTCTTGGCGCTAGGTGGCTATATCGAGTTCAGCCCCAGCGGCGGCGGGTTGCGCCAATTCCTGCAAGGGGTTCGCCTGGAAGGCTTCAAGGAAAAATGCAAGGTACATGGGTTGTTCGATCTAGAGGCATATGACCAGGATAGCGACCGTTACCTAACAGTCACAGGGTGGCCCTACCCTGTCGGTGCAGTTGCTGGCGTTCTGAAGCAGAACCAGAACCAGCTTGAGGCTTTTATTCTGCGCTGGTGCGAAAGGGACGCGGACACCCTGCCTTTCGAGTTTGACACCGACACATTCAAGGGCGTTGAGCGAACAGCGGCTGAGGTTCTGGGCCTGATCCGGAAAAAGGATAAGTCCGGGAAATTGTCGAGGCTGTTGGATGGTGATTGCTCAGATTATGACGATGACCGCTCATCTGCTGATCTGGCGATTTGCACCGCTGCCGCCTATTACTGCCGATTACCTGAAGTGATTGATGAAGTCGTAAGGGGTTCGGGGCTTTGCCGTGAAAAATGGGAGAAGCGAAAGGACTACAGAGGCCGGACGATCCGCAAGGCACTAAAGCTGCAGTCGAAAAATTATGATGCTGACTGTGCAGCGTATCTGGCGGATAAAAATCAACAACAGGCACAAGTGCAATCCGCTGAACAGTTCATGCTCGGCGGTGTTAATGATTTGCGAACCCGTACTGGATGGAAGCGCGACATCTGGTCTCTGGCGGAGATGCTGCTCAGGGATAAGCGCCTGCTCGGGGTGTGCTACTGGGATGAGTTTTCGGGCTTCGCCGTGCTGACGGCCCCACTCAATAAAGCTATGGACGATTTGACGGCCCCCGGCACAGTGGGGCGTTTTACGGACGACCATTATCGGGCTGTGCAGGCGTGGTTTGGTCGGCGCTGGGGAGTTGCCCTGAAGCGAGATCAGGCGCTGGAAGTGGCGACGCGATGGGCGCAGGCTGTCCGGCGCAACCCAGCCATTGAGCGGCTGAATGATCTGGCGTCGGGCTGGGATGGCCGGGAGCGGCTGGATAGCTGGCTGATGGAGTATTGCAAGGCGGTCTTTGTGGGTGAGGATGGCCGCGACATTTCCGAATATCTCCGGGCTGTCGGTTCTCGTTGGGTGCTCAGCGCCGTTGCCCGAGCATTCAAGCCAGGCTGTAAGGCGGACTCAATGCTAATCCTTGAAGGGCGTCAAGGTGCGCGGAAGTCTTCGGCTGTTCGGGCGCTGGCCGAGGCGATCGGCGGAGACTATTTCAGGGAGGGCTTTCACTTGGGCGAAGGCTCGGGGAAGGATGCCCGGATTGCGTTACGTGGCCGGCTCTTGATTGAATGGGGGGAATTATCTGGGATGGGAAAGCGTGACCGCAACGAGTTGAAAACTTTTCTGACCCAACAAACCGACAGCTACCGCGGTGTTTATGGCCTGACTGAAACGGATTGGCCGCGCACGGCGATTTTCTGCGGGACAACGAACGATAATGGGTATTTATCCGACCCGAGCGGAAACCGCAGATTCTGGCCGGTCAAGGTTGGCCGCATTGACGTGGAACGATTACGGGAGGATGCCGGGCAGATTTGGGCTGAAGCCGTTATTCGATACCAAGCGGGGGCACGGTGGTGGTTTGACGATCACGACACCCGGGACCAGAAACTGCTGCTGATGGCTGAGAGAGAACAGGCCAAGCGGCTTGGTGTTGGCCTGTGGGAAGAAATGGGCGCTGATCTGGCAGATCGGCTTGTTCAAGGTGCTTTACCGCTGATTGATAGGGGTTTGGTAGCCAACCACACGGGCGGCTTTACAGGTGAGCAAATCAGAGCTTGGTTGAATTCGATGGTTCAGGGCGGAGTTAGGATTAACAATGCGGATTGGATGCAGGTTGCTGACGGATTGAGGCGCGCAGGCTGGGAGTCGTTCAAATCTGGAAAGATGAAATGGCGGCTGACGGTTGAGCGGCGCGAGGAGCTTTGCCAGCTCTGGGATGTGGAGCAAGGTCCATTTAAATCCTTAACAGAGATTGCTGCTGAATTTGAGACCGAGCGCGTATTGAAAGCAGCCAGAACCAGAACCGGGGCGGAATTGTGAGACCTTATGACGTTTCACAATGTGAAATGCTTGGAAGGTCCGGGCATTTTATTGGGAGGGAGGGGGTCCAGCGTTGGAAAGCCTTGCGGGGCATGGTTTAAACCCGTTACAGCGGAAGCCGGTTGGGAGGGTTCAGGATAGCGCCATAAACCTAGGGAACCATTGCCGGACGGGGCTTCGGGAGGTCATGGGAGGGATAAACCCCTGTGAACTTCCAGAGAGAGAAAAAACAGGGGTAAATGGAAATATGCAAACAAGTAAATATAGGGAACACCCTCCCACCCCTCCATGCGGGCTGGAAGGATTGTGCTGCAATGGTTTCGGCGTGGGAGGGGGCGTTTTTAGGGGTCCCATTGGGGTCCCATTTTCAGTATCAGAAAGTCTCGGGGTTTAATTATGGACAGAAAACAGCTTATTGAAGCGCAAATGGAAGCGGCGACAGTTCTAGACGCAGGGCAACGACTGGCGGCGAGTGCTGCCAAGCGGCAAATAACCGGACGTGATCGCGGCAGAGTTTGCGCGGAAGCGCTCGGGTCTGCGCTGGCGACCCCCTCTGAATTCTGGGCAGGGGCGTGCATGGTGGAAGCTGGGAGCGAGGTAACAGGGGTAGCTGCGCTATCCCTTGGCATTCGATTGGCGGCGGCCAACATGGCGGCTGAAAATCTGGGTTTCGTGCGTGAATCGCTAATCGGTCAAGCGCAATGGGCAAGCGTCCTCGCGGTCAAGTTGGCGGCTCAGGCCGAGGGCGAAGGCAAGATCGACAAACAGGCTCAGCTAATAAAGCTGGCGCTCGCGGCACAACGTCAGGCGGCAGCCGCACTGGCTACCGCTGCAGCGTTGAACAAGCTGCAAGGTGCTGATGCGGTGACGATGGGGGATTGAGTTTTCCGGGAATTTGAAAAGTTGCCGAAATTGCCGGAAATTTCCAAGGGCTTAGGCGCGTCGCGCAGGGTGGCGGAAATCAAAGAACCTATGGCGTCTTGTTGTGGGAGCGTTGCAGCCGTAAAGGTGACAAATGACAAAGTGGCTACGAAAATCTATGTTCTGCCTGAGGTAGAATTACCCTAGTGGGCAGCCTGTAAGTAGCTAGATGAGTAGCTTTTTGTGTTGGCCGAGTTGTTCGGCTAGTGTTTTAAAGGGCTGCAAGGATATATTGAAAGACCCTAAGGAAATTTACGCAAAATGAGCACGCATGACATCCTGCATCGCCTCTCCGAGACGCTAGCCTCCCGCCGTAATGCCGATCCGGAAAAGT
>Ga0075152_10003516_pt1 | contig 10897 bp, 11 predicted proteins | sample JI61114C2DNA_FD_70964 | JGI IMG/M metagenome (GOLD analysis project Ga0075152, IMG submission 70964) | Wastewater effluent complex algal communities from Wisconsin, to seasonally profile nutrient transformation and Carbon sequestration -... | ecosystem: Engineered > WWTP > Effluent > Algae...
CGGAGATGACGCCAGTGCAGCCAGCGTATCTATCCCTGCCTGACGAAGCTGCACTGTGTGGTTTCGCGATATGTTGGCAACCCGGCTCAGGTGATCGCTATGCTCCCATCCAGCATCGCAGGCGTCGTGCCACCGGCAATAGGTGCAATGGCCGCAGGGCTCCGCTAGCGAGTGTACATGGTCCTCGTCGACATACGCGACAAAGCGGTCTCGCGCGGTTGCGTAGTAATGCCGCACTGCCGAAGTTTTGAGGCTCGCAATGTCACCATTACCGAGAACCACATGGAGATTGGGCGGGTCAATCCCTTGGATAGTGGCAAGCAAATCGGCATAGACGCAAAGCTGAATGATATGCTTGGGCTTGGCCGAGCGCGACAGCTTGGTGTCGGCAACGTCATAAGCAAAGTTGCCGAGGTTTGACGAAACCCCATCGACCTTGAGCAAAAAGTCCGAATAGCCGTGCCATTGGCCCTCGTGCAGCGCTCCTTGGTAGATAACATCGGCGCCGCTGCGCATGGCATCAAGCGTGAGCCTGACCCGTTCGGCGAGGCCGCCTGTATCGGGGATTTCTGCAACAAGCAGCCCTTCCTCTTTGAGCGAGGCCAAATAGTTTCGCTCGTGAGCTATCCCGAGTTCCTGAAGAAGTTTCGTTTGTTCATCATCATCGGAAAATTCTTGCGGTTCAACCAGGTTTGCCAGATCGAGCACTGTAGAGTGGGTGCAACCGAGAAAGTTGACCAGATCGCTCGCTGAAAAAAGCGGCGCTCCTGCTTGGCTGTTCTGCATTGTTTTGCTCCCTTTAGCGCTCACATTACTACAATTTGGTATAATCTCACGCAGCGCGATCAAAATCGCGGCTATTCTCATTATCTTGTCTTCCACTCCTTTGGCGTCGTCCAAAGAAGGGGTCACCAACATCTTTGCCATCGAAATGCGGGCATGGACGATCGGCGATGACGCCCATGACGTTGCTTGGTCGCACCACATGCGTATCACCGTCATATTCGAGATATGCGCTGGGGATTTGATCGCTCCACGGCGTGATGAGGCCAACAGCCAGACCGACGGCCGTGGACGCAAGGACACCATTCGGCCAAACGACTTGGGGACGACCGCCAGCAGCGCCATAGCGCCGCGCCTCTTCTTCTAGACGGGCGTCGGTAATGAAACCCATGCAGCGCATGCAGTGCGATCCCGGCATCGATAGGATAACCTGGCCGCTGATATGAAACCGCCCACCCAGCGCGTGGACGTCCATACCGACGTCGATCAACGGGATGAGGAAACGCCGACAATAGGTTTCAAGCTCAGCGCGCTCTCCGAAGCCATCGACACTGCCAAAAGCAATGTCACAATCGCGGAGTTTTTCAGCTTCGTCCTGCCAGCGCGACTTGATCACCACAATTTCGGCCTCGGGAAAAATCCCCTTGATCAGGCGGCTCGAAACTTTCCATTTGGGAGTCGCGTCGAACACATCCTGCGCCGTCGCACCAATCAACCGGTTGAGGTTTTTGTCTTCGACAACATCTCCATCAGCGAGGACGTAGCGACCAATGCCGACATGGGCACATTGTTGGGCAATATGCGACCCGCCTCCGCCCAAGCCAATGATCGCGACGCGCAGGCGGCGAAAACGATCATCGCTATCAGCACCGAGAAAGCTCTGACGTAGATTCCGGTCCTTCATACTGTCCTCCTGCTGACGCGGTAAGGGCGGCCGACTTCGACAATTTCGTCGAACCGAACAGGCGATACACCACGATCGGGCCACATAAGCCCAGCGGCCGCATCATGGCTTAAGACCAAGGCAGCGTGCGGGAGGCCCGGCTGCACATTGAAGAAATCAGGCATGAAGCGCCCATTTTCTTCCAAGTCGAGCCGACCAAACCAAGGCAGCCCCTTATGCTCGTGCATATGGACATGGACCATCGCACATTTGTACTTCCAGCAAATCTGTAGCGCCTTCCGAACAGCGTCCTCGCTCATCATCGCGCCGACGCTGGCGTCGCGGACATAATCTTCATCGGCAACCGGGTGATATTCGGCCGCGATCATCGTTAGCCCATTTGCGGTTACAGCTGCTTTTGCGGTTATGAATCCCACCCGCTCATGCGCGTGCAAATGAGCGCGCGACAGATCGTGGCGAACCTGCTCGGCAAAGCCGGTCGTCATTCTGAAACTACGGATCATGCGAGCGCTCCCAGATGTTCGGCGAGAATTTTAGTCCAAGGCTGCTCAGCTGCGACGCCGCGCCACGAAATCGTGTGCCACTGTCGGGACAGAATCTGGTGCGAATACCAAGTACCCGCAAATCCCGGCACCGGTTGCTCGAAGAACAGCCTCGTATCGTAACCACTATGAGCGCTGGGACAGAGCAACGCGTCGAGAGCATAGCAATTTTCCTTCAACCGGAAACGGAGACGGGGGAGGAACGCGTAAACAAGCCCTCCTTCCTGCATCACTTCGGCATCGGCACAAATGGCCTTGAGCGCTGTAATTTCCGTCTCCGCGTCCATCACGACGATGCCCCGCCGCGACCGTGGCTGACGAGAACAAGGCCCTCGCGCAGCTTGATGGTTTCGTTGTCCGCAACGGCGTGGAAATCCCCGTCTTCGCCCACAATATCGATGACTTGCGTCGCCGCGATGCCCAGAAGGGCTTTAAGCTCGGCTGCCGTCATCTTCGTTTTCGGAACGACGCGGTCAATGCCATCGACCTTGATCGTTACGGCCTTCGTCTTGTCGTCATGGTCGGGACGTTCGTCCGAGCCATGACCGCTTTTTTCCAGAACATCGCTCATTGCGCTGCCTTTCGCTTTGGTTGCTATGGCATCGGTGACCGAGGCCGCCCCGACGCCGACTCTTGACGGCTGAACAAATTGGACTAAACATCCGAATCTGTCCGTATCTGGAGTAAGTATCTATTCGGACTGAAACCACTCGTCAAGTATGAAATCGGACTAAGGGGAAATTTTATGAACGTGTCGCCAGCGGAAGCCGTGGATACGGCCGACAGCCGGGCGAGGTCTCAGGCCACACTCGACACATTTCTGGAAATTACAGGCCGTTGGGGGCTCTCGACCGATGAGCAAATCATCGTGCTCGGCAGCCCAGCACGGTCCACCTTCTTCAAATGGAAAAAGGAAGGCGGGACTCTGCCGCGTGATACGCTCGAACGCGTAAGTCATGTCTTTAATATCTTTAAAAACCTAGAAATATTGTTTCCAGATCCAAGGATTGCCGATGATTGGGTGCGCAAGCCGAACCGGGCTTGGGGTCAGCGAGCCGCGATCGAGCGCATTCTGGACGGCAGCCTATCCGACCTTTACGAAGTGAGGCGTTATCTCGATGCCAAACGTGGCTAAACTCGCAATTAAAGCGACTCAATTGGATAGCGAGTTTTATCGCCTAATCCCTTCACGCTTCCCGACGATCGACGTCTACGAGCGTGTTGCGTCACGCGCGCGCTGGCCGGTCCTCCAGCAGGTCGAGACGCTGACAAACTCAAGGGCGAAGGAGCGGCAGGCTATGATCGGAGCAGATCAGGTAGAATCGCCGCCGCCGCATCTTCAAAACTGGAATCATGCTCCCTTTGTGTATGTGGACCCGGACGGCAGCGCGATATTAAGTGGTGCCTTTGGGGTTCTCGAAGTCGGCGATGACAGGAATACAGCGATAGCTATGGCCGTCGCGCGGCGTGAGGCTTTTCTGTCGGCGACTTCGCTAGAAGCGCATCCACTCGAAATGCGTATGCTTGCACATAAGGTGTCTGGAAGATTTGCTTCGCTCGGCGACCTTTCTGCGCTGAGCCAATCCGAACGTTGGGCGCTGGGTGCCTCGCTGTATGAACATTGGGACGGCGCTGTCTTTACATGCCTGGAAACAGGCTGTGGCGAGACAATCGCTGTATTCAACGTGGAAAGTTTGGGGAAGGCCACCCAAGCAGAGCATTATCGCTTCGTTTGGGATGGCAGCCGAATCCGGACGGTATATAATTTCAACGACCTAGGAGATGCCGACGGCAAGGGATTCGATCCGCAACTGCTGATTTCCGCCAACGCAGCCGCGTGAGCAAAAGTGGGCCTTACGCCGCCAACAGCAACTCGATCCGTTCCACCTCTTGAGCGAACTCGAATCGCATTTGATCGCGTTCATCGGCAGGTAGCCAGTTCGCCATCTGCGGGAACACCACTTTGTGATATTTGAACGTGCGTTCGTCCCAAGGCAAACCATCAGTCGCGGCGCGCGCTTCGGCAAGAATTTCATTCAATTCTTGCCTGATTTCATTCGGATCAGGCTCGTATGACTTGGAAGGCGCTGTATCACCTAAATCAAAGCCCATCTGCGCGGGGCCGGAATTGAAGTGTTCTTCCATCGCTATTCCAGAATGTCCTATCGAAATGGTTGCGAGCAGAGCCGTGCTGCTGCAAGGCGTTATGCACCGGAGGGAGTCAATGTCGCAAGCCGAATCGATCAAAAAAGCTGTGCGCCAGTTCGGCGCGTCGGCCAAGGCGAAGCTGAACGAGGGCGGCCAGCCCGAAGATCAGTTGCGCAATCCCCTTGAACAACTGTTTGCCGCGCTTTCTGTCGAAATCGGCTTGGCCACGGGTGCGCTGACGCTGGTTGGCGAAAAATCGCTGGCCGAGCTGCGCACCCGGCCCGATTTTGCGGTCAATGTGCAAAAAGCATTGATCGGTTTCATCGAGGTCAAGGCTCCCGGCAAGGGTGCCGACCCGCGCAAGTTCAAGGACAAGCACGACAAGGAGCAATGGGACAAGCTCAAGGCCTTGCCCAATTTGCTCTATACCGACGGCAATGCCTTCTCACTGTGGCGGGACGGCGGATTGGTCGGCTCGATCATCAAGCTCGACGGCGACATTGAGGATTCCGGTGCGAAGCTCGCCGCCCCGGATACCTTCCTCCCACTATTGCAGGATTTCCTCTCGTGGCAGCCGATCGCTCCAAGGAATGTCAAGGAACTGGCCCGCGTCTCCGCGCGGCTGTGCCGGTTCCTGCGCGACGAGGTGATTGAGCAGCTCGGCATTCAGAACGGCCCGTTGACCGAATTGAAGGAGGACTGGCGCGCCCTGCTGTTCCCCGATGCCGACGATGCCCGGTTCGCCGATGGCTATGCACAGGCCGTCACCTTCGGCCTGTTGATGGCGAAATCAAAGAATTTGAGCCTCGCCGACGGGCTGGATCGCGTGGCGAAGGAGCTGGGCAAGACCAACACGTTGATCGGCACCGCGCTCCGCTTGCTGACCGAGCAGGATCTGTCGCTTGGCCCTTCCCTCGATACGCTCACTCGCGTCCTCGATGTCGTGGACTGGTCGGAGATTGCCAAGGGCGATCCCGAAGCCTGGCTCTATTTTTACGAGGATTTCCTAGAGGTTTACGACAACAAACTGCGCAAGCTGACCGGCAGCTATTACACTCCGCCCGAAGTGGTGCAGACGATGGTGCGGCTGTGCGACGAGGCGCTCAAATCGTCGAGCCGGTTCGCCGTGCCGCAAGGATTGGCCAGCCCCAACGTCAAGATTGCCGACCCGGCCACTGGTTCCGGGACATTCCTGCTTGCCGTGCTACGCACCATCGCAGAATTTGTCGTTGATGACGAAGGCGAAGGCGCGGTTGCCGGGGCCATAACCAAGGCTGCCGAACGCATCTATGGCTTCGAGCTGCAATTCGGAGCCTTTGCCGTCGCTCAGTTGCGGTTGCTCGCGGAAATGATCCATCTGGAGGCCGATGGCAGCCCCGGCCTTTACATCACCGATACGCTCAGCGATCCGCACGTCGAATTCGAGAGCGGCCAAGGCATCTACCGCGAAATCTCGAAATCGCAGCGGCAGGCCAACGAAATCAAGCGCGCCACCCCGATAACCGTGGTGATCGGCAATCCGCCCTACAAGGAAAAGGCCAAGGGCAAGGGGGCGTGGATCGAAAGCGGCAGCGGCAACATTGCGGCCCCGCTCAAGGATTGGCAGCCGCCAAAGGACTGGAAAGTCGGAACACACACCAAGCATCTGCGCAATCTCTATGTCTATTTCTGGCGCTGGGCGGCGTGGAAGGTGTTTGAGCAAGGCGCGGGCGGACGCGACAAAAACCCGCAAGTCGAAGAGCATCTCTCCGGCATGGTCTGCTACATCACTGTGTCCGGTTTTCTCAACGGTCCTGGGTTTCAGAAAATGCGCGCCGATCTTCGCCGCGATTGCGACGAAATCTGGGTGATCGACTGTTCGCCCGAAGGGCATCAACCGGAAGTTTCGACCCGCATCTTTCAGGGCGTTCAGCACCCGGTCTGCATCGTTCTGGCCTCGCGGTCGCCCGCAAACGATCCCGCCAAGGCCGCGCGGGTGCGCTTCCGTTCATTGACGAAGGGCAAGCGCGCCGGCAAATTCGTCGAACTGCAAGGCGTTTCGCTCGACAGCAAGGGCTGGAGCGACTGCCCTGGCGCGTGGCGCGCGCCGTTCCTGCCGAAATTCTCAGGCGGCTGGGGCGATTTCGTGCCACTGGACAGTGTGATTGCCGATATGGGTTCGGGCACGATGCCGGGCCGGACATGGATCATCGCGCCGGACGAAGATTCACTGGCGCAGCGCTGGAAGGCGCTGGTTGGCGAGAAGAATGCGGCGACGCGCGCTATGCTGTTTCATCCTCACCTTCGCCTCGGCAAGCCGGGCGACAAGCACGTCGCAAAGTCCGCGAAAGCACTGGGTTTGCAGCACACGGCGCTGCAATCCATTGAACAGGCGCTTGTCGGAATTGGCAGCAAAGATACGGATACGCTCGCCAAGGCAAAGGCCGCGCTGCAACTGATCAAGCCGCAGCGATACGGATTTCGTTCGTTCGACCGCCAGTGGATCATCCCCGACAATCGCGTTATCAACCAACCCAATCCGGGGATGTGGGAAGCACATGGCAAGGGACAAGTCTATTTGAGTGCTTTGATGGCGCATAGTCCGACCAACGGACCTGCCGTTTCCGCGACCTGCCTCATTCCCGACTTGCACCACTATAAAGGTTCCTTCGGCGGTCGCGTTTTCGCTCTGTGGAAAGACACCGCCGCGACACAGACCAATATCGCACCTGCTGCACTGGCCGAATTGGCCAAGGCATTCGGCACGCCGGTCGATCCGGTCGATGTCTTTGCCTATGTCGCCGCCTTGCTCGCCTGCCCGGCCTATACCAGTAAGTTCAAAAGCGACCTGATCCGTCCCGGCCTGCGCGTGCCGGTCACCGCCAATGCAGCGCTCTTTGCCGAAGCTGCTATTTTGGGTCGCGAGGTGATTTGGCTGCACAGCTTCGGCGAGCGCTTTGCTGATGGCAAACCCGCTGGCGCCCCGCGCCTTCCCAAAGATCGCGCGCCGACCATTCCTAAGAACGGCGCAATTCCCTCGACGCCCGAAACCTTCCCCGACAGCATCGACTATGACGTGGCCAAGCAGCGGCTGAAGATTGGCACTGGCTACATCGACAATGTGCCGCCCACCGTCTGGGCGTATGAAGTCTCGGGCAAGCAGGTGCTGCGCCAGTGGTTCTCCTATCGCAAGAAGAACCGCGAACGCCCGCAGATTGGTGACAAGCGCAAGCCTTCCCCCTTGGGCGACATTCAGCCCGATCACTGGTTGTCCGAATATACCAGCGAGCTGATCAACGTCCTTAATGTGCTGGGGATGTTGGTGGAACTGGAACCGAAACAAGCAGATTTGCTGGAACGCATTTGCGATGGTCCGCTGATTCCGGCGGGCAAGATTGGTTAAGTAGTTTTTGGCGCTGCCGTGCGGGCAACCCGCTCTATTCGCCGCGCGAACCAAGCCTGTATTCTTGGCCCATCCGGGTGACGATCCGAAGCGCGGCAAAATGAGCGGGAATTTCTAAGGTCGCACTCTTTCTCGCTGCGCTCCTTGAGGGTGCGGAGTCTTTAGCCTGATACTGGAGGCCTGAAAAGTCTGAAGCAAGGTCGGCTTTAGCCGTGCGGTGACCAAAAGCTGACTGTCCGGATCGTACAACTTAGCAGACATTCATGCCATTCTGATCGATTTGGCCCATTAAGTTCCAGGCGCGCAGCCTTAGTGCGAGAAACCATTCGACTTCCTGCGCAACCCAAGCATTGCTGTTTTCCAGAATCGCGGCTCCGAGGTTGCCATACGCCCTGACTGGCTGACCAGCGGGGCTTTGAGTGGTGGGAGCAGCGCGGCGCTGCTCCATATTGGAGAACCACTCATGACCAAAACATCCAAAGCCAAAGCTGATGGCGAAACCCCGAAAGCGAAAGCCATCCCGACGAAACAACAGCAGGTCATAGACCTTCTTTGCCGCAAAGGCGGCGCAACGCTGGAAGAGATGGCAACACTTGCCACCTGGCTGCCGCATTCGACACGGGCGTTTATCACCGGCCTCAAGAAGAAGGGCTACGCCATTACGAGCGAAAAGGTCGATGGTGTCCGGCGTTATCGCGTGGAACAGAAGGCTGCGTAATGACAAAGCAGTCCAAGCTTGCCGAACAACTGAATTCACTGGCGACGATGTCCCCGGTGCAACTCCGCGAATGCTGGCAGAATACTTTAAAATCTGAACCGCCCAATGTGCCCCCATCGCTGCTGCGGCGATTAGTGGCGCAGCAGCTTCAGATCAAACGCCATGGAGGTTTACCCGCGCTTGTTGCACGCGAACTCACCTCCGGGGCTTGCGGTCAAAATGCTGTCCAGTTGAAAGCTGCGGCTCCCTTGCCGATTTATGAAGGCACTCGCTTCATTCGCGAATGGCGTGGTCAAACAATCGAAGTGGTAGCACTTGCTGACGGTTTTGAATGGCAGGGTCGGACATTCGGGTCATTGTCTGAAATCGCCCGCCTGGTAACCGGCGCTCACTGGTCAGGTCCAAGGTTCTTCGGACTGAGGAGCGTCACAAATGGCTGAACCGCGCAAAGTCGTACGGTGCGCGATCTACACCCGCAAGTCGACTGAGGATGGCCTCGAGCAGGAGTATAACAGCCTTGATGCCCAATATGATGCCTGCGCAGCTTATGCGTTGAGCCAGCGCCACGAGGGCTGGACGGTCGTAAGCGAGCGTTATGACGATGGTGGCTTCTCGGGCGGCAATATGGAGCGACCTGGTCTGAACAAGCTTCTGGACGACATACAATCGGGCAAGGTCGACATCATCCTGCTCTACAAGATCGACCGACTGACACGGTCATTGTCAGACTTTGCGCGCATCGTAGATGTGCTGGATAAGACGGGCGCAAGCTTCGTATCGATCACCCAGTCGTTTAACACCACTACCAGCATGGGGCGGCTGACCCTCAACATGTTGCTGTCCTTCGCCCAGTTCGAGCGCGAAGTGACCGGCGAACGCATCCGCGACAAGATAGCTGCGTCCAAGCGCAAAGGCATCTGGATGGGTGGACCCGTGCCGCTCGGCTACGATGTTGTCGATCGCAAGCTCATACCCAATGCAACCGAAGCCCAAACGGTGAGGCACATTATGTGCCGATATGTTGCCTTGGGTTCGGTCAAGGCACTGGTCTCGGAACTGGCTCGCGACGGATACCGCACAAAGGTTCAGATTCGAACGAGCACCGGCAACAAGGGCGGTTGTCCATTCAGGCGTGGAACGCTTTACCACCTGCTGGCTAACCGCATTTATTTGGGTGAGATCGTCCATAAGAGCGTGGGCTACCCTGGGGAACACGAACCTATCGTGTCCACCGAACTGTGGGACCAAGTGCAACAAGCGCTGGCAGAACGGAGCCAGTGCGGAACGTCAAAGCATGGCACCAAGCATCCAAGTCTCCTAGTTCAATTGGTGCGCGATGGCGAAGGTCGATTGATGACTCCGTCGCACACGTCGAAGGGCAACAGACGCTTCCGCTATTATGTAACCCGGCCCGATCAAGTTGAGGGAACACCGGCGTGGCGGGTTAATGCCCATGATCTGGAGCGAATAGTTTGCGGCGAGTTAGCCAAGCTACTTTCCGATGCACAAATTGTATGCAGCGTAGTTGGGCCGACCGATGCGCAGCAAATGGAGCGTGCAATCCTGAAAGCAAGGGATTTGGCCGACCAGCTAAGTGTAGGTCAATCGCATGCAAAACAGGAAATCCTGCAGAATCTGCTCAGCGGCGTTCAGTTGGGTGAGGGAAATATCAAATTAGCAATCGACCCGGTCAAACTCGCCACAATGCTGGGGATGGATCTGAATGCCAGCACGGTAGACGATCTGCACATCATTACCTGCGAGGCTGTACGTGTTCGGCGCGGTCATGAGTTGCGGCTCATAATCCCGTCATCGCCGGTGGCGACGCTTGCGGCATCGCGAGACGAAAGGTTGATCGGTCTTCTTGCCGAGGCATATGCTGCAGCCGAACTGCTTTCAGTTAATCCAGAATTGCCGCTTGCCAAGATCGCTGCACAGCAAGGCAGATGTAGAACACGGCTCGGGAATTTGGCTGCCCTGTCCTGCCTTGCGCCTGACATTGTCACGGCCATCGTGCAAGGTAGGCAACCGGCAACGCTGACCGCAAAGCGTCTAATGCAGCTGACGCTTCCGATGGATTGGGTCGGACAGCGCGCCATGCTCGGATTTGCCTGAGCGCTCTCAATATCGATTGCAGTCAAAGTTATGGGCTCCGGAGACTGGGCCTATGATTTTGGCTATTTGCTCTGAATCTTAGCAGTCTCTGACTGCAGTCTGCAATTAGCTATGGCGAAGGCGCGCAGTTTCGCGGGCGTTCGGGCCACCCTTCTCTGTCCGCTGGATTTTTAAGGCGTCACTAGGACTGTCTGGTGCGGCCAAGAAGACTCGAACTTCCACGGGCTTTCGCCCACAACGACCTCAACGTTGCGCGTCTACCAATTCCGCCATGGCCGCACGCGCCTCGACAGGTAGGAGAGCGC
>Ga0075152_10003517_pt1 | contig 10895 bp, 7 predicted proteins | sample JI61114C2DNA_FD_70964 | JGI IMG/M metagenome (GOLD analysis project Ga0075152, IMG submission 70964) | Wastewater effluent complex algal communities from Wisconsin, to seasonally profile nutrient transformation and Carbon sequestration -... | ecosystem: Engineered > WWTP > Effluent > Algae...
TGTATAAAAAAATGAAAGTTGGTGAACAACTTATTTATTTTGCAAAACTGCGCGATTTTAATACAAAGCAAGCCGAAGAAAAAATTGATTATTGGTTACAAAAATTAGACATTGAAAGTTGGCGAAATAAAAACATCGAAGATTTATCAAAAGGAATGCAGCAGAAAGTACAGTTTGTGGCAACTATTTTACACGAACCGAAATTATTGATTTTAGATGAACCTTTTTCTGGTTTAGATCCAATAGCTGCTGAACTGATAAAAAATGAAATTATTGAATTGAATCAGAAAGGAACAACTATTATTTTTTCTACGCATAGAATGGAAAATATTGAAGAAATGTGTGAAGATATTTTTCTCATCAATAAAGGAAAAATAATTTTAGATGGAAATGTGCAACAAATAAAACAAGATTTTAAACAGCATTTATATAAAATCAGTTTAGCAGAAAATGTTCAATTGAATGAGAAAATTCAACAATCAATTTCAATACAAAAACATGAAAATAACGAGCTCATTATTCAATTAAACCAAAATCAAAAACCGAATGATGTGTTGCGTATTTTATTAGATAATAATATTGAACTAAACAGCATCACTGAAATCTTACCAACTGTTGGAGAAATTTTTATTCAAAAAGTGAAGCAGATATTATAGAAAATAGTTAAGGTTGTTAGTTATAAGGAAAATAGTTAACGAATAACCAATATCTAATAACCAATAACGAAAAACCAATAACGAATAACTTATAACAACATGCGAAAAGTCTGGTACATCATACAACGCGAATATTTATCAAGAGTACGCAAAAGGTCGTTCATCTTATTAACGTTGTTGTTGCCTGTTTTAGTTGGTGTTTTCACTGTTGTAATGGTGAAAATAGCAACCAGTTCTGGCGAAAAATTACAAATAGCTGTGCTTGACGAATCACATTTATTTCAGGATAAATTTCGTGGTTTAGATGTTGGCGAAACCTTGCGATTCGATTACTTATTAGATACTACTTTGTCGTACGAAAAACTTAAAAAAACATACGCAGAAAAGTATGATGCATTTTTATACATTCCAAAAATGGATGTTGCAAAAAATGTAGAAGTAACTTATTATTCAAGCAGCGAATTAGGTACGGTTACACAAACTCGAATTGAAAAAGCAATTTCAGAAGAACGAAGAAAGATTGTCTTAGAAAATAACAAGTATGACGTTGAAATAATTGACCAACTCGACAAAGATATTACGTTAAACAAAATAATTAACAACGAAAAAAAACAAGGAAATTCTGACATTTCTTCCTTGATTGGTTACTTGTGCGGCATGCTCATTTACATATTTTTAATTGTGTATGGCGCAATGGTCATGCGTGGCGTTACCGAAGAAAAAACCAACCGAATTATTGAAGTTTTAATTACTTCAGTAAAACCTTTTCAATTAATGATTGGAAAAATAGTTGGCATTGGCGCGGTTGGTTTAACGCAATTTATTCTTTGGGCAATCTTTACAATGATAGTGCAAACTGTGTTGCAACTTGTTTATGGAAACGAGTTAATGGCATTGCAATCAATGAACGCAAGCAGCCAGGCAATGCAAATGTCGGAAGCAAAACAGCTGGCCTTTAACTTAACAACTTCATTAGCTGATTTAGATATTCCAAGAATTGTCTTCAGTTTTATTTTTTACTTTATTTTTGGTTACTTGTTTTATGCAGCGCAATTTGCAGCTGTTGGTGCAGCCGTAAACGAAGACACCGACGCGCAATCATTCATGTTTCCAACCACGATTCCGATTATTATTTCGATAGTGTTGATGTCAGTTACTATTCAGCAACCATCATCCAACACCGCTATTTGGAGTTCGATGGTTCCATTTTCGTCGTCAATCATTATGATGGCACGCATTCCGTTTCATGTGGCTTGGTGGCAACAAATTTTATCGATGTTTATCTTAGTTATTTCTTCTTTAGGAATGATCTATGTCGCTGCAAAAATTTACCGAATAGGCATTTTAACACAAGGCAAAAAAATAACATTTAAAGAAATCGGCAAATGGATTTTTTATTAATTTTAAAAAAATCTTTTACATTTTACTTACAACTTATTACTTTTTCCTAACTTCGCACATGGAAACACTATCTCACTTTTCATCAACAACCAAATTTGCAGGAGACGGCTTAACGTTCGATGACGTTTTATTGCTACCAGCTTATTCGCAAATTTTACCAAGAGAAACACAACTTCAAACAAAGGTTACTCGAAACATTACGATTAATATTCCAATATTATCTGCTGCAATGGATACCGTTACCGAAGCGAATCTTGCTATTGCACTAGCGCGTGAAGGTGGCATTGGTGTCTTGCACAAAAATATGTCGATTGATGCACAAGCACAGGAAGTGCGCAAAGTAAAGCGTTCGGAAAGTGGTATGATTACCGATCCAATTACGTTGAAACCAACTGCAAAAGTAGCAGAAGCGTTTGCATTAATGTCGGAAAATAGAATTGGTGGAATTCCAATTACCAACGAATCAGGAATTTTGGTTGGTATTTTAACGAATCGCGATTTGCGTTTTTGTAAAGATAAAAATATGCTGATTCAGGATTTAATGACGAAAGACAGATTGATTACTGCACCAGAAAAAACAACCTTACAACAAGCCGAAGATATTTTGCACGAATACAGAATTGAGAAATTGCCTGTTGTAGATAAAAATGGAAAACTCATCGGTTTAATTACGTATAAAGATATTACCAAAGTTAAAAATTATCCTTTTTCTTCTAAAGACGATGCTGGTAGATTGCGCGTGGCTGCTGCAGTTGGCGTCACGGCTGATATGATGCAACGCATCGAAGCATTGGTGCATGTTGGCGTTGATTTTATTTGTATTGATACGGCACATGGACATTCGCAAGGTGTGTTAACAGCTATCAAAAATGCAAAACAAACGTTTCCAAATTTAGATATTGTTGGTGGAAATGTAGCCACTGGTGCTGCAGCAAAAGCACTCGCAGACGCTGGTGTGGATGCAGTAAAAGTTGGCGTTGGACCAGGTTCTATTTGCACCACACGTGTGGTTGCTGGTGTTGGTGTGCCACAATTAAGTGCTATTTATGATGCAGCAGTTGCACTAAAAAACACTGGTGTTCCTATCATTGGTGATGGCGGAATTCGTTACACTGGCGATATGGTGAAAGCATTGGCAGCTGGAGCAAATACCATTATGGCTGGTTCTTTATTTGCTGGCTCAGAAGAAAGTCCAGGTAAAACAGTAATTTTTGAAGGACGAAAATTTAAAACTTATCGTGGAATGGGTAGCTTAGAAGCTATGCAGGAAGGTAGCAAAGACCGATATTTCCAAGATGTAGAAGAAGATATAAAAAAATTAGTTCCAGAAGGAATTGTTGGTCGAGTGCCATATAAAGGAACGCTGAGTGAAATTGTATATCAGTTTGTTGGTGGCTTGCGTGCAGGAATGGGTTATTGCGGCGCCAAAGATATTACTGCTTTACAAGATCACGCACAATTCGTTAAAATAACACATGCAGGTGTAAACGAATCACATCCACACGATGTAACGATTACGAACGAAGCACCGAATTATAGTAGATAGAACTGATGAGCAACACATCAAAAGCAGTTGGTGGATTTTCTATATTAGGATTTTTAGGAATACTTTTTCACTTATTGCATAGTGCGTTTGGTATTTATGAATATAATCATAAGACAGATGTTCATAATAGTATAGATATGTCAATTAAAAATTTGCAACAACTTCAACAAGATATGGATTCTATCAGAGAAAACGTAAAAGATACAATTCTCAGAGATTCGCTGATCCAAGAAAGAGCAAGAAAAGAAATGGATAAAATTGGATCGTAAATTAATTAGATTTTAAATTCAACTTCTCAACTTTATTTGCCCAAAATTATCATAACAGCATCATCTCATTTTGATTCAAAGCAAAAGATAAAGCAAAAAAAATAACTAATGAAATAGATAACTTGTAGCTAAATGAACATACATGAAAAAGATGTTGACTTATTTGTTTTATAGTTTTTTTATTATTGGATGTGTTTTATTCATCGGCACATTTTTAGGAAATTATTTTTGGACTTTTGATTTGATAAGCCACTTCAGAATTCAGGCGCTTTTTGTTTTTATTCTTACACTTTTTGGCTTTATTTTTCTGAATGACAAGAAGTTTATCATCATAAATACAGCGATTGTTTTTTATATTTTGATAAGTATTATTCCGTTTTATTTTTCAAATGAAAAAAGAATAAAGCCAAATAACAACCTAAAATTATTTTACACCAACGTTTTAACTTCAAATCAAAATTTTGGTACTTTAACTAATTTAATTCAACAAGAAAATCCAGATATTATTGGTTTGATTGAAGTAAATAAAGATTGGGAAAGCCATATTCATTGTGGCCTTGATGAATACAAATATATAGTATCGCTACCACGAGACGATAATTTTGGTGTTCTACTGCTTTCAAAAAAAGAAATTTTATATTCAGAAATAAAATACTTCTGTAGTTATGAAATTCCAACTATTTATGCTTGTGTAAAATCTGGAAATGACTCTATACATTTTATTTTGACGCACACAATTCCACCAACAAGCAGTTACGATTTTATCCAAAGAAATTTGCAACTCGAAAACATTAATAAATTTGTAAAACATCAATCAAATTCAATAATAGTTGGTGATTTTAATTGTTCTTCTTTTTCTCAGAATTACAATAGAATTCTAAAAAAATCGGATTTAAAAGATTCTAGAATTGGCTTTGGCTTACAACCATCTTGGCCAACTTGGGCACCAATATTTTATGTTACATTAGATCACATCTTAGTGAGCAAAAATATCAATATTATAGACAGAAAAACACTTTCTGGTTTCGGTTCTGATCATTTGCCAATAGTGATGGAATTTAGTTTGTAGTTGAGAAAAAATATTACGATTCTTCTTCCAATTTCAAGTATTTAATTATCGTTTTTCGTTTGTTCATAAATGGAAGTTCTATGCGTTTGTACAATAGATGCGCAACAACAAAAGTTAAACTAATCCACATTAAATATACTATGTAAATGTTATTTATAGCTTTATTTACATACAATCCAAATGATATTGTTTTTAAGAAAGTTCCATGTACTAAGAAAATTGAATACGAAATAAAACTAATGTATAATATCAAATTACTTAAAAAGGATGGTTTGTATTTAATAGATTTTAGAAATGGCAAGCACAATATTAACGCTAATGGATTAATAAAATCGTAAAAAACAAAATGATAAAACGTCATGGCTTTTCCTGTTGCAAATTTAAAATGCCACGGTAATGTTTTTAATTTAGGTAACTCTGTTCGCATGGTTTCATTTGTCCAGGCCCAAAGCAAAAACATAGTGGAAAAATAAACAATTACACCTATACACAACGTTATGTAACGATATTTATGCCATATTTTTGGATAAATATAACAAATATACGCAGCTAATAAACCTAGCGCTATCGTGTCTAATCGAAGTACGGTAATGGCTTTATAAAACAAAAAATAGGTTACCGATTGATTGACTGGTATTCTAAAATAATAGAATACTTTTAATGACATACTTGAGATGATCATAAAAAGCAATATACCGAGGTATGCTTTGTGTTTAGACTTTACTATAAATAAATATAATATTAAAAAACCTGACGGAAATAAAATATAAAACCATTCTTCCACAGAAATTGTCCAAGTTTCTATATAAAATCCGTTATAAATTTTAAACGAATTCTGTAAAAACATGAAATTTAAATATGGTATGAATAATTTTTTTGTTATTAGACATACTAATAATGACAGAAAAATCAACATAAAATAGTATGCTGGTAGCGTTCGGCCCCAACGCATCACTAAAAATCTACCTAAAAATTTAAAATTTAATTTATCTGTTTTGTTTATTTCCTTTAGAAACGAATAGCCAATCAAAAAACCACTGCAAACAAAAAACATATTCACTGGATCAGGAAATGGAATATGCACAAAATTGAATCCTTTTACAGTCGCAAGGTCATTGATAAAATGTATGTGACTTACTAGTATTACTGAAAATGCTCTAACTATGTCAAAACCAAAATAGCGTTTCTCAGGAGATGTAATAATTGAAAATATGCCTTTCATTGTGGAATGCTGTAAATCTTGTGTTGTAATTCAAAACTACAAAATATGGTTAATAAAAAAAACTGTTATTTATGACAACCTTATAACTTATAACTTTCCACTATTTTGTAGATAACTTACGTCAAAAAATCTATCTCCAAAAAGTATCTTTGCAACAATGCGAGAATTAGCCGAACTCAACGAAGAACAATTTAATGCGGTCACCACTATTCATGGTCCTGTAATGATTATTGCTGGACCAGGTTCTGGAAAAACGCGTGTGCTTACTTATCGAATTGCTTATTTAATGAAAAATGATGTAGATGCTTTTCGCATTATGGCACTCACATTTACCAATAAATCATCGGCAGAAATGCGTGAACGAATCGCGCAAATCGTTGGCAGCGAAGCGAAGAATTTGTACATGGGCACGTTTCACTCAGTTTTTGCGCGTATCTTACGAGTGGAGGCTCATCGAATGGGTTACCCAAATAATTTTACAATTTATGATCCGGACGATTGCAAATCTTTATTAAAAACGATTATAAAAGAAGAAGGTTTAAATGATAAAATTTATAAACCTGCAACTGTTTTCTACAAAATTTCATGTGCAAAAAACGCCTTGATTGATGCGTATGCGTATAAAGAAAATCCAGATTTGGTAGCAGATGACGAAAGTGCAGGAAAACCAAAAATTGCTGATTTATTTCAAAAATATCAAGATAGATGTTTTAAAGCTGGTGCAATGGATTTTGATGATTTGATTTTGAAAATGTATGAACTGCTTTCTAAATTTCCGGATGTCTTATATAAATATCAAAAGCGTTTTTCGCACATGTTAATTGATGAGTTTCAAGACACGAATTATGCGCAATATAAAATTGTAAAACTATTGGCTGCACAACACGAAAATGTTTGTGTGGTTGGCGATGATGCACAAAGTATCTATGCGTTTCGTGGCGCCACGATTGATAATATTTTAAGTTTTGAAAAAGATTATCCAGATTTAAAAATATTTAAACTTGAACAAAATTATCGCTCAACAGAATCCATAGTTGAAGCTGCAAATGATATTATCAAGTTTAATAAAGGTCAATTACCGAAAAAAATATGGACAGATATTAAAGGTGGTGAAAAAATAAAAGTATTTAAAACAGCCAGCGATTCTGATGAAGCACGCGTGGTTGCTGATTCTATTTTCGACCAGAAAATGCGTCATCATTTAGTGCATTCAGAATTTGCAATTTTATATAGAACAAACGCGCAATCACGTTCGTTTGAGGAAGCATTACGCAAGCTAAATATTCCATATAAAATTTATGGTGGCTTGTCGTTTTATCAACGAAAAGAAGTTAAAGATTTTATTTCGTATTTGCGAGTAGTCGTAAATCCAAATGACGAAGAAGCTCTGAAACGCATTATCAATTACCCAACGCGTGGTATCGGAAATACTACGATTGATAGATTATTGGTTGCTGCTAACGAACACGATTTGCCATTGTGGCATGTGGTCGAACATCCTGAAATTATTGATGATTCGCAGATGCGTGCAAAAACTGCAGTTAAAAATTTTGCATTGATGATGAAAAGTTTTCGTACCATGCTGAAAACAAAAAATGCGTATGAAATTGCAGAATATATTGGCAAACAAACTGGTTTGATTGAAGATTTATATAAAGACAAAACTGCTGAAGGAATTTCACGCTTCGAAAATATTCAAGAGTTATTAAATGGTATCAAAGAATATACAGTTGGCGAACCAATTGAATATGCAGAAGATGAAGTGAAACCAGAAAATGATTTGGCAGCATATCTTCAACAAATTTCTTTATTAACAGATATTGAAGATAAAGACGAAACCAAAGAACGCGTAAAATTAATGACCATACATTCGGCAAAAGGGTTGGAGTTTTCAAGTGTGTTTGTGGTTGGTTTAGAAGAGAATTTATTTCCATCAATTATGGCAATGAATAGCAGAGAAGATTTGGAAGAAGAACGCCGTTTGTTTTATGTTGCCGTTACACGCGCAAAAAGATTTCTAACACTTTCGTATGCATTAACACGTTATAAATTTGGTCAGTTAAATTACTGCGATGAAAGTCGTTTTATTGAAGAAATTTCAGAAGAACACAAACAGTTTTTTGGACAAAAAGAAAAACCGAAACCAGAACAAAAATCTTTTTTTGGTGATGATGAAAATTCAAAATGGTATTTAAGTAAACAATATCAAAAGAAAGAAACAATTGCACCAAAACCAGCTTTTGAGCAACCTGCACAATTGACAAAAATAAATGCTGCTGCAAAATCTACTGCTTCTATTTCGCAAGACTTAAAAGAGTTGCAAACTGGCATGCATGTCATTCACGAAAAATTCAATCAAGGAAAAGTGCTGAGTATTGAAGGTGCTGGTGACAACAAAATTGCAACTATCTTTTTTGAAGGTGTTGGTAATAAAAAAATCATGTTGAAGTTTTCTAAGCTGCAAATTGTTGAGTAACCAATATTTTAACGTTTTCCGCGTTTTAAAACCATCAATAAAATTTGTATTTTTGACCTGTGAAGAAGATTCTAATCTTATATTTTATTTCTGTTATCAACTTTTTAGCATTTGGTCAAAATCAAATTACCAAACCGAACCCAAAATTGTATTTTAATACAAAATATGTAACACTTGACAATCCAAAACTTAGAAATCCTGATACCATTACAGAAAATTTTCATCGTCACAACATCACCGAAAAACAATTTGTTCCGTATTATAATTTAGGTAATAATGGCTCTGCTTATTATCCTTTGATGTTTCAGAACGAAAATCCGATTGGTTTCAAACATGGTTTCAATTCGTTTGATAGATATTATTATACACCAAATTCAGTAAAATATTACGACACAAAAACGCCATATACTTATCTTGATTTTGTGTTTGGCGGCACCGAAGAAATTATTGGTGGTGCAGAATTTGCGTATAATTTAAAACCAAATTATAATGTTGCATTTAATTTTCATCGCAATAATTTTAAAGGAAAAAGTCAGCATCAGGTTTGCTTCTCCAATTTGTTTTCGTTGCAGCAATGGTTTCGAACCAAAAATAATTTCTATGATTTAAAAGTGAGTTTTATTTATAATGGAATTAAAAATCAGGAAAATGGCGGCTGGAATGCAGATGATGTTTTTACGGATCCGATTTATAAAAAGCGAAAAGGTTTTGTGCCAATATTTTTAGATGATGCAGTAAATAAATGGAGCGAACGCAACGTCAATATTTATCAGCAATTCAGATTAGGCAAAAAAGTTGAAACGGTAATTAATGATTCTGTTACCAGAAAAATGGTACATCCAAAATATGTTATTGAACACCAATTCAGTTTCGATCATTGGAAATTTTCGTATAAAGATTCTGAAACGGATTCGTTGTATTATCAGAGTTTATTGTATGATACAGATTCTACAGATGATTTTACAAAAACCTGGACAATTAGAAATGGAATTTATTTTAAGAATTTATTAAACGACTCTGTGCCAAAAAAGTTTTTATTCAGTGCTGGTGTACAAATAGATGCAATTGATTACAAGCATCGGTTCAATCATCAAACATTTGCTGATATCCAACTAAAAGCAAGTATTCAAAACCAACAAAGCGATTCTAGTTTTTTTGATTATAAAGTAGATGCAACGGTTGATGTAGCACCTAGTTATATTGGTGATTTTTCAGTAAATTTTCTAGGTAGATTAAATTTTAAAAAAAATATGTCTGTTGGTTTATTAGGAGAAGTTTCATTGGCAACACCATCACAAAAACAAACCTACTATTTTGGAAATCATTTTTCGTATCATAACCGAAATCTAAAGAAAATATTTCAGGCAAAAATTGAAGCTGTATATGAATGGAAAAAGCAATTACTTTACGCACATATCCAAAATTATTTCATTCAAAATTTCATCTATAATGATACCAATCGTTTGCCAAAACAATACAATAAACCTTTGAATATTTTAGTAGTAAAACTGCGTAAAGAATTTAACACCAAACATATTTTTGTCGGAACAGAAATTTATGTTCAGTGGATTTCAAATACCAATATTATTCGATTGCCAGTTTTTGCAATGAAACAAACGCTGTATTATAAAGGCGGTTTTATTTCCGGAAAATTAAACGCACAACTTGGTTTAGATATTAATTATAATACCAATTTTATGGGCAATGCCTACAATCCTGCATTAGCAACTTTTTATAATCAAGACAATCAAAAACTAAAATTCTATCCAATGCTGGATTTGTTTTTTAGTTTGCATGTTAAACGAACCAATATCTTTTTCAGAGCCATTCATGTTAATCAAGGAATGTTTAAGCAAAAAGGAATTTATACGGCACCAAATTTCGGCTATTTAGACAGAACCTACAGAGCTGGTATAACTTGGCAATTTTATGATTAGAAGATGAAAAAAATTCTATTACTCACACCAACCTTACCGTTTCCGCCACATAGTGGTGGTGTGATTAAGACGAATAAAGTAGCGCATTTTTTAGCTGAAAAATATAAGTTGTCGATTGCTTGTTTCCTAAAAAATGATGATGCAATTTATGTTGATGAATTTCTTGAAAATATAGATTTACATTATTTCACTTCAGAAACATTAGATGTTCCGAGAACAGCAAAGAACTTTATTTTATCGAATTTGCAAGGCATTCCACTAAATTTATACAGAAATAAATCTGCCGATTTTCAAAAAAAAATAAACAGCATTATTGATG
>Ga0075152_10003518_pt1 | contig 10894 bp, 8 predicted proteins | sample JI61114C2DNA_FD_70964 | JGI IMG/M metagenome (GOLD analysis project Ga0075152, IMG submission 70964) | Wastewater effluent complex algal communities from Wisconsin, to seasonally profile nutrient transformation and Carbon sequestration -... | ecosystem: Engineered > WWTP > Effluent > Algae...
AGGGCCAGCGCGTGCGCCTGTTCGGGGCCGCCGACGAGGCCGCGTGCGAGCAGCGCGGCGGCGAGGCTGCTGCGCGGGGGATCGGCGGACGCCTGGGCCGCGCGCAGGGCGGCGCGCGTGGAGCCCAGCTCCGCGCGCAGGGCCGCCTCGGTGGCGGTGGCCTCGGCGCGCCGCGAGGCCATCGCCAGGGTCGCCGCGTCGCGCTCCTGGGTGAGGGCGTGGTTGCGGGCGACGAGCGCGGCGAGCTCGGCCCGCGACGCGGCGACAGCGATGCTCGCCGCGTCGCGCTCCTGGGTGAGGGCGTGGTTGCGCGCCGCGAGCTCGGCGAGCTCACGCGGCACGCTCGGCCGTGACGCCGGGCCGGGCGTGGGCCCTGGGACCGGCTTCGCGGGCGCGACGCTCGGGGCTTTCGCGGCCGGCTTCGCGGGCGCGACGCTCGGGGCTTTCGCGGCCGGCTTCGCGGGCGCGACGCTCGGGGCTTTCGCGCGGGGCCTCGCAACCGGCGTCACGCCGTCGCGCTGCATCAACGCCGCGAAGTCGAGGTCGTCGGCGCTGGCGAGGTCCGGCGGCGTCGGCCCGGGCGCGAGTCTTCGTGGCGGCTTCATGCGTGCGAGCGGGAGCTTCGCACAGTCTGTCAGGGCGCGGTGACCGGCGGGCGCGGCTTCGCGGCGCGTTCGAGGGAAGGATTGGCGAACACGGCGGAGAGGATGATCGCCACGCCGATGTAGAAGCTGGGCCCGAGCTCGCGCTGCTCGCCCAGCAGCGGGATGGCCAGCACGATCGCGTACACCGGCTCGAGGTTCACCACCAGCTGCGCGCCGAAGGCGGTCAGGTGCCGCAGCGCCATCAGCGACAGCACGAAGGGCACCAGCGTGCAGCCGACCGCCAGCACCACCAGCAGGAGCGCGTCCTGGGGGCCCGGGATGGGGAAGAGCGCCCCCTCATGCGGCAGGAGATACGGCAGGAGCGGCGTCAGCAGCGTCAGGAACAGCGCGCCGGTCCCCATCTCGACGCAGGTGACGACGAGCGGGTCCGCGTGCGCGACCAGCCGCTTGTTGAGCGCGCCGAACACCGCCACCAGCAGCGCCGAGAGGCTGCCCACCAGCACCCCGAGGCGCATGTGGGGCGCGAGCCCGCCCACCACCAGGGCGACGCCGGGCACCACCGCGACCCCGAGCAGGAGCTCGCGGCCCACGAATTTGCGGCCCGCGATGTACGGCTCGACGAGCGCCAGGAACACCGGCGCGAGCGCGATGCAGGTCGCGGCCACCGATGCGTTGGCGAGCTTGATGGCGCCATAGAACGTGAGCCAGTGCAGCGAGACCACCGCGCCGACCCCGGCGTAGGCCAGCCACAGGCGTTTGGGCAGCGCGAGCAGGCCCCGCCACACCCGCGGCAGGAGCAGCAGCGCGGCCGTGACGAGGCCCATGCGCCACCACACCAGCGGCAGCGCGTCGAGGCTGATGAGCTTGCCGAGGATGGCGGTGAAGCCCCACAGCAGGACGCAGAAGTGGATCTGAAGGAGGGCGCGCCGGGCGGGGGACATGAGCTGCGCTCCGTGCACTTGTACCTGCGCGCGTCACGGCTGTCACGGCGCCCTCAGACGCCGCGGAGCTGGCCGCTGTAGGGCCCCCGGCCCGTCAGCGCCGCGGCCCCGCAGCGCGCGGCGAACCGCAGCGCCACGTCCGGCCGCTGACCCGCGCCCAGCGCGAAGGTGAGGCCCGCCGCGAACGCATCCCCGCAGCCATAGGCGTCGGCGACGGGCCCGGGCAGCGGCGCGGCCGAATAGGCGAGCCGCGGCCCGCCCGCGGGCTCGTAGCTGCCGCCGGCGGCCCCCGCCGTGCGCACGATCAGCCGCGGCGGCGGCTCGACGTCGCCGGGGGTGTAGCGCTCCGAGGGGTCCTGCGCGCTGCCGACGACGGCGTCGAGGGCGACCCCGGCGGCGCGCAGCAGCGGCACGATCCGCGACGTGGCGACCAGCGTGTGCGCGCGCCGGGCGAGCCGCAGCGCGTCGACGTCGCCGGCCGTGAAGTACACCGCGTCGAAGTCGGCGAGCCGGTCCCACGCCAGCGGGTCGGCGGCGACCGGCCCCGCGCGGTCCCCGAGCACCGTGATCGTGCGCTCGCCCGCGTCGTCGATATGGGTGAACGCGCGGCGCTGCGGCTGCTTGCGAAAGCTCGCCTCGATCTCCAGGCCCATCGCCGCGAGCGTCTCATGGGCGCGATGGCCGAGGGCGTCGTCGCCGAAGGCCGTATAGAACGTGCACTCGCCCGCGAGCTTGGCGAGTTGCACGGCCGCGACCGCGCCGCCGCCACCGGGCTCCTCCCAGGATCCCCGGGCATGCACGATCTCCCCCGCGGCCGGCACATGCTCGACCCGCACGAACTCGATCCACTCGACATGCCCGATCACGGCGACCCGCATGCCGCGATCCTGCCCGACATTCGCGCCGTGGTCATCGCCTACCCGCAGCTCGAGCGCCTCGCCGTCGCGGATGCCCGGCGGATGACGGCGGATGACGGCGGATGACGGCGGATGACGGCGGATGCCCGGCGGATGCCCCTGGCCGACAGGACCAACCTGCCAACCTGGCCCTGACGCCGACAGGACCGCGATCGCGCGCGATCAGGCCGCGCCGCGTCGTGATACGGTGCTCGAATGGATGACGCCAGGCGATCGATGTCGACGACCCAGGGGGCGATCGGCGGGCTCGCGGTGCTCGTGCTCGTCGCGGCCGCGGGCCTGTTGATCGTGCAGAGCTGCGCGCAGGGGCAGGACCCGCGCGGCCCCGAGGGCCCCCTGGCGCAGCCACAGCCGGAGTTCCAGCCGGAGCCGGCCTTCACGCCGCGCCCGCAGCCACAGCCACAGCCACAGCCCTGGCCCGGAACGCAGCCACAGCCGCAGCCACAGCCGCAGCCGCAGCCCTGGCCCGGAACGCAGCCACAGCCGCAGCCGCAGCCGCAGCCCTGGCCCGGAACGCAGCCACAGCCGCAGCCGCGGCCCGAGCCGTTCCCGGGCGTGGATCCGCAGCCCGAACCGCGGCCACGCCCGCAGCCGCCACGCCCGCAGCCGCCGACCTGATCGACGCGCTCCGCGCCGCGGCGCCGAGCGCTCGCCAAATCAGCGATTCTCGTAGCGGGCGAGGTCGATGAGCCCGGCCTCGACCGGCCAGCCCTCGCGGTAGATCTCGACGAGTCGATCGCTGGTGGGCCAGAAGTCGGGGTCGGTCCTGCGGACGCCGAAGCCGACCTGCAGCGCCGCGTAGTCGGCCTCGGCCCCGAGGGCCGCGACCTGCCTGACGAAGTCGCCGAGGCGGGCGCGCTCGACCACGTAGAACGCGTTGGGGTGGCTGCCGATGAAGCCGCTGGCGACGGTGAGCGTGTCCTCCAGCGGGAGCCGTCGGTCCTCCTCGCCGAAGGGCGACGCGATGTTGCTGCGGCCGTCGTTGCGGAGGAGCGTGAACACCTGGGCGCCGGTCGGGGCGTCGGGCACGTACAGGAACGCCATCTGCGGCAGCCACTGCAGCGGCGCGCCCTTGACCGCCGCCAGCGCGCGCAGCGACGCGGCGAGCGGCCCGGGGATCCGCGGATCGTCGAGGCCGAAGCGATCCTCCCGAACGCCTTCGAGGCGGTCCCAGATCATGCGATAGAGCTCGAGCTTGGGCTGGTCGGTCTCGAAGCGGATCCCGCTCTCGACGTCGATCCTGGCCAGCTCCTTGACGATATCTCCGTAGACGCGCTCGCGGGCGCCGCGGTACCAGAATTGGCGCTCGGTCTGGCGCGCCTGCGCCGGCAGCGAGATCAGGAACGCGAACTCCGCCTCCATCCGCAGGAAGTCCATGTATGCGCGGGTCGACAGCTGGTGGCCGATGTTGCCGTAGACGTCGAAGCCGGCGGTCATCAAGTAGTACATCCGCTCGAGCAGCGGGTAGCCGAGCACCCACGTGGTCTTGGGCGGCGCGCCGACCATGCCCTTCACGATCGACGCGCTATCAAAGTGACGGAAGATGGTGAGCGCGGCGTTGGGGTTGTGGCCGTCGCCGTCCCACAGCAGGTCGAGGGTCGCCTTCCTGCCGCCGCTGAAGTCCTCGCGCAGCGCCTGCTGCTTGGCGAGGGCGAAGGTCTTCTCGTGCCGGGACTGGCGCAGCCAGGTGGCGATCGGCCGCGCGTTCGAGCTCGCCTCGGCGGGCATGCTCAGCGACTCGGCGTTCCTGTAGAGGAACTCGCCGTCGTGCAGCTGGGTCCTCGCGTCGGGGTCGACGAAGAACACGTAGAATTGGTCGTCGATGACGTTGAGGGCGATCGGCCCGCGGCACACCGCGCCCTTGATGAAGGTCATCATCGTGAACTCGGCCTCGTCGAGCATGAAGCGGTAGCGCGACTGCACCGGCAGCGCCCGAAACGCGACGAAGGGGTTGGAGGCGACCTCCGGGGCGTACGAGGGCAGCGCCGCGACCTCGAAGGCGGTGTCGTGAAACAGCGCCTGCCAGCGCTGCATGCGGGCGGCGTCGAAGCGGTACGGGAGGTGCAGCTTGGCGACGATCGCCTCGCGCACCGGTTGGAGGCGATAGTACGGGCGCGCGACGCCGGGGTCGTCGTAGGGGCGGCGGGTGGCGATCCGGTCGATCGGCTGGCCGGGCGGCGTCCGCGAGCGCACCAATTCGAAGAAGGTCGGCGGCGAGCCGCTCGCGTCGAAGTACACGTGCGCGAGGAACAGGTGCTCGTAGATATAGCGACCGGCGAGGCGGGCCTTGGCCGAGTCCTGGTTCAGGAACCGCTCCCACTCGGCCACCTGGGCCCTCAGACCCTCCGGGAGCGCGGGCGGGCGGCGGTGCGTGGCCCCCTCCTCGAGCCAGCGGGTCACGATCTCGTGCTCGCGCGCGCTGAGGCCCGGCAGGCCGTAGGGCATGCCCCACTCGGGGTGCTTGCGCTCGTGGCGACGGAGCTGCGCCACGGTCGGGCACTGGTCGGCGCGGCGCAGCCGGAGGTCGACGTCGTCGGGCAGCAGCGCGCCCGGCTCGACCGGGTGGCTGCGCTTGAGCTCGAGCAGGCGGTGCAGCAGGCCGGCGTCGCGGTTCACCTCGCGGGTCTGCGCGCGCTCGTTGAGCACCGGGTGGAAGTCCTTCTCGCGCCAGCCGGCGGCGGTCTGGGCGTCCTCGAACAGGCGCGTGAGCTCGGTCTGCCGCAGTCGCCTCCCGTTATAGACCCTGTCGGAGTTGGCGCCGCGATCGATGCCCTCGGGGGAGCCGAGCTTGAGCTGGCAGGGCGCGTCGTAGCAGGCGTGGCAGACCACGCAGCGCGACTCGAGGATCGGTCGCACCTGCGTGTCGTAGTCGATCGCCCCCGCGGCCACGGCCGCGACCTCGCGGTCCCGCACGCGCTCGTCGCCGTGGAGGCGATCGAGCTGGTACTGCTGGTACGCCGAGCATCCGACCGCGACCGTGGCGCAGGCGATGAGCAGCGAGTGACCGAGTGAACGCATGGAGCCCTGGCGGCGCACACTAGCAAAATCCCGCGGCCGCGTCGTCGTCGCGGGCCCTGACGCCGATCGGGCCGGCCCGGGCGTGTTGACAGGGTGGCCTCGGTTTGCTTGTTTGTCGCCATGCGACGCGCAAGACTCCTCGGCCTCGGCCTGCTGTACCCGATCGCCTGCGCCGACCCGGCGCCCGGGGAGACCACCACGACCGGCAGCGGCAGCACCACCGCGGGCTCGAGCTCGAGCTCGGACGCGACGGCGACGACCGGGACGCCGACGACCGGGACGCCGACGACCGGGACGAGCGGCGGGTCGAACACCGCGACCGGCGACGAGAGCTCCGGCGCGGCCGCGACCTCGACCGGCGCCGCGACCTCGACCGGCGCCGCGACCTCGACCGGCGGCGACAGCTCGACCGGGACGAGCGAGGGCAGCGGCGAGACCGGCGTGGCGCCGAGCTGCGACGGGGCCGGCCCGTCGAACCTCGAGGGGGTGTGCATCGTGTTCCCGGCGCAGCCGGACAGCTTCACGCTCGCCGAGGCGAAGGCCGGGGTCGAGCTCAAGTACGCGGTCGTCGTGCTGGCCGACGTCCCGGGCGTCGAGACGGAGTCGATCAATACCTGCGACGAGCCGGGGCCCAGCGGGCTGTTCGTCGGCGAGCGGATCGAGGGCGACGGTCAGGCGTACTGCCTGTGCGACCAGGGCAAGTGCCCGAACCCGGACCTGCCGCCGTTCACGTTGGTGGCCGGCACCTATCCGGACAGCTTGCCGTGGGACGGCGTCAATTGGTTCGGGCCGTCGGACTTCAACAACCCGAAGGGACCGCCCTTCCCGCCCGGGACCTACGCCGTGCAGATCCGGGCGATCGGGCAGCGCGAGGGGCAGCCCTTCGAGGTGCTCGGCGAGCTGCCGATCACGCTGACGCCGTGAATCGTCGGGCAGCCGGGACGCGCGCTACCGCCGGGGACGCGACCGCGCTCGCCCGGTGATCTCCATTCGACGTCCGATTATCGGTGGTTCTCTTTTCGGCGCGCCCGCGCCAGGAAGATGAGCCACGCCGAGCCGCCCGATGTCGATCTCCAGGCAGGATGGCGCCGCGCAGCCGGGTGCGGGCGACCTGGTCGCTGACTACCTGATGCTCCGCGATCTGCTGCCGGCGGTCCGGCCCGACTCCGTCGACGAATTCCTGTGGCGCCTCGACGATCGCCTGTTCGGCCTCGAGCCCAGCCTGTGGCTCGAGCGGCTCAATCAGCGGCCCATCGTCGAGTGGTTCTCGTTCTTTTATTACAGCTACTTCTTCATCGCCTTCACATACATGCTCGTCGTCATATGGCTGATCAGGCCGGGCCGACTCACCAGCGAGTTCGCGCTGGGGACCCTCATCGTCTTCTGCGTCGGCCAGCTCGGCTACCTGGCGGTGCCCGGCCACGGGCCGAGCCTCTACCTCGAGTCCCAATTCCAGGGCCCCGTCGACGGCGGGTTCTTCTGGGGCTGCGTCGTCGCCACTACGCGGTCGACGTGATCGCGGGTCTCGCCCTCGCCGCGGCCGCGGCCGCGCTCGCGCCCCGGCTCGCGGCGCACCAGGAGCGCCTCCGCGAGCGCCTCCGCCTCGGTCGGCCGTGGCACTTCCCGCCGCGTCACGGCGCGCCGACCAGGCCTGCGCAGATCCGGCCCCACCACCCGCCTTGATCGCGGCTGGCGGCCCGGGCATCATCGGGCCGTGCCGGTCGAACGTCGTGTGCCGAGCCTCCTCGCCTGCATCCTGCTGGCCGGCTGTTTCCAGGACTCGATGCTCGCCGCGACCACGCAGGGCAGCACCGGCGAGACCGGGGCGACCTCGAGCGCCGGCGTCACCACATCCGCCTCGTTCTCCTCGTCGTCCTCGTCGTCCTCGGGCATGTCGAGCGGCCAGGACGGCGTCTGCGGCGACGGCGTCCTCGATCCCGCGGAGGAGTGTGACGACGGCAACGACGTCCCGAACGACGATTGTACGGCCAGTTGCAAGCTCCCGGCCTGCGGCGACGGCATCCTGTCGGCGGGCGAGGCCTGCGAGGACGGCAACCTCCTCGACCTCGACGGATGCACGCATCTCTGCACCACCCCGGCCTGCGGCGACGGCATCGTCTCCGCGGGCGAGCAATGTGATGATGCCAACCTCGAGCCGCAGGACGCGTGCAGCGCCTGCGTCATCGCGCGCTGCGGCGACGGCGTGCTGCAGGGCCTGATCGAGCAGTGCGAGGACGCCAACCTCGATCCGCACGACGGCTGCTCGGCGACCTGCCGCGTCAACCCCTGCGGCGATGGGCTGAAGAACGCCGACGAGACGGGGCTCGACTGCGGCGGCGCCTGCGGGCCCTGCTGCACCGACGACGACGATTGCGGCGACGGCACCTTCTGCTTCAAGGGCGCTTGCCGACTGCCGAGCACCTGCGCGGAGCTCCAGGCCCACGCCCCGAACATGGCCTCCGGGCCCCACGTGGTCGACCCCGACGGCGCTGGCGAGGTGCAGCCGCTCGAGGTGCACTGCGAGCTCGTCGCGGACGAGTGCGCCTATACGATGGTGCGCATCGACGACGCCGCGCTGGGCGCGAGCCAGCCCGCGTATGTGGCCAGGTGCGCCGCGCTGGGCTGGGAGGTCGTCGTCACCCGCACCGCCGCGCACGCGCAGCAGCTGTACCTGTGGAACAACGGCAAGGCCGCCAACCTGCTCAACGTCTTCCCGAACTTCAAGAAGGCGATGGGGCTCAAGAACTGGGGCGCGGTGTGCCGCAACCAGCCCTGCGACTTCTGGATGACCGCCAACGCGGACGGCGACGTCGGCTGCATGGTGAGCTTCGAGCCGAGCGGCGACAGCAACCCGGGCGACCGGATCGAGCGGCGCCTGGACGGCTGCGGCTTCGAGGGCAACTGGAACGACTACGGCCAGCACGTCGAGATCCAGGGCTGGGTGATCTGCTCACCCAACGATTGCTGAGGGCTCGCCACCGGGGCCGCGCCCCGAGCCCGGCGCGACCTCAGCGGCTGTTGCCGGCGCACGCGCCGACGTCGGGGCACGAACCCGGATCCGTGTAGGTCACGAAGCGCTCGCCGTAGAGGTAAGCCAGCGCCCCGGCCTCGGGGTTGTTCCACAGCCGCGCCAGCATGAAGACCGGCGCCTCGATCGTGTTGTCCGTCACCTCGAGGCCGAGCCCGCTCCACGGCCCCGACGCGACGATCGCGTGCTCGCCCGCCACCAGCCGGTTGTTCGCCACCGTGACCTCGTCGCTGTTGGTGGCGAGGAGGAGCGCGACCCGCTGGGGCCCCTCGCCGACGTTGCGGACCACGTTCCCCGCGAAGATCACGTCGTCGGCCGCGTCCGCGGCCCCGGACCACGAGCCGAAGTTGCCGGTGCCGCCGATCTTCACCGTCGCGCCGCAGCCCTCGCCCTCGAAGGTGCTGTCCCGGATCGCCCCGTGGTTGGGCTGACCGTTCTTGCCGATGATGTACAGCGCGCGGACGTGCGTCGGGTAAGGATCGTCCGCCGGCCGGCACCCCGCGCCCCGCGCCGTCAGCCGCTCGATCACCCAGTTCACCGCCTGCCCGTCCGGCGCGTCGTCGGAGCCGGTCCCGACCACCGCCATGATGCCCCGGCCGCCGCCGTCGACCGCGCTGTCGCGGATGCTCCAGCCGTCGCCGGCGATCATCCGCAAGCTCCCCTCGCTGACGCTCACATGGTCGAAGCGCCAGCCGTCGCAATGATGACAGCGCAGGTCGCCGCGCCACGAGCCCGTCACCGTCACCCCCGGGGCCGCCGCGTGCACGTCGCACCCCAGCCCGGCGCCCTCGCGGTCGTCGCCCATCTCGCCCGAGATCACCACCGTCTCGTCCGCTCGCGCCGCGTTGAGTCGGGCGCACGGCGCCCCCTCCGTACACGACCCGCAATCTCCCGGGCACAGCTCGCAGGTCTCGCCGGGCTCGCACGCGCCGTCGCCGTCGCAGACCGGCGCGCAGGCGCCACAGTCGGCGCCGCACGAGCCGCACGACTCGTCCGCGCCGCACACCCCGTCGCCGCAGCTCCCCGCAGGACCCTCGCCCGACTCATCCGCGCCGCACACCCCGGCGCCGCAGCTCTCCCCCGACGCCTCGCCCGGGTCGACGCCACACGCGGAGATCAGCGCCACGACGGCGCCCAGGGCCAGGTGCGCGCGGCGAAGGTCGACCATCATCGCCGATGCTAGCCGATCCGCGGCGCCCGCCGGGCGACGAGGCGCGCGCGAAATCGCCGTACGCGCCCGCCTCAGATGTCCTGATTGTCGAACTCGTCGCGGCAGACCTCGGACGCCACCGCCCATCACCCCGCCGCGCAAGCACTCGCCCCGCGCCCCGATGTCCTGGGTCAGACAGTCGGCGAAGAACGCCGGCGGCTTCAGGGTGAAGCGGCCCGTCGCGGCGAAGACCTCGCTCACGTCGACCGCCAGCGAGTGGACCAGATAGGTGGTGCCGTCGCCCTGGAGCGCGTGGCGGACGTTGCGGTACCAATAGTAATTGTTGCCGACGTACTCGATATGCAGCGAGCCCGGCGAATCGGCGGCCAGCGCCTTAAGGGCGCAGTCGACGGCGACCTCGTCCTCCACGCACGGCGTCTCGGGGCTGTCGAGCCCGAGCGGATCGCACTCGAAGACCACCTTCGGGCACAGCAGCGGCTGGTCGGCAGCGCACACCGTCGCCACGCCCTTCGGCGGGTCGCCGACGAGCTCGAAGCAGCAGCAGGCGTCGACGCTGGTGTGTTCGGCGCAGCCCATCACGGGCCCGTCCGTGCTCGACTCGCCGGGCCCGGTCGTCGGTTCCACCGCGGTCGTCGCACGCGCGGCTCCTACGTCGTCGTGGAGCCGTCGTCACGGCCCGGCGGAGCGTCACCCGCGCTCGCGTCCGCCGCCAGCGGGGCATCGGCTCCCTCTCGCGCTCCAGCCGCGAGGGCGGCTGTCCCGGTGAGCTTCAGCGAGCTGTGATGTCCCGCCTTCTTCAGGCCGCTCATCAGCGCAGCGAATACTTGCTTGCGCCTGGGCCCGACCTCGGCCTCGATCTTGGGCTCGGGCACCCCGCTCGCCCGCAGCTGCCCCGCGTACGCGTTGATCGCCGCGTATTGCTCGTCGGCGATGTCGTACAGGTCGAGCACGTACTCGAGCTCGGGGGTCGTCAGCCGACCCATCGACACCGCGACGCCGTTGCCGATCGCGGCGAAGAAGATGCTCCCGAACAACACCACCGCGGTGCTGATCGGCAGGCCGAGGTGCAGCCCCATCGACGCCGCGACGACCAGCCCAATGAAGAGCACGGCCGCCGCGACGAAGACCGAGGTCGCAAAGGCGACCTCGCGCAGACGACCATAAGTGATGACCCGCAGCCCCCTGGACAGCGCCTGCAACACCCGCGGGGCGAG
>Ga0075152_10003520_pt1 | contig 10892 bp, 5 predicted proteins | sample JI61114C2DNA_FD_70964 | JGI IMG/M metagenome (GOLD analysis project Ga0075152, IMG submission 70964) | Wastewater effluent complex algal communities from Wisconsin, to seasonally profile nutrient transformation and Carbon sequestration -... | ecosystem: Engineered > WWTP > Effluent > Algae...
CGGGGCGTTTTGCGTGGCGGCATCGTCATGCGCGGGCATGAGCATGGTGTAGGGGCCGTTTTGCGCGGCCTCGCGGGTTTTGAGCTTCCAGACGACTCGGTCAACGGTGAACTCGGTTTCAAAAGTGTTGCCACTGAACTTACCGGCGGCAAAGGGGCCGTCGGCCACGCGCCCGTGGATCTGATCGACCGGCGGCGTGCTGGAATGCGCGAGCACGATGGTGAGGTTGGCGATGCCGGTGCCGCGCTTGATGGAGACGGTGGCGTTGCCATTCGTGTCGAACTTGCCGGAGGAGGACCAGGTCTTGCCACCCGTGAGCAGCTTCAAGGTGAAATTGCCCGTCGTGGTGCTCGTCATGGTGACATAACCATCATTAGCGAAGGAGAACTGCGGTCCGCGCACGAGGCCAAAGTAGTTCCCCAGCACCGTGCCTGCGAAGGTGCCGACATGCGTGACGATGACCGGAATGGTGCGCGTGGAGGCCTGCTGCCCGTTGCTGTCGAAAGCCACGGCCACGACCTCGAAGGGGCCACTCGTGGCAGGCGTCCACATGAAGGCAAAGTTGGCTCCCGCGCCCTCGCCGACCTTCACGCCACCGACATAGTATTCGACTTTGCTGATGGTGCCGGCCGTGGCGGAGGCCGTGGCGCTCAACTCAATGCCGAGACGCCCGTTGATGTTCTGCCCGTCACGCAGCTTCACCAGGCGCACCTTGGGCAGAAGCGAGGTCGTGAGCGTCCCGCCGCCCTGACCCGCGACAATGAAATCCGTCAACACAATGGGATCATCCGAGACGACACCAGCCTTTGCCGTCAGAGGGATCTGGAAGATCACATCACTCCCGAGCGCCCCGCTGCTGCGGTGATGCACCACCACACGCAGGCGCCCTGGCTCGATGAGGCGGGACTGTACCTGTACGCCCTCAGGCTGAGTGCCATCGGTGGCATCACTCGCCGTGTAGAGTGCATCATCAAAGAGCACATCCGCCTGCATCGCCACCGCCGCCACATCCGTCGCCAACGCCACCGGCACCTGCCCGGAAGACAACCCCGCAGGTGATGGCTCCCGCACCCCTAAGGAGGTGGCGGCGAAGATGGAAACTGCGAACCCAAAGGTGAAAAGACAGAGGGTGGTTTTCATGGGCTTGACGAAGTTGGTTGGCTGATTCTGAGCAGAACTGGTTCAGCCGTCGGGCACAGTGTTAATTGATCAGCGGGTCCAGACATCAACGCGAGTCGTGACATTGATCGGAAAGGTCACATTCACGCTAGCCTCAGCAAAATCTGGCCCAGGATTGGAAATGTCCAAGGTATATGAGGTTTTTGCCCCAAATTCAGGGGTCAAGGTCACCACAACAGCAGCCGTTCCGCCAAAATTCTGAGCTTTGACCTTCACGGCCTGAGTCGCGGAAGAGCCCGGGGGAACGGTGATAAAAACTGGTGTGGATTGATTTGGATTAACGGTCTGCCCAGCCGCCTCGACAATCTTGAGATCCGGCATGTTGGGTGGGAAAACGACCATGTTACTTCCCGAAGACACGACCCCGGTAAAATAACCATGTCCAGGGGGCATCTGCTTGCGGAGGGCATCAATGCGAATGCGCCCAGGGCCTTCATTATACTTTTCAGTAGTCACATATTGCGACCAATAATCGATGCTGATGTCCGGGGCCACTAGGCGGATGGCACCACCGCTTCCATGGTTGTAGGCACCGCCGTTTCCGCCTCTGGCATAGATTCGCCCGTCATCCTGCATGGTGATCCGGGTGTTCGAGCCGATGAGAATGGCACCACCACCACCACCACCACCGTGGGCATCTCCCGCGCCACCACCACCAGAACCGCCAACCAATGGGATCAACAAGGCATTGCCATAAACCGGACCGTTTTTTTCATAGACGGTGGAGCGGCTGCCATATGAAGCACTGCCGCCATGCTGGGTGGCATCGCCGGAGCTATTGATGCCTGCACGACCACCTCCAGGTCCCTGGCCATCTGCGGGCGGTTGTCCCCCAGTGGACGCCATGCCTCCCGAGTAGCCGCCAGGGCCGGCATCTCCAGGAAAGGCACCGTTGTTGGGAGAGCCGTCAACATACAGCCTTGCATCAATCGTCACATCCCCGGTTGCCAGCAGGTAAATCGGGGTGTTGCGGTTGTTTTTGATGAAGCCCACATGCACGTTGCCGCCACCCGAAGGGCTGGTTCCTGTGATACTGATGGTGGTGCAGTGAAAAACACCATCCTCGGGCACGGTCAGGTTGGTGCTTGCTGTTATGGTTAATGCTCCGTAGGAGCCATTGCTGCCGAGGTCAACCTGGGCACGGGAAGTGAGTGGCAGGCCCAGCAGCAGAGTTGCCAGGAGGTGGTGTATGTGTTTCATGGATGAGCGGTGATTCATGGTTGAAGAATGACTTTGATTGGAACCTGCGGCTGGGTGGTGATGCCGCCAAGGCCGGTCCCTGATGCTCCAGGGCCGTAGGCGGGCTTGAAGATGAACAAGGACTGGCGATGGCTGTTGATCACTCCAGTGCCAGTGTCGTTGGTGCCGTAATCTGACTTGAACACAGAAACAGGATTCACAGGACTGGTAATGACTCCCATGCTTGCGGTGGGTGCATCATAGGAGGGTTTGAAAATGGAGGCGGCATTTCCGAGTGCTGAATACACATGGAAACGTGGCTTGATGGCAGCATTGGAGGGATTCCCTTGACCGGTGATCTCGACTTCATCATTCCAGCCATCACCATCGGTGTCGGCTTTCAGCGGATCGGTCCCCAGGCCGAACTCCTGCTGGTCGAGGAGGCTGTCCTGGTCCTGGTCTTCCTGGCCATCCGGGATGCCGTTGCCGTTGCTGTCGTTGGATCGCGGGTCACTGCCCACGTAAAACTCAGCGGCATTCGTCAGTCCGTCGTTGTCGTAGTCTTCCTGGCCATCCAGGATGCCGTTGTTATTGGTGTCATTCTTCGTTGGGTCGAGATTGAGAAGCGCCTCCCATTCGTCGGGGACACCATCCATGTCGGCATCCAGCCCAGCGTCATAGACCTGGAACTGGGAGTTGAATGTCGCTGCGATCTCATTGCCAGCGACATCGGCCAAAGGTGCTTGAACGCGCAGGCGGTAGCTTCCTGGAGCAAGGCCGTCAGAGAATTTCATGAAGGCCATCTGAATGTTCTCCTGATAGCTGACGGTCGGCGTGATGGCGATGTCATCCGTAGTTTCAAATGCTTTGTCCGGACCCGCGCTGATGAGTTCAAAGCCACCTGCCGTCAAGGTTGCGGCATCTATGGGTTCATTGAAGGCGGCGTAGAGACTCTTGATCCTGCCTACCAAGGCGCCAGAGCCTGGAACGGCCAGGGTCACTTCGGGCGGCGTCGCATCTGGAGTGAGCGTGATGGTGTACTCCTGGGTCCAGGCTTGGTTTCCACCGGTGTCAGTAGCCTTGGCTTTGATGCGGAAGCTTGGAGTGGCTGGTGTAATCGATGGTGCTGTGAAGCGATGATCGAAGGGGAAGTTCCCATCTACGACGAGCAAGGCATCATCGAGGTAGAATTCGACATTCCGAATCTGCACATCATCTGTCACTGTGGCCGAGAGACGCATGATCTTGCCCTCTTCGGCTGTTCCAGTGAAGGCAGTATGATCAAGGGCGAAATTGCTGCTAAGGCTGATCGTTGGGGGCTGTCCCGCAGAATCAAATGGCAGGTAGCTGATCACCTGCATGCCATCCTGACTGTCGGCCACATAGGCGAGCCCGTTATAGATGGAAACTGCCGCAGCAAGTCCAGGTGTGGCCAGGGTCGCTTCGAAGCCCGTTCCAAGCCCGTCTGCTCCGACAGTATAAAGATTGATGTCATGGGCACCATCGTTGGTCGAGTTCGGGTCTGACGCGGCTACACCAAGTCCGGAGCCATTGGCCACCATGTGTTTCCAGCCAAATTGAGAGGTGGTTACGGGTTGTGTGAGGGTCGGTGTTCCTGGAGTTGCCAGACTGAAGACATTGTAACCGCTGGTGTGGAAGGCCCACAGGTAACTGTCGGCCACAAACAGCCGCAGCCGGCGGCCTCCAGCTCCCTTGCTGCCAGCAGAGGCGGTGCTGGATGAGGCGGACAGGGTCGTGCCATTCACATTCAAGGTGATGAGTGTGCCGACAGTCAGTGCATAAAGCTTTTCGCGACCAAGGGCGATGTCTTCCAGATTCGTCACTCCAGTGTTGAAAGTCTGAAGGATCGAGCCGGTGGACAGTTCGACCACCACGATGCGCCCATTGTCCAGTCCAACATACGCCACCTGCCCGTCCGTGGTCACGCAGTTGGCATCACCACCGACAGGAACCTGTCTTGACAGGGTTGGATTGACGGGGTCGCTCAAGCTGACGATGGCCAGGCCGGCCACGCCATCAGCCACCGCAACGTAGTTGGAGGAAATGGCAACAGCCTTGGCGATGCCTGGCGTGTCGAGGGAGGCAATTCGCACTGGATTCGACCCGGCGGAAATGTTGAAAAGGGTCACGCCACCGGGACCGCATGCCACCGCTGCCAGTCCATTGATGGCTGCGATGTCATTGGCGGAGTCAGAGGTTGGAGCTGAGGCGAGGATTCCTGTCTGGGCATTCAGTCCTCCCAGCGGATCTGAGCCCTGCTCCACTTCTGCACCATCCAGCAGTCCGTCATTATCGGTGTCTGGATTGCCAGGAAGTGTGCCGATCACTGCTTCGGCGGCATCTACCAGACCATCCTGATCTGCATCCGCCATTCCTTCAACAGAGCGCAGGGCGACATTATTGAGTTCAAACTGGCTGCCATTGGGGCCAGATGCACCAAGAGTACTCCCAATTTGTTTGCCGACAGAGTCATACAAAGTCAGTTCATAGCGCTCGTCGGGTGCCATGATGAAGTTGGAGGCACCACTGGTGCCAGTACGTCCACGGCGGGTCAGTTCCCCGACCTTGAGAACATAGTGGTGGGAACGTGGAAGCAGATCTCCCGTGGCTTCCAAGTCCTCATTGGACGCTGCCAGCATTTCATCAGCGGCCCGTTGGATTTTCTGCATCGTATCTTCCAATTTTTTGATGTTGGAGGCCTCTTGCTGAGCGCTAGCCAAGGATTCTGAGACGACGTTCATTCGCTGGAGGAGCAGTTCCCGGTCAGCATCCGAGAGAAGGATTTCAACGGGCGGTGGCGGCGCTGCTCCAGGAGGCGGCTGCGGTGTTTTAGCAAGCTGGGCACGGCGGAAGGCCTCCATCTGATTTTTCACCTCCTTCACCGTGTAGGTTAACACGGCAAGTGCAGCGAAATCCTCCAGTCCACTGATCAAGTCTGAGAAAGCTTTGGCTTCATTGTAGATAAATCGAACGGCAGCGATGCCAGCACAGATCTTTCGGGTTCCGCTGCCCGCACGGCATTCAGTGGGAGCATTGACGTCATCATTAAATCCACACGCGGTGTCAGCCATATTGAGGACATTTCCGGTGCATTCAACGATGGCCGTCACTTTCTTGAACGGAGACGCTGCTTTGTAGCAGGCGATCAGGTTGTTGATGTAGTTAAGGTTGCTGTCGAGGGTGTTAATCAGGGACTCGATCACCTCAAAGCGCTGCCCGGCGGCAATCGCCTCTCTAACCGCGAGTGCCTGGGTTCCTGTTGTCTTGATCAAATCCGCCACCGCCAGACCACACTTGAGAGCTTCCTTGATCTTGGTGAACTCTGCCGCACAACTCGCGCCTTCTTTGGACAAGTCCCAGATCAATGTGGCCCATTCCCAGGCAGATCTCTTTTTGCAGGGTGGGTTTGGTTTTTTGGGTTCACCATCAGGCGGACCTCCGGGAGGTCCGCCACTGCCTCCTGATCCAGCGCCAGTGCCATGCCAGCCTGGCTGCTGCACGCCGACGCCAGCGTCTGTTTTCACAAAGAGACCGTCTTCTGTCACCGTCATCGGTCCCACCACCTCCCATTGTCCGAGATCATGATTGAATGACATGAGTGCCGACTTTGCTCCAGGTGGCAGCACGTCACCGGTCACTGGATCTGGCAGGTTCGGAAAACAGATTGGCACCGGGATGTCAAAATTCGTCCCGCCATCCGTCTGAATGGTGATGACCATCGGCAGTTCAAGTCCTGGCGGCAGCGGGCTTGGCAGGCGATCTGGATCGACCGGTGCGATGCCGACCTTGCCGCCGCGTGTTCCATCGTCAGCAAAGAGTGAATTGGGCGGCACATCCAGTCGTGTGCCTTCCAGTCCTGGATAATCATCCAGGACACCTTCAGGAAACTCCACGAGAGTTTCCTCGGTGGCACTGACGGATGCCAGTGAGCCAGCTACAATCAGCGGCAGGTAGATCGTCCCTCGTTCGGGGTCCTCGACATTGCCGCTCTCATTATCCAAACTTCCAGCCACGGCGTCCCAACGTTTGCCAACACTCGGGAAATAATTCCCGTTGGGGTAGCTGCTGGCAGGGCTGGTGCGACCATCGATGTGAACGAAGAAGCTGCCGGCTGGGCAGGGATTCAGAATGAAGTTCCCCTGCGCATCCGTCGTCGTTCGCAGCGTTTCTTCAGCGCCATCCACGGTGATGGTCGCTCCGGCGATGGGCACATCGGCACCGCCGGGTCCGGGATCGCTTGCCAGCACCCGGCCGCTGATGGCCGTGCCCGCCACGGGGGTGATGCTCAGTGTGTCAAAATTGAAGACCAAGGCACCACCGGGCATGCCATTGGCATCCAGGTCCACTCCGCGACCAATGATGTCATTCAACTCATCTGGTGCCATGATCACTCGAAGGCGTGCGTTTGAAGGCAAGGGTTCGAGGTAGAACAAGGTCGCCTTCTTGCGATCCGATGAGATTTCCACGCGGGACAGAATCTTCCGCGCCCCAAACTCGGCATAGAACTCCGTCGTGTCCAAGGCCGCGTTCAGAGCCAGGGGGATGGTGAAATGAACCACCGTTTCACGAGTGACCGATACATCGCTCTCGTCTTCATAGGGGGATGTTTGCAGGACGGTGGCCAGGGGCAGGTCTTGTGGCGTTGTGGATTCCAGGATCAGCTTCACCAGTTCCTGCTGGTCCGTGCTGTTGATCACGCCATCCTGATTCAGGTCGGCAAAGGGTTGAAGCGCTTCCGACAGATGGGTCGTGCCTGCACTATGCGCCACCAGCTTTGCCAGGTCATTGGCGGTGAAAACATCGTCATCATCCAGATCTCCCAGCTTGGTGGGCGTCGCAGTCAGTGGACTCACAAAGACCGAGAAGATGATCGATCCTATGAGAAACTGAAGACGGTTAGATGACATGGGTGTGTTGGTTTGAAGCAGGAGTCATGCATCCTTTACCGATTAGGCAGAAAATGTTGCGGCTTTTCTATGAAAAAATCGCCAGAAAGGCAAGATTTTGATGCTCCAGCGACCCAAAAAAAGCGCGGCAGTCAGTGGATCATCAGGGCGATGGCTTGGGAGGCGGCTCTCTTCTCAACAAAAGCGTGCGTGCATTCTGAACAGTGCTTATGTCCGCGCCCCATCTTATGGACCCACTCATTCAACTCCTCGCCATCAACTCCAACCGCTCCACCTCCGAGCTGGCTGGAATCCTCAGCCTCACGGAAGACGAAGTGCGCACCCGCATCGCCGCCGCCGAGGCCGATGGCACGATCCTGGGTTACAATGCCGTCGTCGATCGCCAAAAAGCAGGGCAGAAGGGTGTCACCGCCCTGGTCGAAGTAAAGATCACCCCCGAGCGCGAGGGCGGCTTCGACCGTCTCGCCCGCCGCATCGCCAAGTTTGACCAGGTGCGCGAGTGCTTCCTCATGAGCGGCGGTTACGACCTCGCCATCATCGTCGAGGGCAAAGACCTCCTCGATGTGGCGAACTTCATCGCCGAAAAGCTCAGCACCCTCGGTGGCGTGCTGTCCACCGCCACGCACTTCCAGTTGAAGGCCTACAAGCAGGCCGGTTTCCTGGTCAATGCCATCGGCGACGAAGAGCGTCTGCCGGTCAGTCCCTAATGTGTCGTCCCTGAGCCAGAACTGTCTTTGCCCAACCTCAATGGACTACCATAATAAACTCTGTACCCAGATCCGCGACCTCCCGCGCTCTGGCATTCGTGACTTCTTCGAGCTCGTCATCGGCCGCACGGATGTCATCTCCCTCGGCGTCGGCGAGCCGGATAAATCCACCCCCTGGCCCATCCGCGAGGCCGTCATCCGCTCTCTGGAAAAAGGCCAGACCAGCTACACCTCGAACCTCGGCCTGGAGCCCCTCCGCGTACTCATCAGCGAGTATGTGGAAAAGCAGTTCCGCGTCACCTACGACCCGAAGACCGAGATCCTCGTCACCGTCGGCGTCAGCGAGGCGCTCGACATCGCCTTCCGCGCCGTTTTGAATCCTGGCGACGAAGTCATCTACCACGAGCCCTGCTACGTCAGCTACAGCCCCAGCATCAAGATGGCCTACGGCGTGCCCGTCGTGGTGAACACGCGTGAGGAAAACAACTTCGCCCTCATGGCCGCCGATGTGGAGAAAGCCATCACGCCGAAGACCAAGATCATCGCGCTGAACTTCCCCACGAATCCCACCGGCGGCATCATGCCACCCGAGGAGCTGGAAAAGATCGCCGCACTCGCCGTGAAGCATGATTTGTTCGTCTTCACCGATGAGATCTACTGCGAGCTGCTTTACGACGGACGCCAGCACAAGAGCATCGTCGAATACCCCGGCATGAGAGAGCGCACCGTGCTCCTCCACGGCTTCAGCAAAGCCTTCGCCATGACCGGCTGGCGTCTCGGCTATGCCTGTGCTCCTGCGCCTTTGCGTGAGGCCATGATGAAGGTCCACCAATACTGCATGCTCTGCGCTCCCATCATGAGCCAGATCGCCGGCATCGAAGCTCTCAAGATGGGCGCGAGCGCCTATGAAGAAATGCGCCAGAGCTACGAGATGCGGCGGAACATCATCGTCAGCCGCCTCAACGGCATGGGCCTGCACTGCTTCAATCCCGGTGGAGCCTTCTACGTCTTCCCAGAGATCCGCAGCACCGGCCTCACCAGCAAGGAATTCGCCTTCGGTCTTCTCGAAAAGAAGAGCGTCGCCGTCGTCCCTGGCAATGCCTTTGGCGAAGCCGGCGAAGGCTTCGTCCGCTGCTGCTACGCCACCGCGCCCGAGCTCATCGTCAAAGCCATGGACCTCATGGAAGAGTTCGTGAACGAAGTGCGCAAGTAGTCCCCACCCCTCTGGCAGCGCGGCATGAAATGAGTCTTCATGGATTGCCCGCTTGCCATCGGTGGGAGTCTCCGCTGTGATGATGGGCATACCATGAAAATCACCTTCTGCGGCGCTGCTGGAACCACCACCGGATCAAAACACCTCATCGAGGTCAACAACACCCGCATCCTCCTCGATTGCGGACTCTATCAGGGCCGTCGTGCCGAGGCCATGGAGCGGAACAGCAAGTTCCCCTTCGATCCCGAGAAGATCGACTGCGTCGTCCTCTCCCACGCCCACATCGACCACAGCGGCAATCTCCCGCACCTCACGAAGCGCGGCTTCACCGGCAACATCTACGCCACCCCCGCCACGCGCGACCTGTGCAGCATCATGCTCCCCGATGCCGCCCACATCCATGAAAGCGACATCGCCTGGCTGAACCGCCACCGGAAGCGCGATGACCTCCCGCTCCTCACGGCGAACTACACCATGATCGATGCCGAGCACTGCCTCCGGCAGTTCGTCACCCTCAGCTACGAGCGCACCATGCTCATCGCCGATGGCGTGAAGCTCACCTTCATTGATGCAGGCCACGTCCTCGGCTCCGCCCAGGTCATACTCGACATCCACGACCACGCCGACAACAAGCAGAAGCGACTCCTCTTCAGCGGCGATATCGGCCGCCCCGGCAACGACCTCCTCAACGACCCCGCCCCCAGCGACAAAGTCGATTTCATCATCATGGAGAGCACCTACGGCGGCCGCACCCACGAGCTCGCCACCGACTCCTCCGAGCATCTCTGCAAAATCATCCGCGAGATCCAGCAGCGCCGCTCCCACCTCATCATCCCCGCCTTCGCCGTCGAGCGCACCCAGCAGCTCCTCTACACCTTTGACAAACTCCGCCACGAAAAGTGCTTCGCCCCCATTCCCACCTTTGTGGACAGCCCCCTCGCCGTCAAAGCCACCGAGATCTTCCGCCTCCATGTCGATGAACTGAAGCCCGCCGCCGGCAAAGCCCTCTTCATGCGCGACGACCCCTTCGGCTTCGAAGGCCTCCGCCTCATCCGCAGCGTCGATGAATCCAAAGGCCTCAACAAAATCAAAGGCCCCGCCATCATCATCTCCGCCTCCGGCATGGCCGAGAGCGGGCGCATCCTCCATCACCTGCGCAACAACATCACCAACCCCGACAACATCCTCCTCTTCGTCGGCTACTGCGCGGAAAACACCCTCGGCTGGAAGCTCCGCAGCGGCTTCAAACACGTCAACATCCTCGGCGACGAATTCTCCGTCCGCTGCGACATCGAGACCCTCGACTCCTTCTCCGGCCACGCCGACCACGATGAACTCCTCGGCTGGTTCGACCAAGTCGGCGGCGACAAAAAGCGCGTCTTCCTCGTCCACGGCGAGCCCGACCGCTCCGAGAAACTCTGCACCGCCCTCAGCGAAAAACACCCCAGCAGCCAGGTCGAAGTCGCCAAGCCCCTGCAAGTCGTCGAGCTGTGAGGTGAAGCCGCCATCCGCCGTAGCCACGCCCGCCAGGGCGTGGTCTGGGAAGCCCCGCCACCCCCCAGGCCTCCAAACATCGAACCAACAACCAGGAACGCTCACGCCTTCCTCGACGCTTCGTCATTCGTCATTCGTCATTCCTCACCTCCCCAAAGCCGGGCGGGCTGACGCCACGCCCAGCCTGCGCCC
>Ga0075152_10003521_pt1 | contig 10892 bp, 18 predicted proteins | sample JI61114C2DNA_FD_70964 | JGI IMG/M metagenome (GOLD analysis project Ga0075152, IMG submission 70964) | Wastewater effluent complex algal communities from Wisconsin, to seasonally profile nutrient transformation and Carbon sequestration -... | ecosystem: Engineered > WWTP > Effluent > Algae...
TTTGAAGGGCCGAAGGAGCCAAAGATGCAACGCATCCAATCATCGATTCGCCGATACAGGGAGAAGGTTACGAGAAAGGTGGGAGTGTCCGAATGGCTACTACCAAAAAAGGTTGTGAAAGACAGGTTGACCTCCAATGATCCACTGATTCGCAATGAGATTGCCAAGGCAGTTCACAACAAAGCAGACTTCTCTCTGAAAGTCAAACCCAAGCTGTACTTACTATTGGGCAAGAATGGCAACTTGTGCCGCTTCGACTTCTTAAAACCTGACGATCGAACAGTGTTGGTCAGTGTCATTGTCGAGACCTTCTAGAAATTCTGCTCGACTAAAAAAGGCAAAGAGTCGGTGTAACGAACTCTCAATACACTGGCTGACTACGGTCTAAACGTAAATTTGGGGAGTCTTTCACTAGGTGTCCAGCCTAACTTCTCGGAGGAATACAACCTGCTGATCATGATCAACTTCTACCTACTGTTCAGGTGGAACTACGACTGCGTAGTTCGTAACTTCCTCAAAGTGCTCTTCAGACAGTTCAGTAACTTCGAGTTTGGTTATAGCAATTTCAAGATGCTGCTGGCGCTTGAGAACATGCGGTTTGATGAGTCCACCAGCCGTCTCAGCATGAACCCAACTGCCAGCAGGGTGTATGAACACGAGACATTCCCCATCAAGCAAATGGCGAGCCTGACACTTTAAAGAAAGTCAAGTGACAGCACTACCAACCAAACCGTCCCCTTCAACAAACGCACAAGCCTGAGTGAGTTCAATTCAGAAAACAGGACGATTCTGGACCTGCTGCGTAGCGAGGAGACTGCACTTGCAAACAAGGAGATCATTCTAATGATGACCCGACTAAACCTGCATTCACTTAAGGAAAAGCAGAGTAAACTACCATTGCTGGAATTCGAAAAAATCTCCAACCCTAAGCTTAGTAGCCGAGTGGTCACTGTCTGTGTCAGCGGTTTCACTAGCCAAAACGAGATGAAGGAGGAAAGTTGGCGCAACCTCGTTGACGAGCATGATGGAGAGGTCTATGCACTGAACTGGTAAAGCCGTACCAGCAAGGACATGTACAAATTCATGTGGAGCAAGCTGGAGAAAATAGTGGTCAACCGAATCTTCTCGAGCATCCCCATCCTCAACGTCGTGACTATCCTCACGACCCTCATCGATGCGTACAAGACCAACCCGTTTTTCGCTGCATTTGACGAAGCTCAACTTGCAGGACTCTTCCTCGGTTACTTACTGCCAGAGATATTTCCAGATCAACTGGTCAATCTTGTCGGGTTTTCACTTGGCACCGAACTCATCAAGGAATGTATCAAGGTCATGAAGAGCAACGAGCAGTGCACCATGCTCAATAAGGTTGTGCTGATTGGTGGGGTGGCTGATCGTCAATAGCTGAAAACTGTGCTGTCCGACATTCCGTTCGAGGTATGTAACTTCCATAGTGACAACGATCACATCCTCAAGATCCTGTACCGGCTGTGCAAACCACTGAACGACGCGTGTGGCTTGGGTCCAATTGAACTTCCAGTTGTGGAAAATGTTGATTGCTCAGAATTTGTGGAGGGCCACACCAAATATCGGGGACAGTTCGAACAAATCAAGCGGAGGTTGGAGCTCGATGACGACACTTTCTACTACTACAAGGAGTAGGAATGACATACATAATGGCAAATAGTCACTTCTATAGCTTAATTCTGCGGCTCGTTGAGTTTCGGGTAGTGAGGGTTCGACTAGGCATCGAAGGCTTGTGCCCGCTTTCGGCCACCGAACGATTTACCGAGCGATTGGCTGTTGAGTTCAAGTTCAGATTTATGCTCAGAGTGTTTACTCCGATGCTCAGGTTCTACTTGCCGAGCAGTTGTTCCATGCGCTGTTTCATTCTTTTCTATTGTTGCTGGTTCTCGGATTTGCGCATTTCAAGTAGCTTGAGACTTTCAAGAGGCGGGTAATGCGACGCCCTTGGTTGTATTGGTTGTGAAACCCGTTATTGTTTGGGTTTCTATGGCTCAACAGGTACAGTGGAGGAACTACTAACTGATGGTGCATCCGACTACGTCGGAGTCGACTTGCAAGACATCACGTTAGATAGACGAGCCATCGGAATCAACGCCTTAAACTTACTTAGCTTGAGGCTGTTAGCTATTTTTATTTCCTTACCTTCGACCAACCGATCGATGGTATTGCTCACTTCCTCAAAGGTAATCGGCTGCGTTAGCATTCTCCTCAACAGCTTTGCTAGGTGGTCGCTTCTAACGGCGACAGTTGCGAGCTCTGTCTCGTAGCTCTGCTGTTCGCCCAACCGACGAATTGTAGCCAGGGACAATATTACGAGTGCCAACGCCTTCACGGTTTAGTCTTCCGTTGCCTATTCCAATGCCCAGCCATCCATCAAATATACACACGGTGCTCCCTTCAGCGACACAAACACACTGTCAAGCCTAAAAAGACAGCAATTCAGTTGCTCCTTGAACAGCATCCCACCCAAGTCGGTTAGTGTAGCCAATGCGTACCACAGTTCCCCAAGTTCTAGCGCCTTCTAACTCTCCACAACAGCCTCGAACGTGTAGTTATAGTAGTCAATGTAGAGCTCTACCCGTTCGTACTCAATACACAACTGCTGCTCTACGCTTATCCAACCCAATACCTTTACAACGGTTGAGATGGTGTACTGGAGGTAGGCTCTCATGTTTGTTCTTCTCCATAAAGTCAAGGTTGCGAAGCAGTCGTTCTGCCGCATTATCACGATGCACAAACGTGAACGTCTTCTTCATGATGTACTCGATATCGTTACGGCGGTGTAGTTACACCCTTCCGAAGTGACTATCGTCAAGGGTGCGAACGAACTCGACATCTGGTTTGCTTGGTGAGCCGCCCATAACGTCACTGTTATTTAAAAATATCAAGCGCTATCACATAGTATGGTCCTCCAACTCACGGATCCGCTCGAGAGCATTGAAGAGGCGCTATTCATAGTTAGCAGTGAATAGCCTCTCCAACTCCTTCTTCGTGTAGTCGAGCTCAGACTGCTGGGCATCTCGGCCAACTTTGCCGATGATAACTTGCTGAATGAACTCGTCTTTCTTGCGCAACTCATCACATTTGAAGTCGACCTTGCGTTGCAGAGTTTATTGCTTACGCCTCATACTCTACAGATCCTGCTTGATGTTTTGAATCGTAATGTCATAGTGGCTCTTCAGGGTTTTCTATTCGGATACGCCCCGGAGTTTGTCAATTTCGGTCTGTGTTCGAAGGGCTTAGGCCTTGCGACGCCATTCTTCGACCTGTGAGCGCATCTCCAACATTTCTTACTGTTTTTGTCGCAAGCATACTTTTAGTTGGTCATTTTCGGCGAGCTGCAGCTTCAGTGCGGAATCAAAGTTGACTGTGTCTTGGGTGTGCACACTCGAGGACCGGGAACGCCTGAGATTCTTGTCCCTGAGTTACTCGACTTCGTTTTCGAGTCGCATAATCTTTATTTAGTAGTCTTCGATGACCTTGGAGTGCTCCTCAGCAAGTTGCTGGCACTTATTCTACATCTCCTTGTGGTAGTCTACGGCCTCTAAAATTTATTTCTGACGTTCCAATTCAACAATGTAGGCATCCTTCTCTCGACTGAATTCATTGGACGATCGGAGCTATTCGTGAAGCCTTAGAATCTCTTTGTTGAGGTGGTTGATTTCAATTGCAAGGTTCACATTTTCCACCCTAATGACTCTGAGCTCCTCTTCAAGTTCTTCGCTATCAGTTGATGGCGCTATGGGAACTGGAAGTGGATCGGTCTGGCATGTACCTGCTAGTGTCGCATGGCGGATGGTCTGGGTACCCAAGTTGTGTTTGGTACTTACAGGCTTAGGAGAGGGTTTTATATTGGGCTCCATCCCGATAGTCTGGCAGCCAATCTCATTACTCTTTGGTCTGTTTTTGTTGGCATTCTGTTGTTCTGACTCTTTGCCAAGAAGATACTCTGTATATGCTTGCTGAATTTTTCTGCGGAGCACTTAGATTTCCTCTTCAGCGAGCCTCTTTCCAGCTGCCAGCTCGTTAACCTTCTCGGCATACTACGACTTAGCTGTTCGACTGGCCTCCTCGTAATCGTCCAGTCGCTTCTCGTAATTGGAATGAAGGGTTTGTATATTGTCCTCCAACACAGAAATCTGATCCTTGAGTGTCTCAACTTCCACAGACTGAATCTCCGTCATTTAGGATTGTAACTACATAAACTTCGCCTGGAGTTGGTCGTTTTCGGTTTGTTGCAACTGATAGGCTTGCTTCAGCTTAGCTACTACCGCCATCAGTTCACCGTTTTCCCTGCGCAGTGCCTCAGTGTTGCTAACTTCAGATTCCTTTTCCTTTTTAGAGGCTCGCAGAGTTAATTCATCGTTCTACTGACACAATTGAAGGTTTAGTTTGGCAAGTTCTCCGACCTCTTCCTCTAGATTTTCCACCCGTTGATTAAGGCTGCTCACCTCGTTATCCTTTGCAGCCCGTAGCTGATCTTCAAGACTTCGGAACTCCGCAATTGCATTATAGTATTTAGCTTCGGTCTCTTTGAGAGCAGCTTGGTATTTGGTTGTCACCTTCGACAGCTCCTCTTCCTTATCATGTAGTCGTCCAGCAAGTGCAAGTTTCTCTTTCTCAAGTTCGTGCATACCGTTGCGAAGTTTCATGTGTTACTCAGTGTTGCTGAACTGCACCTGTCGGTCAACAGTTTGCACCTTTGCTGGCTTGTTTTGCAGTTACTGTTGCAGCTCTGCGTTCTCAGCTTGGAGCCTTTTCTTCTCAGCCTGCACTTTCTCATACTCTCTCATTAACTGTTGCACTTTGCCCGACTTGACTTCATCCTTGCTTTGGTTGAAGCGTTGAGCTTCTGCCAGCTCCCCCTGTAACTTTACTAACCTTTCCTGAAAAACCTACTTCTCTCGATCGGACTTGAACTTGTCTGCCTTGAGTTCCTCCATCTTCCTTTCGAAGGCTAGCCGTTCCTAGCGGGGCTTCGGGTCAGAAAGTTTGAGTTTGAGCTCTCGTACTTCCTTTCTCAACTGCTCCTCCACTTTCTTTTGGTAGGCCAGTTCGTCTTTTAGCGATTGATTGAAGATGTCCATCTTTTGGGTAAGTTTGCTTTCCAATGGTTCCTCGCTACTGATGAGCTTCTCGACGTCCAGTTTTATTGAGGAGAGTTCCTGCTTCATATTGGAAATCAGCGAAGCACTGCTGATCGGTAGGTGGTTTTCGATTGGGCGAAGCTTCGGGCTATCCCACTAGATGCGATAGGGAGGGGTTTCGACTGGGTTTGCTTTGATGCTATTCTTCCGGCCAATGAGGGAGATTGGTTGGGGGGCTGTTTACAGCTTCGATTGTCGCTTCATTTATTAGGCTGTTAGAGATTATAGCGGTCCGGTACGATCGTTATTTTTTAAATATGCACGGGCAAAGGGAAGTGCCACAGGGCTACCAACAGAGGCTCCCGGCTGGGGATATCATCGAGGAACCCTCCGCACCAGGTTATGGGGAGTCCATGAAGAGGTACGACAGTTTGTTATCAAGAAGCTCGAGTCAACGTGTGATCGTTAAGCAACCAGTTCAGAAATTCGTTTTAGAACCAGGAACTCCTTGCTAACCTCTGGAATAGATCCTGAGCACCACAAAGACTACCGAGAACGGTGTGACGACCTACCTGATTTCGAAGGCTTTGAGTGGAGTGATGCTGGAAATGGCGAGTCAGGCACCACCACCTCCCCCCACAGTGCCAAAGAAGCAACAGATTCCAGAACTTACTGAACCCGTTGGAGCTGAACTTGAGCCGCATATGTCTGGGTACGCTGCAATTACCCATGAAGGCTGCTATCGGCAGTATAATTAGGACAAGGTGTCTATTATCTTGGAGGAGGATGTTAAGTGGTTTGGAGTGTATGATGGCCATGGCGGAGATAAGTGCTCTCAATTTTTGAAAGAGCACCTGCACAAAACATTCTTCCAGAACAAACGATGGAGATAAGACATTAAGCAAGCATTGCTGGATGCCTTTCAACATGTCGAGCAACAGTGGCTGAGGTTAGGCGACGCATCAGGAAGCTGCTGCTTGGTGGTCGTTGTTTATTAGGAGACTTGCTATGTGGCTAACCTTGGCGATTCTCGAGCGATATTGGCAAGTGAAGGAGCAAAGAAGGTCTACCAAATTACCAAGGACCATAAACCATCGAATCTATTCGAGCAGAAGCGTGTTATGGAGGCTGGCGGAAAGATATACCAAACAACTGCTATTTCAAGTGCTGGTGGCCGACACGACTCTTTTGTAGGCCCTCTGAGAGTCTATCCAGGGAGGCTATCGACGACCAGAACCTTTGGTGATTGCTAAGCCAAGGATCCGAAGAATGGTGGCAACCCCAACGTAGTCATCAGCTAACCTGAAATCACAAGCTTCAGCATTTCGGAACACGATATGATCATCCTGGCGAGTGACGGGCTGTGGGATCGAATTGACAACCGAGAGGCTTTGCGAATCGTCAAGGCTACCCTTACTTCCGAGAGCACTCCATTGGATTTGTGCAAGCGCGGGGCCACCGAACTTCTCCGAGAGGCAATGATACGCGGCTCAACTGATAACATTTCAGTTGTAGTCGTTGGTCTTCCGGAACTCTCCGAATTGACGAGCCCAACACTAAAAATGGAGGCTACTGGCAGTGAACATATCAAGGTGTTGAGCTCTATAAGTTCTGCCACCGACAACCGAGTTCAGAAGAAGAAGCGCGACCCCACTGAACACAACAAGTAGAACGAGAACAACCCGTCCAAGCTGAAGGCTTTGGACAGTCGCATCAATGAAATTGCACGTTCAGCAGACAAGCTGCTGGTGAATCCGCGCTGACCTCTTGCCATGCTTTTAAATATAAGTTCGTTAGTGCATTTGTATGGGCCGTAGCCATTCAACCGCCAGTATCGAACGCTAGCTCGAGCAAAACTACAAGTACATCCGCCGCTATTCCAACGGATGCTACGGGTAGCTGACCGTCATCGAGAAGAAGAACAGCAAGAAACTGTACGCACTCAAGGAGTTTGTTAGTGAAAGCGAAACACTAGTGGAGAGACTGCAAGCAAGGAAGGCGCAGCAGCATTCCAACCTGCTTCGGCTGGTGGACTTCTGGGTTAAGGAGGAAACTAGTTTGTGTTCCAACCTCAAACAAGTGTATCTCCTGCTGGACTATGAAGACAATACCCTTGAAGATGATATTGTACAGAGGCAGCTGGAAGGCAGGCAATGGCAAGGTCAGGAACTCTTGCAGATGCTGTTGGGGTTGGTGAATGTGTTGCTGTTCTTGCAGGAAAGTGGCACCAGTCACAACTGTATAAGCCCGAAGAGTGTGCTAATCACCAGATAAGGCGAAACCAAGCTGCTATAACCGGAGCTGCTGTCGCTGTACACCAGCAAAAGCGAGTATGTCGTGCACAGCAACAATTCGAACTCAGCATTCCAAGCTCCGGAAGTTCTGTTGCTCACACAGGGTCACCTTTCCGAAACTACCTTCAAGAAAATCGATTTTGGGAGGGCAACTGTCTTCTCAATTGGACTGCTGGTGTTGGCTATGTGTTTCCTTAACGACTCTCTTTAAGATGAAATCCTTCTCAACGGAGAATACGACTTCCCTCAAATCAAACGATTATGCCGGTCTGCAGGTTAACAGTTTTAACAGTTCAACCAGCTGCTTCCTCGTATGCTCAAGAAGGAACCCGAAAGGCGTCCAGATCTCAACGAGCTACACCAGATACTCACTATAAAGTTACATCGCGAAAATGCAAGTTGCACGAGCCAATCCATCAAGGAGCTCCGGCAGACCAGACTGGCCGTCGATACGAAGGGGTTCTTGGACACAAAGGTCCTACCCTCGAAGAAGTACTTTTGACATGCTTGTTTCTAATCTTTGAGTTTAAAGTGGTGCATGAGAAGGCAGAAGGTAACCCTCGAGCAGTAAGAGGAAAACACCCGTGCCTTCCTGTAGAAGCTGGAGAGCATAAAGGAGAGCAGTAAAAAGATCAAGGATCGCAGCAAGCTTGCAGTCCACAAGGCCTAATGGGCCAAGGAGTTTAAACATCTTGAGCGAGTCGAAAGAAATCTTCAGGCAGACCTTACACAGGAGTGTGAATTCCTCGACAGGTTCTTTTCGAAGGAGATGGAAGAGTATCAGATATTTGGTCGAGAGCAATACAAGACCTTCTCGGAGTTGGATCAGCACGTGAACAATAAGGTGGACACTCATGGAGCGAATCTCTGGTACCAACTGGACAGTCTCAGGACAATAGTGGGCAGAAGTGGGGAACTCAGCCTTACACCTGAAAAGATGACTGAGATTGGAACGATCAAAAACGAAGTAGGCTAGTTTTTACTTCAAATCTGTGAAGCAACGAACCAGGAAGCAACTACGATAGGCTCAATAGAGTTCCCCAGTAGCGAAGCAACAGATGGCGAGTAGTACATGGGCGTGGCTGTTGATGAAGTTAAGGGATTCGATTTGGGGAAAGACATCCGCAGACGCATTAAGGAGAGTCAGAATAACTTGGAGTCACTATTGATGATATAGGAGCGTGGTCTCGAAAAGGATGAAGAAGCAAAGCTCGCAAACTAATTTCGAAAGGCTATGGGTTTTCTGCAGGAACGGTTTAACTTGTAAATAGAGAAGCTGGAGCTAGACTACGAGGAGGCATTGGCATACGATAGCGATGTCCTACGTGCTTCCGACAATTACGCGAGGATGAACCACATCTACAACAGCTACATAGGTCGAGGGAAGGACAGAGGCCTCTACTTCGAGCGGCTTGCTTTGGAGTTTCCGAAGATCAGTCGGAAGACACTCGAGCTGCTCACAAACTTTATCGAAGCAAAGATCTACAAGACCAGGAAGCTGAAAGCACTGGAGCGAGACTACTGGCGGTCTCGCGTGTAGCTGGTAGATAAGGCTGACCAGCAAATCACAATGGCCATCTAGCAGAAGCTTGAAGCTGCAAAGCGCTAAGCCGAATACCTGCAACGCCGAGACGATTCGCTGAAGATATCTGACCAGCTGCAGCAGTTCCGATAACGCGTGGAGCAGAAGAAGCAGTAAAAGTTGAAACAAGAACAGTAGAAGGCCAAGCTGGAATAGTAGGAGCGAAAGAAGGAATAGAAGCTATGGAAGGAACATGCAGAGGAAATTAAAAACAAGAATCAACAGTTCCAGCAGGAAAAAGAGAAGGAGCGAATGATGATGGAAAAGAGAGCCAACGAAGAGCTATAGTAGGAGCGCAATCGGAGGAACAAACTGCTGATGTAGTCAAAACCCAAGGTGGCAGTTAGGCAATCTGCCGAACACCGAAAGATCATCTCTCGGCTTGAAAATAAGGAAAAGCAGGCGAACCAGGGTAAAGTCAATGAAGAACGGTTGGAAAGGGCAATTCAAAACTATTAGCATGTTCCAAACGTACCTCGTGACCCCGCTCGGCTGGTCAAGCACACTGAATCGCTGCTATCAAAGAAGGTGGAGTACGATAAGGCCGACAAAATTGAGCTAGTGAAGGTGCATGGCTACAGTGTTAACCAGCTGATGACTGACATGCGGTATCGACTCGGCGCAGCACTGCAGGACGCTGGGTTGGGTGGAACTGACTATGCTCGACAAGTGCTGGTGCAAATGAGCAAACCCGAACAGAAGTGATTGAGCATCACAAGTACTCTACTGTTAGTGCTTCGTTTACTGCTATAGAACATCGTGTCCAGTTTGATCTTGCCGTCGCGTTGTTGACGAGTGGGTACTAATTGATCAACTCGCTCAATAAGTGTCGATCGATGCTGACGGCTGTATGCTTGCTTGGTTTTCAGATCCAACAGCTATTTTTGCAGCTTCTGGCACTTCGCCTCCAAGAATTTTTATCTATTAGGGAAGTTGGATTCACTTGTAGCACTGTGCACCTGTGGCTGCAGACTGCTTTTACGGTCGAACACAATCCGGTAGTTAAAACTAGGGTGCAGCTGACGATCTGGCTACTCCACTACTGAAGTCTTTGGTTGGTACTTGTTGGCAGCCGACCGAGTCTCTGTTTTGTCCATCTGCACAGAGGGCGGTCTTTCCTCGAAGTTCGCGACAGTCTTGCACACCACTTGAGGATCCGGCTTTGGCACTTCCATTGTCTTACGTAACTCCTTTTGCCGCTCCTCTTCCTCTTCGAACCGATATCGCTTTCCGTAGTAATTGAACTTGTTGACTGTCGGTGCGGACTGCTCAAGCTCTGCTTTTGTGCCGCGGATGATATTTTCAACCTGCCTAGCGTGCTACTGTACTTCTTTGTAGGTAGTTTGGAGCATCCTATGGATGCTTTCGTAGCTATGTAACTTTGGCTCCTCCTCCTGCTATCGGTCGACTTCTGCGATGGCTTCAGGTCCTTTTGAGAACGAAACTTCTTGAGCCATACTGTTATTATAGTGCAGTCATCACAGCAGATCGATGATGTCGGGGGCCGGTTGCTTACTGTCCTTGGAAGTGGTGTTGGCCGTAGATGGTTGTTTCTCGTCGTAGTCGGCATCGAAGAAGACACTTGCCTCATTCTTCTTGGACTCCACTGTCGAGTTCAGTAGAATCTGCACTGCCTCGTTGGATAATAGTTCTTGCAGCTTATCGAGGTACAGTTTGTAACTGGTTGCATTCGTGGAAGAACAGTACTCGATGGCCTATCTTCATTAACGTAAGTACCTTTTTATAGAGCATGATGAGGTTATTAACGACCTTGTCTGAGAACTCTCGTTCCATAAGCGACTCGTAGATCATGATCTCTTCGTTGATCTGCTCCAGGTTGACTTTAGCGGAAGCCATTTTATCCTCTTTTGCATCACCAAAGAAGTCCTGCTGAGCTGTCGG
>Ga0075152_10003522_pt1 | contig 10890 bp, 7 predicted proteins | sample JI61114C2DNA_FD_70964 | JGI IMG/M metagenome (GOLD analysis project Ga0075152, IMG submission 70964) | Wastewater effluent complex algal communities from Wisconsin, to seasonally profile nutrient transformation and Carbon sequestration -... | ecosystem: Engineered > WWTP > Effluent > Algae...
TTTGATATGAAGGATTTTCTGTTCATGGGATTGATTTTGAAAGAAAAAGATTTCAGGGAAGCACTTAAAACATTGGATACAGGTACATATAAGGATAAGGTTGTAGCCCTTACCTGCACAGCAGATGCGGTGATTCCCATGTGGGCCTATATGCTGGCCGCCAGTAAATTGCAGCCAGTAACCAAAGCCATCATGTTTGGTTCTGAAGAAAATGCCAGGAAGCAACTTTTATTAAAGAACATTGAAGCGATCGATGTTGCAGATTATACCGACAAACGTATTGTGGTGAAAGGTTGTGGTGAAACACCCATGCCTGAAGAAGCCTATGTGGCCATTACCCAACGACTAAGGCCGGTTGCGAAAAGCATCATGTATGGCGAGCCCTGCAGTACAGTACCTGTATTTAAACAGGAAAGACAAAACAATCCCGCTTAAAACCAGCCCCTTCTTCTAAAAGCAAAAATCATCCAAAGAGGAACCAGCAGCATCAGGCCTACAGAAATAAAGAATCCCCATTGATTGTGCAATAAAGGGATCTTTTCAAAATTCATCCCGAAAATGCCGCCAATAACGGTAGCGGGTGCCAGCAGGCAGGTTACAATGGCCATCACCTTCATCACTTCATTCAGTTTGAGGTTTACGGTATTGAGATAGAGGTCCTGCATGTTCATCATCATATCACGATAGTTTTCTGTAAGGTCGTTTGCCTGGATAACGTGATCGTAAACATCTTTAAAATATTTTTCTGTGCGTTCTTCTATGAGTTCGCTTTCACCCCGTAAAATTCCATTGATAACTTCCCTAACCGGTGCAATGCTTCTTTTTAAAACGATCATTTCCTTGCGCAACATATTAATTCTAACCAGGCTCCTTGTGTCGGCATTGCGCATGATGTCTTCCTCCAGCAATTCTATTTTTTCACCCAGCTTTTCCATCACCACGTAAAAATTATCTACGATCAGATCGATCAAAGAATAAAAAAGAAAATCGGTTCCGTTCTGTCTTACTTTACTTCCATTCACACTGATCTTGTCACGCAGCCCGTTAAATACATCACGGTTTGCATCTTCCTGGAAACTGATGACAAAATTTTTACCAAGAATGATGCTGATCTGTTCAGCTTCCACGGACGATTCTGCATCGTTGAAATACAACATATACAGCAGGCAAAACACCAACCCGTTGATCTCATCCATTTTCGGGCGTTGGCCTATGCTTAAAATATCTTCAGTGATTAATTGATGAATGCCAAAATGATTGCAGATCGTTTCTACTTCATTTTTCTTTAATCCATCTACATTGATCCAGGTATTGGAAGGTGTATTCAGAAAAGGATAACACTCTTCTACTGTTTGAATAGAATAGCATTCAGATTTATTTTTATCATATTCATAAATGATGATCTTGATATCACGGGGCTCGGTACGCTTCGGCGCAACGGTGGGGTTTACCTGCAATACTTTTTTGGTACGCAACAATTCAAGCGGGTTGAGAATGTAATCCAGGTAACTTTTTTTACGCATAGTATCTAGTTGAGTTTGATAAATATCCCGATTCTTCACCAATAAAAAAAACCGCAACGATCTGTTGCGGTGTATCAATTTTTAAAGATTTAAAATGAAGCGCTTTTTGGATAACGGGGAAAGGGAATTACATCGCGGATGTTTGTCATGCCGGTAACAAACAGAACAAGCCGCTCAAAGCCCAGGCCGAAACCCGCATGCGGACAAGCACCGAAGCGACGCGTATCCAGGTACCAGTCGAGTTCGTCGGCAGGTATGTGCATTTCTTTCATTCTCTCTGTTAGTTTGTCCATCCTTTCTTCCCTTTGCGATCCTCCAACAATTTCACCAATGCCTGGTGCCAGGATATCCATGGCAGCCACAGTTTTTCCATCATCGTTCTGGCGCATATAAAAAGCTTTGATCTCTTTCGGGTAATTGGTGAGGATCACTGGTTTCTTAAAATGTTTTTCTACAAGGTATCTTTCATGTTCGCTTTGCAGATCTACTCCCCATCCTTCGATAAGGTATTGGAATTTCTTTTTCTTGTTGTGATTACTTTCTTTTAAAATATCGATGGCTTCGGTATAGGTTAAACGCTCAAAATCGTTGTTCACTACAAAATCAAGTTTTTGTAAAAGCCCCATTTCGCTGCGTTCATTCTGCGGCTTTTGCTTTTCTTCTTCTTCAAGCCTTTGCGCCAGGAATTCAAGATCTTCCCGGTTATGGTCCATCGCATATTTTATGATGTATTTGATAAATTCTTCGGCCAGGTTCATGTTGTCTTCCAGGTCGGCGAATGCCACTTCTGGTTCAATCATCCAGAACTCGGCAAGGTGGCGTGCGGTATTGCTGTTTTCGGCCCTGAACGTTGGTCCGAAAGTATAGATATCACTGAATGCCATAGCGGCAAGTTCCCCTTCGAGCTGGCCACTAACGGTTAGGTTTGTACTACGGCCAAAAAAATCTTCTTTGAAGTTGATGCTTCCGTCATCATTTTTTGCTGCCGTTCCATCCAATGGAAGGGTAGTTACTTTAAACATTTCACCCGCACCTTCTGCATCACTGGCGGTGATGATGGGTGTGTGCAGGTATACAAATCCTTTATCATTAAAAAACTTATGAATGGCAAATGCCAGGGAATGCCTTACCCTGAAAATGGCTCCGAATGTATTTGTTCTGAAACGAAGGTGGGCAATTTCACGCAGGAATTCGAGGCTGTGTTTTTTTGGTTGAAGGGGAAATTTTTCTGCATCACTATCTCCCAGTATCTCTATGGCGCTGGCTTTTAATTCTACTTTTTGTCCCTTACCAAGTGAAGGGATCACTTCGCCCACCGCTTTTATGCAGGCACCTGTGGTGATGCGCTTCATTGTTGCTTCATCCAGCAAGCCCAGGTTGGCAACCACCTGCAGGTTATTGTTGGTGCTTCCGTCATTGAGGGCAATGAACTGGTTGTTGCGAAAGGTTCGCACCCATCCCATCACCGTTGCCTGGTAACCCGACTCATCAGATTGTAGTAGTTCCTTTATTTTGATCCGCTTATTAAACATGTATTAAAGTTAAGTGTGCAAAGATAGAAATTGCCCGGCAGAGATGAAACCCCATACGGTCATTAGGTACAAAAAAATTCCACGCTACGGTTGGCAGGTGGAATCTTGTTGCAACGGCAATCAATAACGTTGTTTGGTAAATTTCCGGTGTGGCGGCCTGCTGTGATTATTGCCTCCATGCCTGTTTTGTTGTGAATTACTGGCCGGTGCTTTTTTCATTTGTACACCAGAATAATCAATATGATAAGGGTGATTGGTATCTTTTGGAATCTCTTTACCGATCAGCTTTTGAATGTCTTTCAGGTACGGCAACTCTTCCAGTTCGCAGAAGGAATAAGCAATGCCGCTTAAACCTGCACGCCCTGTTCTGCCAATGCGATGCACATAGGTTTCGGGAACATTGGGCATTTCGTAATTGATCACATGGGTTAACTCATCCACATCAATGCCGCGTGCAGCAATATCAGTGGCGACAAGGATTCGGGTTGTGCGGTCTTTAAAATTACTCAAAGCACGTTGCCTTGCATTTTGCGATTTGTTGCCATGAATGGCTTCAGCCTTTATCCCAATGCGAATAAGGTCTTTCACTACTTTATCGGCACCGTGTTTGGTACGGGTGAATACCAGGGCCGTTTCTATACTTTTATCTTTCAGGATATCGGCAAGCAATGCTCTCTTATTGGCCTTATCAACATAATACAAAGATTGCTGAATGGTTTCTGCCGTAGTTGATTCAGGAGTAACCTCTACTTTTTCGGGATTGGTAAGAATGGCATTGGCCAGCCCTTGAATTTCTTTTGGCATGGTGGCCGAAAAGAAAAGGGTTTGTCGCTTTGAAGGTAATTTGGTGATCACTCTTTTTACGTCGTGCACAAATCCCATATCGAGCATACGATCAGCCTCATCCAATACAAATATTTCAATGTCTTTTAAATTGATGTATCCCTGGCTCATCAGATCGAGTAAACGGCCCGGTGTTGCCACCAGGATGTCCACGCCTCTTTGAAGTGCCTGAGTTTGGGGTGCCTGATTCACGCCGCCAAACACCACGAGGTGTTTTAAGCGAAGTCCGCTGCCATAAGCCTGGAAACTTTCCTGGATCTGGATGGCGAGTTCACGGGTTGGTGTAAGTATCAGCGCCCTGATGGGACGTTGCCCGGCGATTGCCGCATGAGGTTTCGACAGTAATTGCAGCATCGGGATGGCAAAAGCAGCTGTTTTGCCCGTTCCGGTTTGGGCACAACCCAATAGGTCCCTTCCTTGTAAAATAAAAGGAATCGCACCTTGCTGAATGGGAGTTGGTTTGGTATAACCTTCCTTGTGGAGCGCATTCAATATGGGCTCAATGATCTTTAAATCTGTAAATAACAATGTAAATAGGTATTAAAATGAGTGCGGAAATAAAGCAGAAAACTTTATCATCAAAAACGAGTATGCCTGCTCGGCATTAATTTGGAGTGAAAAATCAGCAACAAAAACTGGCTTATAATGCCGCGGAAATAAATGAACTGTCACAAATGTACCATTTAATTCCCGGATTGCAGCTTTTCATTTCAAGCAATATGGTCTTGCCTGTATTCATCAATTTCTTCGATAAAGTCCTTTGCCAGAATCAGAGAAGTCCATCCGGAACCTCCAAATAATACTTTAAACCATTTTTTGTGCATATTCTTATCAGAAATGTTCCTGTATAACCAAACGGATAAGAAAGTAAAAGCAACGGTTATGGCTACCTGAAATATCAACAAACCCGTGGGTGCATGTTTCAGCATTTCCCAATTGAGGAACCAGGTGGTATGAAATGGACATTGCAGGAAAAGGATCCTGGTGACCCACAAGGTGGATAGCTTAAGGTGGGCCAGTTTATCCTGCGTTTCCACGATACTGTTAGAATGATTGATCTGCCTGATCAGGAAAATCTGTTTCAGGTATACAACGATTGCAATGCCGGTGATGATAGCGATCATACCCGCAGAAACAACAAAAAAGATCTTGTTAATGGTCAATGAGTTTAATATCAGGAATACCAGGAACACGACCCAAATGATTCCCAGGATGACAGTGAACCATTTCCCGGTGGTAAGCCTGTTAAGCACAGACTTTGCTTTTTGCGATTGAAGGAATTCAAAGTTCTTCAGGTTCAGCACCCAGGATTGCATATTCAGTATCCTGGATTCTTCAAGCTTCTGATCATATGAACGCCATATGTCGACAATGTTTTTTTCTTCCATGTTTATTGATTGATGTTGGCAAACCGTTGTTTTAATTTCTCTTTGATGCGGCTTATGCGGGTGGCCACATTGGTTTCTGAAATCCCGATGATTTCACTGATATCGCGGTGTGATTTTTCTTCGAGGTAAAGGATCATCAAAGCCCTGTCTAGTTCCCTTAGTTCATGAATGAACTGCTGCAGCAGGTTTATATTTTCCTCATGAATGTGGTGGGTACCCGAAGTTTCTGGTACGTGGACCAGGTCATCTGAAATCGGGACGATGGCCTTGATGTTTTTAGCTTTCCGGTAAAAGGAAATGGCAACGTTCAACGCCACCCGGTACATCCAGGTTGAAAAACGAAAATCGCTATTAAAGCTGCCTGCAGATTTCCAGAGCTGGTAAATGATCTCCTGCGCAAGGTCTTCCCGGTCATGCTTATTTGAACAATACGCATTGCATATTTTGAAAATAATCCGCTTATTTTCTTCAATGAGCTTTAAAAAATTTTCTTTATCGGGCGTTTGGTTCAATGGCCATTATTTACATTAAACTATTATTCGCAAGAGGGAACATAATATCACAACTTCCCTGAATTATTTTTTTGTAAAATTTTTAAGATTGCAATTTGGGTTTTAGTTCCCTGGAAGCTGCTGTGTATCCGCCATCGGAGCCATCCACAAAATGCGTATGTTTATTTTTCATGTCTTCAACATAACATGTCATGATGCTGGAAGGACTAACATGATGTCCAAAGACCAGGATACCTGCCTGTTCCAGTTCGGTTAAATATTTTATGAAACGGATCCTGTTTTCTTTCGTTCCCGATATGATGGCATTGATGCGCCCATCGATGGTGAGTATTTCGGATTGTGCGATCAGCTGTGAAAGATATTGATGACCACTCATTTTATTCACGGTAAGGTCATACCTGAAATAAAATGCGCCAATGAAATTTTCAACCAGCCGTTTCAGCATGAAAAATGGTTTCGTTTTGCTGTACCGGGCAAGCATCTCTTTCTGTATTTTTTGAACACTGTTTTTAAGCCTCAGCATTTTTATTGTGATTGGATGATGCTCGTTGGCATTGCCATAAATTTCTTCCAATGTATTCAGCACATCTCTGTAAACAGCCATTTGCCTGTTGGGATCTGTAGCCTCAATCAGCAGGCATACAACTTCTGCAGCCTTGCTTGGCGGTCTTACCTCGTCCCAGCGGCATTCCATGCCTTGTAAGTTTAATTCATCGGGAGATTGAAGATTCATTTCTTTTTTTTCAATGCCCGGCCCATCAACTTCATTTTGTTTCACCCTTTTTTCTGAATATTTCAATCCATTCCCTATCAATATAGGTTTCAAAAAACCTGCAGTCATTTCAACTTTTGCAAGCTTCATTTCATAACCGGCATTATAAATTTCTTTAACCGGAACGCTACCGATACGTAGATCAAGCGAAAAGTTCTTAAGGCTGTTTTGTTTATGCGCCTGCAACCCGGCTAAAACTTTTTCGAGCAGGAAATCCGGCACGAGCACGGTTCCTCCATCACCTCCGAAGAAATAGGGAATCTCTACCTGCTGTGCTTTTGAAATATTGAGTGCAACAATCAGGCAACCGGCCGCAATGAGATTTACATCAGCATGTTTGCCGCCCGAAACAGCGCCAGTAGAATTGTTAATATCGGCAACGACTACATGCCAGTTTTCGGGGATATCTTTAAAATATGCAGGATTTGCTAAAACCGCACTGATGGGTTGTTGAAGGGCTGGTATGTTTTTGTAGAATTGCAAGTTGATGCATAAACTGTTAAAAAGAAGTATTCGTTACCGTTATGGCTTTAATATGGATAAAACCGGTCAAGGTAGAAACTGAAGCTACCCTAAATTAGATTATTTGAAAATAACATACACGACCCAGCTCATCAGGTAGGCCAACCCGGTCATATAGGCAAGTTGGATCATGGGCCATTTCCAGCTCCTGGTTTCTCTCTTTACCACGGCGATGGTGCTCATGCATTGCATGGCCAGTACATAAAATACGAGTAAGGAAAGTCCCGTTGCCAGGGTATACACCTTTGTACCATCCTCTTTTACAGCGGCATTCATTTTTTGACGAAGGGTAGTATTGGTTTCATCTACGTTATCGCCCACACTGTATAAAGTTGCCATGGTGCCCACGAAAACTTCCCTGGCGGCAAAAGACGTAATGAGGGCAATCCCGATTTTCCAATCAAAACCCAGCGGTTTAATAACGGGTTCGATGGCCTTACCCAGCGTACCAGCAAAGGAGGTTTGCAGTAGGGCTGTTTTTTTAAGACGGGTAATTTCTTCTGCCTGGCCTGGATTATTCCTGATTTGTGTATCAAATTCAGCTGCTACGGTACGCATTTTTTTGGGTGGACCATACGTGCTAAGCCCCCACAGAAGCAAGCTGATGACCATGATCACTTTACCCGCATCAAACACAAATATTTTGGCTTTTTCGATCATGGTATACAATACATTCTTCCAACGCGGACCGCGGTATACCGGCAACTCTAATATAAAATAACTTCGTTCGGTTGATTTGATAAACCATTTCATCACCCAGGCAACCACCAGCGCCATTACAGTGCCGAGCAGGTAAAGTCCCATCATGACGAGACCCTGCAAACTTAAAAAACCAAAATACAGTTTAGAAGGGATCACGAGCGCAATGAGGATAGTGTATACAGGAAGCCTGGCGCTGCAGCTCATCAACGGGGTGATCATGATGGTAAGCAGCCTTTCTTTTTTATTTTCAATATTGCGGGCGCTCATAATGGCCGGTACGGCGCAGGCAAAACCACTGATCATGGGCATGACGCTTTTTCCGTTGAGACCCACTTTTCGCATAAGCTTATCCGTTAAGAAACTGATGCGGGCCATGTAACCGGTATCTTCCAATAGCGTGATCAATCCAAACAATATCATGATCTGTGGAACAAAGAGCATGATACCGCTGAGTCCGGCCACTACGCCGTTGATAAAAAGATCGCTGAACCATCCTGCCGGTAATACGCCCGAGAGCCAACCGGCCAGTTGCCCAAAACTCCATTCAATGGCATCCATCGGGTATTGAGCCACCCAAAAAACACTTTGAAACAGGAGGAACAAAACGCCGATCAATATCAGGTAACCCCATGTGCGGTGAAGGAGTAAATTGTCGAGCTTCTCGGTAAACATTGATTTTTGCAACGGGTCGCTTTCAATCACCGATTGCTGCATAATGTGTTTTATGCGGGTATAACGCTGCATGATCTCATCAGCCTGCGTTTTGGTTGGATTAAATTTATTCCTGATCTCAATATTCTCTATGTCATCCTGTAGACGGTCGTTTAATATAAAATTCTCATGATTGATGAGATAATGTACTGCGGCATAATTGCTGATCTGTGGGAAAAGCAGTTTTACTTCGTCGATCGACTTTTGAACGATCTCATCTGTTTCAATAAAATCCCTGGCAGGAACCTGCTGCATGTTTTCGGCCGATAATTCAAGCGCTTTCTTTAAAGCTGCAATGCCTTTGTTTTTTCGGGGATTAATGGCCACGATGGGTACGCCCAACTCTCTTTCCAGGCCTGGGATATCTATTTGTGTTCCTTTCTGTTTGGCAAGGTCCATCATGGTAAAAGCCACTACCACTGGTATTTTGAGGTCGATGATCTGGGTGCAGAATAACAGGTTTCGTTTGAGGCTGCTGGCATCGGCCACCAGGAGGATCATATCTGGTTTCAGTGTTTCGTCCTGTTGAAGGAGTACTTTGTAGGAAACCCATTCATCTGCCCGCTTGGGATAGAGGCTATAGGTTCCCGGAAGATCGATGAAATTTGCAGTTATATTTTCTGATAGCTGGCTGGTGCCGGTTTTTTTATCAACCGTTACCCCGGGGAAATTTCCTACCTTCTGCTTCAGTCCGGTCAATACATTGAAAAGCGAACTTTTTCCGCTGTTTGGGTTGCCGACCAGGGCTATATTGATTTTTCTGCTCACCGGGTAATAAATACGTTGGTTTTTATTCCGTTGCAAAAGTAAGGCTTCCCCCGGCTTGGGGTTTACGAATTAAAGAAAGAAGGCATCGAAATAAGATTAAACCTCTGTGGTTGATTAACTTTGTACCGATTCAATATTAGCACATATGAAATATATACTGGTTTCCATCCTTTTTTTCGCCCAGGCAGTTGTGGCACAGGAATTATCTGAACAAGACAAACGTTCGATCGCTTCCATAAAATCAACAGTAGAATACCTTTCTGATGATAAACTGGAAGGCCGGCGTACCGGAACAGCTGGTGAAAAACTGGCCTACGAATTCATTGCCAGCCAGTTTAAAAAGCACCAGGTACAACCGATGGGCGACGGGGGAAGTTATGTTCAAAGCTTTGATGTTAACGACGGTAAGGAAATTCAAGCTGGCAATACCCTTCGTTTTGCTGACGTGAATTTATCTGTGAATGAAGATTATTTTCCTTTGCCATATGCGCCCATTGGATCGGCAACATCTGCAGTGGCCACGTATTATCTACTTGACCTGAATCAATATCGCGATTCAGGAAAAAGCAACCCGCACTTCGATCAGAAAGAAGCCATACTCAATAAAATAAAAGAAGAACAATATAAAGGCACTACTGCGTTCCTGATCTGTAATACGGCCCCCACAGGCGATCCCGAAAAATTTGATGAGAAAGATAAAACAGCTTCTGTAGGCATGCCTGTATTTTATTTAACGGCATCGGGCCTGCAGAAATACAAAGCTGCCGAAAATAAAAGAACAGCATTGTCATACAGCATAAAGTTGAGCCCAAAAATCCGCAAGGGACATAATGTGATTGGCTATATAGATAACAAAGCTGCTTCAACGATCATCCTCGGTGCTCATTACGATCACCTTGGTTATGGAGAAGATCATAATTCATTGTACGCGGGTACAACGCCGATGGTTCACAATGGCGCCGATGATAATGCCAGTGGAACCGCTGCCCTCATTGAATTGAGTGACCGGATCGGGAAGAGCGGACTGAAAAAATACAACTATATATTTATCGCTTTCTCGGGAGAAGAACTTGGACTTTATGGTTCCAAATATTTTACAGAACATAGCCCGATCACATTTGATAAAGTAAATTTTATGATCAATATGGATATGGTGGGCAGGTTAAATGACAGTACTCATGGACTAACCATTGGTGGATATGGCACATCACCAGCATGGCCTGAGATCATCAAAACAGGAAATGAATTTTTTAAAATTAAGCTCGATAGCAGTGGAAGCGGACCAAGTGATCACACATCATTTTACCGGAAAGACGTTCCTGTATTGTTTTTCTTCACAGGCACCCACACCGATTATCATAAACCAAGTGATGATGCCAACAAAATAAACTACAAAGGCGAACTGGATATCATCAAATACATTTACCGGGTGATTGAATGGGCCAACGACAAAGACAAACTCGCCTTTACAAAAACGAAGGAATCCAATACATCTGCCAAAAGCAGTTTTAAAGTAACCCTGGGCATCATGATCGATTATACCTTTAGCGATAACGGCGTATTGGTAGAAGGCGTTAGTGAAAACCGTCCTGCGCAAAAAGCCGGCATAAAAGTTGG
>Ga0075152_10003524_pt1 | contig 10887 bp, 23 predicted proteins | sample JI61114C2DNA_FD_70964 | JGI IMG/M metagenome (GOLD analysis project Ga0075152, IMG submission 70964) | Wastewater effluent complex algal communities from Wisconsin, to seasonally profile nutrient transformation and Carbon sequestration -... | ecosystem: Engineered > WWTP > Effluent > Algae...
GTTTCCGGGCCGGTCGGCCTAGACTTTCGACTCCCCCTCCCCGTCACCGATACCCCTGCCGCCTCCACACTGGCGACGGGTTGGCCCCGCTCGCCACAGGCCATCCATCTATCCCGGTCGTAACTTGCGGCTTGTGTCCGAGGTCTGCATTAGTTTTGATGTCATGGCAATCAGCGCAGATGACCTCGAGGTTGTCGTCATCGTTGCTACCGTCATTCGTGAGCGCAACGATATGGTCTATCTGGTTGCCTGGCTTCAGTCGTCCGTTGCGCTGGCACTCCTGGCACAGTCCGCAATCGCGCTTGAATATCCGCTCTCTGATGGTCATCCATCGGCGGCCTCTAATGCGCTCGGTCATTTGTTCAGTTCCCAGCCCCTGCGGATATGTCGCCCCACGGCGCGCGATGGTCTGCGCTGCTGGATCACCACCTTTCGGAGAGTGAAGAAGCAAAAAGCCCCGAGAGTCGTTTGACTGTCGAGGCTGCGCGCAGCATTGCTACGGTATAGAAAGATGCTATATGAAGATGTCGAATTCCGCAAGTATTTTAGCCGACGAGTCCGGCCTCTGTCATGCGGTCATCTGCCTGAGCCTGCGCTCTGCTTTCTATCTCGCGCAAGCGGGCCTCTGTTGCCCTCCATCTGCGGGTCATGGTGTCAGCAGATAGAGCGAACTGGTCGCATAGGCTGGACAGCTTAACCTCTGCTCCATCTTCCCCCTTGATGTGGAAATAGCGACACACCAGGGCTCGAACCATATGCCGATGATGGCCGCCCGTTCCGAGTGCTGGCATAACGCAACGGATCAAGGCTGATGCATAGACAACTGCCCTTGCCCTGTCCAGTTCATAGCGTGCGCCAATAACTAGCTGGTAGTCTTCCGGCAATTCCTCGACATGGCGCTTCACGGTTCCAGCTATAGCCGCACCGTCCAGGCCATGCAGCCCGCGACCAGAGCCAATCCCGCTTCCCTTCATCATCCTGGCCATGACTGTCATCTGGTACTGCTGCGAGCTGAAAGCGTATGCGAATCTGCATGCGTCATGGCCTGATCTGAACAACGGAATGATGTCTTCTCGCTTCATTACTTTCCCCTTGGCAATAGACTCGACCCAGCTTCTCTTCATAGCACTTGGCGTTGCGCTTCTTGCGGAGCTTCTCGCATATCTGCTTCTTCTCGCCGAACACGATGTACTCCACCAGCCACTTGCAGCCCTTGCAGGTTCGGTTCTCTTCGCTGATGGCGATTGATTCTGGATTTCCGTATTTGTAGGCGGGCAGGACAGTCATTCGTCACCCTCCGGAGGATCAGCCCATCCAACGCTAAGCGCGGCCTGATAGTGACTGTATCCATCGGAGCGATACGCCTTGTAACGGTCATAGTCGTGATCGATGCCGGGATACCAGCAATCAGAACACCAGCGCGACCCAAATACCTCTGTTTGCTTGCCGCATCCTGGCTTCTCGCAATGCGTTTGCATTCGTTCAGTCACTTCATATACCTCGCGTATCTATCCCGGCATGGTGCGCAGTAGCCATCTACCAATCGCCCACGCATTTCGCCGCAGCCAGAGCATTCGCCAGGTGCGCCTATGGGCATTGCTGCAACCGCTCTACTCGCCTCGCTGATGCCATCATTGATTGCGTTTTCAATACGAGGCGATGCCTTGTCTGCTTCATCCACGGTCATTCACCCGATAGACAAGTCTCCATGTTTCCCAGAATATTCCTACCGTCTGCAATGACAGGATCAGTGGGGAGATCATCAAGCGGGTAGCCTGCGCGATGCGCAGGGGGATTTGTATGCTGGTCATGGGGGTAATCATCAAAATTCCTCCACTGACCAACCGCCACCGTCTTTCTTCGCCTTGACTTTCACGGCAATAAACTCGAACGGGTATAGGTCGGCAGCAACCTTGATTTTTACCCTTGCGTCGTCCTGCCAGAATCCTTTTACTTCGTGCATTTGCATCATTCCTTCGGCGGTCATAACGGCAAAATCTGGGGAATAGAACGTGTTATCAGCAAGGCGCAACTTGACGCCCTCAAACTTGAACCATGCGATGTATCCGGCTTGGCGCAAACGCTCTAGGTTGGCGGCGTAAGCCTGCTCTGTCTTGTTCATTGCGCCGGTCTTTAGCCGGCCTAGTGCGTACATTGCTTTGTTCATTGGTATGCAACTTTAGTTATCGTGTCGGCAAGGCAGTCGAACTCGGATACCTTCATCACGTTCCACATGGATTTCATGCCGTGAATGCCGTTGTGTGGGTCTTGGTGGCATGACTTACACAAAGGGATCACTAGCATGTCGGGAGACTTCCTTCCGGGCGTGCGGCCTTGCAGGATGTGGTGTGCGTCACTTGGGCCTGATTCGCCACAGACGGCACATGGGAGCGCCTTGACGTTGGCGATATGCTTCTTTTCGTTGGCGGTCACTCGTCACCTCGCAGCGCCAATATTGCCAACTCACGCTGCGTGCGAAGGTCAATCAACTCTAGCGCCTGATCTCGCCATACTTCGGCGTCCTTGGCGACTCGTTCGCGTAGCTCCCGATTCTCGATCTCAAGGCGCTGCATTTGCTGGCGTTCTTTGGCGGTCATAGAATCACCTGCTTGCTTTTAATCAGCCTCTTGCGACGACATGCAACGGCGTTTCTCGACCTGCCGATTTCATTGCCGATTTCAAAATCGCTAAGTGTCGAAGTTAAAACAAGTTTGTCTGCATCGTCAGTCCAAATCTCCATTGCGTTTTTAGCGGATGATCTGCTTTTCTCATCCTTTTGTTTCTGTTGTTTTCGTAGAACATCAGTCCTATCTTTATCAAAATTAAGGCTTTTGATAACCCCTTTTAGACCGGATATTGCGCTGAATACGCTCGCTCTTAGAGTCCTATGCTCAAGACCATCCATCACGATCTCCATCTTTCTAATGGCCGCCCTGATTTTTTCAGGGCTGTCATACTTCTGGAATTTTTCCCTGCTAGCCATTAAGCTGCCCACCGCTCTTGAGCCGGCGCATCCGAAAACACCACGCCTTTCATTGCGCCCCATGCCAACACGTACTCGATCAGGCTATTGAATCTGCGCTTGCTCATGGCCGCGGTGCTTTCGCGGAGATTGACAACCTCACCCTCTATGCCAATCACCATTTCAGCTGGCGCACCGGTAGCGATGGCGTGAGCGGAAACCATGATTACCTTCCATTGCAGCATCGGGCGCTTTTTGCCCATCCACAGCGCCTGTTTGCTGATGTCGGTTAGTAGTGGGTGCAGTAGCCGGTTCTGCTCCTGTGTGCGGGTTTCAGGGCCGATGGTAACCACCTCACCTTCCGGCGCCTCATTGACATATCGGCAGGCGGCTTGCTTGGCGATTGGCCCAGTCAGCTTCAATATCCGCTTTGCCACAGTTTGTCCTCCGCTTGCATGTCCTTCCATCGCTCTAGCGTGTCGATTGCCTCTTGAATGTCAGTGGATACGTCCTTGCTGCCCCTTCCCCCTGATACAAGTAGCTTCTTGATGGCGTGCTGAAAGCATGGGTCTTCTACGCCGAATAGAGATATCACTCGATAAACGTCGATGTGCGTCAGGCCGACTACTGACTTGTGATAGTGGGCGTGTTTGTTTTTGGTCATTCGTAAATCCTCTTGCACTTAGCCTTAGCGCACGCCGGGTCAAGTTGCTTCCGGTCGTACTTGCAATCCACGCTCGACCGGTCTTCGATAAACACGTTTCGTTGAACCGGTTGGCCGTTGATGAATTCCGTGGCGAGTTTCCAATAGCCCGGATGGCGTACCTTGTTGGCGCAGGCCGTGTGGTCGTGTCCATCGCATACATGGGGCTTGCTGTGACGCTCTTCGGCGGCGAGGAATTGCAGACGGGCGGTGATGGTGGCGCGTTCGGCGGCGCGTCGCTTGTTCGTCATGCTGAATACCTCGTTCGGTACGTGCATACATCGCGCGCTGTCGATTGGCCGCAGCCGAACATTGCGGAGAGCTTGCGATAGCCGGCCTCCCCGGATTCGTTGAGGCGGCGCATCTCTTTGACTTGCGCATCGGTCAGCTTGGCGCGTTGATGTGATTGGCCGATGCGGTAGCCGTTTAGGTTGCGGTCGATCATGCGGCCTCCTTTTTACAGCTCGCTTGCCATGCCTCGAACGCTTTCCATGTTTTTCGGGATGGATTTTCTATGTACTTGATAGCGTTTTCGCTTCGGAAAAATGTCGGACCTAGATAGCTATGCATCTCGCACCAGACTTTTGCGCCAAACGGCTCTAGTGATACAAACGCATTTGGAACGCACAGCACGCCACCATTGAATCGAATACAGGTCATGCGGCCTCCTTGCGCTTCATCCACTCGGCGCGGCAATCGTCCATTAGTTTGTCGGTCGCCACCTTGCCGCGATGCTTTTTCACATCGGCAAAGAATGGCTTAGGGTCGCCATCGGGGTAATAGCGATTGACGATGGTCAGCACCTCGCATCGGTGCAACTCTTCGACCGAGGTAGTGATCCCATCGGCCATCTGAATTGCCTGGCGCTCGTCTTTGGCTTCTTGGATGTTGGCGAATAGGTCGGTCATAGAGACTTCGCTTTCATCAAGCCGGCGATCATCTCGGACACTCGCTGTTTGTTGCGCTCGATCTGCTCAGGAGTCAGCTTGCATTCGAGTAACGGCTTATCCGTACCCATGCGACTTGCTGCGGTGCGGCAGAGGATGATGAATTCAGGCAGCGTCGGCGGGAACGGATGCTCGTCCAGTGCGTCCAGTGCGACCTTAATTGCCTGCGGCTTGTCTTCAAAGCCCCCGAGCTTTTCAGCCCACATGCGCTTGACGTTCGCAATGTCGGTGCCTTGCCAAAGGTTCGAGAATTTGGCCCCGTAAAGCGCCTCAAAGTGACCAAATAATCGGTTAATCCAGTTTTCAGGCAGCATTTATGAGTCTCCCTTGTGCAAAATCCACCACGTTTGCACTGCGCCCGGTTAGCTGGTTCAGGGTATCAACCTTGCGGTCAGTGAATGTCTGCCCTTTCGGCGCTACCCATTCAGCCTTGAAGCCCTGCCATCCGTTCATGCAGCACAACTCAAGCGCTTGCGTCAGTGTTATGTTGGCGGCGATGGCTTGTTTCGCCAGCATGTTGATAGCAGTTGCGGTTGGCGGTGCCTTCTTCGCTTTGCGCAGGGTGATCCAGTCTTCGGCGGTCTGCTCATCTACGCCGGCTAGGATCAGGTATTCCAGAGGATCGAATTTCATGCTGCCAGCCCCAAGCGCATATCCGAATCACGTAGCTGGAAGAATCCGGCATGCTCGGGGTGCGTGATTGAAAACAGGCGGGCCATGCAAGGGATTCGATTGTTGTTAATCTTCCATGCGCCGCCCACTTCGGCCAGTTGCGAGTTATGGCGGATAACTTCTGCAATAGTGCGGGCGCTGTAGTTATCCCGGAACAATGCGACCAGGAGTGCTTGCCGCTCAAACTCGAAATAAATCGGGTAGTTGGCTTGCAGCCATGCCGGGAAATCCTCGCGGAAGTCTTCGGCGTGTAGCTCGGCTATCTTGGATAGTATTAGGGGGGTCATTACGCTGCCTCCAATGAAAAGAGGTCTTGCTGCTTATCCAGTACCGCTTCTTTGCAGTTGCGCGTGGCAAGGTCAAAGTAGGATGGTTTCAACTCAGATCCGCAAGCGCGACGGCCCATCTGCAAAGCCACATAAGCCTCGCTTCCGATACCTAGAAATGGCGTGAATACCAAGTCATCCGGGTTTGTCCAAAGATCAATTGCACGCTCGATAACGTCCAACTGGAGCGGCGAGATATGGCGCTCGTCATCCGACTCCCTGGCGCTCATGTATTGCAGCGTGCGAGTCTGCTTTACGTCCATCCATACCGGGCTGGCGTACTGCTGCCACGCATCAACTGGGAACGATTCATGGGTATGGGTAACGGGGTCTGGGTTTTCCCCCGGCTTGCGAACCACAACGAGATAATCAGCTATGCCCTGTCGGCTCATGGCTGAATCTTTGCGGAGTTGCTTATAGAGCAGGCCAAGTGCCTTAGTGCGCTGCATAGCAACTACGGGGTCTTTCCAAATACAAACCTCAGAGTGATAGATAAACCCGGATTGCTGGTGAGAGCGGATGATTTCGCCGCGAAAGTCTTTTAGCCCGATAAATCCATCTCTCGCCTTTGAAGTCGGCAGGTTCATGCAATGGATAGCGATCAGTCTGCCTGGCTTCATGGCCCGGTACATTTCAGCGATCAGATAGCGGTAGTGAGTCCAGAAATCATCGGACGATGCGTTATTTCCCATATCGCGCTCAGAGTTACTGAATACATACAGCGACTCGAAAGGCGGCGAATACACGGAGAAGTCGATAGAGTTGTCAGGAAGCGAACGGACCACATCAACGCAATCGGCGTTATACAAAGCAAATTTGTCAGTAACGACTTGATTAAGGACGTTCATGCTGCCTCCTTGAGCCACTCAGGCATCACCATCTTGATAGACGGGTTATAGGTTTCGGTGTTACTGCGAGCACCGACGATCTGCGCCTTGGTGATCTGGCGCATACGGTCAATCATCTTTTCGGCCATCTCATTGGCCTGCGATTGCTTGCGCTCGATGTTGGCTTTCACTGCGCCTTCGGTTTCGGCGGTGATGATATGAACGGTCACCTGCTGCTTTTGCCCGAAACGATGGCAGCGGCGCACTGCCTGGTAATACTTCTCGAAGGAGTCATCCATACCGGCAAATATCATCGTGGCGCAATGCTGCCAGTTCATGCCGAATCCGCAGATAGAAGCCTTGCTAACGAGTGCGCGGGCTTCCTGGTGCGTGAAAGCCATTACGTTCTTTGTTTTTTGATCCAGAGTCATTGATCCGGTCACTTCAACCGCGCCATTAATCAACTTGGCGAGGCGTTCGCTTTCCTCGTTCATGTGACACCACACGATGACTGGGCCATCAATGCTATTTGCCAGTTCAGCGGCCAATGCAACGCGGTCATCCATGCTCGACTTCTTGGCCTGGCGCCGCTCGGTTAGGCTCTGTGCAGTGACGGCGAATAATTGACCTTCAACCAACTCGCCACCAGCAACCACATGCTCAACCATGTTCAACGGCGGCAGCTCGTAGCGCGAACCATCAAAACCAAGATCAGACGGATTTCGGATGCAAATTGCCCATGTCGCCATCCATTCCCAAAACTTGACCTTGCCATGACCTTTGAGCCGCCATTTGCCGGTGTCGCCACCGTCGTGAGTAAAGAACGTGGCCAGCATTTCCTGGGCATTCATCACGCCAAGGAATTCACACTGATTGCCCAACTCCATGAAGTCATTAGGCGAAGGAGTAGCGGTGCAGGAGAGCTTGTACGGCGTAGCGCGGAATTGCTCGGTGATGTAAGCGCGGGTCTTGCTGGTGTGCGCTTTCAGGATGCTGGATTCGTCCAGCACCACGCCAACAAAGCTATCAAGGTCGAAATGCTCGAGCATCTCGTAATTGGTGATCGTTATTCCCGGCTCGACTTCTTCCTCTGATCGGCAATACTTGATCGTGATACCGAACTTCGCAGACTCTTCGACCGTTTGCAAAGACACACACAAAGGCGCAGCGATGATGACGTTGCCGCCCGTATGCTCGCAAACCATATTTGCCCACGTAGCCTGACAAAGCGTCTTGCCGAGTCCGGTATCGAGAAATAGAGCAGCGCGGCCTCGTTTCAGCGCCCACTTGACGCATGCGGCCTGAAAATCGAACAACGGGCCAACCGGAACATCGCAATCGAAACCAGTCGGAACATCGGCCAATTGCTTGCCCTTGATAAAATCAATATAGTTGTTCATACTTAACTCCAGTTAGTGATCCAGCCGCCCGGCCCTGCAAGGCCATTCAAGGGCGGCATTTTTTCGTCGTTGAATTCGACGTTGTTCATTTCTTGCAGCTATGGCAAAGGAAGTTTCCGAACTTCGTCGTCTTCCCCGTCTGCGTGGTCTTGTGCTTCCCGCACGCAAAACACTTGGTTTTGCTCGGCACCAGGCCAGCGCCAACCATGTTCAGGTTTGCCGTCTTAGCCGAATACACGGCAGACTCGGTGTCGGTCATGTAGTGGCTCATTCGACACCCCTGCTCATGTAGTCGATAGCGAACGCGATAGCCTCGCCGATCTCTAATGGGTCGCCTTGCGGGATGATTTTCGAGCCGCGGCGCCAGGCGTTATGCAGCGACAGGACGATGATTGCGCGCTCTAGGGTCATTAATCTACCCAATCAAAGCTTCTTCGATACGCAAGGTGAATGAAGAAATCTTCTTAGCCATGTCAGGCGGCTCTCTTTTTGGTGCCACGGAGATAGGCCCAATCAACATCTGGCCTGAGTTCCTCGCAACGAACAGCGCCGTGCGTGGCGCGCTCAATGGATGGGCAGCGGTCTGCCGGAACTTGGCGAGAGCGCCAGTTGGAAACCGTTTGCGGGGATTCGCCAAGCAATTCACTCAACGCGGAAAGGCTTCCGACGGTGGAAATTGCTTTATCGATTTGGTTAATTTGTTCCATATCGCCATCCTACACACTATGTTTAGAAAGGTCAATCACCATGTGTAACAGACAGGCGTGTTTCGACTTCACACTCAACACCTAAGTAAGCATCCAAAGAAACGGGCTGGATTTCGGGCAACACTCCCCCAAGGGAATCCGAAGACTCCCCCGAGGGACTACCGCGCTAGCTTCCTGAAGTATCCGGTACTAGACAACGGGCTGCGCTTATCGAGAAATGTTCCAGCGCAACAAGACAGACTTTCGGCCCCCATTGTTCGAGGCCCCGATGCCGCTCTGTCCAAGCTGACACCATGCAGTGCTACTAGATTTCGATCCTCCACCCTCTTCGGGCTGAGTCTCCACCGTTTGCATACTGATCTGCATGGCCGCTATCCACTCCCACGGCTGGCGCTTTCGCTTAGTTCGCCACTTCAACAAATCAGGCCCGACGCGTAAGGAATCCTGAAACCACCTGATCTGCTATCGACGATTTTCTATCGACGGGACAAATAGTACATTAAATCTACACATGGCGTTAAATATCTTGACTAGTTTCTAAACATGGTGTTTAATGACTCATCGCAACGAACAACCGACAGCACCAGCAGCCAGTAATGCCGCAAGGCACCAGGGGCGCGAAATCCAAGACACCGGACTAGCAAGCGCGGGTTGAGTAGTACCGGATTAGCAGCACAGCAGCAAGCCGAACAATATTGTCGCCGGCACAAGGTACAACGCGACGACCAAGCCCCGAGGGTAAGACGGGTCAGCCGGAGTAGCTAAAGACCTCCTGACGCTTTGACCCCCCGAATCTGAGGGTTTCCCGAAAGGGATTAAGGGTAGCCGAGTCGCAGCAGCCTACGGGCTGATAGACAGCATGGATAGACATGCAACGCCCATTCACTGAGTGGGCAAATTGAAGGCGGTTGGATTAGGTGACTGGTCAGGAACAGGCCACAAGGTTTCATCTAGCCGCCTTCGATTTGATCAGAATCAAGCGGAGGAAATATGAATAAAAAGGCGTTTGTGGCTTTAAGCAGTACCAGCCTTATAAAAGTGTGGGAGTGGTGCGAACAAAACTACACCGACCCGCTTGCAGATGCGTACATGGTCGCATGCACAGCAGTCGGGGGACTTGACCCATCGATTATTGCCGCTCGGCTAAAGGTGTCGTGGAGTGGCATGGACAAGCACGGGTGGATTGATGAAGCGTACAAACTTTATAACTTTTCGCTTCAACATCGGGACACCATCGGCCGAATCATCTTGGGGGTGATTAAACGCGAATCGCCTAATAACCTTTCAACGCCGGGAGGCGCACCCAATCCAGCAGACGGCGTGGCGTCTATAAATTCCCGGTAATCGCCGCTGATACGTCTGAGCGTAATCATTTTTGGATGGCGGCAGGGATTGGGTGATTAACGCTTGACATGATGAGACGGCCATCAGGCCGATCGTCTCGATGAACCAATTGAAACGGAGGATGTATGCAAACGATTGAACACGCCGGGCTTGACATTGCTGCGGTCAACCCGAAAAACGGCACGAAATTTAGCCCGAATTTGTACCAATGGCTGACCAAGCGAGATACCCGCCGCCTGCGGAAAAACGCTGTTGTGTGCAAAGACAAAGACGGGAAGCTTTTCGTTGGTGCGCTTGATGATGGATGGCTGCACGGATCGAATCTGATGCGCGTGCTATGCGTTGGCGGAAAGGCAGAGGTTTTTGCTTTTTATCTTGGCGCACATGAAGAGATTGCCAATTTCTGGCAGCGGTATATGGAGATTGGCCGCTGCGCCATTGACCAAGACCACAGAATGTATTTCACCGGCGACGACGCACGGTGGAAAACCGAAGGAGACACTAGGCATTGCCAATGGTGCGGCAACCACTCTCAAACGCTGCGCCGCTGGATTGAGCCGGTAGATCGGCAACGCTGGGAAACGGTGCCGTCAAACTAGAACATGAACGACCCATCTGGAATATGTGGCGGCTCAGGCCGATGACATCTCCCCCCGGTTCTCCGGGTACAGCGCTTACCGCAGCGAAATATTCCAACGCGGCGATTGACTGGCGTTAAGCAGTCGGCAGTACGAAGGCGGCTGATTAACCTCAACTTAGGAACAGTCCGCGCTGCAACTAACCGTTAGCCGCCTTCGTAGTGTCGCAATAACCACTTGCCAACAGGTTGCGGGAAAAACAGCCTGCCGGGCAATGCGGCACTTTTTAGCGAATGGCACTGGTTCCGGGATTCCCCGGCTGGGTGTCGAGACTCAGTCTGTGTCAGTGCCATTCGCTAACCGCTCTTGAAACTTCAGGCAGTGTTCAAAGCCGTCCTAACGGCTAGGCAACGATCTGTTA
>Ga0075152_10003527_pt1 | contig 10883 bp, 6 predicted proteins | sample JI61114C2DNA_FD_70964 | JGI IMG/M metagenome (GOLD analysis project Ga0075152, IMG submission 70964) | Wastewater effluent complex algal communities from Wisconsin, to seasonally profile nutrient transformation and Carbon sequestration -... | ecosystem: Engineered > WWTP > Effluent > Algae...
GAACCAGCCGAGGCCATAACCATGAGCGTCGTAACTGGAGATGACGTCGTTCAGTTTGTCGCCGTTTACGTCATAGACGAGGATGAAGCTGCCGCCGCGTGCTCCTTCTTTGGTGAAGAGGTTCGGGTGGAACTTCCAGTCACTGTCCGTGGACATGTCAGCGGGCTGCTCGCGCCAGCCTTCTTTGTCGAGGATGTCGGGGCGGCCGTCGCCATTCACATCGCCGAAACCGTAGCCGTGGGTGTAGCGGAAGTATTTTTTGTCGTTCTCCTCACTCACCGGCGTGATGGGGCGGAAGCGTGCTTTGCCGAAGGGGTTCTTCCAGTCGATCTCAGCGTAGCCGAGCTGACCGCCTTTGGGGGGCTGGGCACCGGTGCTGGTGTGGCAGATGATCTCGGGTTTGCCGTCACCATTCATGTCGCCCAGGGTAGGGGATTCGTTGTCGGTGACTTCAAAGATCGTGTGGCGGGTCCAGTCGCCTCCTTTGCCCTGAGGGTTTTCGAAGACCCAGGTTTCCTTGCCCGGCCAGGAAAAGGCCAGGATGTCATGCCAGCCGTCGTTGTTGAAGTCGTAGGTGTAGGTCAGGAAGAAGTCGCTGTAACCCTTCGCCGGATCATAAGGCTCCTTTTCAAACTTCGGGGCAAAGCTGATGCGCTCTTTGAACTCGGGGCCTTTCCAGATGAAGCGGCCGGAGCACACATCGTTGTGACCATCGTGATCGAAGTCGGCGAAGTGCGCGCCCTCGGCCACGAACTCATTCGTGAGGGTGAACTTTTTAAAGGCAATGTCCGCAGCGCTGACGGAAGCGGCGAAGGCGAGGAAGGGCAGGAACAGTCTCATGGGGTTGGAAGAGCAAAGGGAACACGCCTTGTATAGGGCATCTTGCAGTGGACACGCAATGCGCAAGAAACGCGCAGAACGTGGCTGCAAGTCGGCGCGAGCGTGGCACGTTCAGTTTCCTCCCATGATCCGATCTGCTCTTCCCGCCCTGCTTTGCACCAGCCTACTCGCCTTTTCCGCTGTCACCGTCCGCGCCCATGAGGCCGGGAAGCAGATGGCTGAGGTCGCCACCCTCTTCCTCTCCGTGCTGACGCCTGAGCAGAAAGCCAAGGCCACCTTTGGTTTTGAGGACGAAGAGCGCATCAACTGGCACTTCATCCCCCGCGAGCGCAAAGGCCTGCCTCTGAAGGAAATGACACCGCAGCAGGAACTGCTCGCCCACGCTTTGCTCAATACCGGACTCGGCTTCCGTGGTGCTGCCAAAGCGGCCACCATCATGTCCCTGGAAGAAGTGCTCTGGCAGATGGAGGGTGCGAAAGCTGCCGACGAAGCCGCCAAAGCCGCCGTGCGTGCCAAACGTGATCCTGAGCAGTATTTCGTCAGCATCTTCGGCACACCAGATGTGAAGGGCAGCTGGGGCTGGCGTATCGAGGGGCATCACCTCTCCCTGAATTTCACCATCAAAGACGGACAGCTTCTGCGTGCCACGCCGACCTTCTTTGGCACCAATCCAGGCGAAGTCCGCCAGGGCAACCTGCTCGGCCTCCGCGTGCTGGGCAAAGAAGAAGACCTCGGTCGCGAGCTTGCGAAGTCGCTCACCGAAGCGCAGTTCAAGACCGCCCTCTTTGACGCTGTGGCTCCGAAGGAAATGGTCACCGCCGCTGAAAAACGCGTGAGCATGCTGAAGCCTGAAGGCCTCTCCAATGCCGACATGACCGCCGAGCAGAAGGCCAAGCTGAAGGAGATCATCACCGAATACACTGACCGCGTGCGCAGCGAGATCGCCGCTGAACTCTGGGCCGAGATCGAGAAGGACGGCACCATCTACTTCGCCTGGGCGGGCGGCAAAGAACGCGGTGAGCCCCACTACTACCGTGTGCAGGGGAAGAGCTTCCTCATCGAATACGACAACGTCCAGAACGAGGCCAACCACCCCCACAGCGTCTTCCGCAGTTTCGAGGGCGACTTTGGCCGCGACATCCTGGCCGAGCACTACAAGGCCGATCATAAGAAGTGAGGTCCAGTCTCAGCGTTTGTACATAAGTTCCGAGCCGCGTAGCTCGAGGTGGCTGATCGCTCCGTCGAACTCCTTGTCGGCCATCGGCGGGAGCTTGAATTCCTTGCCTTTGAAGATTCCTGACCCTGGGGTGGCTCCGGTTCTCAGATTCACCGCAGAGGCTCTTACATCACCGGTCACGACAAACAAGGCACCGGCTGCACTCGCTGTTGCGGCGACGGAGGCAATCGTCTGGGCATTGCGTCGGTCCTTGATCGCGTTGACTTCATCGTTGGTGCTGCTCAGGCTGAAGATCGCCATGTTGGCGACGATCCCGATAATCATCACCACCAGCAGGAGTTCCATGAGAGTGAAGCCTGCATGGCGGGTGGGGAGACGGTTTTTCATGAATATTCAGGGTCTGTGGCAATTTTTAATGTTTTATGAAAATTATAGCAACACTTTTGCCGGACCAATTATGCGACAAAAAACTTACAAACGCCCTTCGTTCTCAGGTATTCCTTACAAGCGCCTTTCAATTGTCAGGATTTCTGACAATTGAAGCCGCGTGAGACGGCGAGCGCTGCTCCTCCCGCATGGGCACTGGTGCCACGCTTGACCCCTCCGCCTCCCTCGCCATTCTCCGCGCCCGCTTTCCCGCCCTGCGGGTTCGTCATTCGTCATTCTGATTTCGTCCTTTCCCATGGTCCCCACCGCCGCCCAGATCCGCCAGACCTTCCTCGATTTCTTCAAGTCGAAGCAGCACACCATCGTCCCGAGCGACAACGTGGGCTACACCAGCCGCGACGGCGCACGCATCTTTACCAATGCGGGCATGAACCAGTTCGTCCCCATCTTCCTCGGTGAGCGCAGTGCGGACGTGGACACCTGGCCCGGCGTGCTCGCCAAAGGCCTGCCGACTCGTGCGGCGGACACGCAGAAGTGCATCCGCGCTGGCGGCAAGCACAACGACCTCGAAGACGTCGGCCTCGACACCTACCACCACACCTTTTTCGAGATGCTCGGGAACTGGTCCTTCGGCGACTACTTCAAAAAAGAAGCCATTTCGTGGTCCTGGGAGCTCATCGTTGAGCGCTTCAAATTTCCCCCGAGCCGCGTTTTTGCGACCATCTACCAGCCGAACAAGGAAAAAGGCGACCCCGCCGAGCGTGACGAAGAAAGCTGGAACCTTTGGGCCGAAAAATTCCGCTCCGTGGGCCTCGATCCCGACATCCACATCGTCAACGGCAACAAGAAGGACAACTTCTGGATGATGGCCGACACCGGCCCCTGCGGCCCTTGCACCGAAATTCACATCGACCTCACCCCCGGCCCCATCGAGCTGCCCGAGGACCGCCAACGTGAAGGCGCCAAGCTCGTGAATGGCAGCGACGCGAGCTGCATCGAGATCTGGAACAACGTCTTCATCCAATACAACGCCGTAGTGACTCGCTATGAAGATCGGCCACTGCCAGATGGCAACGGCTTCTACCAAGTTGCCGTCGAGTATGCATTTGAGCCGTTACCAGCCAAGCATGTGGATACCGGCATGGGCTTCGAGCGCCTCACCAGCATCATCCAGGGCACGAAAAATTTCACCGACTTCGAGAACGCGAAGATAAGCAACTACGACACCGATGTCTTCAAACCCATCTTCGACGAGCTGACCAAGCTCAGCGGCAAGCACTACCAAAGCACGCTGCCGAAGGCCAACGAGCAGGGCCACGTCATCCCCGTCACCGAGCAGGAAAAGATCGACGTCGCCTTCCGCGTCATCGCCGACCACCTCCGCACCCTCAGCTTCTCCATCGCCGACGGCATCCAGCCCGGCAACAGCGACCGCAACTACACCCTCCGCCGCATCCTCCGCCGCGCCGTGAAATATGGCCGCACGCTCGAATTCAAAGAGCCCTTCTTCTACAAGCTCGTCGATGTCCTCGCCGCGCACATGGGTGAAGTGTTCCCCGAACTGCGTGTGAAGAAAGAGCAGGTCAAAGCCGTGCTGAAGCTGGAAGAGGAGGCGTTTAACCGGACGCTGGATCGTGGGATCGAACTGTTTAATAATTATTATCGCGGCATCGAAGTCGCCCGCCAACTCTTGACGAACGATTACGAAGCAGCGGCGGCTGGATTTTCCCCAGCATTAGAGGCTCTTTCTGTGCTTGGAAGAAATCTCGAAGTAGATCCATGGGCAAGGCAAGTTGTTGCCAGAGCTTTGTTTCCTCACCTTACTCACCGTGGCATCACTTTGGATGACTTGAATGAGAATGCAGATTTGATCGCACAGAATCTTGCTCTCATCGTTGCCCCTGAGTCATCGATCGAAGCCAACATAAGGAAGCAAATCGTGGCGCGTTTGATTGTCCTGCCAGGACAACTTGCCTTTGTTCTCTACGACACCTTTGGTTTCCCTGTTGATCTCACCGAACTCCTCGCACGCGAACGCGGCTTGACCGTGGACACCGCAGGTTTTGACAAGCTCATGGACGAGCAGCGCGAACGCGCCCGATCCGCGATGAAGAAGAATGTCGTCTCCGTCAGCGAGATCGAAACCAAGGACGCCACCAAGTTCATCGGTTACGACACGCTCGAAACCGATGCCAAGGTGCTCGAAGTCGTCTCCATGAAGGACAAGACGGCGGTCGTGCTCGACTCCAGCGTTTGCTACGCGGAAATGGGCGGCCAGATTGGTGACACGGGCGAACTCATCATCGGAGCCAACAGCATCCCGATCACTGGCACGACCAAAGTCGGCAACACTTGGCTCCACTTCATTTCCTCTGAAGATTCGTCATTCGTCATTCCTCATTCGTCATTGTCGCTCCGCGTGGATGCCACGCGTCGTCACGCCATCGAGCGACACCACACCGTCACGCACATCCTGCACTGGGCGTTGCACGAGGTCGTCAGCCAGGACGCCACGCAGAAAGGCAGCAACGTCACGCCGGACAAGCTCACCTTTGACTTCAACAGCGCCGCTTTGACCGCCGCGCAGCTCGCCGACATCGAAAAACTCGTCAACGAGCGCATCGTCGCCAACGACGTCGTTTCCTGGACCGAAGTGCCCTACACCGAGGCCAAGGCCAACAGCGGCATCATGCAGCTCTTTGGCGAAAAATACCCCGAGAACGTCCGCGTCGTGCAGATCGGCGGCAAAGCCCATGTGCTGGATGGCTGGAGCATGGAACTCTGCGGCGGCACCCACACTCGCCACACTGGCGAAATCGGCATCTTCCGCCTCGTTGCCGAAGGAGCCGTCGCCGCGGGCGTGCGCCGCATCGAAGCCATCGCCGGCCTCGAAGCCTACAACGCCGCGAAGGCCGATGCCGACCTTTTGAAGCTCCTCGCCGGCAAAGTCAGCGCCCAAGGTGCTGCCGACCTCGAGAAGAAGCTCGATCAACTCCTCACGCAGCAAAAAGAGCTCGAAAAAGCCCTCAAAGCCGCTCAGCAGCGCGAAGCCAGCGGCAAAGCCAAAGACCTCCTCGCCACCGCCGAAGGCAACGCCCTCATCGCCAACCTCGGCGACGTGGACGCTGACTATGCGATGGCCGTGAACGACGCCCTCAAAGGCCAGTTCGGCGGCGTGATCGTCCTCGCCGCCACCGGCGGCGGAAACGTCACCCTCATGGCCAACGTCGGCAAAGAGCACCAAGCCAAGGTCCAAGCCGGCAAGATCATCCAAACCATCGCGCCCATCGTCGGCGGCAAAGGCGGCGGAAAGCCCGACTTCGCCCGCGGCGGCGGCAAGGATGTGTCGAAGGTCGATGCCGCCCTCGCCGAAGCGCGGAAGCTGATCGCCTGACGGAGCGCGGAATTTATTCCGCAGCGTTTCGAGGGCACCAGTTCACCTCCACTCCTTTCACACATTACCTCCAAGCCGATGTCGGCTTGGAGGTAAGTGATCGTGTAGCATCACCAGTTTTGTCTTGGCGACCTGCTGCGGAATAAATTCCGCGCTCCTCGATGAGGATCAATCTTTGACACATCGGGGTCGAGCCTCCACACTCCGCGCCCTTTTCCCCCGGATGTTTGACCTGCTCGCCACTGACCCCGCCTCCTCCGCCCGCCGTGGCCGGTTGCAGACGGCGCATGGGGTGATCGAGACGCCGGTCTTCATGCCCGTGGGCACGCAGGGCACGGTGAAGGCGGTGCATCCTGATGAGTTGCGGGCGCTGAACTCCCAGATCATCCTCGGGAACACCTACCATCTCTGGGTACGCCCTGGCACGGACATCATCCGGGAGGCAGGCGGGCTGCACCAGTTCATGAACTGGGACCGCCCCATCCTGACGGACAGCGGCGGTTTCCAGGTCTTCTCTTTGGCAAAACTGCGGAAAATCAAAGAAGAGGGCTGCTACTTCCAGAACCACGTCGATGGCACGCCGATGTTCCTCGGACCGGAGACGGCCATGGAAATCCAGGCGACGCTCGGCAGCGACATCGCGATGCTCTTTGATGAATGCACGCCCTACCCCTGCACGCATGACGAGGCGAAGAAGAGCATGGAGCTGACCCTCCGCTGGGCGAAACGCTGCCATGACTGGGTGAACGAGCACCAGCCGGATGCTGGAGCCTTTGCCCGCGACGAACGCCACGCGAAGCAACTGCACTTTCCTATTGTACAAGGCAGCACCTTCCAAGATCTGCGCCAGCACTGCGCGCGCGAACTGGTGGCGATGGACTTTCCTGGCTATGCCGTCGGTGGTCTGAGTGTCGGCGAGCCGGAGGAGGACATGATGCGCATCGCTGAGTGGACCTGCCCGCTTTTGCCGGAAAACAAACCGCGCTACGCCATGGGCCTCGGCACGCCTCCGCAGCTCGTGGAGCTGATCGCGCGCGGCATCGACATGTTTGACTGCGTGCTGCCGACCCGGCTTGCGCGCAACGGCACCGCCTTCACCCACGAAGGCATGATGAACCTGCGGAATGCCAAGTTTGCCAAGGACTTCCGCCCCATCGCCGAGGACACACACCCGCTCTGCCAGGGCTTTTCACGCGCCTATTTGCGGCATTTGGTGAACACTCAAGAGGTGCTGGGATTGAGGTTGATTTCCCTGCACAATCTGCATTTCTACGCGTCCCTCACGTCCAGGGCGCGGTTGGCCATCGAGCAAGGTTGCTTCTCCGAATTCCGGGCAGAGGTCCATGCCCGCTACCAGACACGTCCCGACACCACAGATTCCTAATGTTTATCTCCCTCTCCTCCTTCCTCGCTCAAGCCCCAGCCGGCGCCCCGGCTCCTGGCGGCATCCTTGGCAATCCGATGATCATGATGGTGCTCATGTTTGTCATGATGTACTTTTTGCTCATCCGCCCGCAGCGCCAGCGCCAGAAGGAACTCGAAAAGCTCATCAGCAGCGTGAAGGTGGGAGATCATGTGATCCTCAGCGGTGGCGAGCACGGCATCATCACCAGCACGAAGGAGCGCACAGTCATGATCCGTCTCGGTGACAACGTGAAGGTCGAGTATGAGCGCAGCGCCATCGCCTCCGTCAGCAAAAAGAGCGACGTCGTGGAAGCCACGGCAGCCTAACCAGAACGCGCTAGTTTCCCAGACCAACTGAGAACAGCCAACCGAGCACAGAGAACCTTTCCCCCAACCCACCCATGAACGCCTACGTCACCTTCCTCGTCGGAACCGCCATCCTGCTGCTGCTGCTGTTTTACATCGGCACCGTGATGCACACCACCAAGCGCCGTGTGGGCGGCGCGCTCATCTTGCTGATGACGATCTTCGCGGTCTTCACGTTTAAGAACGTGGGCATCCCGCTCGGCATCGACCTCAAGGGCGGCAGCGAGTTCGTCGTCCGCCTGAAGCCCAGCGAGGACAAAGAAGGCAATGTGCAGAAAGTGGATGCCTCCTCCGTGCAGCAGGCCATGGCCATTCTGGAAAAGCGTCTCAACCCCGATGGCACGAAGGATCTCTCCATGCAGCCGCAGGGTGATGACCGCATCCTCATCCAGATGCCAGGCGTGAAGCCAGAAGAGTTCGCCGACGTGCGCATCAAAATCCAACAGGTGGCGAAGCTCGAGTTCCGCATCGTGCATCAGGACAGCAGCTCAAAGGTCGCCGAAATCGACGCCGGTGGCATCACCGAGCCGGGCTGGACAAAGATGAAGTACAAAGAGCAGAAGGACGAGCAGGGGAACAAGCTCCCGGACCGTGGCGCTGAACTCGTCCGCAACCGTCCCGACATGGAAGGCGACGGTGTGAAGGAAGCCTTTGCCACCATGGATGCCGAAGGCTGGAAGGTGTACCTCAACCTCAATGGCGATGGCTCCAAGAAGTTCGACGAGATCGCCGCTGTGAACAAAGGCCGCCAGCTCGGTATTATCGTCGATGGTGAGATCATCTCCGCTCCCGTGCTCCAGACCGACCACTTCGGCGGCACTGCCGTCATCTCCGGCAATTTCAACCGCGAGTCCTCCGTGCAACTCGCCACGCTGCTCCAGAACCCGCTGAAGAACCCGATGACCATTGAGTCGGAAAACGCGGTCTCTTCCTCCTACGGTCAGTCCTCCATCGACCAAGGTAAATACATCTGCGTTGCCGGCCTGATCCTCACGGCCTGCTTCATGGTCTTCATCTATAAGATGGCGGGCCTCATCGCCATTGTCGGTCTGGTGATCAACCTTGCCGTGCTCTTCGGCGGCATGGCGCTCTTCCAGTTCACGCTCACCATGCCCGGCATCGCCGGTATCGTGCTCACCATCGGCATGGCCGTGGATGCGAACGTGCTCATCTATGAGCGTCTGCGTGAGGAAATGGAAGCCGGGAAATCCCTCGTGGGTGCGCTTGATGCCGCCTTTGAAAAAGCCTTCTCTGCCATCGCGGACTCGAACGTCACCACCATCATCGCAGCGATCATCCTTTTCGCCATCTCCGGCGGTCTCGTCCGTGGCTTCGCCGTCACTCTGATGCTCGGTTTGCTCTCCTCCCTGATCGGCGCGCTCATCGTCACCCGCGTCGTCTTCATGTTCGTGATCGACAACGGCCTGCTCAAAACTCTGTCCACCCGCAAGATCATCCCTGACAAGGTTTTCGACATTCTTTCCGTCGCACCAAAGTTCATCATCGCTTCCCTCGTCGTCACCGCCATCTCCTTCGGGACGCTTGCCTTCAAGGGCAAGGAAAGCTTCGGCATCGACTTCCGTGGCGGCTCGCTCCTGCATGTGGAAGTGGCTGCTGGCAAAGACCTCCCCACCGGCAAGGTCGAGGAGATGCTCAAAGGTCTCAAGCTTGCTGACGGCAAGAGCATCGGCACCGCCTATGTGCAGCGCAAGAGCACCGCGACAGGTGGTGACGTGATCGCCATCCGTGGTGAGCAGGAAGCCGGGGCCGTGATCGAAGGTGCGATGAACAAAAACTTCAAAGACAGCATCAAGGGTACCAGCCTGGAAACTGTGGGTGCCCTCATCGGCAGCGAAGCTGCGAAGACATCCCTCATCGCTCTCGCCGTGGCGCTGATCTTCATCTTCCTCTACCTCCTGATTCGCTTCGAGTTCGCTTTCGCCATCGGTGCGGTCGTCGCCCTCTTCCATGACGTGCTCATGGTGCCGGGTCTGTGCGTTCTTTTTGGCCAGGAGATGAGCCTGATCCACGTCGGTGCCATTTTGACCATCGCCGGTTACTCCATCAATGACACCATCGTCGTCTTCGACCGTATCCGCGAGACCATCCGGCGCGGCGGCAGCGGCACGATCCGCGATTTGATGAACGAGGCCATCTGCAAGACTCTGAGCCGCACACTCCTCACCGGCCCGACTGCCTTGGCTCCGATGGTCGTTCTTCTCTTCCTCGGCAATCCCGCCATGCTCGAGTTCGCCATGCCGATCACCATCGGTGTGCTGCTCGGCACCTACTCGTCCATCTTCATCGCCAGCCCGCTGGTGCTGTGGTATGCGCAGAAGAGCGGAGTCAGCCTCAAGCGCAAGGTGCTCGAAAGCCACGAAGCCGCCCTCAAAGCCGAAGCCTCCGTGGCTGCTGCGAAGGCTGGTCAGGGTCTCTGATCCCACGCTCCTTCATTCCTGATCTCCACAAGAAAGCCCCGCCCAATCGGCGGGGCTTTTTATGTCTTGGAATGTGGTGCTGGTCAGTGACACATTTGCCCGGATGGATTCCGGGACTCGACATCGCCGACATGATCCGCGAGCACGATGCTTTCGTGAGTCAGGATGCGGGCCGTGGTCGGTGTCAAACCTTTGGCTGCGTGTGATGACAGGCGGGGACTGTCAGTTCACCGAAACGGCACCCACGGTGGGGACGAAGAGTTCGTCTCCTTCCTTGAGTTTTTTATCTGGGGAATGCCCGTTGATGGCACGGATGTTTTCCACCGTCGTGCCAAAGAGACTGGCCACGCTTTCGACCGTGTCCCCGCGCACCATGCGGTAGGCGACAATGCCACGTTGCATTTCAGGTTCGGGACTGGCAGGTTTGATCGGCGGCAGCGGAGCGACGGGCGCCATGGGTTTCAGCGGAGCGATGGCTGCTGGTTCGCGGTCTGCCTCCACGAGGCGCAGGCTTGGCAGAGGCGTGGTCTCCTGGTCCTGGCGCACGGGGTCAGGGATCGTGCGGGTGGCCTTCTTGCCTGGAATGATGAGCCGCTGACCGATGATGACCTTGTCGGGATTCTTGATGCCATTGGCAGCCATGATCTTCGAAAGGGAGACGCCGTGTTTCGAGGCGATGCGTCCGAGCATCTCGCCCTTCTTCACCGTGTGCGTGACGTTGCTGCTGACGATGCTCGTTGGCGTCCCGCCGCTTCCACGTGGGGTGGAGGTGCCGGGCATGCGCTTGGGATTCGGAATGATGAGGCGTTCACCATCGCGAAGATCGCTGGCATAGGCGCTGGGATTCGCCCGTGCGATGGCATCTTCGGTGACGCCA
>Ga0075152_10003529_pt1 | contig 10883 bp, 5 predicted proteins | sample JI61114C2DNA_FD_70964 | JGI IMG/M metagenome (GOLD analysis project Ga0075152, IMG submission 70964) | Wastewater effluent complex algal communities from Wisconsin, to seasonally profile nutrient transformation and Carbon sequestration -... | ecosystem: Engineered > WWTP > Effluent > Algae...
TTTAAAGATAAAAAGCAATGAGCAAAAGAACGTTTCAACCATCGAAAAGAAAAAGAAGAAATAAACACGGATTTATGGACAGAATGGCTTCTGCAAATGGAAGAAAAGTCCTTGCGCGTCGTAGAGCTAAAGGAAGACATAAATTGACAGTATCTTGCGAACCAAGACACAAAAAATAATGATTAGATTCTAATCAATATCAAGCCGTTACTTTTATTAGTAGCGGCTTTTTTTTAAACCTGTTTATAAAATTTGATAAGTTTAAACCATCATTTTTTACTTTTCAAATCAAACAGATTATCTTTGAAAAAACAACAATACAACACACAACAAACTAACTACAATGCCAAAAGACAATTCAATCAAATCGGTTTTAATTATTGGTTCAGGTCCAATCGTTATTGGACAAGCATGCGAATTTGACTACGCTGGTTCGCAATCGGCACGTTCCATTCGCGAAGAAGGAATAGAAGTAATTCTAATCAATTCCAATCCAGCAACCATCATGACCGACCCAAGTATGGCCGATCATGTTTATTTATTGCCATTAACAACAAAATCAATCATTCAAATTCTAAAAGAACATCCTCAAATTGATGCTGTTTTGCCAACTATGGGTGGACAAACGGCTTTAAATCTTTGTTTGGAAGCTGACGAAAAAGGTATTTGGGAAGATTTTGGAGTAAGATTAATCGGTGTAGATGTAAATGCAATTAATATTACTGAAGACCGTGAACAATTCAAACAATTATTAGAAAAAATAGGTGTTCCTGCAGCGCCAGCAAAAACAGCAACTTCTTTCTTAAAAGGAAAAGAAATTGCTCAAGAATTTGGATTTCCATTAGTAATTCGTCCTTCGTTTACTCTTGGTGGAACAGGTGCAGCTTTTGTTCATAGTAAAGAAGAATTTGACGAAAAACTAACCTATGGTTTAGAAATGTCACCAATTCATGAAGTCTTGATTGATAAGGCATTACTAGGTTGGAAAGAATACGAATTAGAACTTTTACGTGATAAAAACGACAATGTAGTAATCATCTGTTCGATAGAGAATATGGATCCAATGGGAATTCATACAGGTGATTCTATCACAGTTGCTCCAGCTATGACTTTATCTGATACAACATTTCAAAAAATGCGTGATTATGCCATTTTAATGATGCGTTCCATCGGAAATTTTGCTGGAGGTTGTAACGTGCAATTCGCCGTTTCACCTGATGAAAAAGAAGATATTGTGGCTATCGAAATCAATCCGAGAGTTTCACGTTCTTCTGCTTTAGCATCAAAAGCTACAGGTTATCCGATTGCAAAAATCGCTTCGAAATTAGCATTAGGATACAATTTAGATGAACTTCAAAATCAAATTACAAAATCAACTTCGGCTTTATTTGAACCTACTTTAGATTATGTTATTGTAAAAATACCGCGTTGGAATTTCGATAAATTTGAAGGTGCCGACAGAACTTTAGGACTTCAAATGAAATCTGTTGGTGAAGTTATGGGAATTGGTCGTTCATTTCAAGAAGCGCTTCACAAAGCAACGCAATCGCTTGAAATTAAACGAAATGGGTTAGGAGCAGACGGAAAAGGATATAAAAACTACGAACAAATTATTGAGAAATTAACGTTCGCAAGTTGGGATAGAGTTTTCGTAATTTACGATGCCATTGCGATGGGAATTCCATTGAGTAGAATTCACGAAATTACTAAAATAGATATGTGGTTCTTGAAACAATACGAAGAATTGTATTTGTTGGAAAGAGAAATCACAAACTACAAAATAGATACTTTGCCAAAAGAATTATTACTTGAAGCAAAGCAAAAAGGTTATGGCGACAGACAAATAGCTCACATGTTGGGTTGTTTGGAAAGTCAGGTTTATAAATTGCGTGACGATATGAACATCAAGCGTGTTTATAAATTGGTGGATACTTGTGCTGCCGAATTCAAAGCAAAAACACCTTATTACTATTCAACTTTTGAAGCTGAAATTCAAACAGCAAATGGCGAAAGATACGTTCATAACGAAAGTATTGTAACTGATAGAAAGAAAGTCGTAGTTTTAGGTTCAGGACCAAATAGAATCGGACAAGGAATTGAATTTGACTATTCTTGTGTTCACGGAGTTTTGGCTGCGAAAGAATGTGGTTACGAAACGATTATGATAAACTGTAATCCTGAAACGGTTTCAACTGATTTTGATACAGCAGATAAATTGTATTTCGAACCAGTTTTTTGGGAACACATTTACGACATCATTCGTCACGAAAAACCAGAAGGAGTTATCGTGCAATTAGGTGGACAAACAGCATTAAAACTAGCAGAAAAATTATCTAAATACGGAATTAAAATCCTTGGAACTTCGTTCGACGCTTTAGATTTAGCCGAAGATAGAGGACGTTTTTCAGAATTATTAACCGAATTAAATATTCCGTTTCCAAAATTTGGAATTGCGGAAAGTGCTGATGAAGCGTCTAAATTAGCTGATAGTTTAGATTTCCCATTGTTAGTTCGCCCTTCTTATGTTTTGGGAGGACAAGGAATGAAAATTGTCATCAACAAGCAAGAATTAGAAGAACATGTAATTGATTTATTGAAATCGATTCCGGGAAATAAATTATTACTTGACCATTATTTGGATGGCGCAATTGAAGCAGAAGCCGATGCCATTTGCGATGGAGAAAATGTGTACATCATCGGAATTATGGAACACATCGAACCATGCGGAATCCACTCAGGTGATTCTAACGCAACTTTGCCACCATTTAATTTAGGTGAATTTGTAATGCAACAAATAAAAGATCATACTAAAAAAATCGCTTTGGCATTACGAACTGTTGGTTTGATAAATATCCAATTTGCGATAAAAGACGATACGGTTTACATCATCGAAGCCAATCCAAGAGCATCGAGAACGGTTCCGTTTACTGCAAAAGCGTATGGCGAACCTTATGTAAATTATGCTACAAAAGTTATGCTTGGTGAAAATAAAGTAACCGATTTCACTTTCAATCCGCAGTTGAAAGGTTATGCGATTAAGCAACCAGTTTTCTCTTTCAGTAAATTCCAAAATGTAAATAAAGCACTTGGACCAGAAATGAAATCTACAGGTGAAAGTATTTTATTCATTGATGATTTAAAAGACGATGCTTTTTATGAATTATACTCAAGACGGAAGATGTATTTGAGTAAGTAATATGTTTTACCAAAAAGAGTTTTAAAGTCCGTGTTTTAAAACTCTTTTCTTTTTAAAAATATTTCAGAGTTGATTTGTAAATCATTTTCGTTTATAAAAAAGAGGATTTGATTTTCAAATTTAGCTTCCACCAAATAATGACTTCCACGAAAATAACAATTCATAACCGTGACTTTTAAATCAGACTTTGAGACAATTTGTAATTGATGTGGAAAAAGCAATTCTTTTTTTGCGTCAATTGTTATTTCATTTACATCATCAAAAAGCGAGGCAACATAGCTGTTTTTAGGGGAATTATAAATTGATTTTGGGTTTCCTTTTTCAATAATTTCACCATCTTTCATGACAATAACTTCATCAGCATAAGATAAAACATCCGTTGAATCGTGAGTAGCGATAATTGTTGTGATTTGTTTTTCTTTTAGATAAGAAAACAATTTTCTTCGTAAACTATTTTTTCTAAAATTATCGATGTGGCTGAAAGGTTCATCAAGTAATAAAACTTCTGGTTCTAGAGCTAAAACCCTAGCAATAGCTACTCGTTGCATTTGTCCTCCACTGAGAAATTGTGCCTTTGTGTTAGCAAATTCAGTCATTTCAACAATTTCTAAAAGCTCAGAAATTCGTTCATTCTTCTTTTCTTTATAAATGTTCGAAAGATATTTTCCAACATTTTCAGCAACCGTTATAAATGGCATTAAATCAAAATCTTGCGCCATATATTTCATATAATCCATTCCTGGTATAAGATTATATTTTGGTCCTAAAACTTCATTTTCGTTCCAAAAAATCTGACCATCATTCAAATCATATAAACCATAAATAAGTTTAAGTAAAGTACTTTTTCCACAACCGCTTTCACCAATAATAGCTAGAGTTTTCCCTTTTTCTAGAGAAATTGAAATTAATTTAAGCGTTGGTTTATCTTTATAAGAAAACGAAATATTTTGTACTTGAAGCATTTGTCAAAAATAATAAATAAAGTTCGATAGAATTTGTAGAACAAAGAAACTTTACTTGTAATAAAAGTTCGATTTCTATTTGACTTATTTCTACTTGTATTGAGATTGTTTTAAATTATTTTTGCAAAAAAAATATTTTATCATTCATTTAAAGTTATGAAATTGAAAATCTGTTATTTACTGTTATTTTTCATTTTTACTTCGAAAACCTTTGCTCAAGTTGGTATTGCAACTACCGATCCTAAAGCTCAATTAGATATTCGTTCAAGTAATCAATTAACACCTGCAAATACTGATGGAATTCTTATTCCAAAAGTTGATGCTTTTCCTGTAACAAATCCAACGATTGCTCAAGATGGAATGCTTATCTATCTTAGAGTTGCTGCAAGTTTTTCTAGTGTGTTGAGACAACCTGGATTTTATTATTGGCAAAACTCTTCATCCAATTGGATTGGATTTCAAAGCAATACAACAAATGACTGGAGTTTAACTGGAAATTCAGGTACAAATTCCTCAACAAATTTTCTTGGAACAACCGATGATGTAAATTTGGTTTTCAAAAGAAATAATAAAAGAGCTGCTTTTATCGGAGACGGAACATTTGATTTAACAACTTTTAACTATAATAATGGGAATACATCATTTGGAGACAATTCACTTGTAAACCCAACAGTTAATTTTGGGGCTCAAACTGGAGTAAGAAACTCTGCTTTTGGAACAAATGCTTTACCTAAATTAACTTCTGGAAGAAGAAATGTAGCTTTAGGAGATTCATCCCTATATGAAAACACCACTGGAAGTGAGAACACAGCTGTTGGTGTTGGCGCTTTATATTCAAATACAGTTTCTAATGGAAATACAGCTATAGGTAGAAATGCACTTACTACTTTTAACGGAGCAAGTACAGCTAATATTGGAAATACAGCAATTGGTTTTGCTTCGCTTCGTAAAACCACAACTGGCATAAGAAATTCTAGTATTGGTTATAATTCTATGTTAGAAAATTTAACTGGAGAGAATAATGTTGCTCTAGGATTTGAATCTTTAAAAAATAGTGTTGGAAACGGAAACGTTGGAATTGGATATCAATCAGGTTCCGCAGAAACAGGAAGTAATAAACTATATATAGAAAACTCAAATGCTAATGCAAACGCAGCATTGATTTATGGTGAGTTTGACAACAATATTGTTAGAATAAATGGAACATTGCAAATTAGTAATCCTTCTTCAGCTCCAGGATATGCTTTGCCAAATGTTAGAGGAACAGCTAACCAAATACTCCGAACGGATGGTGCTGGAGCAACCTTATGGACAAGTATTTCTACATTAGAAACAGATCCAGAAGTTTCATCTACTACAAGCAATAGCATTCCAAAATGGAATGGAACTACACTAGTTGATGGTGTTATTAATGACAATGGAACTAATATTGGTATAGGGACAACTCCATCTGTTGGAAATAAGTTAGATGTAGCAGGAAATACTAAAACAACCAATTTTCAGATGACAGCTGGAGCGAATCCAAATTATATATTACAGAGTGATGCTTCAGGTAATGCTTCTTGGGTTCAAAATCCAATCAATACTCTATCAGTTGTTAGAATAAATCTTTCTACTCCTCAAATATTAGCAACTAGTGGTTGGCAAAAAGTAACTTTTGATACTGAATTGTTTGATACCAATAATGAGTTTGACACTACAACAAATCGATTTGTAGCTACAAAAGCAGGTTATTATAGGGTAAATGCTTCGATACACACAAATAGTCAAAGTAATAATCAATTATATTCTGTTGGAATTCGAGTTAACGGAAACTTATATCAACAAACTACTGCTAATCATTTTGGAAATGGTCCAGTTGATAGGTCAGTAAATTGTATTGTAAGTCTTTCCGCAAATGACTATCTAGAAGTATTTGTAGAAAATTGGCAAATAGGTGTTGATGTTGACAACTTTGTCGGGAAAACTGTTTTTGAAATTGAACAGATAAGATAAAATATTTCAAAAAAATACATTTAAAATTTTAATTGCGAAACCTTTATAGAAATGTAAAGGTTTTGTTGATTCAAATCACTACATATTATTTTTACGAATTTGATATTTATCAAAAACATAAAAATTTAAACTTATAATTATGTTATTACGATTATTTAAGACAATTAATTGTGATTTCAATTTCTGATTTAGAAAGGAAATGTGCTTTTTCAATCTATTTTACCAATACATTAACTCAACATTCTGCTTTATACAAGATAATAAAAAGACATAATATATAATGTAACACTCTGTTTATCATTATAAAATAGGGAATTTTCAATCTTTTATAAATTTTACAAAAGTGTATAGTTTTTATACACTTATTAAAAAAGTAAATAAGTCATGTACTATATAAATTTGATAAACCAATAATCAAACAAATATAAAAACCAACAACTCATGAAAATCAAACAATTATGAAAAAAATTTTATTATTAATAGTCTTTTTGACTACATCATTGGGACAATCCCAAAACTTACTCACCAACGGTGATTTTGAAAATGGAAATACCGGTTGGGCATTTGGTTCTCCGGGAGTAGTTTCTTTAGGAGAAGCTTTTTATTCTACAGCAAATGCTGGAGGAGATCCATGGGGTACAGAGCTGAAACAGACAAATTTGTCTTTTATAAACGGTTCTTCTTACACACTATCGTTCAGGGCACGTGCAGCAGCAAACAGAACTATGTCTGTAAATATTCAAAACACAAATATTTGGAATGATCAGTTTAGAAATAATGCCATTGCTCTAACAACTACAATGACATCTTATAGTTATACTTTTAGTGCCACATCAACAAACAACAATGCTCAACTTAATTTCCACATGGCAAATATGGGAGTTAATACAACAGAGGCTGTTTATATTGATGATGTAGTGCTTGTTTTAAATGGTGGAGGTGGACCAACACCACCATCACAACCCGTTGGTCTTGTTGCAAATAGTCCAACCTCTTCAAGTGTATTTTTTGCTTGTGGACCAAACAATGCTGGTAGCGAAAATATTGTTTACAGATTATTTTATTCACCTACAGCAACTGCTCCAGCAAATCCAACAACAGCTACAGAATATATTTTTGGCAGTACACCAGGTGATGGAAATGGAGTTAGTGCATTTGGATTTGTTTTAAGTGGATTAAATTCAGGAACACCTTATACTTTTTGGTTGTATCAATACGATAGTACTACAGCTTTATTTTCTTCTCCAACCGCTGTAACAGCAACAACTACATCAGCAGGAAGTGTACCGCAACCTGTAGGATTTGTTTCAAATACTCCACAATCAACATCTATGTTTTTAGCGGTTGGTCCAAATAATTTAGGTGGAGATATTGTGTATAGATTGTTTTATTCACCAACGGCTACAGCACCTGCCAATCCTTTAACAGCAACACAACATACTTTTGGAAGTATTGGTGGAGATGGAAACGGTACTAATGCATTTGGATTTAGATTAACAGGTTTAAGTTCATCAACACCTTATACTTTCTGGTTGTATCAATATAATACTGCAACTGCAATTTATTCTCTACCTGCTACTTCTTTTGGAACTACATCAGCACCTCCAGTTATTTTGGTGCCACCAACAACTAACGCACCAGTACCAACTCGTAATGCTGCAAATGTAGTTTCAGTTTTTAGTAATACTTACTCAAATATTGCAACAAATTATAATCCAGATTGGGGACAATCAGGTTTTGGCGTTTTAAATCAAGCGTTTGAGGCTGTTCCTGGTTCTGGTAATACTATTTTACATTATGCTAATTTTAATTTTCAAGGAACTGAGGTTACTGCAACTAATTTGTCTTCTATGGAATTTTTACATGTTGATCTTTGGACACAAGCTTCAACATCTTCTGCAATAATCAAAGTGAGTCCTATTAATTCAGGTACTGGTCCTAGTGAAGTTCAAGTGACTATTAATCATACTCCAGGACAATGGACAAGCGTAGATATTCCTAAAAGTGCTTTTGGTGGTCAGACATGGGATAATGTAATTCAAATGATATTTGCAGCAAATGGTCCTGGTAGTACAACACCAATTGACATCTATGTAGATAATGTTTATTTCTGGAATAATCCTGGAGTTAACACAGATGCCACTTTAAGTGATTTACAAGTCGATTCTGCAACTGTTAGCGGATTTAGTTCTTCTCAATTTTCTTATACATATGAAATACCTTTTGGTACTACTGAAATTCCTCAAATTACTTCTGCCACACCAAATGCTGGTACTTCAACAACACAGATTACTCAAGCAAGTGCTTTACCAGGTAGTGCAACTGTTGTAGTTTCATCAGAAGATCCTTCAGTTCAATTAACTTACACTGTAAATTTTTCATTTCCACCACCACCAGCACAACCCGTTGGTTTTGTTGCAATTAACCCAACAACAACAACTGCATTTTTAGCATGTGGTCCAAACAATGTCGATGGAAATATAGTTTATAGATTATTTTATTCTCCAACGGCATCTGCTCCAATGAACCCAACTACAGCAACAGAATATGTTTTTGGAACAACTGCAGGAGATGGAGCTGGAGCTAGTCCATTTGGATTTAATCTTCCAGGACTTACTCCAAGTACAAACTATACATTCTGGTTATATCAATTTAACATTGCAACAAATCAATTCTCTGCTCCAGGTTCTGCTCTATTAACTACTTTATGTTTACCAGTAAATTGGTATAATGATGTTGATGGTGATGGATATGGAGTTGATTCAACAGTAGTTACTTCTTGTAATGCTCCTAGTGCAACATATGTATTAGTTGGTGGCGATTGTGACGATTCTAACCCAGGTGCAAACCCAGGATTGACTGAAGTTCCATATGATGGAGTAGACAATGACTGTGTTGGTGGATTGGATAATGGTTTCCCATTATTTACATCAACAATGTTAAATTGTGGAACTACTTTATCTAATATTGGTTCCGTTATTTCATGTGTTGGAACTGCTAATGTTGCAGAATATAAATTTGAGGTTACAGGACCAAATGGAACAGTAACTATTGATAGAAATGTTCACTACTTTAGTTTAACACAATTAGCAGATTATCAATATGCTACTACTTATTCAGTAAGAGTAATGTTGAGAAGAACAGGACAAACAAACTTTGTAGGTTACTACAGTGCTGCTTGTTCTTATTCTACGCCACCAGTTACTTCACCAGTTGGAGGAGTTGGTTCAACACAGTTACAGTCTTACTGTGGAGAGACATTGCCAACGTTAGCTACATTGATAGCAACAACAAGTTTACCAGGTGTTACAGGATACCGTTTTAGAGTTACTAACACTGAAACAGGAGTTGTTCAATCTTTGGATAGAACATTACACTGGTTCTCTTTAACAATGTTGAACGAATACCACTATGGTACTACTTATTTAGTAGATGTAGCCGTTAAAACAACTGCAGCATTCCCAGCTGAACCAACATTTGGAGCACCATGTGAGGTTACTACACCAGCGTTACCAGGTTTAACCGCTTATTGTGATCAAATTGTTCCAACAAAAACAACTAATATCACAACAGCAAGTTTAAACAGAGCGACATTATATCGTTTTGAAGTAACACATTATGCTGATGAGACTTTAGAAACTATCTTAAGTGTACAACAAGTTGATAGAACACAACAATGGTTTACGTTTAACTTGGTTACTGATTATGTTCCAAATGGAATATATGGCGTTCGAGTAAGCGTAATGACATCGGGTTCATTCCCAAGTTCATCAGTTCCAGGTCAATTCTTGTATGGCGATGCGTGTGTAATCTATGCACCAAGTGCTGCTAGAGAAACTACACCAGTTGCTACAAGTATGTTTGAAGCTGTTGGATATCCAAATCCATATGATTATGAGTTTGGTATCAAATTAGACACTACAAGTGATAGTATGGTAAGTATTAAGGTTTATGACATGATTGGAAAACTAATCGAACAAAGAGAAGTTGCACCAACAGATATTCCTGTACAAGCTATCGGAGAGCGTTTTCCAACTGGAGTTTATAACGTAGTTGTAAGCCAAGATGGTAATGCTAAATCATTACGTATGATTAAAAGATAAGTTTTAGAAATACAGCTTATATAAAGAAAACCGTCTCAAGTAATTGAGGCGGTTTTTGTTTGTGTCAATTTAGCTAATTCCTTATTAAACATATGTTAACGAGTTTTATGGTTATTTAACGTTTTTTTTATGCAACTCATTGATATTAAACTAAATTTATCTCGATTTCCAAAAATTAATTTCTTATAACTAAAATTATTTAGCGCATTTTATGTGTCTAGTAGTTGTTTATTGTTTAATCTTTTAAATTATAAAATATGAGAAATAAAGTTTATTCTTCCTTTTAAAAAGTAAACTATAAATTACTTTTTAAAAATGCTATGACGCATTTTTATTCTCTTAAAATAGAGTTGCCATTTATATGATATAGTGTCTATGTCATCTGTTTATCTATAATAAAAAATAAATATTTAAATCAAATACCATGAAATATTTTACAAATACATTTTTAAAAATTTGCCAAGCTAATTTTAGTTTGTTGACAAATTGCATTTTATTTTTTGTGTTTGGCCTTTTTGGAGTTAGTACTCTTGGACAAACACAAACTTATACATCAAACGGTTCGTTTACTGTTCCAGCTGGAGTTACAACAGTTCGAGTGCAAGCTTGGGGCGGTGGCGGTGGCGG
>Ga0075152_10003531_pt1 | contig 10880 bp, 9 predicted proteins | sample JI61114C2DNA_FD_70964 | JGI IMG/M metagenome (GOLD analysis project Ga0075152, IMG submission 70964) | Wastewater effluent complex algal communities from Wisconsin, to seasonally profile nutrient transformation and Carbon sequestration -... | ecosystem: Engineered > WWTP > Effluent > Algae...
AATTGTATTAAATATGTGGAACGGGCAGTAAACTTTTAAATAACGAATTTGTAATTGCAGGGCATGAATAGATTTATACGATATTTCTTTTTCTCTTTCCTTTTTTCACCGCTTGTGTCGAAGGCGCAATTCTCCGGTTTTAAAGATTCAGTAGTGCAGCTGTATGGGGTAGTGATGACGGCTGACAGCCTGCAGGCCCTGCAAGGCGTAAGCATCATGGTGAAAGGTCAAAACAGGGGCACCATTACCAACCGGGATGGCGTTTTCAGCATTGTAGTTTTAAAAGGGGATGTGATCGAATTTACCAGTGTTGGCTTCAAGCCCAAAAAAGTGGATATACCCAAGGACTTGCAAGGTAACCAGCATAGTGTGATACAGCTAATGGTGAATGATACTATTTACCTGGCTGCCACCATCATTAAACCGAGGCCAACAAGAGAGCAGTTTGAAAGGGATTTTATGAACACACAAATCCCCGCCGACAACCTGGAAATTGCCCGCAAAAACAATGACGAGAACACCCGACGTTTATTAATGCAGTCCTTGCCAAAGGATGGCAGGGAAGCCTCCAACCAATATTTAAGCAAACAGGCCGCAAAAAATTATTATAACGGACAGTTGCCACCGCAGAATATATTTAATCCCTTCGCCTGGGCGGAGTTTATCAAAGCGTGGAAGCGAGGAGATTTTAAAAGCAAGTAGGTCAATGGGCAATAGGCAATGGTCAATGGGCAAGGAAGCAGGAAGGCAAGAAGGCAATTGGCAAGGAAGAAAAAAGGCAAAAAGCAGATCGCAAACAGCAATGTCTAAGTGATTTTTATTTACCATTCACTATTCACCATTCACCCTTCACTAGTTACATCACTCAAAGGAAAATATTTACAGCATGTTGTTTTTTCTAAACGGCTTTATGGGAAGCGGCAAATCGCACTGGGGCAAGATATGGGCTGCACAATACAAACTGGGTTTTGTTGATCTTGATGGGGCTATCGAAGCAGATGAAGGCAAATCTGTGGTGGATATTTTTGAAAGTAAAGGTGAAACATATTTCAGGGACCTGGAGGCTGATAAACTGAGAGAAATGGGAGCTCTAAAAAATACAATTGTTGCCTGCGGCGGCGGTACTCCCTGTTTTAAAGACAATATGCAATGGATGAAGGAGAACGGCATTACTGTTTATATTTCCGCTACCCCAGATGAAATATTGAGGAGGCTTGCCAAAGGACAGGAACAACGCCCGCTTATTAAAAAATTAAACCAGGCTGAGCTGCTTTTTTTTATTGAGCAAAAACTAAAGGAAAGGGAATCATTTTATAAACAAGCCAATATAATTTTACCCAGCGCTGACATAACAGAGCATACCTTTGAAGAGAAAATCCTGGTTTATTAATTTTTCTTCTCATGCACAAACAATTTCTCATCACCGCCTCTTTTCTCGGGGCTTTATCAGTACTGCTAGGTGCTTTTGCTGCACACAAATTAAAAGATATCCTGGAAGCACAAATGCTGCAGACTTTTGAAACAGCAGTAAAATACCAAATGTATCATGCGCTGGCCTTGCTGGCAGTAGGCATCTTATTCAAAGATTTTTCTTCCAGGCAAATGGTTTGGGCTGGCTGGAGTTTCATTGCTGGCACCATACTATTCAGCGGCTCTTTATACCTGCTTTGTTTTCTCAAACACCAGGATATGTCGTTTAAATGGGTTGGTCCCATTACGCCATTTGGAGGCCTTTGTTTTATAGCCGGTTGGATCTTACTGGCAGTGGGGATTTCAAAAACGACTGTTGGTTAAGTATCACAGCATTTAATTTCCTGCCATTTCATAATCAAACAGCTAGGTTCTTTATATCGCTGAAAGAACTTGTATGTGGTGGTTTTTTCATTCTTGCTTAACACCGGTTGCCTGGTAATCTGTTCCTGCACCTGGTGCAGCATCTTTACATCTCTGATTCGCTTGTAAAGGGTTTCCCCATTTTGGCAAATCAAGATGGTATTATATATCTTTGTTGCGATGGCAAAGAAAGCGAAGCCGGCAAAAGAAGACAAGAAAAATGCCGGGGCACTCAAACAAGACAGCGAACCCACTTTAGAAGTAAAACAATTACTTAAAGACGAACGTACCCATAAAATAACGGGTACTGTTTTTTTATTGATCGCCTTCTTATTGTTTATCGCATTCACCTCTTATCTTTTCACCTGGGATGAAGACCAGGATGAAGTGTTTAAAGCAGGCAGTAATTTGTTTTGGGGTACCGATGTAAAAGTGAACAACCTGCTGGGTACTCTCGGCGCTTTTTTATCGCACTTTTTTATCTACAAAGGTTTTGGCGTTGCATCCTTTCTTTTTTGCAGTTTCTTTTTTGTAGTGGGTGTTAATTTATTTTTTGGAAGAAAAATATTTTCTGTTGTAAAAAATGTTAAGTACCTCATTACTGGCCTCGTAATATTAAGTGTGGCTCTAGCTGTTGTCTTTAGCGGCAAAGAATTTCCCTGGGGTGGGGCAGTGGGTAAGATGGCGAAAGAATGGTTGTATAACCTGATCGGGCAGGTAGGTACTTTAGCTGTGCTGGTTGTTGCAGTACTGAGTTATATAATCTGGCGTTTTAATCCTGCGTTTAAGCTGCCATCAAAGAAGGCGTTAGGAATGGAAGAGGAAGCCGTGGCACCATCGCTCACAGCAAATGAAGAGGAGATGGATGAAGAAGAGGCGGAGATCATTACTGAAGCCGGTGGCAATAAACTGAATGGCAATGGCCGCATGATAAAACCGGCGGTAAAAGAAAAAGAAACGGATGCACTCGACCTGCAGATAATTGAAAAAGATGTCATTACTGACATCCCGCCAATACTCAATGAAATTATTGAACCGGTAGAAAAGCCTGTAAGTAAATCAAAAGAAACAGTACCGCTTGAGCTGGAAATTAAAACAGTTCCTGATACGGCTGAAGAAGAAGTAAAACCATCCACTGCTCCGGCTAAGAAACAGGGTCTTGATACTTCTTATGACCCTGTACTGGATCTAAGGGACTATCTCTATCCATCTATCGACCTGCTGGAGGCGCATGGCAGTGAGCGGATTGTACAGGATGCTGCAGAATTGCAGGCAAATAAGGACCAGATCATCAATACACTTAAAAATTATGACATCAGTATTCAAAGGATCTCTGCTACGGTAGGCCCCACCGTTACTTTATATGAAATTGTTCCTGCAGCTGGTGTCCGGATCTCAAGAATAAAAAACCTGGAGGATGATATTGCATTAAGTCTTGCTGCATTGGGTATCCGTATCATTGCTCCCATACCGGGCAAAGGCACTATTGGTATTGAGGTTCCCAATGCAAAGAAGTCGATTGTAAGCATGAAGACATTGCTGGCTTCCGATAAATTCCTGCACAACAATTTTTCTTTGCCTATTGCCTTGGGTAAAAGAATTGACAATGAAAATTTTATCGTTGACCTCGCAAGCATGCCTCACTTGCTGATGGCAGGTGCCACCGGACAGGGTAAATCCGTTGGATTGAATGCCATATTGGTTTCGTTGTTGTATAAAAAACATCCATCACAATTAAAGTTTGTACTGGTTGATCCAAAGAAAGTGGAGCTGAGTATTTATAAAACGATCGAACGGCATTTCCTGGCCAAGCTGCCGGGTGAAGATGAAGCGATCATTACCGATACAAAAAAAGTGGTGCATACACTCAATGCGCTTTGTATTGAAATGGACAACCGGTATGATCTGTTGAAAGAAGCCGGTTGCCGTAATATCAGGGAGTACAACGAAAAATTTGCTGCAAGAAAGCTGAATCCCGAAAAAGGCCACCAGTTTCTGCCTTTTATAGTGTTAGTTGTGGATGAGTTTGCCGACCTGATCATGACGGCAGGTAAAGAAGTGGAAATGCCAATCGCAAGGCTGGCGCAATTGGCCAGGGCGGTGGGTATTCACTTGATCATTGCTACACAAAGACCAAGTGTTAATATCATCACGGGTACCATTAAAGCCAACTTCCCTGCCCGTATTGCTTTTAAAGTGAGCAGTAAGATAGACAGCCGTACTATTTTGGATACTGGCGGCGCAGAGCAGTTAATAGGGAAGGGGGATATGCTGATCAGTTACAATGGCGAACTGGTGCGTTTACAATGCGCTTTTGTTGATACACCTGAAGTGGATAAGGTGAATGAATTTATCGGTAACCAGCGTGGCTATGCACAGGCATTTTTGTTGCCGGAATACGTGGATGAAAAAGAAATGGAGAAAGGCGATTTTGATATCAATGATAAAGATCCTTTGTTTGAAGATGCCGCCAAACTAATCGTTGCCAGCCAAAGTGGAAGTACTTCCTTGTTGCAGCGTAAAATGAAATTGGGATATAACCGTGCCGGCCGCCTGATGGATCAACTGGAAGCTGCGGGTGTTGTTGGCCCCAACCAGGGAAGTAAGGTTAGAGATGTACTGATTAAAACCGATGCGGATCTGCAGCAGTTGATGGGGACGTTTTAACCTCACTCTAAAAATAAACACATGAAAAGCATAGCCCTTTTTTCCTTTGGTTTTTTATTTGTATTTGCTGTCTCCGCACAAGACTCAATAAACATAAGAAATCTACGGCAAATGCAGGTGGGCGTTTACAAAACGCAAAAGAGTTTTTTTGCAAGAAAGGCTGATATAGAAAAGCCTGTCAGGGCTGTTGTAAACATAATAAAAGATAAGAAATCTGATTCCTCTATTGCATACGGATATACTTACGGGTTTGTCGATAGTACAAAGCCAGATATGAAGGTATTTGCATTTTTTGATGGGCAGAATGTGTATATCCAAACAGAGAAGAATGTCTTCTTTAAATTAGATGGATTTGGACGCCATCCATATGGATACCTGAGAGAAATTGAATATGGCACATACTTACCAATGGGCACTTCGCTGTCGGGAATTGGATATGATTTACCAGCTGCTGGATTTAGCTTGTTGTTTAATGCAATCCGAAAAAGAAAAATATGTCTTCATTACTTTAACAGGAGGCGTCAATTAATGAAAGCAACACCTGAGGGAGTTGGTTTTTTATTAAAGAAGGATAAAGATCTTTTTGAAGCTTATGGTAATGAGCCTCAAAAAACAGAAGCCGTCATGTTGAAGTATCTGAACAAGATGAATGAACGCTATCCAACATGGGAAGTAAAGTAAGAAATGTATTGATAGAGACGGATGCGGATATGCGGAGTGGATGGGAACATTTTAATCATTGTTTCTCGTTTCTTTGATTTAAACTTTTGCATATTTCGCAAGAACTTAAAATTTATAGAGTCCAACAAACGAGTAACGAGAAACATACAACGAGAAACGAGTAACGTTTATTCTAATACCTTCTCCATCTGCATACTCCTCGATCCCTTTACTAAAATAGTGGTGTTAGTGAAGTGTTTTTCTTTTAACCATTTACCTGCTTCTGTTGAAGTTGCAAATGTTGTAAATGGATTGTTCACTTTAATAAAGTCTCCACCAACCAATACCACCTCTTTCCAGTCATACATATTGATAAGATCGACCAGCGCCTGGTGTTCTTTCAAACTCTCTTCACCCATTTCCATCATGCCACCCAGCATCAGTACTTTATCGCCGTTCATTTTTGCAATATTTTCTATGGCCGCTTTCATGCTGGTAGGGTTAGCATTGTAAGCATCCAGGATAATTTTATTACCATCTATTTCAACCAGCTGTGAACGGCTGTTGGATGGGCTGTAATTTTCCAATGCTGCTTTTATTTTTTCATCCGGCACATTAAAATATTTACCTACGGCCACAGCCACGAGTACATTCGGCAGGTTGTATTCACCCACCAGCTGTGTTTGGATTTTTTTTATGCCTGTTCCACTCAGCATACGTACTTCCAGCATTTCTTTGCTGCTGTCTGTAATGCCAGTGATCATAGCACCTGTTGTACCATAGGTGATGATATTTGAGATACCCTTACTCATTTCCACCAAATAATCATAATCTTTCATCAGGAATAAAGTGCCGTTGTTGGCCCTGATATGATCATACAGTTCACCTTTCCCTTTTCTCACACCTTCAATGCCACCAAATCCTTCGAGATGTGCTTTGCCACAGTTGGTAATTATCCCGTGAGTTGGATTTGTATAAACACAATAACTTTCAATTTCTTTCTGATGATTGGCTCCCATTTCTATTACCGCCATATCTGCATCCATTCCAACAGATAAAATGGTAAGCGGTATACCAATATGATTATTGAGATTTCCTTTGGTGGTGTAGGTAGTGAAGGTGCTGCTTAATACTTCATGCACCAGTTCTTTTGTGGTGGTTTTTCCATTGCTGCCGGTAATGGCAATAAAAGGAATTTCAAATTGCTCACGGTGGTATTTTGCCAGTTGCTGTAAAGTTTGCAAAACATCTTCGGTGGCGATCAATCTTTCGTCAGAAAAATTTACGGGTTCGTCCACCACTGCATAGGCCGCACCTGCATCCAGTGCCTGCCGGGCAAATTGGTTGCCATTATAACTCGGACCTTTTAGGGCAAAGTAAATATCGCCGGGTTTTAATTTCCTTGTGTCTGTTTGAACAGATGGATATTGTAAATAGATATCGTATAGATCAGGTAGCTGCATGTTTCAAAAATAAGCGAAAACCACAAATTATAGTTAGCCACGAATTACACGAATGGTCACGAATAACAACAGGCCGCAAATGGTACAGCTATTCACAGGAAATACATTCGTGTTTAATTAGTCTAATTCGTGGCGAGTCCTTTCTGTGTTCATCCGTGCAATCGTCCGACGCCAAAGGCATTAGCCGACGGTGTCTGTGGTAAATCCTTCGTGGCCCAAAACAAAAAACCCTCCGCAAGGGAGGGTTTCAATTTTATCAGGAGTTATTACCTTTTCTTTTTCTTGTTTTGCTTACGCTTACCAAAGATATTACCTTCTCTAAAGCCTGGTCCTTCCGGAGCACCCATATAAGTTTGAGCACACCTGAAACCTATAGTACTTGAAGACTGGTCCTGGTCTAAGAAACGGCGTGCGCCTGGAGATAACCAGTAAGCTCTGTCGTTCCAGCTGCCACCTTTAAATACTTTTGACTTATCACTGATCAGCGTTGTTGTACCTGACTCGTAAAATGCCTGGCTTGCAGAATCACCATCCAAATGGTTAATGGCATAATTGTGCTGGTAGTTACGGCGGTTTTTAACTTCTTCATCACTGATATCACTTTTCTTCAGGTGACCCATTGAATCCCTTTCATAATCTCCAGAACTGTTTTTATAAAACTTCTGGAATTTATTACCACGGAAATAGTTGAAATCCTCACCATCAGACGGCGTTAAAGCCCTGTAAGTATCCTGTACCCATTCGCTAACGTTACCGCTCATGTTATATAAACCAAAGGAGTTAGGATAAAATGCTTTGATGGCACCAGGTATAGCACTACGGTCATTCAAACCGCCTGCAACACCCATGTTATCACCAGCGCCACGCTTGAAGTTGGCCAGGAATTTACCCTGCCATGCACTGCGGCGGTTGTCACGAAGACCATTGGTGTTATTGCTCCAGGAATAGATTTGTTGGTTTGATATCAACTCTTCACCTGATTTGCTTTCTTTAGCTCTTGGATTAGGGTTCTGATCAAGTAAACCATAAGCCGCATATTCCCATTCTGCTTCTGTTGGCAGGCGATAGCCCATGTTAAGGATACCATCTTCCATCTTTACAATAGATCTTGGCTTGCCGCTAACATCTTTAAATTCAGACTTCTTTGGTTTTGCCCTGCCCTGGATCAGTTCAGGATTCATGATATAAGTTTCCGTGTTGAAAGTTGCATCAGCTCCGCCACCTTTCATTGATTTGGCAGTGAAATCTTTTTTAAGATATCCTTTGCTAACAAGCGCCAGTTCATTTACCCTGTCTGTTCTCCACATACAGAAATCGTGCGCCTGCTCCCAGTTAACACCTACCACAGGGTAGAAGTTATAGGCAGGGTAACGGAAATAATATTCCACGTAAGGCTCGTTGTAAGCAAGCTCTTCACGCCAGCAAAGCGTATCGGGCAGTGCCTTCCTCATGATATTTGTATCACCGCTAAAGGTATTTTCGAGCCAGTAGATATATTCACGGTAGTGAACATTGGCCACTTCGGTTTCATCTATAAAAAACGAAGGAACAGTAACACGGCGGGGAACATTGTTCCAGTCGCCCATTACATCTTCATCTTTTGCACCCATTACAAATGTACCACCCTGTACAAATACAAGACCTGGTCCTGCTTTGGGATATTTCATTTTGTTTACATGGTAGTTACCCATTTTCTTGTCGTCGTAGTTCCAGCCTGTAACGGAGCTTTTTCCGCTCTTATTACTTTTACAGGAGGCAACTGCTCCGGCAACTACCATCAGGAGCACCAGATTTTTCATGGAAATTGTGTTTTGCATTGTGCGTTCGTTTAGCAAATGTTTTAACGAAAGGTTTTCTTTTATATTGTGTGGGGACACACAGGTTGCGAATATAAATACTTTATGCGATAAACATCTTTCGCCGTTACGATTTTTAACAAAAACGCATAAATGTGAATTATTATTTTATATATATACGTTTTTTTGAAAATGAACAATGAGCGGGCGGCAACAATATCGATAAGGGGCAATAACCGGCCATCAGCAATCGTTCAATAAAGTGATTTGTAAATAATAAGTTTCTTGCTGGTAAAATAGCACCTTCAAGGCTCATAAAGGCATTATTTTTAGAAGAAATTGTCCTTTGGTTGTTGGTTTCAACAAAACCCTTATTTTTACAACCTTAACAAAAATTAAAAAGTTTATAGAGTAAGTCTACTTAACCAAGACAAAAACGCATGAAAAAAGTAACTGTTAAATTAACTGCTTTATTATTAATGATAGGGGGTACCGGGGGCTATGTAAAGGCCCAGTCAACCCAGGTAGATGAAATAAATGTGGTTACATCCGCTGTTCCGTTTTTACGGATTTCTCCTGATGCCCGTGGCGGTGCAATGGGTGACTTAGGTATTGCAACTTCTCCTGATGCAAGTTCTGCTTTTTGGAACCTGTCTAAATCTGCTTTCAGTACTACAAAAGGTGGTTTAGCGGTAACATATACCCCCTGGTTAAAAGATCTTGGTTTAAATGATGTTTACCTTGCTTCTTTAAGTGGCTTTTTTAAATTAAGCGATGAGGAAGCTCTTTCCGGTTCAATCCGTTATTTCAGCCTTGGTAATATTCAATTCACTGATGCATTGGGAAATGACCTGAGTTCTTTCCGTCCACGTGAATTTGCATTTGATGCAGGTTATGCAAGAAAACTCTCCAAAAAATTATCATTAGGTGTTGCGCTGCGTTATATCAATTCAAACCTTGCTAACGGCGCTATCAATGGCGTTTCTTACAAAGCAGGTTCATCTGTAGCAGGTGATATCAGCATGTTCCATACAAGCGGTAAAGCTGATGGTTCTGGATTTAATTGGGGTGTTGTTTTATCTAACCTTGGTGCTAAAATATCCTACACAAGTGATGCCAACCAGAAAGATTATATTCCTGCCAATTTAGGTATCGGGATGGCATACACAAAAGTTATAGACGAAGCGAACAAGCTTACTTTTGGTGTTGACCTTCACAAATTACTGGTACCAACTCCTCCAAGACTTTTTGATAGTGCTGGTTTATCTAACTACAGGAGCCAGGGTGTTGTGAACAGCTGGTTCAAATCATTTGGTGATGCACCAGGTGGTTTTTCTGAAGAAATCAAAGAGATTTCCGCTTCTTTAGGCGCAGAATACTGGTACAACGATCAGTTTGCGTTCAGGGCTGGTTATTTCTACGAAAATCCGGTAAAAGGCAACAGGAAATATTTCACTTTGGGAGCTGGTTTAAAGTATAACAACTTCGGTTTAAATTTCTCTTACCTGCTTCCTTCTGGTAATGGTACTAACCGTAACCCATTGTCAAATACCTTACGTTTTAGCTTATTCTTCGATTTTGATGGCACAGGAACAACCGCCACAAAATAAGACATACATTTTTCGAAAAACGTCCCGATAACATCGGGACGTTTTCATTTTATACATTTGCCAAAAAACTGACTATGAATTTACGGATCGGGTTTGGAGTTGATTATCATCAATTGGTGGAAGAACGGGATTTTTGGCTGGGCGGAATTAAAATTGAACACACGAAAGGAGCACTTGGCCATAGTGATGCAGATGTGCTGCTCCATGCGCTGTGCGATGCGATGCTGGGCGCTGCCTGCCTGGGTGATATTGGCGTGCATTTTCCGGATACAGATGCCTCCCTTAAAAATATTGATAGTAAGATACTGCTGGCAAAAACTGCTGCGCTGATAAAAGAGAATGGATATTCTTTGGTGAATGCTGATACAACGCTTTGTTTGCAAGCGCCCAAAATAAAGGACTATATACCCCAAATGCAGGAAGTAATTGCTGCTGTGCTTGCTGTTGACAAGAATGCCATCAGCATTAAAGCGACCACCACCGAAAAGATGGGTTTTGTTGGCAGAGAAGAGGGGCTGGTGGCTTATGCTACCGTGCTGCTGCAAAAAAATTAGCCATATTTTCACGTCATTCAAATAAACGCTGCCCCATTATTTTTTTCACATCATTACCTTTGCTGCCATGCATAAAATTGAGGTTAATATAGTTAACAATTCTTCTAACCCTTTACCGGCTTATGCAACAGCAGGTTCGGCAGGTATGGATCTCAGAGCAAATATTACAGCTCCGGTTACCCTTGAATCATTAGAAAGACAACTCGTTCCAACAGGCTTGTTTATCGAATTGCCAAAGGGATATGAAGCGCAAATAAGACCAAGAAGCGGAATGGCCATTAACCAGGGAATCACCTG
>Ga0075152_10003535_pt1 | contig 10875 bp, 10 predicted proteins | sample JI61114C2DNA_FD_70964 | JGI IMG/M metagenome (GOLD analysis project Ga0075152, IMG submission 70964) | Wastewater effluent complex algal communities from Wisconsin, to seasonally profile nutrient transformation and Carbon sequestration -... | ecosystem: Engineered > WWTP > Effluent > Algae...
CCGCCGGCGTGTACTACGGGCGCACGCCGATGATCTACTTCCCGATGCGCGGCGCCGGCGTCAGCAACACCACGCTCTTCGTGCCGGTGTCGCGCGTGGGTGTGACGTTCCCGGCGGTCCTCCCGTCGGCGATTGCACCGGGCTCGAGCCTCGCGGCCCTTCTCGGTCCGCCCGCGATCTCGTATGTCGATCCGGACTTCCAGAACCCGCGGGTGATGCAGCTCAGTGGCTCGGTCACCCGGCAGGTGGCCGGCATGTCGTTCGAAGCCGGCTACATGCGGAGCGACTCGAGAAACCTGCGGGTCGGTGGGTTCCGCGCGTCTGCGTGGGACCGCAATCTGGCGGTGCCATCCCGTTTCGATCAGTTCGATCGCGGCGTGGGTCTGCTGGCTGCGGGCCGGCCCGACACCACGATTGCGCAGGCGAACGCCCTCGCGAGCTTCGGGCATGGACGCTATCAGGCGCTGACGGTGTCAGTCACCAGGCCGCTCAGGAACCGGTGGCAGCTGTACGCGAACTACACGCTCGCAAAGAGCCAGGGCAACGGTTCCACCGAGCGCGACACCGAAGCGGTGTTCGGTCCGTCCGATCCGTTTGACCTCGAGGCCGACTACGGCATCAACGAACTGGACCAGCGTCACCAGTTCAAGGCCTACCTGGTGACGACGCTGCCGGGTGACGTCACGGTGGCCTCGACCTGGTCGGCCGGATCGGGCCTCGCATTCCCGGTCTACGGCGCCATCGATGTCAACGGCGACGGTGTGCTGAACGACGGGCTGCACCCCGATCGGCCGGTCGTCGACGGGCGTCTGCTGCCGCGGTTTCCCTATCACCAGCCTGCGTGGGCCACGTGGGACCTCCGCGCGGCGAAGGGCGTGACGCGAGCCGGCACGCACCTGCAGCTGTTCCTCGAGGTGTTCAACCTGCTGAACGCCAGAAACACGTACGCGGACGCCCGCACGCAGGCCATACTCGGCAGTCCGAACTTCCGGGTGAACAACCGGACTCTCGGTGCGCGCCTCGCGCAGCTTGGCGTGCGCGTCGATTTCTAAAGCGCGGGCGCCCGCATCGAGCCACTGCGGCGTGCGCGGAGGTGGCGGAGCCGGCGGCGTCGTGAGGAGTCCGCGTTCAGGCGGGCGCAAGGTTGGGGAGAAGCCGGGCACTGGAACGGTGACGCCGGTTCAACGTGGAGCGAAGACAACGATGAAGCGACTGATTCTTGCGTTGCTGGTGGTCGTGCCGGTCGTGGCGGCGTCCTACTGGGCCTGGTCCTGCCCATGCGACCAGACACCTGGCGTTTACCTTCGCGGCATCCAGGCTGCCGAGAAGGTGACCAACTGGTCGTTCGCGAACGACGTGCCGCTGTGTCAGGTGCAGGTCGATACCGGCCTGCTGCCGCAGGCGCTGAATCTCAACTGCTGGTCCGACAGCAACGGTGTCCTGCATCTGAGCTGCGGCAACTGCGAGGGCAAGCGCTGGGCCACGGCGGCTGCCACGCACCCCAATGCCCGCGTCCGTGTCGGCCAGACGGTCTATCCGGTCACGCTCACGCGTGTGGTCGGCGAGGCGCAGCTGGATCAGGCCTGGGCGTCGAGAGCGGTGAAGCTCCCGGGTTCCAACGACCCGAAGCCCGCCGGGTGGGGAGTGTTTCGGGTCGCGTCCCGGTAGCACACGCGAACCCGCCATCCTGACAGAGGACTCGCCGTGCTGGAACTGTTTCGAGGTCGCCCCTGGTGGATGAACGTCATGTGGCTGTTCTGCCTGTACATGACGTTCGTGTACCTGCCGTTCGACATGCTCCTGAAGCCTGTCGCCGACGATCGCGAAGTGTGGTTCGGCGTCGCGCTGTCGGGCTGGTGGGCGAAGGCGACCGAGCCGATTCACTGGCTCATCTACGCGCTCGGGGCCTGGGGCTTCTGGGGGATGCGCCGATGGATGTGGCCGTGGGCGGCGGCCTACACGGCGCAGATCGCGATCGGCATGCTGGTGTGGAGCGTCCTCGACCCCAGGGGACGAGGGTGGATGGGCGGAGTGCTGGTCGCAGCACTCTTCATGGTGCCGACAGTGGCGCTGTGGCGCGCGAAGCCGCTGTTCGTGGGGCGAGCGAAGGAGCTGGGCGCGTAGGCCAGCGCTCGGCTACGGCTTCGGCGGCGTACCCGGCCGACGCGTCGACTGGATGCGGGTGTCGGGCGTGAAGTACTGCCTCGCCGGCATCGCCACCTTCGGCAGCGTGGTCCTGTCCATCACCGAATCGGCCCCGATGAGGTCGTTGGCGTGCAGGAGGAACGCGGTGAGCGCGTAAACCTCGGCGTCGGTGAGCGACCCGGGCGCCGTCGGCGGCATGGCGCGACGGATGTAGTCGAACACCGTCGTGGCGTACGGCCAGTAGTTGCCGATGGTGTGCGGCAGGGCGGGATCCTGGGAGAACGGGAAGCCCTGGCGAGGCTCCCGGCCAACGAGCACGTCGTTGGGGCCCTCCTTGCCGGTCCTGCCATGACACTGCGCACACTTTGCCGCATAGATCGGCGCGCCCTCGATGGACGTGCCGCGTCCGGCCGGCAGGCCGGTGCCATCCGGCATGACGTCGATGTCGATGGCGGCGATCTCGGCTGGCGTCGCCGGACGGCCGATGCCGTAGCGGACCGGGCCCTGCGCGAACGCGGTGCCGGCGACGAGCAGCACGGCGGCCAGCGGGGCCAGTGCCGACAGCGGCGTGAAACGGGTGCGCGTCATCCTCACGCCTCCTCCTTGTAGACCACGGTGCCGTCGGCCCGCACCACCCAGCCTGTGATCGGATTCAGGTGGTAGCCGGTCGTGCCGGGTCCACGGAGTTTGAGCAGTTCCGCACGCGTCGGTTGTACGTAGCCCGACTCGTCGACCGCGCGGCTCATGATCACGGCCTCGCGACCGGTGAACTCCCAGAGATGGCGGAAGCGCGTGTGCGCCAGTGACAGCACCGGCTCCTGCAGCTGCGCCGGTACCCACGTCCTGCCGCCGTTGGTGCTGATGTCAACGCGGCGGATCTTGCCGGCGCCGGTCCAGGCGATGCCCTTGATCTCGACCCAACCCTTCTGCAGGGTGTTGGGGAATGCGGGATACGTGATGAGCGAGCGCGCGTCCATGCGGAAGCTGAACATCCGCGCCGTGCCGTTGGCGAACGGCTCTGTGTACTTGGACGTTTCCTCGCGCGTCATGAACGGCCGGTTCGAGACGTCGATCCGACGCAGCCATTTCACGCTCGCGTTGCCTTCCCAGCCTGGCAGGAAGAGGCGGACGGGGTAGCCCTGTTCCGGGCGAAGCGCCTCGCCGTTCTGGCCATACGCCACGATGGCGTCGTCGAGCGCCTTCTCGATGGGCACGCTGCGCGAGAGCACGGCGGCGTCGGCGCCCTCTGCAAGCAGCCACTTCGCCGTAGGCCTGACGCCCACCTCTTTGAGGAGCGTCGACAGGCGCACGCCTGTCCACTCGCTGGTGCTCGTCAGTCCCGCGAGTTGACCGGGCGTGGTCTCGGGCCCGGCTGTGCGTCCGAGATTGCCGGAGCACTCGAGGAAGTGGATCTGCGAATGCGACGGGAATCGCTTGAGGTCGGCGAGCGTGAAGATTGTCGGTCGCTCGACCAGGCCGTGGATGAGCAGCGAGTAGGTTGACGGATCGATCTCCGGGACACCGCCGTGGTGACGCTCGAAGTGGAGATCCGAGGGCGTGATGATGCCCATCAGGCCCTCATGCGGCGTGCCCGACGCGGAGCCGCTGCGCACGATGCGCTGCACCTTCTCGGCGGCCGCGCGCTGTCCGGTCGCGCGCGGCGGCTTCCCCCGCACCTTGCTCGGGTCGGTTGGGGTCTGGGCCCCGGCGGTGGCACCCATGGCCACGGCACCGGCAGCGCCGGCCAGCAGTTCGCGTCGCGTCACTTTCATCGTTGAGCCCCCGGGGAAACTGACGGTGGAGTATGACCCACGTCCAATGGCTCCGCCAGCTTTCGGATCTGAACAGCCAACGTGGCCGGGCAACTGGAAGGGAGTGCCGGGGGCGGGGATCGAACCCGCACGCTCCTTGCGGAACCCGGGATTTTAAGTCCCGTGCGTCTGCCAGTTTCGCCACCCCGGCATGCGACTCAGTGAGTGGGACTTACGGATTCTACCGGAGCGTCGGCGTCCAGCGATCTTGAACAGAACCTGAAAGGCTCATCGTCCCGCCTGGCCCTGGACGTCGACCGCCCCCGACTCTCGTGAGCGGCGCACGGGCTGGTTCTCGCAGACAGCCGGCCGCGAACGCGCGGCCGGCTGTGCTTCTCTGTGGACCTTTCGAGTGGGTGTGACGCTACTTGCGGCCGCCACCCTTGCCCGTGACCGTCGTGGTCGCATTGACGCTGTTGTTCCCAAGGTTGACGTCGAGCGCCGCGTTAGCGGTTGCTGTCCACCGGACGGTCGTCACATAGCTCACGCCGAAGCCCTCGGTCCAGGTCTGGCTGGCACCGGGGAGGATGGTGAACGGATACGAGCGCGGGAACGTCGGGATCGCGGCGCCCGTCGAGTCGACCGCCGTCACCACCGCGGTACCCACAGCGGCATCCGGCCCGGCGTTTGCGACGGCCAGCGTGAACTCACGGCCTTCGGTCCCGGCAACCATGCGCACGGGCACCTGCAGGCCGGAGTCGGCGCTGATCGACAGGTCGTAGTGGACCGCGCCGGAGGCTGAGCACGTCAGCGGTGTCGGGAAGTCGGCCGGCGCCGGCCAGTTGTGCATGAAGTCGATCACGGCGCGCGCATCGTCAGCCGCCTGGGCGAACCCGCCGATATTCGCTCCCGCCCACGCAGGCGCCGAGGCCAGTTCGGGCACGGTCGCCAGGATGGCGCCGTTGACGATGTTGAATGTCGGACCGGTCAGATCGAGAACAGCCAGGTGCTCGAACCAGCCCGCGAGCCCGGCACCAGCCGGGATGTAGGGCGGATTGGGTAGCGCGCCGAAGTTCGAGCCACGGTTGTAGTTGTACGCCGCGTAGTCGAGGAAGCACTTTCGGACCATCTGCACGACGCCCTTCACTTCCTCCTTGACCGAGATGCACCGCTTGGGAAGGAACGTGGGAACGGTCTCACTGGTCAGTCCGAGGATCTGGTTGAGATACACCACCATGTCCACGTTGACCTTGCCCGACTTGTCGGACGCGGCGCCGATGCCCCTGGCGGCCGTGTCGAGCGGCCCCGACGGAAGCGCCAGCGGCGCGTTCGCCGACCCGAGATAGCCGGTCAGCATGAGCTGGTAGTAGACGGCCAGATTCTGCAGTGGCGAGTCAACCTCCGCGGATGTCACGAGACCGTCACTCACCCTGCTGGCCACCAACCGCCCTGCGGGATCGAGGGTGACGCAGTCTGCAGTGGCCAGATTGACGAGGACATCGTCGAGCTGCTGCTGGAGTACCGTCACGGGCGAACGTACGACGCTCGTGCGGCCGAAGTCGACCTCCTGCGTGAAGGTTTCGTAGCCCGGGACGATGGTGCAGACCGTGGGGTCCACGGGAATGATGCAGGACGCCGTTGGCCCTGACGGCGTGCACGCCGGGATGTTGCCGATGGCCGGCAGGCTGACACCCGGCGCCGCCAGCGGTTGCTGGCACGAGTCGAGCGTGAGAATCGGCACGCCGCCGGCATCGCGGTAGAGCACGAAGAGATCGCCGAGGTCTGGTGTCGTCCCTCCATCGCCTCCGGTACCGCCACCGCCCTTGCCTTTGCCCTGCGCCAGCGCCGGCGACGACACGAGAAGTGATACGCAGAGGATTGCGACGATCGACCAGATGAATTTGAGGAGCGGGTTGGTTTTCATGACGAGGTCCTTCCCAACCAACGTTCAGGTACACCGGTCAGGTAGATTCCCGCCCAACCGGCGTCTTCTGTCCCCATGCTGGCGTTGATCGTGAGCCAGCGGCCGCGGAAGCCGTCGCGCTCGATGCCCACGGTAGTCACCGGGAGCGGCGTCTGCGACAGCGGGTCGATTGCTGCCGCGTCGAACAGCGTCCCGTCCATGCCGGTCTGGCACACCACGGCGAACGACGTGGTGCCAGGCCCGGCCGCGAGATAGATGCCGTCAACCGAGTCGCCCGCGACACCCTCCACGCGCCTGCCCTTGAAGGCGACGTGGTAGTTCGCGTCGGTGAGTTTCCCGTCCACCAGCCCCGATACCGCGACGAACGTCGCGGCGCGCCACCGCGCCGGCTCGCCGTCGTCGTCGGAGGAACCCGTGCCCGGGACCATTCCTGAGAAGTTCCAATACAGGAAGTCGTCGAAGTTGGCGCCGGTCTTGGCGACCGCCACCGTTCGACCGTTCCTGATGTCGTGAACGAAGATGCCCTGATGCTTCGGCACCGTCGTCGTGAATCCGGCCGGATACTGCTGCAGGCAGTACGCGACGCGCTCGGCGTTCCCTTCCTCGCCGCAGTACAGGGTCAGCGACCGGACTTCGCTGCCCCAGGCGCCCCAGAACGCGACGAAGCGTCCGTCGAACGACACACCTTCGCCGAGCCGGTTGAAGACCACGCGCTTCCGCTCGCCCGGCACTGGATCGCCAATGCCAACAAGTGCGGTCAGTCTCCGCTTGGAGTGGTCGTCCAACGGCGCCAGGTAGATGCCACCTTTTGTGGGGTGTTCCTCGTTGTCGAATCCGGCGAACACGGCGCGGCGTCCAGCCGCACTTGGGGGAGCGGTGGAACCGAACGGTGTCCGGCTGCCCGGGATCAGGGTCTCGGTGTTCGCGATGACCACTGCGGGCGCGGCGCCCCCGGCGGGTGCATCGGCCAACTCGCGGTAGTAGACGCCTGTGTGCGCCACCGACGCCTGCGTGTAGTTGCCCTTGAAGACAATCGTGTTGGTGTCGGTGACGGCGGGTGCGCCAGGGAAGACGTCGAACCTGAGGCCGTCGATGTCCGGGACCGCGAAGAACCCGAAGGTGGGCACGGCACCGAGCACGCTGGCCCCGGTCATCAGTTCCCCAAACGGGTTGGTGTAGATGCCGGACGTGCCGGCACGGGACTCCGTGCCGTCGGTCAGCAGATAGCGCCACGTCGGCCGGTGATTGGCTCGCGACGCCGCTGTCGCCGACCACATGTCGATACGCGGGAACGAAGGCGGCTCGGTGAAGGCGGCGCCCAGGTTGTTCGGGTCCGGCACGAGAGTCCGGCGGTCGAAGAGCCGTACCACGTTCGTCTTCAACGCCATGTCGCGCAGGTACACGCCGTGCGCGGGCTGACCCGATGCGCCCCCCTTGCTGCGAGCGCGGAACACGACGAGGCCGTCGACATTCACCGACGGCTGGTTGTAGCTGTTGAACGAACGGGTGTCTCCAGGCACAACCACCCCGTTGTTCACGACGACTTGCCAGGTGAAGGTTGGGTTGGGAGCGGTGACCTGCGCAGACAGATCGCCGATGCCGAACTGCAGGCCGAGGCCGGCAGTGGCGAGGAGGAACACAGCACGTCGCGCGCGTCGAGCAGACCCTGATCGCATGGGCCCGGCTCCTTTCCGTACCCGATGCGCCCGCCTGCGGGCGGACTATCGAGTGAACGCCGACGTTTGTTACGGCTCGCTCAGAACTGGACTCGCCAGTCGAGCGACACCACCACGTCAGGCGATGAGTCACTCAATCCAAACGATGCGGTGGCACCGAGGCTTCGGCGGCTCGCGCCGAAGTACCGGGCAACACCCACACTGATGTCCCTGGGTGGATCCACACCGTCCTGCACTGCCGTCCATCCCGCGAACGCTCCGGAGACCGACCACAGGTTCGAGCTCAGGTACGCGTCGTAGGCCACGCGATAGGACAGGGTGGTGTTCAGTGTCATGTCAGGCATGTCACCGAGGCTCCAGGCTTCGAACGAGCCGGAGAGCTGGTGACGGCCGATGAGATGCGCCAGCGTCGCGCCGGCGCCGTAGTCGGATGCACCGGTGCCGAATCCCTGCTCCACGCTGGCCAGGCCGGGCTTGTATGCACCGTGCAGCCGGACGGCCGTGTTCGAGTAGGGCGAGGTGAGGCGATAGCCGGCCCGAAACGTCGGATCGCCTACACCAGTGCGACCGACGACCGTTTCGATCGGCAGGATTACGACCGTGCTACTCGCCGGCGCGGTCTGCGCCATGAGACCCGCGGGACCGCTGCCCGCGCCAGACCCGGAGCCAGTGCCGGAGCCGGTGGTCCCGCTGCCGCCGGCTCTGGACTGTCTGATCTGATCGGCGACCGACCCGCTCTGTCTTCCGCCAGAGGGGATCGGCACCGTGCCGTAACTGAGCCACGGCGTACTCTGGTAGATCAGCGGCACGCTGCCCGATACACGGAACGGCCCCTTCTCCCCGTCGACCGCCGAGAGGAAGTAGACGCTCGTCGTGCGCTCGGTGAAGAGGTATGTCCCCGTTGCGGTGCGCACCGAGCCGGTGTAGGTCACCTGGGCCGCGGCGTGCGAGGCCGGGGCGAGTGCGATGACGATCGCAAGCGCCCGACCTCGCCGTTGCCATCCACCCCTACGTGGTGGGCTTGTCGGTACGGAGGCGGTCACGCATCTGCTCCATCAGCTCGAGCGACTCATTCATGCTGCTGGACATCGTGTGGAGGTGCTTCTGGATACGGTCCATGTCCCGGTCCATCAGGCGATCGCGGTCCCGATCACGGTCGCGGTCACGATCGCGCTCCTGGATGAGATCGCGCAGGCGCGACGCGAGCCTGTCGTGCTCGCGTGCCTGAGCGCCGATAGCGGTCGACATGTCCTGCATCAGGCGAAGTTGCGTACGAGTCTGAACACGCGCCTGGTCCTGTTCACACAGGCGAGCGAGCTGCTCCGCCCTCGTCTGGATGCGCGCCGTCTCCTGCGTCATCAGGCGCAACTGATCCATCTGCTGCATGCGCGTGCGCGCCTGGTCGCCACCGGGTGGCAACTGTCCCTGCGCCTGCCGCTGTGGCTGTGACTGCTGCTGCGGCGGCGGTGATGGAGGCCCTCCGCGCCCCTGCGCGGACGCGATCCCGAGTCCCACAATGCCGACTGCCGCAGTGGCAAGAATCGACTGTCGAAGTGCCTTCATGGTCCTTCTCCGTTGGTGGCGACTGGTTGACTGGTGCCGTGGGCCGTGCGCAGTGCCGAGGTGTCGTCCGAAACGCGCGGTCACTGCAGGTGTGCGCAAGTCGCGCGCCACGGACTCGCACGACGAACGGACGCGCCGGCGCGCGAACAGGCCGGCGGCTCGCCGGATTCGCGGCTATCGAGCCGGAATGTCGTAGGTTCGCGTGCGTGTCACTTCGTGTCTCCGCCGCGACGCGACCACCGCGGAAGTCCATTGGCATCGCGCAGCGTCATCGTGACGTCACCCTTGCGAATCTCCCTGGCGAGGAACGCATCCTTACCATCGATCGTCACGCGCGACCCGATGATCGCGACGGCATCGCGTTCTGCGAAGGCATACTGCTGCTGCGTCAGCCACGCGGTCGGACCGACGTGCACGTCGAGAATCCCGGCGTCGGCCTTGACGCTGAGGTGGAGGCCTGTGCCACCACCGCGCCCCTGGTGCGGCGTCACGGCTTCCACTGTGCCCGTGACGGTGCTCTCCGTCGCCTTGTCGTAGCGAGGCATTCCCATCCCGGCGCCCTTGCCTTGCGCGCCAAGCGGCGCGCCCGCCAGCGTGACAGCGACGAGAGCCATCGCGCTCACGCGAGCGATGTACATGACAGTCATGACGTCTCCTTTGTTGTGGGGTGTTCGCTTTCACTGATTCGAGGTGCCCCAAAACGTGACGGGACTACGCACGGCTGCAGCGACGGGGTAGCGATGAGCTGCCGCGTGACGCGGGATGCGGTGTCGAAGCCGCATCTCATGCATGCTCGCATCAGCGACGTGATGCAGCAGGCCGCGGCGCGCGGGCCTACTTGAGGATTTTCCGAATCGGGTCGGGCAACAGCCGAGTCCCGAACTTCCAGCAGGTGTTGCACCCCGCACAGTCGTAGTAGTGAATCTGGATCTGCGGCATCGATGCCGCCTGCGTCCGGAACGCGCCCGACGACACCTCGGTGTCCACATACGAGAGGGTCGTGCCGCACGAGGGGCACTCTGGGTCAGGCTGCCGATCGCCAGGTTCGAGAGTCATGGATGCGCTCCGGTCGGGGTGTGGATGTCCTGCGGCGGCTGCAGCCGCGATACGAAGCCGTGCCACGGAGGAATCACGATCGTGACGTTGCCCGATGCGCGTGCCTGGCACGCGAGCCTGATGATCGGCTGCGTCTCCTGCGCGGTGACGTAGCCGAACCCCTCGAGCTTGCGCGCCTCGTAGGGTTCGATGGCGTTCAGCTTCTCCCGTCCGCCCAGTACCCCGATCCAGCAGGTGCCACACGTCGCGGAGCGGCACTGCGCCGGAATGGGCCCTTCCTGGAATCGTCTGGGGCCGTGCAGGTAGTCGCGTCCATCAGCTGCCGACGCCGTCGTCAGATGCTGGCTGTCGATGATCGGGAACGTCGCATCCGCGACACCTTCGTCGAAGACCACCGTGAAGCGCTTCGTGCTCCGCAGGAATCCCAGCGGTCCCTGCCCATCGTTTCGTGCGCGCCTGGCCACGATGACGTCAGGCGTGAGGCGCGGTGCGGCAGTCGTGTCGGTAGTTGCGGCAGCCGAGGCCCGGAACGCCTCGAGACCAACCTGGCGCAGCGTCATCAGCCCGATCAGGGTGATGCCAGCCACAAGCTCCGCATCGACGCCTGCCGAAGCGGCCACCTCACCGCTCAGCGCCCGGGCGAGCTCCGTCAGCGGAACGGCGCGGTGTGCGTCCACGCGCTCGGCGTGCGCGATGAGCGCGCGCGTCACGAGCGGCCAGTAGCGATGACCGTAGAGGAAGCGGTGGCTCGAGTCGATCT
>Ga0075152_10003536_pt1 | contig 10870 bp, 14 predicted proteins | sample JI61114C2DNA_FD_70964 | JGI IMG/M metagenome (GOLD analysis project Ga0075152, IMG submission 70964) | Wastewater effluent complex algal communities from Wisconsin, to seasonally profile nutrient transformation and Carbon sequestration -... | ecosystem: Engineered > WWTP > Effluent > Algae...
GCCGGGGGCCCCCGATGGATGCCGGACGATGAAGGCGGTGCTGGCCGGCCGACATGTCTGCTGGCCGGTAATTGCTGTCCACAATTGACTGAATGCCACCCGCTGCCCCACTGCCCTCAACTGGCTGACCAGGCGATAGCCTGCCTTGCAATCCCAAACCTGCCTTTGTTGGCGGCTTTTTGGCGGGGCTCTGTGCGTCGCTGCACACAGCCGATCTCCAAGCACTGGTGCTGGTGCGTCGCATATGCGGACGAACTTGACGCATGCTGATGCCTAACGTACTCGTACATGAGCATACACTGGCGTAAGATCGAGCAACCGAGGGATTTCAACGTCACGCTGGCTGAGATGATACCCTGAGACTCAAACTGAACACTACCACACTGGTCGGTCGATATTGGTCTTGAAGCTGATCGAATGAGTGGGGCAGACACCAGTCACTTTACCATGAACAAACCTGTAGGCTACATCGACGTCGCAATCACATTCGCGTTCAACGGACGTCCATCTGTATTCGGATTGACTGCGCCACTGGATCAAGAATTGCCAACATGGCGAATCAAATCGATGTCTCTTCGGCGTGTCGGATTGCGCTAAGCAAGCGTGGGAAAGGCGGATGAAATGTAGAATACAAATCTGAAACCTTTCGTAGGAGTCCTGCGGGTGGAAAGCCCGTCCGGTAGAGCTTGACCAGCGGCCGGAAGCGAGTCTTGCGTCGTACGCGGGTTGTCCGGCGAAGCGTAGACAGCCAGTCTAAAAGCCATGCTATTGAGCTTCGAAAGGCCAGTTGCGGGAGCCTCTGTTTTTCCGACCCCTGGGGCCATACTGCGGCGCTTTATTGGTCTGGTGCCAGCAGTCCTGCCGGAGTCGACTGACCATGTGCAGACAGACAATTGGGATTCTCCAGGAACTTGGGAAGCCCGGGGGGCACTACACCCCATGATACGGATTGCATCGGTGAGGCCGATCGGCCTATCGTACGTGTCGAGGCGCTTTTGAAACTGGCACATTGGTGCCAACAGCGTCGCCAATTGCCCTCAGGAAGAGAGCCATGTACGACCTCACGGAAGACCGAGTTCCCCCCAGTGCCTGCCAGCGGACGGGATGTGTGTGGAGCTGTCGGAACTCTGGACAGTTCTCACTCCGACGACGCGTCGGAACGTCCTGCAAACACTGAGCCGGATCATCGCTCAGCAGCTACCGAAGCCCGCGACGGGGCAGGAGGTGCTGCATGAAAGCCGGTATCGCTCCGCATGAGGAAAGCGAATTGTCTCGGTCAACTATTTCTTTTTGGCGGCCTTGGTTTCGTGCTTGTGATCTCCGTGTTCATGGTCGCCATGTTCATCGTGTTCGCCAGCCTTTTTCAATTCTTCCACTTTGGCCAGCGTCGCTTTGGGATTTGCTTTGGCTTTTCCGGTGCAGCCTTTGCAACACAGAAACACAGGCGTACCGTTCAGATCCAGTTTGATGGGAGCGCCCATTGAGCCAAGCAAGCCTTTCGTCTGGATCGCACAGTACTTCTGGGCTTCCGCTGCGGCTCGGTCTTCTTTCGAAAGTTTAGCCAGAACAGCAGACGATTCCGTCAGTGCCTTGGCTTTGGCAAGCGTGTCGTCGCCGCCTTTGACTGCCTCTTCGACGCAACTTTCACAGCACACGAAGACAGGTTTGCCATCAACCATAACTTTGACGGGCGTCCCCATGGCACCGAGGCGGCTGTATTCCATCATTGTGCAAAAGCGTTGACCCTGAGCCAGTTTTCGGTCGGCAGCAGACAACTCTGCGAGTGATTCAGCAATCTCTTTTTCCATCTTTGCAGCATCATGCTCATGGTGCTTTGCGTCGGCATTGCCCAGCTTATCATCTGCGACAACAGTCGCAGCCAGCGAAAGACAGGCAACCATTCCAAGCGCCGTGCTCAACATCAAATGAGTTCGTAAAGTCATCATTCAGGCAATCCTTTTGGGAATTGAAACATCAAACAAATCCTGCATGTTTCCGACTTGCGGTCCGAGATCCACCATGGAAACGGATCAGGAGTTCAATGGATTAGATGTACAGACTGTCGTCGCTCTTCACAGAATCGCAATTTTTTTACCAAGGTTTTCGAGATTCGAGGGAATTGCCGAAAATCTTGCGGCAGTTCAACATTTTGTAGTCATCTTGAGTCTGGTTAATGGAAATTAAAAACGCCGCTACAGAGTTTGGCAAACCATCCTCTGACGCGGCGGAAGTGTCGATTCATTCATCTCCAGTTGAGTCTTCACAGTCTGCCGAGCTTAGCGCACGACTCGATCTGACATCAGCCTGCCCGATGTTGGACGCATCGGATTGGAATTCCACTCGCTTTCGACTTTCGCGAAGTACTTCGCAGGATTTCGTTTGACGGTGGCAACACAGGCTTCGCAGCAGACCTGAATTGTTCGACCGGAAACAGTGACTGGAATCGGCGGTCCCATGGAACCAAGCTCTTCTCCAGTCACAGGACACAGCCGCTGGACACGGGCCTGAGTTGGAGGTGAAAACTGATCTCGCGCGTTCATATCTCGGCGTCCTGAAGCAGACCCCATTTCATCAGCGACTTTGGCAAAGTACTTTGCGGGATTCCGTTTGACGGCAGCAACACAGGCTTCGCAGCAGACTTGAATTGTTCGACCTGAAACAGTAACTGGAATTGGTGGTCCCATGGAACCAAGCTCTTCACCGGTTACCGGGCACAGTCGCTGGCCACTCGCTTGCAGATTTGATTGCCGAGGGTCCGACGATCCTTGAGGTGCATGGGATCGCATGGTTCCGATTTCTTCAGCAACTCTCTGCAAATATTTTTCAGGATTCCGTTGGACTGCAGCAACGCAGGCCTGACAGCAGACCTGAATAGTCCGGCCGGAGACACTGACCGGAATTGGTCGACCCATCGAACCAAGTTCTTCCCCGGTGACAGGGCAAATTCGCTGAACGCTGACCTGTGGAGCAGATCCACGTCCCTGTAAATCACTTGCACGAGGTTCCCAGCCATCATTCGCTTGTGATGAGTACGAGCCGGGTGCGCAGTTCTGACAGCCGTTCAGGCAATCCTGACAATTCTGGCGTCCACAGTTTTCGGGCGAGCACGGAAATCGAGGATCACAGGTACGACACTGGCAAGCAGCTGCCTGTCGTGGATCGCTGTACTGGGAGTAGCGACGCGAATCGGTGCCGCGATTGGATGATGGTGACCATGTTGCACCAGCCGATGAATTGGACTGGCAACCGGGGCCATTGCAGGACGGCGATGAGTAAAGTTGTGAACTCAGGGCACTCACAGCCGTGAGTACGTATAGCAAAGTGTTCATGGGCATAACCTTTCAACAGAAGAGGGACGAGCAACACCATTGTTGATCGTCAACACGGAACGAAATCCGCCGTCGTCTGCGGAAGGGAAGAACTCCTGACTGTGTGCATCGTGCATCGTGCATTGTAGTTGTGGCATGAATTCCTTCAGCCACAGAGCGAACATTGATGATCCGCCGACATTACCATCGAGGACTCGTGGAGTACGAACCATTTCCGTGGTTCATGTTGAGCGGCGTTCCGTAAGACCGAGTTGAGTACGAAATGCCTAAGCCTGACTGCATCGGGTACGGCGTGGAATACTGATTTCTCGAGGACGATTGTGTCGAGTACGGGGCTGTCGAATACTGATTCCCATACGATGGGTTCATCGAGTACGGACTGCCCGAATACTGCGGCTGGCTGGAATAGTTGCCACCGAATGACTGGTTGCCGTAGCCGCCGTAGTTCGATCCGTTGAAACGGCTGCGTGAGTTGCTGTCGAAATTTGCGTGGTCCTGGTTGTCGTGGAAGGCACCATGCGACATCGACTGGTGCAGAGAATTGTGCTGCCGATTGTTCAGTCCCAGGCTGTGAGCTTGATCATGACTAGACTGGCGATCGTTGCTGCGGTGCGCCAGCCCACTGTGATAGCTCTGTTCCGCCGAATAGGCGGAGCCGAAATTGTTGGGATATGCCGACCCTGTGTTGCTGTAAGGACCGTAGTTGTGATCCGCTCTGACGAGCGCCTGAGTTGTAACAGCCAAAGTTACAGCTGCTGCCAGGGTCAGCAAGGTTTTGAAAATCTTCTTCATTGTTCTGCTCCGAATGAATACCTTTGGAACTTATGTCATTCCGCCGGTTGTCGATCGACAGCAGCGAGACAGGACATCAGTTATGCATCTACTGTGCCGTCCACTGAAACATCGGTATTTGGCGTGTTTGTCATTTGAATTCGTCAGGGTTCTGGCCGCGATGTCCTCATTCCGACGTCGCGTGACGCGCACTTGACTACGCTGAATTCGCGCCACGACCTTTTTGAGCCTGGTCCTTCCGACTTGAGTCCCTACTTCGAATGCGTTCTGCTCGTCAATGGCTATTCAAGAACCTGAACTGGTGGCCGATGCGGCCAGCTGGTTTTAGTCCTACTCACACGAATTTTGCTGCGCCCTTTCATCGCTGTGTCTTGAAATGAAAGCGGGGACTGGCTGAACGCCAATCCCCGACACTTTAGCACTGCAGTCATATAACGATAAACGCTCTCAACCACACTGCTTAAACCCGGAACTCCAATGGAGAGATTCCAAAAGTTACTTCGCCATCTTTGCCATTTCGCGGCATTCCTTGGCACATGCGCGGCAAGTCTTGGCACAGGCGGCCATCTGCTTGTCGTCAGCAATTTTCTCGCAGGCGGCGGCACAGTCGTCACAGCACTTGGCACAACATTCGCAGGCATGAGCCGACATCGCACTTTGTCGTGCGCAAAGCGTCGCGCACATTTTGCAGCAGTCAGCACAATCCACGCAGAGATGCATGCACTGGGCATGTTCCTTCTTCCCGTCGGCCACTAGGGATGCGCAGTGATGGAAGCACGCATCGCAGGTCACCTGGCATTCTGAGCAGGTTGTGGCGCACTTCATCATCATTGCGGCGTGCGGACTGTCTTCGCTTGTCACCACGGTCGCGTTACCTGCGAACATCGCCAAAGCAATCGTACTGATGGAGATCATTGTGTAAAACATGTTCATTATCTTTCATTTCAAACTCGTACTGACCATTTTCGACGGCAACATACCCTCGTTGACCACAGACCATTTCCAGTCAGTGGATCTCCTGGTCCTCACTCAGGGACCGTCGAATCGTGAGCTCCATGAGAGTTCGAGTCGCTCGGTATCGTCACCGTGCAGCGACATCAACTTCCGGATTGCATCGTGTTTGCCTCGCGTGTCAGTGTCTGTCGTAAGGTTGGCCATCGAATGATGAACCGAACCACGGTCTCCGATGGGAGTAGACTGGCAGTTTGGCGAGAGAACTTGATGGCTGTACCGGGTTGACGCCGTTCAGGGAAGCCGGGGATTGGCTGCACAGCATCCCCCGGCACCTTTGGAAAGCAGACACTCATCGTGTGGCTGTCATCAGCATGCCTCGACGAAGCATTCGGACAAGTGCAACGTTTCGTTGCTCGCCTTAGTGATTGCCCGGGCTGTAGTTGTGGTGGCTATAGCTCTGAAAACCGGAATTGTTGTGACCATAGTTTCCAAAACCTGCGGGGTCGTGGCCGGACACGCTGTAACCATGGCCAGTTGTGTTGTAATACTGGGCGCGGCTCCGGGTGTTGCCGCGAGTTGATCCGTAGTTGCTGCGGCCATAGTTGCTGCTCTGACGGCAGCCGTTCTGCTGGTTGCTGCGCCGGCCGTACCGAGACCTTGCCTCGGCATCCGTGGTGCCAAGGAATAGTGCGAGCGCTACGACGCACATAACACAACACAATCGCTTTCGAGACATTAGAAACACTCCTTCAACTTAAAATCAACGTCACGCCCGAACGGGCCACAAGTCCTGCGAGGAACAAACCTGCAGACGCCATTAGTCAATTGACAATCCCACTGTTTGATGACCGTGAGCGTCTTCTTCTTCTCGAAAAAAAACCGACGTGGCAAAATAAATGACGGACTTCTCTAAGTCGGCTTCTCTCAGTGCTCGCACTGCGAACAATAAAAAAAGCCGACACAGCGAAACCCTGAAAGGATTCCACCACGTCGGCCTACTCTTTAACTCGCCTGCCAACACCAGTTGACATGCGATTTATTTGGTCGTCCGAAACATCTCGGGTCTGTTCAGAAAGCGTTTAAAAACTTTCTGCGACCCGCCAAGCACGGTAACGGTGGTAATTCAAATTGCAATGCAGTTTTATCATATTTTTTTTCTACCCGCTCTGGACTTTCAATTTGGGCTTCGAGATAAGTGGCTGCGCGTGAATGAAGAGTGACGGACATCGCTCAAAATGGCGTCTGCGATGTCGATGAACGCATTCAAGAAAGTCCAAAACCTGTATCGCGAGGTGATGGCTGCAAAACGAGAATCCAGAAAACTTAAAAAACATCCGAACGTCCGTGAAGAATATGCCCTTGGGAAGCATCCAACACTGTGAACCCGTTTCAAGGCGATGCAATGACACTGTTGTCAATTCGCGTTGTCGTCACTTTTCGTTTGTTAGTCAGGAGAAATCGAATGTTAAACTTGCGTGTTCTTGCTGGACTGCTGTTGATTCCACTGGCCTTTGCTGCTGAGGTCGTTGCGAGTCCTTCGCCCATGGGCAGTGAAGACTGGAACGCAATTCATCGTCAAATGGGGGCTACCGGGAAGAATGGCTATCGTCCAATGACATCGAGGGCCTATCAAAGCTCGGCGAGATTCCATTCACGCGCCTTGAATTCCTATGGGACTGAGTGCCAGCAGGTTCCAGTAGAAACCGCCAGAGAGCACTTGACGCAGATTCAGTCGAGTGTCGCGGCAGTGAAGAAGGAGATCAAGAAGATCGACACGGAGACTGCGACTAAAGCCGGAATCCAGGAAAATGTTGCTGCGATCATGAAGCAACTGGCCGAGTGTGAAAAGATGTGCGGTATGGCCGACAAGTCGATCACTGGTGAAAAGGTGGAGAATGTTGCAGTCTGCGCCCATTGTACATCCATCGAAAAGCAACTGGCTGCGATTCGTAAAGAAGAAGATGCGATGCTGAAGAAGCTCGGAATCTCCATTCCCGATGAACACGCGGACCACAAAGACCACGAGCATGACGCTAAAAAATGACATTGAATTCAAGTCAGTAAGGAGCATTTTACCGCCAGCCGTCGCCAATGTTTGGTGAGCGGCTGGGGGCGTTTTGTCTGCGATCTTTCTTCAGCGATTGGTGCATTTGCGAATATGAGCATCACGGTGAATGCATTTTGCCACGCGAGCACGATTTTCAGGAGTCGCCATGTCGCTTGAAGACAGCTTGATAAAGCTTGCTGTCACAGGCGACCGTGAGGCTCAGAGGCTGGTATATGAATCATTGAGAGATTCGATCGGTCGGCTCGTTTCACGGATTGTTGACGCATCTGACGTTGATGACGTGACTCAGGATATTTTTCTGCATGTGTTCTGCTCGCTTGGCTCCTTTCGATTTGAATGTGAATTCACAACCTGGGTGTATCGGCTTGCGGTCAACGATGCGCTGCAGCATCTTCGTCGCAAACGCCGTCGGTCGCTGTTGCCGCTGGAGAATCTGGAAATGTCCGGACGGACTCAACAGAATGACATCGAGAATAATGAGATCTTGTATCTTGCGATTTCGAAGCTGGACCCGGAACTTCGGGTCATTCTTCATTTGAAGGAGGAGCAGGATGAATGCTACGCAACGATTGCCGAAATTCTCAGAATCCCGGAAGGGACGGTAGGATCGCGGCTCAATCGGGCTCGGCGGGAATTGAAGAAAGAACTGCTGGCTCTTGGTTGGGGAGATTGACATGAATTGCGAAGAAGTCAGAGCTCGGCTTTCGGAATTCTACGACGGCGAATTGCCAGTCGATCACGCTGCAGAGATCAGTGAGCACGTCAACAATTGCGACGTTTGCACGGCAGAACTCAGGTCCTTCGGTCAAATCGGTGGACTGTTCCGTGAACAACGCGATTTATCCACTGCACCGGGAAATTGGGCAAAGATTGTTGTGCGTCTGGACGAGCAATCTGGTCGTTTCCGGCCTGGGCGTTTTCCGCGGTCATGGCATCGCTTGCTCCCGCTGATGGTGGCATCGCTGATCGCCGCTGTGGCGATTGGCTATTGGGCAGCATGGCGAACATCGCCTGACGAGGTCGAACGCATCGCTGCCGCTCACGTGCATAAGACGCTGACTCGCTTTCCCCAAAAGCCACATGCCGTCGTTGATGAATTGTCGGCTCAGTATCAAGGGGCTCTGGTTTCACTTGACGCTGCCAGGGAACTGCTGGGATACGATCCGGTGGCAGCGAAACTGCCCTCTGCTGGTTACCGAGTGGCATCCACTCATGTACTGAAAATGCCGTGCTGCAAATGCCCAGCTTCATTGTGTGTTCGCGAAGACGGATCTGAGTTTCTGATCTTTGAGCACAACGAAGAGCAACCAATGTGGTTTGGTGATTCACCCACGATTTCCGCAAAATGCGGCGGTCAGGTATGCCACTGTGTGCAAATGCCGGATCAGCTGGCCGTCACCTGGAAAGTGGGGACGAGGCATGTGACCGCTGTAGGTGTCAATGGTCTTGAGGAAATCGCCAGACTTATGGCTGTCGTTGATCCTCCCAGTTCCTCCGGGTAATCCATCGAGTTTAAGTCCGAGGGATTTCCTGTTTTGGCTCATTTGCCGCCAGGAAAGGAATTTTGGATTTCGTTCGTGAAGAAACACGATTCTCGCTGCATCTAACAAATGTACTGCCATCTCAACTCCGACTCGGAGCTTAATTGCAGGCGGTCCTGGACGTGATCTGGTGCTGTTTTCGGTATCCCGATACACTCCAGACCGCCAGATCTTTCCGACAGTGAAGTTCACAATGTTGCACCGTATCCTTTCATTACTACTCATCGGGACAACCCTTCTGGGGCCTTCGGTCTGTTGTTGTACGATGCGTGTGTTGAGTGCGGAATCATCGGAATCACCTTGTTGCTGCTGTCAGCAGGATGATTCGGAAAACTCGTGTTCGACGAACTCGGAAGGCGACAAGAAGCACGATTGCCCGTGTCGCAAGCATCGCACAGTCGGAGCGAAGCTCGGCGACAGCCAGATACTGCCGACGTCGCCGTCGGTTCAGTGGATGCTCGAACTTTCGGAAATCTGCACACCTGTCTGTTTTCTGTCGGCTGATGAATTGTCGCCACAACGAAAGTGGCTGCTGCTTTGCAGATTTGACTCGATGCCGACAGGCACAGAGATTCTGATTGCGCACTCCGTACGTCGCTGTTGATACGTACGCTCAGTCCTGCATGGTTTCGCTATTAAGGAAGCCGGATTCGTCAGAATTCGGGTCTCCCAATTCCAGCGGATATTCTACAGAGTTCTCACAAACTCTGCTGCGTGAATCTGAAGACTGCTTTGACGGACAGAGCAAGTCGTTGCGCGACATCGCTCACAAACGTCTGCCTGCATTGTCAGCAGATTATTCAAGTGTATTAACCTTTCTCGGCGCAGTCGTGCGCGAGTGATCGCAAGGAGTCGCAAAATGAAATCGTATTTAGTTGTTTTTTCTGCAAGCGTACTTTCGACCAGTGTTCTCCTGGTAATGCTGGCTGGATGCAGCTCAGAATCGCAACCGGCGGCAGTCGCACCCGCGACCGTCGCAACAACGCCGGTGGCTTCACCGGCAGTACCCGCAACGACTCCCGCTGTCGAAAATGGCGAGAAGAAGGTTGCTGAAGAAGAGCATCCTCACAAGCCGGGTTCTCACGGAGGCATCATCATTCCGATTGGTTCGGACAGTTACCATGCAGAAGCTGTCATCGAGACGACCGGAGATTTTCGCTTGTTGATGCTGGGCAAAGATGAAACCCGCATTCAGGAAGTGGATGTGCAGCCGGTCAAAGCCTACGTCAAGGCGATCGGCGATCCAAACGCGACGCCAATAGAACTTGCGGCTGTTCCTCAGGACGGTGACTCGCCGGATAAAACGTCGCAGTTCGTCGGGCACTTGCCGGAGGCGTTTCGGGGCAAGCAACTCGATGTCACGATTCCAAACCTGCGAATTGCCGGAGAGCGATTTCGTGTGGGTTTCACGACGGTGACGGAAGCCCACGCTGAAGAAATGCCTGAGAGTCTGCCGGCAGAAGAAGAGCGGAAGCTGTATTTGACGGCGGGCGGAAAATACACAGACGCGGATATCAAAGCGAATGGCGGTGTGACTGCCACTCAGAAATTCAAGGGGGTTCCGTCGTCGCACGACATGTTTCCAAAGGAAGGCGATAGAATTTGCCCCGTGACGAAGACGAAAGCCAACCCAAAATTTACCTGGATTGTGGATGGGAAGTCTTATCAGTTCTGCTGTCCGCCGTGCGTCGATGAGTTTGTGACTATGGCTAAAGAGCGGCCGGAAGAAATGAAATCTCCCGATGATTACATCAAATCAAACTGAGTTTGGACCGCCAGGTCAACGGCACATGGACCTCCCGGCCTGGCAATGCCAGGTCTCCATCAGTGCCGTTGACGCTGGCGCGCCGACTTCTGGCACAGACTATGCTCACATTGGAATTGGTGGACATCCACTTGGTCTGTGCGTGTTCTGACAGGTAATCGATTTGATTGCGTTAACCTATGGATGGAGATTAGAGATGAACGTTTTCTGGAAGTCGTCTTTCTGCACGGCAACTCTTGCGATGTTGGCGTCAGGCTGCCAGTCGGACACTTCGCCGTCACGCCCTGAAACAGCAGCTCACGCCGAAAGTGACGGTCATGATCATGCCGACCAGGAGCATGGTGATGACGGCGAATCTGACGTGACAATTGCGTTGGAAAAACTGAGTCCCGCAGATCGCAAAGAGGCTGAGGCACAGAAG
>Ga0075152_10003538_pt1 | contig 10867 bp, 5 predicted proteins | sample JI61114C2DNA_FD_70964 | JGI IMG/M metagenome (GOLD analysis project Ga0075152, IMG submission 70964) | Wastewater effluent complex algal communities from Wisconsin, to seasonally profile nutrient transformation and Carbon sequestration -... | ecosystem: Engineered > WWTP > Effluent > Algae...
CGTGATATTGACATTAAATCAAATCAAACATTTGAAGACCTCCATCGTGCTATCCACCAGTCGACCGGATATCAGGTTGAGGCCTCTTCCTCCTTTTATGTAAGTAACGATCAGTGGATAAAGAATGAAGAAATTGCCTTTTTGCCCAACCAGCGGAAGGTTAATAATGGGGTTGCACTGATGGCTAATTCAAAACTCAGCAGTTTTATTGATGATCCGCATCAGAAATTTTATTATACCTATAATTTCGAAAGGCCTTTCGACTTTCATGTTGAGCTGGTCAAAATTATCCTGAGTGATGAGCCGGGAAAAACATATCCATGTGTTGCCCGCAGCCTTGGCGAAGCTCCCAAAATTACCGGCAGCGGCATCATTCCAACTGCTGCTGCAACAGAGGTCTCGGAAGAATTTGATTTCCTGAATGAACTTGATTTCCAGCCTGAAGACGCTGAAGACCTTGAGCAAATGAATGATATGGGAATTAATACCGGAGAAGAATCTGCGGAGGAAGAAGAAGAAGAAAAAGACGAGTTTATGGATGAATTCTCTGACAATGAAGGTTATGATCAGGATGATCTTCAGAAGGATGAGTATTAATTAAATTCTCCAAACAAACCGGAAGCTGTATGAGCAAAACACTGATCGTTATTGCAGGTCCTACAGCAGCAGGAAAAACGGCTCTGGCAATCCAGGTAGCCAAACATTTCAAAACTGAAATTATATCAGCCGATTCCAGACAGTTCTATCGGGAAATGGATATCGGTACGGCTAAGCCATCTAAAGAAGAACTGGCAGCAATCAGACACTATTTAATTGACAGCCATTCGATCCATGACAGCTACAGTGTCGGGGATTTTGAAAAAGAGGTAATCAATCTATTAAATAAACTATTCGAAACCCATGATCAGGTAGTCCTAGTGGGTGGTTCCGGGTTATTCATCAATGCAGTTTGCAATGGTTTTGACGAATTCCCTGCCTCATCAGGAGAAACCAGAGCCAGATTAAATCAGCTTTATTCAGAGGAAGGAATTGTACCCCTTCAGGAGAAATTAAAAAAGGCTGACCCCATGTATTATGCAGAGGTAGATCTTAACAATCCCCAGCGACTGATACGTGCACTTGAAGTATTCGAAAGTACCGGAAAACCATTTTCTTCCTTTCGAAGCAAAACCCAGAGAAAGAGAGATTTTAACATCCTTAAGATTGGCTTGAGCCCTGAACGTTCAAAACTATATGAACAAATTAACCTAAGAGTTGATCAGATGGTTAAATGTGGATTATTCAGGGAAGTTGAAGCACTTAAGGACTACAGGCATCTGAATGCACTCAATACGGTTGGCTATTCTGAAATTTTCGAATATTTTGATGAAAATCTTTCCGAAGAAGAAGCCATTGAAAAGATTAAACAAAATACCCGGAGATTTGCAAAAAGACAGTTAACCTGGTTTAAAAAATCAGGAGATATGCATTGGTTTGATCCACTGGAGTCCGGTGTCATTTTGGACTTTCTTGATGATGCGATAGCTTCTCTCCAGAACCTGGGCCAAAAAAATTAAAGAACAGGAATAAAAAAGCCATCGTACTCAATATCTGGACAATAACCAGAATCTTTCCTTGTTCATTAACCTGATGAAAATCACCATATCCTATGGTAACACCAGTGATAAAACTGAAATAAAGTGCATCGATCCAGGTTTGAACCGGCTGATTGAGGTAATTTCCGGCAGCATATATAACCCCAAAAGATGCAATTACTTCAATAAAATTAAAGAAAAGCAGAATAATTGAGCGGTTAGCTAATTTATCATGGTAATGGTCATGCTCAGGGAGGAATATTTTGTGAAAAATGTGCAGAAAGGTCTCAACAAGCAAATAAATATTAAATATGTAAAGTCCCAAATGATTCCATAAGCTGAAATACAGCATCATGAATGGAACAAGGGTCTTAAAAATCACATAGAATTCGCCAATGAGCTTTCTCTTGTAAAGGGTTGAGTTTTTTGCCAGATAATCTATATAAATACCTGGGAAAAATATTTTTGAACCAACCAGGAACAGCCTGAGTATTCGTTCAATTCCAAAATCTTGGTAATGAGCATTATCCCATACATTTTTAATTTTAGTAAAATGATGAGTATGTACATGCACGTTTTTGTCACCAGAATGCTGATTACCAAATACGAGCTTATTCAATCGCTTTCTCACCTAGGCCTGTGCTGTTGGTCCGCCAAAGTTCATCGGGAATCCCGGTTGCTCTGTATTGATTTTTATTCTGCCATTCTGGGCTTCAAATTTTTCAATATTTTCTTCAAGAGCAACCATAAAACGTTTAGCATGCTCGGGAGTTAATACAATTCTGGATTTTACCCTCGCTTTTGGAACGCCGGGCATCACCCTGATAAAATCAAGTACAAATTCTGAGTTTGAATGCGTTATCACAGCAAGGTTGGAATAAATACCTTCTGCAATTTCCTCAGAAAGTTCAATATTTAACTGATTTTCTATGTTTTGTTCTTCCATAATTCAAAGTTATAAATTAAACATTCAAATTTTATCAATAAAAAAAGTCCTCTCAGTTGAGAGGACTTTTAATTGTATCAGGCTTTCGCCTTCCAGCTTTATGCTTTCAGCTTTTTTACGCTTCTGCTTCTTCTAATTTCGAAGCCATTAATTTATCGTACTCTTCCTGAGAACCAACAATGATACGCTCGTACTGTCTCAATCCGGTTCCTGAAGGTATCAGGTGACCTACGATTACGTTTTCCTTCAGACCCAACAAGCTGTCACGTTTACCGCTGATAGCAGCCTCATTCAACACTTTTGTGGTTTCCTGGAAGGAAGCAGCAGAAATAAATGACTTGGTACCTAATGAAGCGCGGGTAATACCCTGCAACATTTGACTTGAAGTTGCTGCGATTGCATCGCGGGTTTCAACAAGTTTCATGTCCTTACGCTTCAATACTGAATTTTCATCTCTCAGTTTACGTACAGAGATGATCTGTCCAGCTTTAAGGTTCGGAGAATCTCCCGGGTCTGTAACTACTTTCTTATCATAGATTTCATCATTCTCCAATTGGAAATCCCAACGGTCAACCAGCTCCTTCTCAAGGAAGCGGGTATCACCGGCATCCTCGATCATTACTTTCTGCATCATCTGGTGAACGATGGTTTCAAAGTGCTTATCGTTGATCTTCACACCCTGTAAACGGTAAACTTCCTGAATACCATTAACAAGATATTCCTGAACTGCGGCAGGGCCTTTGATTGCAAGAATATCAGCAGGTGAAATAGAACCATCAGACAATGGCATACCAGCCTTCACAAAGTCATTATCCTGTACAAGGATATGTTTCGACAATGGAACCAGATATTTCTTAATCTGTCCGTCTTTTGATTCGATAGACATCTCACGATTACCACGCTTAACACCACCCAAGGTTACAACACCATCGATCTCGGTAACAACAGCAGGATTTGATGGGTTACGGGCCTCAAATAACTCTGTTACCCTTGGCAAACCACCTGTAATATCCCTTGTTTTTCCGGTAGAGCGCGGAATTTTTGCAATAATTTGTCCGATTTTAACTTTCTCGTTCTCTTCAACTGCAATGTGTGCTCCTACAGGAATGTTATATCCTTTTAAACCATTTCCCTTTTTATCTGCAACACGGATAACCGGGTTCTTAGTCTTATCACGGGTATCAATAATAACCTTTTCTCTGTGACCTGTTTGCTCATCAGATTCTTCACGGAAGGTAACACCTTCAATGATTGCCTCAAATTCAGCTTTACCTTCAAATTCAGAGATAATAACTGCATTATATGGATCCCAGCTACAAATCTTGTCGCCTTTGGATATCTTGGCTCCATCCTTCACATACAAAAATGCACCGTAAGGGATATTATTTGACATAATCATTTTCCTGGTTCCCGGCTCAACAATCCGGAATTCACCAGAACGACCCAATACTACTTCCAGAGCTCCTTCAGGAGTATCATGACTAACTGTTCTTACGTTTTCGAACTCAATAACCCCATCAAATTTTGCGTTAATCTGTGACTCTGCAGCAATGTTAGATGCTGTACCACCCACGTGGAAGGTACGTAAGGTTAACTGTGTTCCCGGCTCACCGATTGATTGTGCTGCGATTACACCCACAGCCTCACCCATTTGCACACGCTTACCGGTTGCAAGGTTACGTCCGTAACATAGTGCACAAACACCACGCTTACTTTCGCAGGTCAGTACCGAACGAATTTCAATTCCTTCAAGTGGTGAACTTTCAATTTTTACTGCTACATCCTCTTCAATATCCTCACCAGCAGAAACTAATAGTTCTCCTGTTAAAGGATCATAAACATCGTGCAAGCTGGTTCTGCCTAAGATTCTGTCGTACAATGGTTCAACGATATCCTCATTATCTTTCAGAGCAGTTGTATAAATACCTCTTAAAGTTCCACAGTCAGTTTCTCCAACAATCATATCCTGAGCCACGTCATGTAAACGACGGGTTAAGTAACCTGCATCCGCAGTCTTCAATGCTGTATCGGCCAAACCTTTACGTGCACCGTGAGTAGAAATAAAGTACTCCAATACCGACAATCCTTCTTTAAAGTTGGATAAGATCGGGTTTTCAATGATCTCACCACCTGAACCTGATTTCTGAGGCTTAGCCATCAGACCACGCATACCACAAAGCTGACGAATCTGCTCTTTGGAACCACGGGCACCGGAATCAAGCATCATATACACCGAGTTAAAGCCCTGATTATCACTCGAAAGCTGATTCATCACATTGGCCGTTAAACGGTTGTTGATACGGGTCCAGATATCGATAATCTGGTTATAACGTTCGTTATTGGTAATGAATCCCATATTATAGTTATTCATTACTTCTTCAACCTCTTTACTTGCCTGGTCAATTAAATGAGCCTTCTCAGCAGGAATATTTAAATCCTGAAGATTGAACGAAAGTCCGCCCTGGAATGCCATCTGGAAACCTAATTCCTTAATATCATCAAGGAATTGTGCTGCGCGTGCCATACCAGTCACTTTAACTACCTCGCCAATGATATCACGAAGTGATTTTTTGGTTAGCAGTTCATTAATATATCCAACTTCAACCGGCACTCTCTGGTTAAATAACACACGGCCAACAGTAGTATCAATTAGCTTATTAACAATAGAACCATCCTTCTCTTTCACATTGGCTTTAACCTTAATGAAAGCATGAAGATCTAATTTACGCTCATTATAGGCGATAATTACTTCTTCAGGTGAATAGAAGATCTGATCCTGCCCTAAAACAACACGTCCTTCGTCAGTTCTGCGGCCTTTAGTAATGTAATAAAGACCCAAAACCATATCCTGTGAAGGTACTGTGATTGGAGTACCATTAGCAGGGTTCAGAATATTGTGTGAAGCAAGCATTAGCATCTGGGCTTCCAAAATCGCTGCATTACCCAAAGGTAAATGCACAGCCATCTGGTCACCGTCAAAATCCGCGTTGAATGCAGTACATACCAATGGGTGTAACTGAATAGCTTTTCCTTCAACCAGCTTTGGCTGGAATGACTGAATACCCAAACGGTGTAATGTAGGAGCACGGTTTAATAATACCGGGTGACCCTTCAATACATTTTCAAGGATATCCCAAACTATAGGATCTTTTTTGTCTACAATTTTCTTTGCAGATTTAACTGTCTTCACCACTCCTCTTTCGATCATCTTACGAATGATAAATGGTTTGAACAGCTCAGCAGCCATATCTTTTGGCAAACCGCATTCATGAAGCTTCAGGTTTGGTCCGACAACAATTACCGAACGTGCTGAATAATCCACACGTTTACCCAATAAGTTTTGACGGAATCGTCCCTGCTTACCTTTTAGAATATCTGATAATGATTTTAACGCCCGGTTTCCTTCTGTTTTAACCGCATTTACTTTACGTGAGTTGTCGAATAATGAATCGACAGACTCCTGAAGCATACGCTTCTCATTACGTAAAATTACCTCCGGAGCTTTGATCTCGATCAAACGCTTCAAACGATTGTTACGGATAATTACACGGCGGTAAAGATCATTCAAATCGGAAGTAGCAAAACGTCCTCCCTCGAGTGGAACGAGAGGCCTCAATTCTGGTGGAATAACCGGAACGATCTTAACGATCATCCACTCAGGATTATTCTCAATACGGGTATTTGCACCACGGAATGCTTCAACAACCTGAAGGCGTTTTAAGGCCTCAGTTTTACGCTGCTGTGAAGTTTCAGTGGCTGCCTGATGACGAAGGTCATAAGACTGCTGATCAAGGTCTAAGCGGCCTAAAAGATCCTGAAGAGCCTCAGCACCCATCTTAGCGATGAATTTCTCAGGGTCTTTATCATCCAGATATTGATTTTCTTTTGGAAGTGAATCCAGGATATCCAGGTATTCTTCTTCAGTAAGGAAATCCATTTTCTGGATGCCATCTGCTTCTTTAAGACCGGCCTGTATTACTACATAGCGCTCATAATAAATGATCAGGTCAAGCTTTTTGGTCGGTAAACCTAAAAGGTAACCAATTTTGTTTGGCAAAGAACGGAAGTACCAGATGTGGGCAACAGGAACCACAAGATTAATGTGTCCCATACGCTCACGACGTACTTTCTTTTCAGTTACCTCAACCCCGCAACGGTCGCAGACAATACCTTTATAGCGGATACGCTTATATTTACCGCAATGGCATTCGTAATCCTTCACAGGACCAAAAATACGCTCGCAGAATAAGCCATCACGCTCTGGTTTGTAAGTCCGGTAGTTGATAGTTTCCGGCTTTAACACCTCACCGCTTGAACGCTCCAGAATAGATTCAGGAGATGCCAGGCTAATGGTTATCGAGGTGAAATTACTTTTGATTTTATTATCTTTCTTGTAAGACATATCTCTTTATAAGTTTAAAGCTGAAAGCAGAAAGTTGAAGGCTTTGGCGATTGGTTTCGCTTTCTGCTTTTTACTTTCGGCTTTCTGCTTAATTAGTCTAATGTGATATCTAAACCTAAACCTCTTAATTCATGAACCAATACATTGAATGATTCAGGAACTGATGGAGTTGGAAGGTTTTCACCTTTAACAATCGCTTCGTAGGTTTTTGCACGGCCCACAACATCATCAGATTTAACTGTAAGTATTTCCTGAAGAATGTTAGCAGCACCGAATGCTTCAAGTGCCCAAACCTCCATCTCACCGAAACGCTGACCTCCGAACTGGGCTTTACCACCCAATGGCTGCTGTGTAATCAATGAATATGGTCCGATTGAACGGGCGTGCATCTTATCATCAACCATGTGACCCAGTTTCAGCATATAAATAATACCAACTGTTGTCTGCTGATCGAAACGATCTCCGGTTAATCCATTATATAGATAGGTTCTTCCTGATTTAGGAATTCCTGCCTTATCAACCCATTCTTCAACTTCATCATGTGATGCACCATCGAAGATTGGAGTAGCGAACTTCATTCCAAGTTCTTTACCGGCCCATCCTAATACTGTCTCATAGATCTGTCCAAGGTTCATACGAGATGGTACACCCAATGGATTCAAAACGATATCCACAGGAGTTCCGTCTTCAAGGAAAGGCATATCCTCGTCACGAACGATTCTCGCAACGATACCTTTATTTCCGTGACGACCTGCCATCTTATCACCTACTTTCAGCTTACGTTTCTTAGCAACATAAACTTTAGCCATCTGAACAATTCCTGAAGGAAGCTCATCTCCAACACTGATTGCAAACTTATCGCGTTTGTAAGCACCAAGCTCTTCATTAAGCTTAATGTTATAATTGTGAAGTGTTTGTTTGATCAGTTCGTTTTTGTCTTCATCAGTTGTCCATTTGGTTGGATTCACATTAGCATACTCAAGTTCAGTTAATATCTTCTGAGTGAACTTCACTCCTTTAGCTACCAATAGTTCTTTGTATACGTTGAAAACACCCTGTGAAGTTTTACCATTCACAATGACAAACAATTTCTCAATCAAGGTATCTTTCAATTCCTTAACTGCTTTATTATGTTTAGCGTCTAATTTCTCAATCAGAGCTTTTTCTTCCTGCTTAGTTGTTTTCTTGGCACGGGAGAATAATTTAGTATCGATAACTACTCCATGAATTGAAGGAGGAGTTTTAAGGGAAGCATCTTTCACATCGCCGGCCTTGTCACCAAAAATAGCACGTAAAAGTTTTTCTTCCGGCGAAGGATCAGATTCTCCTTTTGGAGTGATCTTACCGATTAGAATATCACCTTCCTTAATCTCGGCACCTATACGGATAATTCCATTCTCATCAAGGTCTTTGGTAGCCTCTTCAGAAACGTTAGGAATATCAGGAGTTAATTCCTCTTCTCCGCGCTTGGTATCACGAACTTCAAGTTCAAATTCTTCAATATGCAATGAAGTGAAGATATCCTGAGAAACCACACGTTCAGAAATAACAATCGCATCCTCGAAGTTGAATCCCTGCCAAGGCATGAATGCTACTTTAAGGTTTCTACCCAATGCCAATTCTCCATCCTGAGTTGCATATCCTTCACAAAGAACCTGTCCCTTTTCAACTTTCTGACCTTTTTTAACAATAGGTTTTAAATTGATACAGGTACTCTGGTTTGTTTTCTTGAATTTAATCAGTCGGTATGATTTAACCTCACCTTCGAATGATACAAGAACATCGTCCTCATTTCTTTCGTAACGGATACGGATTTCATTTGCATCTACATATTCCACAACACCATTACCTTCTGCATTAATCAGTGTACGTGAATCGCGGGCTACTCTGCCTTCAAGACCAGTACCTACAATTGGAGCTTCCGGACGCAATAATGGAACTGCCTGACGCTGCATGTTCGATCCCATCAAGGCACGGTTAGCATCATCATGCTCCAGGAATGGAATTAATGAAGCTGCAATTGAAGTGATCTGATTTGGGGCAATATCCATTAAATCAAGCTTTTTAGGCTCAATTACAGGAAAATCACCTTCATAACGTGCTTTAACATGCGGAGTTTCAAAATTACCTTTATCATCATAAACCGCATTGGCCTGACCAATAGTTTTTCCTTCTTCATCTTCTGCAGAAAGGTAAATTACTGGTTCTTCAACTACAACACGTCCATCCTCAACCTTACGGTAAGGAGTTTCTATGAAACCAAGGTTATTAATTTTAGCATGAACACACAGTGATGAAATCAAACCGATATTCGGACCTTCAGGTGTTTCAATCGTACATAAACGACCATAGTGAGTATAGTGAACGTCACGAACCTCAAATCCTGCACGCTCACGTGAAAGACCACCCGGGCCTAATGCAGAAAGACGACGCTTATGTGTAATCTCTGCAAGAGGATTGGTTTGATCCATAAACTGTGATAACTGATTCGTTCCGAAGAATGAGTTGATCACAGAAGAAAGTGTACGTGCATTAATCAGATCGGTTGGAGTAAATACCTCGTTGTCACGGATATTCATTCTCTCGCGGATAGTACGGGCCATACGGGCCAGACCAACACCAAACTGTGCATATAACTGCTCTCCTACTGTACGAACACGACGGTTTGACAAGTGATCAATATCATCAACCTCAGCTTTAGAGTTGATCAGTTTGATCAGGTACTTAACGATGGCAATGATATCCTGTTTTGTTAAAACCTTAGTTTCAATAGGAGTTGATAATTTCAATTTACGGTTAATGCGGTAGCGACCTACATCACCCAAATCATATCTCTTATCTGAGAAGAACAAACGGTCAATAATTCCGCGTGCTGTTTCTTCATCAGGTGGTTCAGCATTACGAAGCTGACGGTAGATGTGCTCTACGGCTTCTTTTTCTGAGTTAGAGGTATCTTTTTGTAAAGTATTGTATATAATAGTATAATCACCGCTGTTTACTGCATCATCTTTAGTCAGGATGATCGTTTTTACACCAGCTTCAATGATCATATCGATATGCTCGTCTTCAAGGACAGTCTCGCGTTCCATAATGATCTCATTACGATCAATAGAAACAACTTCACCGGTATCTTCATCCACAAAATCTTCCACCCATTTCTTAAGAACCCTGGCGGCAAGTTTACGGCCAACAGCTTTCTTTAAACCGGATTTACTAACTTTTACTTCATCAGCAAGTTCGAATAATTCCAGGATATCCTTATCAGAATCATAACCGATTGCACGTAAAAGGGTGGTAACCGGGAACTTTTTCTTACGATCGATATAGGCATACATGACATTGTTAACGTCAGTAGCAAACTCGATCCATGATCCTTTAAATGGAATTACACGGGCTGAATATAATTTGGTTCCGTTTGTATGACGGCTTTGGCCGAAGAATACACCCGGTGAACGGTGCAATTGAGATACAATTACACGCTCAGCACCATTGATAACAAAAGTACCTTTAGGTGTCATATATGGGATGGTTCCCAGATAAACATCCTGTACTATTGTTTCAAAGTCTTCGTGTTCAGCATCATTACAGGACAAGCGAAGCTTGGCTTTAAGAGGAACACTATAGGTTAAACCACGTTCGATACATTCGTGTATATCATAACGCGGAGGATCAATGAAATAATCAAGAAATTCCAGAACGAATATGTTTCTTGAATCAGAGATCGGAAAGTTTTCAGAGAAAACTTTAAACAAACCTTCCTGATGGCGGTTGTCTGAAGTTGTTTCAAGCTGAAAAAATTCTCTGAAAGATTGCAGTTGAACATCCAGGAAATCAGGATAGTCCATCACATGCTTACTGGTAGCAAAATTTACTCTTTCGTTGTGCTTAATTTTGTTTGCCAAGGGATTGAGAATTTAGTTTAGTAAATAAACTGTGTCCTGTTCA
>Ga0075152_10003539_pt1 | contig 10867 bp, 7 predicted proteins | sample JI61114C2DNA_FD_70964 | JGI IMG/M metagenome (GOLD analysis project Ga0075152, IMG submission 70964) | Wastewater effluent complex algal communities from Wisconsin, to seasonally profile nutrient transformation and Carbon sequestration -... | ecosystem: Engineered > WWTP > Effluent > Algae...
CAGGACATCGGTCACGGGCAGCAGGAAGCCGAGCGGGGCGGAGGAATCCGGCACGCCGATCCTGCCGCGCAGCGCCTGCGTGAGCCCGGCGTCCCAGGCGGTGAAGCGCTCGGCCACGAGACCGATCAGCACGGCCCAGTTCTCACTCTGGTCGATGAGCGAGAAGAGCAGGCGCTGGAATTCATCGAGCTGGGTGGAGGAGGCGATGAGATCGAGCTGGTCCATCACCAGCACGAAGGGCATGCCGACGCGGGCGGAGAGCTTGCCGAGAAGCTGGATGACCACGGCGCAGTCCTCCCGGCGCAGTGGCTCGGGCACGCCGAGGTATTTCAGATCGCCCTCGGTCAGGTAGGTCGCCCCGGCGAGCCACTGGGCGGCGAGCGCCTCCTTGTCATCACGCAGCATGGTCAGGATGGCGCGCAGCACACTGCGCGGCACAGACGGGAAATCCGCCTCCAGCAGGAGCAGCGCCTGGTGCAGCAGTTCCTTCTTCTCTTCTATCGGGATGGCGGTCCAGGCATCGTGCAGTTGGGAAAGGGTCACGTCCTGCTCCACCACCGGGCGCAGCAGCGCATAGGCCAGCAGGCGCAGCTGGCTGTAGGTGGCGGCACCACCATTCGGATGCCGTGCGGGGTGCCGCAGACTGGCGATCAGCCGCCCGAGCACAAAGGCCTCCAGCGTCTCCGACTGGAGCGGCGGGTTCGGCGCATAGGCATAGAAGATATTGTCACCGGTCTGGCGGCGCAGCCGCGCGAAGAGGTGGGATTTACCCGCACCGCCCGCGCCTCGGATGAAGCGCACACGCGTCCGCTTCGTGGCACGCACCATCTCCACCATCACATTGAGGTCCGTCGTCGCATAAGCATGGATGGACGGCACGTCCAGCCACTCGCGTGAGCCCCACAGTTCGGCCTCGCCGACGCTGGAAGAGAGAAAGGGATTCAGAGGGAGATAGGCGGAGGTCATGGCATCAAGTAGGGCTGGCCCAGCTCCAAGCGTAGCCGGGCGGTCCGATGGCGAGAGGCACGAGCAGAGCGCGCTCCTCTTCGGGGAGATCCTGCGGACATTCACAGGGTTCTAGCCAAATCACCCCCTCGTTGTAAAGCCTCTCGATCATGCTTCGGAATCGTTGAACGTCAGCCGCCTGCGCCTGACCCGCCGCCCACGCGGCATAGCGCGCCCAGGTCTGCGGCAGCGGCACCATGCGGGTGGAGGAGCGGCGGGCATCCGCCTCATACCACTCCCGCAGCAGCTCCGGTGTCAGCTCTGCCAAAGGCTTGTCCGCAGTCGCAGGGGCCGCGCCATCCAGCCACAGGATCAAGTCCTCCACCGTCAATGCGGACGATCTCACCCCATTCACCTGCTGCACCAGCAGTCGCAGCCGACGCAGCATTGCTGTGTCGAGCAGATCCCGCGCAGAGGGCCGCGTCACCAGCACCAACGGGATCGCTTTCGGCAAAAGGAACAGCCGCTGCTGCGCCAACAGCCCCTCGAACGCAGCATCGAAGTGCGCGTGCAAGGCCGGCGCGAGCTTCTTCCGCAGATCGGGGAGCTTCAGAGGCTTCTTCGCCGACCGCACCCAGTGCTCCAGCAGATGCGCGGTGATCACCGCATCCTCATGCACCGTGTAGCTCAACTCCCCGGCTTGCGTGGGTTCATCGGCAGGGAGCGGATGTTCGTTAGGCCAGCCAGGACCGCCAGCACTGTGGCCTTCTTTGCTGCCTTGGCCCCCACGATGCCGCGAAGCGTCTTCACCAACTCCGCCATCGTCTGGGGCAAAGGCGATTGGTGAAGGAGATCGAGCAGGGCGGCGGAGAGATCAGCGGTGGTGGGCATGGACGCAGATGACACGTCGCCCACCGGCTGATCTTGCCTCACTCTGGCTGTCTTCCCGTCCGCTTCACCGCCTCGGCCAGCCAGGCGTTCTCGACTTCCCAGGGATAGGCCACCCGCATCTCGGCGACGGTCATGGGCAGGCGAGCGCTCCAGTTCACGCCGCTGGCGATGCCGGGCACGTTGAAGCGCTCCTCCAGGGCGAACAGGTCTGGCAGCATGAAGGCGGCGTAACGAGCATTGCTCGCCATCAGCGCCTCCAGCAGGCAGTGGCGGACGTGGTCATCATAGGCGGGCCAGTCGCCTTCGCGGATGGGGAGCCCGGCGAATTCACTGAGGTAGCGCAGCTCTTTGTTGCCGAGGTAGCGGTCGCCCTCGTCGTGGCTCTGGCTGTCGCGGCGGCGGTGCTCCCAGTGGGTCTTCATGGGCTCGTGATCATGCGTGGCGTAGGTCGTGAAGGCGCAGTTCGGGTAATCCCGGCCCTGCTGCACATGGCCGTGACCGTCGTCCTCCCAGTGGCTCACTTTGAAGCCGGGCACGTCCAGGCCGAGCAGGTGGGGGCGCACGTAGTCGGGCACGGTGCCGAGGTCCTCTGCCACGACTTCAGCGGGTGCGGCGGCGGCCACGATCACCTTCAGGTACTTGTCCCCGGCGGCAAGATTCGCCGCTTTATGTTCGGCGGTATCGTCATCATGCTCGATGAAATGCGGCAGCCTGCCGCCTGTGCGCTCGCGGGCTTCATCGTCGGAGAGGTGCAGGAATTCCCCATTCCTCTGCGGCCTCCAGGGGAAGCTATAGATCCGGTAGAAGCCGAGGACGTGATCGATGCGGAAGATGTCGAAGACCTCCGTGAGCTTCTTCACCCGGCGCTGCCACCAGCCGAAGCCGTCCGCCTCCATCACATCCCAGCGGTAGAGGGGGATGCCCCAGTTCTGGCCCCAGCGCTGCACGAAGTAGTCGTCTTTAAAATACGTCTCCGGCGGCGCGCCACCACACCACTCCAGGTTAAACTGCTCCGGCTCGAAGAACACATCACTGCTGCACCAGGAGATGCCGAAGGGCACATCTCCCATGAGCTTCACGCCCTGCTCCGCCGCGTAGGCACGCACCGCGCGCCACTGGCTGAAGCACAGCCACTGCACATAGGCGTGGTAGCCCAGCTTTTCGGCGATCTCCTTCGCGTGGTTCGCCCGCTGCTCCGCCAGCCAGGCCCTCGCCTTCGCGCCCGTGTTCGTCTCCGCCGGCCAGTTCGGCCAGTCCTCATGGCCGTGGATGTCCATCAGCACGCGGAAGAGGCAGTAGTCGTCCAGCCAGCTCGCCTCCGCCTCACAGAAGGCCGCGAACGCCTTCCCCCGCTTCGTCTTCATCGACAGGCGGCTGTAGCCGTGGCGCAGCAGGTTCGTCTTCAGCTTCCGCACCTTGTCATACTGCACCGGGCCCTGCTGCAGCTCATCCCCGCCCAGGAAGCGCACCGTCGTCCGGTAAAACTTGTCCTCCACCTCCGGCACCACGTTCGGCGTGATCTCCAGCGTCAGGTAGTCCAGCGCGATGGAGCTGATGGCATTGTAGGGGCTGCTGTCCCCCCCGGTGGCATTGATCGGCAGGAACTGCACGAAGCCCAGCCCCACCTCCGCCGCCCAGTCGATCAGTTCACAAACACCCCCCGTATCCCCGATGCCGAGGTCATTGGCAGTGCGGAGGGCGAAAACGGGGACGAGGATGCCAGCGCGGCGCGGTTGGGTAGAGGGCATGGGGGGGCGGATGAATGGGTGCAACCGCGCATGATGCAACGGGCGAATGCAGCAAACCCCACGCAGCCCCCGTGCCAAGCCCGCCGCCCATCCCCCGCCCCTGCATCACCGGGGCCGCTAGGCCGCCACCACCCGCCAGGGCCCACGTCACAGCCGCGCACGAATACCGCCCCATCGAGCTTCACTCCCCCCATCGCCTAGCCCGTCGGAGCCCTCCCGACAGGTTCACGGGTGCCGGGAATCGCTCCAGGGGGTGCCATAGGCGACGTCAGGGGGTGCGATGGGCGACGTCAGGGGGTGCGATGGGCGACGCCAGGGGGTGCGATGGGCGACGCCAGGGGGTGCGATAGGCGGACACGTCGGAGTCACCCCAACGGCAAGGGAGAGCCCGTCCTTGTCGAGAGACCCAGGTTGGGGCGGGCTGAGTTGAGGCCGGGAGTCGGCCCCTACCCAGGGATCGCCGCCACCTCCAGGATGAACAGCCAGTTCCGCAGCATCAGGGCCATGAGGAAGATGCCCAGGAACAGCGTCACCGGCAGGACCAGCCGCCGCCAGTGCTGGAGGGCACGCTCCAGCCCCAGCCCCACCGCCGTGACCACCACGGCGGTCCATAAGCAGGCGTAGAGCAGCAGGTGGTCCTGCCGCCCATACCAGCTCACCGTGGCGATGCTCCAGATCAGCACGCCGATGACCCCCAGGGTGAAGGGCTCGATCTGTGCCCTCCACACCAGCCCGGCAAAGGCCAGGGCGAGGATGAGCATCCAGCCGCCGCTGAGCCCGCGCCGCAGGCCGAGCGCCGACCAGAACGGCTCACTAAGCACCACCTTCGAGCGGGTGCGGTCCGGCTCCACCGCCGCATACGCCGGAGCGACGATGTTTGAGACGAAGACCTCCCGGGCGATGAGCGCCTGGGTGTCCCTGGTCGCCTCCCAATCACTGCGCAGCGCCTGCCACTCGGTGACACTCTTTGGCAGAGGAGCGGAGGTGGGGAAGACCCAGCGCTGCCCATTGGCCAGCCCGAAGGTGAGGGTGAAGGCCGCCAGCAGGACGAGCAGCGGGCGCGGACTGAAGGCCCCGCTTTGCGCCCGGTCCTGGGCACAACGCGTCATGGCCAGGATGAGGCAGGGGAGGACGTTGCCGATGAAGGTGCTCATGGCATAGACCGCCGCGAGCAGGTGCCAGGCGGGATGCGCCAGCGCCCCGCGTGCGGTGACGGCGATGAGGGAGGCCACGCCCAGCCCGGCGAATATCCACGTCTCCGGCAGTGGCGCCATGACCCAGGCGCAGGTGCTGGCCCCGAAGATCATGGAGAGGAAGGCCGCCCGCAGGCTTGGCACGCCGGACCAGAGCAGGGCGTGATAGACCATGACGACGGTCAGCGCCGCCGCGAGACAGGTGAGGACGGCGACGCCATGCTTCTGCGCACTGGAGATGTCTTTGCCCAGGAACTGCCAGCCGCTGATGGCGCACTGAGCGAGCGGCTGATGGAGGAGCGTGAAGGCGGGATGCAGCGGGCTGATTTGGCCATGATCGCCGCTGCGCTCGGTGATGAGGTCGGTGAAGACGGTCTGCGTGGCACTGCCGAAGAGGACGCCATCGCGCAGATAGACGGGGGTGTCCTGGAACCTGAGGTGGGCGGAGAAGAAGAGGCTGTAAAATGCCACGGCCAGCATGGCCCCGAGCCCATGCCAGCGCGTGAGGACGCGTGCGGTGGCGGTGGGGCGTGGGCGTGTGGATGGGCGCATGGAGACGGAAGGCTGTGTCAGGGCACAACGTGGGTGTCAGCGTCTTCCAAGGGCAGGGGGTGTCCGGCTTAGAAGTACTTTTTGCTGAACAGAAGGCGGGCGAGCTCGCTGTGGCGGGTCTGCAACTTCTGAACACGGACCTGGCTGGCATCCACCTGGGAGGCCTGGGCAGGGTACTGCTGGCGGAGGGTGTCGCAGTTCAGATAGATCTGGTCGATGGCGATCTTGAGCTCCTTGAGCTTGCGGGTCTCATCGGGGGTGATGCGGCTCTCGTAGATGGTGTGGTGGAGGATGTCGGTCTCGCGCTCGAGGTAGGAGACGGCGTTGGGGAGGGACGAGACCCCGCCGATGAGGCCGCCGCTGTTTGGATCGACCTGGGGGATCTGCGGGAGGAGCTTGCCCGGCCTCTGAGGCATGATGGACTGCGGCTCGGCAGGGAGGCCGCCGTTGCGTGCGTTGATGATGGTGGGGGTGATGAAGAGCATGAGGTTCTTATGGTTCTTGCTCTTGCTGTCATACTTGAAGGCTTTGCCCAGGATGGGGATGGCCTGAAGGAAGGGCACGCCGGCCTTGCCCTCGCGCTCGCGTGCTTCATCGAGCCCGCCCACGGCGACGGTGTAGCCGGACTCGACTTCGACGGGGGCGGAATAGACGCGGGAGGAGGCGATGGGGTAAGGATTGCCGCCGATGACCTCGGTGCCGACGATGCTGGAGACGGTGACGGCCATGTTGAGGAGGATGTTCTCGCCATTCATGCGCTTCGGCAGGATGTTCAGCACGGTGCCGATGGGGAGGTAGGAGATGCTTTGCGCGGTGGTGGCCCCGGCGCCGAGCGTGGAGGAGGAGGAGCCGCCAAGCACGGGCTGATTCACGACGCTGCGGATGGAGACCTCGCGGTTGTTCAGGGTGACCATGCGCGGGTAGGAGGTGGTCTGTGTCTCCTCATCACGCAGCATGGCGCGGAGCTTCACATTGATGTCCTGGGCGCTGAGGATGCCGAGCGCCGGCCAGCCCATGGCCGCGCCCGATTTGTTGAGGTTGGCAGCGGTCCAGAGATTGGCCAGATCCGTGCGGAAGCCGCCATTGGTCTGCACTTTCTCGAAGTCAACGGTGGTGGTGAGAGAGCCGTCCGCCCCGGCGGACTGTGAGGCGCCGGTGACCTGGTTGAAGGAGCCCTGCTCGAAGGTGCCGCCCCAGTCGATGCCGAACTCACGCTTCGGGTCGCGGGAGGTCTCGATGAACTTCACCTCGAGAGCGATGAGGGGCTGCGGTTTGTCGGCCGCCTCGATGTAGCCCTCGACCCACATGTGCTGAAGACGCGTGGCGACGACATAGAGGGTGTTGGAGTCGGACTTCCAGATGACCTTGGGCCTGCGGAAGTTGCTGAGCTCATTGGAGTTGAGCGCTTTGGCCATGTCAGCCGGAGACCCGCCTGCCGCAGGAGCCGCTGACATCCCCTCATCCCCGGAGCCACCTTCACTGGTGGGCAGGCCAAGAAGGTCCCGGATATCGCGGATGACCTCGCTGGGCTTGAGGGCGAATGTTTCCTGGATGCCCTGGAGACTGAGGCTGTTTTGCCCGCCACCTCCTCCGCCACCACTGCCACCGCCGCCCGAGCCGCCTCCAGAGCCACCTCCGTTGGTATCAGTGATGATCTTCTCCACGCGTTCGAGGGAGTTGTTCTTGATGATGTAGGACTTGCCGATGAGTTCACGATCATCCGCCGGGCGGAAGTAAAAGATGCCGTTTTCAAAGATCACCGTCAGCTCATTGGCGCGGCACACTGTCTCAAGCACCGCAAAGGGACTGGCCTTGATCGAGAAGGTCGTGAGCTTGGACGCCTCTGGACTGTCCTGAGGCAGGGAGATGAAAGGGATTCCAGAGTCAGTCGCCAAAAAGCGAATCACGTCTCCCAGCATCGCCTGGGTAAAATCATACTGATTAGGCGCTGCCTGGCGGAGTGTGCTCGCCATGGACTCATACTGAGCAGAAACCTGAATGGGATTTGAACCGAACATCTGCGCCTGACCTGAATGGGTGCAGGTAAAAAAGGTGCCAAGAACGGCGAGGATGTAGAACGGAGAGGTGTTCATATAATGGAAATTATGGAAATAATACAAATACAGATCAATTAACACAAACGAAATTTATGGCTTTTACAACATTACGATCAAAAAGAAGCGGAAAATGAGGAAACAGAATCACTCTGCACAATTGATATGATTGTTTTTATGATAATTATTTGCCAATGGGGCAAAGTTTCGATATTATTAAATATTCACCATATTCAGTATGAAAAACAAACCTCCTGCTTTGACCTCCCGCCTTGGCTGCGGCGAAGTAGCTGGATTGCAGCGAGCCTTTTCGCTCATGGAGGTTGTAATGCTGATCGCTGTCCTTGGCGTGCTGGGAACGATTGCTGTCACGATGATGGGCAATCAATCAGCTGCAGTGAGGGAGACGAAGCTCGATTCCGACGTAGCCTCCATTAATCATATGGTGTCAGCCTATCTTGCTGACGGAGGTTCCTTGTCTGGCCTTACCAGCCCCCAGGCGGTGCTGGATAAAATGAAGCGCGTCAGACCACAGGCTGAGTGGCAGATGCACTCGGGAGCAACCTCGGGACGCCTTGTGGATACCCGCCTGAAAGCCAGAGTGTCATCGTCAAACTCCACCAGCGGCGCTCCACGCGCTCGTTGGAATACTCAGAAACAAAGGTTCGAACTCACCAAGGCAGGAGGCGCCGCCGTAACGGAATTCTACCTGGATGACAATCTGCGAAACACAGATTTCGGCACCGACAGCACCCGCCGTGCAGCGAAAATGAAATACAACAAATCTCGCGGCTGGGTCTGGGGTAATACAGCGACTGCATCAGGCATTGCCTACAATTCACCTGGCGGAAACAGCGGCAGTGGCACGGGAGATCCCTTCAATCCAGATGAAGACCTGCCAGCAGCCCCACCAACCGATCCTGGTGACGGCGGGACTGGAGGTGGCGGTGGTGGAAGCGGCGGCGGCACAGGAGGCGGCGGTGGCAGCACTCCGCAGCCGGTGAGTCTGCCACGCCCAGTCATCAACCCATCTGGCGGCACTTACGGATTCAGTGCCTTTCCGTCTGTCATCACGCTAAGTCCAAATGGTGCCCCAGGTGGCAGCGGTTCCCAACTTCAATACCGCAAAAACGGCGGCTCTTGGACAAACTACGATGGCAGTCCGCTGGCCATCACTTCTGCAGACGTCTTCGACGCTCGCAACGTGGCTCTGGATACAGTGAATTACAGAGACAGTTCCACTAGCAAAGCCAGCTACTATCGCCTGGCCTCAGGTTTCACAGGCAACAGCACTGGAACCTGGGGCAATGCTACAGGAGGTCCTAATCTCGTCGTCGATACCCAGAACGGCGTGGACAACTCCACCTTCAAGCATGGCAACACGAAGCTAGATCTCGGCAATGGTGAGTTTTTGGACGCTGGCACTGAGAACGTCCTCAACTTCACTCGCAAACCATTTGAGACCATCATTCCCAATGTCTGGTTCCCCCTGGGTGAAATGGTCATGCTCAATGGCACGACCTTCTACAGCAGCGAGGCGGATGGAGTAACCTTGAGTATCAATTTGAATCTCACGGAGCCCGCTCAATCAGGGGTCGTTCACGTCAATCTGGGCCTTATCAGCACTGAAAACACCAGTGACCGCACGGCCAGTGCAGACATCGTGGAACTGCGGAATCCACGCACCGACTTCACGGTCCTCGTCGATGGCGTGACCTACCGTCTCGAACTCAGCTGGGCCACTCTCGACCCGGGTGCAGGCACCTCACAGGGCAATCAATTCCTCATCTACGAGGGCTCCTCAGCACGCGCATCACTACGCGCACGCTTCACCAGCAATTACTAGCAACACGCCATGGAAGACATCAACGAACGCAGTCAACTCGGCTACCGAATGCTTCATCTCTCGAAGGATTCGGGCGTGAGTGATTTCTACATCACACCTTGGGAGCCGCTCACCTACAAGCGCAACGGCAAGCTCTTCTTCGACTCCTTCATCTACCAGCCAGAACGCCCGCTGGAGTTCACCGCAGGCTGCGTGGACTACGCGCTGGCTCTTGGAAATCGTCGCTATCGTGTCAACCGCATGGTCACGCGCGGGCGTCCACGCTGGGTCATGCGTCTCCTGCCCGAGAGCATCCCTGACATCAGCAAGCTCATGGTCCCACCCGCTGCGATCAAAGCCTTCCTCGAAGCCAAAAACGGACTCTTCTTGGTCTGTGGTGCCACGGGCTCAGGCAAATCAACCACCATTGCGTCCATGATTCTCGAACGTGCAAAGCGACGCCAGGAACATGTGCTCACCTTTGAAGATCCTGTCGAATTCGTCTATCCTTCCGGTGTTCCATCACTTGTCTCTCAACGTGAGATCGGGACGGATGAGCTCGACTTCAGCAAGTCCCTCCGTGCCGCTCTACGTCAGGCACCCGATGTCATTCTTGTGGGGGAAATTCGTGATGGTGAAACGGCGGAGATTGCACTCCAGGCGGCGGAAACGGGACACGTCGTCGTGGCCACGCTGCATACCTCCAGCGCCGCGCAGACCGTGCAGCGCTATCTCAAACTCATCCCCAGTGACCGCATGGACAACGCCATGCTCTCTTTCGCCGACAGCTTCCGCGGTATCCTTTGCCAGCGTCTGATGTTCGACGAGACACGCGGCAAACGCTTCCCCATCCATGAGCTTCTCCTGCCCTATGACTCCGTTTGTGGCATGATTCGCCGAGGTGAATTCAAGAACCTCGAGCAGGAACTCGAGGCGGGATTCACACGCGGCATGCTCAGCTTTGAGCGCTGCCTGAACATGCGCATGGCAGACGGTTGGAAGCCCACTCAGCCCCGGAAGACCGGCTATGCCGAACATGAAGTTTACGACTACCTACAACGCGAAAACCTGACCTCTATTTATGCTGTTGGATGAAATCAAATCAGTACTGACCTTCGCGGCCTTCAAGCCCGAGCCAGATGACTCAAGTGTCGCCTGGGCGAAGCGCTATGAGGGCCGCAAGTCCCTCCTCATCAACGTCAGCCGCAGCCAGACGAGCTGGCGCTCCATCAATAAGAAGGGGCGGCTTGACGAAAGCGGTGTGATGGAGGGCGAGTTCGCCGACATCGCCCCGCAACGCGCTGAGGAGTGGCGGCAGATGGCAGAGGGGGGATGGTGCTCTGTGAGCGTCAACAACCGCTTCATTATCAGCCTCGAAAACAACATGATGCGCGGGGACAATGTCACCGACCTCATGCGCACCAATCCACGTGCCGTTCTCGGCCCTAAATTTGATCGCGGCAAACGTTATGCGATGTGCCATCACCCGGACACCACCGCCAGCATGCTGCTCGCGTGTGAGGAAAGCATGGTGAAGACCACTGAAGACGTGTTGAAAAACATCGGCCTGCGCACGGGGCGCGTGTGCTGCGGACTCTTCGCCTTGATGGAGCATGCTGTCACTGAGATCTACATAAAACAGCGCGCCACTTCACCCGG
>Ga0075152_10003540_pt1 | contig 10865 bp, 7 predicted proteins | sample JI61114C2DNA_FD_70964 | JGI IMG/M metagenome (GOLD analysis project Ga0075152, IMG submission 70964) | Wastewater effluent complex algal communities from Wisconsin, to seasonally profile nutrient transformation and Carbon sequestration -... | ecosystem: Engineered > WWTP > Effluent > Algae...
CCCCCATCTCCTCGTTTGGGTGGATGACCCCGAAGGCATCGATATCATTGCGGAAGCGCGCATCCATCGGTATGGCCCGCGCTTCAAGGCGGAAGGTGTGAATGTCAACTTCCTGCGATGGCAGGATGGGCATGTGGAGATGCGCACGTACGAACGCGGCGTGGAAGGGGAGACCCTGAGTTGCGGGACCGGTGTAACAGCGGCGGCGCTCAGTGCGATGCGCCGAGGGTACGCCGTGAGTACGTGTCATGTGCATACGCGCGGAGGAGATCTCCGTGTTGATGCGCAGGCTTCTGTCGCTGGCGGATTCCAAGCCATCACGTTATCAGGTCCGGTGAAGGAGGTGTTCACGGGCGTGATCGGGATCTGAACCAAGATGAAACGCTGGCGCATCTTCCTTCTGGTATCGGTTGTGCTTCTCGCGGTCGGCGGCTTCTTCGCTTGGCGCATGTACAGCACCGCCTTCGGCCCCGGCCCGCGTTTCGATGACGGTGCTCGGATCCTGCTCATTCCCACGGGATCCGTGTTCGATCAGGTGGTGGAGAGCTTGAAGGCGGAAGGATCGGTCACTGACGAGAAGGCCTTCCGTTTGCTCGCCGAACACAAGAAGTACCCCCGACGCGTGAAGCCCGGACGATACAGGATCGAAAGCGGCACGAGCCTGAACGAACTCATCAACAAGCTCCGCAGCGGCGATCAGGATCCGGTGCGCATCACGTTCACGAACATCAAGACGCTTCACCAATTGGCCGGGCAGGTCGCGAAGTACATCGAAGCCGACAGCACGGAATTGATCCAAGTAATGCATGATCCCGCCACGGTTGACCGCCTGGGCTTCCGATCAGAAACGATGATCAGCGTCTTCATCCCGAACACCTACGAGTTCTGGTGGACGACCACGCCGGAGGAATTCCTGGAGCGCATGGCCAAGGAGTACAAACGCTTCTGGACGGACGCACGCAAGGCGAAGGCGAAGTCCATCAACCTTTCACAGGCGGAGGTAGCAACGCTTGCCAGCATCGTTCAAGCGGAGACGGCCAAACCCGATGAGGCCCCGATCATCGCGGGCGTCTACTTGAACCGGCTTCGCATAGGTATGCCGTTGCAGGCGGACCCGACGTTGAAGTTCGCGCTTGGGATGGACAGCCTCACGCGCATCCTGACCGAAGACCTGCAAGTGGCTTCCCCCTACAACACTTACACACACGCGGGCCTGCCGCCCGGGCCGATCAACATGCCGGAGCCGCGGTACATTGATGCCGTGCTGAACGCTCAGAAGAACGACTACCTCTACTTCTGCGCCCGTGAAACGCTGGACGGCTACAGCAACTTCGCCAGGAGCTACGAGCAGCACTTGGTGAACGCGCGGCGGTACCAACGGGCGTTGAACGAGCGGGGCATCTACCGGTAGGTGTTGATAGCCTGCGATCACCCTTGACCAGAGGCCCGTTCCCACTTCTACTTTCGCGCCCCGAACAACAACGGCAATGAGCAAGATCAAATTCGGCACCGACGGCTGGCGTGCCATCATCGCGGACGATTTCACCGTGGACAACGTGGCGCGTGTGAGCGTGGCCGTGGCGCAGTGGGTGAAGAAGAGCTTCCCGAAGGATCCGAGCATCGTGGTAGGGCATGACTGCCGCTTCGCCGGTGAGCTTTTCGCCGAGACCTGCACAAAGGTGTTCGTCAATGCGGGTATCAAGGTCCATTTGGCGAAGGGCTTCGTGAGCACACCCATGGTCTCGTTGGGCGCCTTCAATCTCAAAGCGGGCATGGGCGTGATCATCACCGCGAGCCACAACCCACCAAGCTACAACGGCTACAAGCTGAAGGGTGGTTACGGTGGGCCACTGGTCCCGGAGCATGTGCAGGAGGTGGAAGACATCATCCCCGAGAAGCACGGCCTTGATCTCGCCTCCATCGACCTGAAGAAGGCGGAAGCGGACGGGCTGCTCGCATACATCGACCTGGAGACGTTGTACGTGAAGCATGTGGAGAAGAACTTCGATCTGGAGATGATCCGCAAGAGCGGATTGAAGCTCGGTTATGATGCCATGTATGGTGCCGGGCAGAACGTGATACCACGCATCTTGCCTCAGGCCACATTGCTGCACTGCGACAACAACCCGTCATTCATGGGTCAGGCCCCGGAACCCATCCACAAGAACCTGATCGAGTTCAGCGAGCTGATCAAGAGCTCGGGCATCCAATGCGGCTTGGCAACGGACGGGGACGCTGACCGTATCGGGCTTTACAACAGCAAAGGTGAGTTCGTGGACAGCCACCACATCATCCTGCTGCTGATCCACTACCTGGTGAAGTACAAGAAATTCACCGGCAAGGTGGTGGTGGCCGTGAGCACCACGCCGAAGGTGAAGAAGATGTGCGAGCACTACGGGCTCGAGTACCAGGTCACCAAGATCGGCTTCAAGTGGATCTGCGGGATCATGATCACCGACGATGTGCTGTTGGGCGGGGAGGAGAGCGGTGGCATCGCGATCAAGGGGCACATCCCCGAGCGCGATGGCATCTGGATGGGACTGACCATCTGGGAATTCATGGCCAAGAGCAGCAAGACCTTGGAGCAGTTGATCGACGAGGTGTATTCCATCGTTGGCCCGTTCAAGTACGAGCGCAGCGATCTGCATATCACCGAAGCGCTCAAGCAGCGCGTGCTGGCGGATTGTACCAGCGACAAGCACAAGACGTTCGGACCCTACGCGGTGCGCCAACTGGAAACGGTGGACGGTTGGAAGTACCATTTCGACAACGACCAGTGGTTGATGATCCGAGCGAGCGGCACTGAGCCGGTTTTGCGCACCTACGCGGAGAGCGACACGTTGGAGAACGCCAGGAAGATCCTGGCCGCCTGCAAGGAGACGATCGGCGCCTAGTGCGGTAACCCTGAAGTTCCTAAACCAACTCCACCCCTCTTTCTCCTTCCTGCGACGTTGGACCATTTCGCCGTAGCCACCGCTAAGCCGTGCATGTTCCGCCTAGCGTGAAGAAGAAATAGCGGCGGATCTTTGGTTCACCAACTTCAGGGTGACCACACTAGCGCTTGACCAACGGAACAGCGCTGACCACGGCGCCCGTTCGATCACGGAGCACGACGGCATAGCTGCCGGCGGCCACCTGTTGTATGACCATCGCGTGCATGGTGCGGTCGTCCTGGATGTACTCGTGTACCAATGTTCGCCCCTCGGTGTCGATCAGGGACAGGGTGCTGCCGATCTGCCCAACACCGATAATGACCTGTACAGCGTCGTCGGCCGGGTTGGGGAAGACACTGATCAGTCCGTTCTCCCGGGATATGGCTACCACATCGCTCAGTTCTGCGGAACCGTCGACGTCCACCATGCGGAGCTGGTAGTAGGCGGTACCCTCCGGAGGGAATCTGTCGGTGAAGGCATAGGTCAAGGTGGACTGACTTTCACCGGCGGCGGCGATGGTAGCGATGGGTGCGAAACCCGAAGCATCCGACGAGCGGAGCAATTCGAAGCGGTCGCTCAGGTGTTCACTGGCGGTAGCCCACGTGAGGTCGTTCACGTCATCGTTGGCGCGGCCTTCGAAGCCGAGCAGTTCGATGGGGAGGATGCCGATATCGCCGATGCCATTGGCATAGCCGTAGAACCAGCGGCTGAAGCGTTGGCCATCGATGAGCTTTGCCGGATCGTATTCGACACGGACGCGCCACTTGTAGCGCATGCGGAACGGGAACTTCGGGATGAGCTGCTTGATCTCCACACCGGCGAGCGGAAGTGTGGTCCAAGCCGCGCCGATACCTGTCTGAAGCACGCTGTTGGTGATGGGCACATTGGAGAAGGGCAGCCCTTCATAGGTGACTTCCCAGCGCAGCCTCGCCTTGCAGCGGTGTATCGGACCGCGCGCCCGGTGGCCGATGCCGAAGAAAGCGGCGCTGAGGAAATCCGTGCTGTTGGTGCTGAGCGGCGAAACAAGGTCGGCGTCGTATTGGCGCGTGAGGCGGTTGAGCGCTCGGTTCACAGCGCCACGGTACCAATAGTTGGCGCCTTCGTCCACCACCGCGGGGTTCGCGCGTGGGGCACCCACGATCACGTCGCTGTAACCATCACCGTCCACATCACCACCGCCGCAAACGGCCGCGCCGAACTGGTAGCCGGGCAGGTTCGGTTCAAGCTGGTCGAAGGCGGCCGCAGCGATACCGGCACTGCTGCCGCGATACACGCATACAAGACCCTCATCCGGAGTAGCAGCGGGGTTCTCTCCGAGTGGAATGCCCACCACAACGTCCGCATAGCCGTCTCCGTTCACGTCACCCGCTTCGGCCACACTTCGGCCCATGCGGCCATCTGTGAAGTTGCGCTGGAGTGTCGCGCTGATCGCGGCCACCGTGCCAGCGCCGCTCCCGTGGAAGATGAAGGCGGCACCTTCATCGGTCTGTCCGCTCTCCCAGAGGTCCGCACCGACGATCACGTCAAAGAAGCCATCCCCGTTCACATCGCCAGCGCCGGAGACGCTCACACCGAAGTCCGCATTGGCCTGGTTCGCTTCCAGCCGCCGCTGGAATGGCACGACGATGCCGGTGGTCGATCCGAGGTAAACGTAGGCCAAGCCCTCGTTCGCCTCTCCGTTACTGGCGAGCCGGGCACCCACGACCACATCGCTGTAGCCATCGCCGTTCACGTCGCCCGCCGTAGAGACCGAGCACCCGAAGAGCCCGGTGGACGGAGGCTCGCTCAGAATGATGTGCGGAGTGCCGATCAACCCGGCTGCACTGCCTCGGAACACGTACGCTTCTCCGGACCCGGGCGCACCGACGATCACATCCGCGAATCCATCGTGGTCAACGTCCCCGGCGGTAGCCACTGAAGCACCGAATTGGGATCCGCCTGTAAGGGTATTGGCCGGTACGGAGGAGAGGCCACCGCCCCCACCCAGATAGAGGTAAGCCCGGCCGGATCCATTGAGCGGTGCGCCAACGATGACGTCCGCGTAACCATCACCGTTCACATCGCCTGCGCTGGCGGCACGGGAGCCGTACGCCGCTCCGGCCGAGTTGGCTTCAAGTGTCACGGAAGGCGGCATGGAAAGTCCTGCCGCACCTCCATAATGGACATAGGCGATGCCTTCCCCCGCTTGGCCATTGCTGGCCCCCGGAGCACCGATGATCGCATCCGCGTATCCATCGCCGTTCACGTCACCGGCATTGCCCACGCTGCTGCCGAGCAATGCACCGCTCGCTCCGCCGAAACGGCTGGTGGTAGGCGTGGGGTTCGTACTGTAGGGTCCACCGAGGTAAACGGCTGCAGCCCCACCCAGGCCGTAGATCCGCGCGCCCATGATGAAATCAGAATAGCCGTCTCCGTTCACATCGCCGGCCGTGCAGACCGTTTCGCCCAAGTTGGCTCCGGCGTTGTTGAGTTCGAAGGTGAGTGAAGGGGTAGCGGGGATGCCGGTCGGGGAACCGAAATAGAGCCAGCCGGCACCTTCGAGGCTTTGGCCGTTCGTGAACCGTGTCACACCGACGAGGAGATCCGCATACCCGTCACCGTTCACGTCGCCAGCTGTGTTCGCGCACCTGCCCATCCATGCGATGGCTTGATTGCTTTCCAGGATAACCACCGGCGTGGTGATGAGTCCGGCACCTGAACCATGATAGACGTAGACCAGTCCCTCATCGGTCTGGCCGTTCTCCTCTGTGTAGGCTGAAACGGACACATCGCTGTAGCCGTCGCCATTGAGGTCGCCTGCGCACGCGACCCACCAACCGAAATAGCCCACGTTGGAACCGGTGCCGAACAGTTGAACGGCTGGAGCAGGGTTCAGCCCGGCTCCAAGAGCGGTGGCGGAGCCGTAATAGACCCACGCCGAACCTTGATCGGAAGCGCCCGACGTGTAAATGAATTTGGAAGCGCCCACGATCACGTCGCTGAAGCCGTCTCCGTTGATATCACCGGCACTCGATACGCTCCTGCCGAAGAACGCGCCGCCCTGGTTGCGTTCCAGTCGATGCTGGGCGACCGGGTTCAAGCCGGCTGCCGACCCCATGTACACGAAGACCGCCCCTTCATTGAAGCTGGGGTAAGAGGAGAGATAGGCACCGACGAGCACATCGCTGTACCCGTCATTGTTGATATCCCCCGCACATGCCACATTGCTGCCGAAGTTGTCGTCAGCGTGGTTCGTCTGCAACGTGAGGGCCGGTACCGCGGTGATCCCCGTGGCGGAACCGTAGTAGACGAAAACGGCACCTTCACTGAGCTCCGTTGAGACGTTGCTCTCCCATGTGCGCGATCCAACGAGGAGATCGCTGTAGCCGTCGCCGTTCACGTCGCCTGCCGTGCTGACGGCATTGCCGAATTGCGCTCCGCCCTGTGCGCCGTTCAATACGATGCTGGCCACGGTGCTGATGCCGGTGTTCGTACCGTAGTACACGTATACACTTCCGGCGAGGTTCAGCCCGCCCACGGTGGTTTGCCAGGCTCCCACGGCCACATCGCTGCGCCCGTCCCCGTTCAGGTCGCCTGCTGTACATACGGAATAGCCGAATTCCTGACCGGCCAATGGTCCGGTGAGGAGGGTTGCGGGGGAAGTCGAGATGGGATCGATGGTGATCGGGTAGAGCGCGTCCGAATCATCCACCAACAGGGTGAGCCGTTGTCCGTTCGCGGTATCAACAAGCCGCATCTGCGCTTTAAGCGGCTTCTCCAACGCATCCCAGCAGCGCAGGTCACGATAGTCGAAGGTGGTATTCCCCTCGCGATCGACGAACCGGAGGCCGTCCGTACCATCCAACGCGGCTCGATGATCGCCTTGCAGATCGATCGAAACGCTCAGGTCACCTTCTCCGGTGGGACGCGTGAAGACCGTGAAGTTCTGCCGCAAGCCTTGTGGTGAATGCTGGTAATGCACTGCCATCCGATCGCCCTGGAACCAGATCGTGCGAGCCGCAGGAAGGGGTTCTCCACCGGTCCATGGAGCACTGATGTTGCCTTCGCGCCCCAGACCACGGACGGTGAACCGCTCTGCCAGCACACGGGCACCATCCCGCTGCTGGACCAAGGTGAATCCATGCGCTGTGATGGTCGCATCGCATCCTCCCGGGATGTGAAGGGCGTTGAAGGATGCACTGTCCGCTGAAGCGGTGATCGCCCAGGCATCATTCTCGCCGTCCAGCGTCTTGTTGCCGGATACGGTGGCCGTGCACATGAAAGCCGCGATCAGGCATGGCCAGACCACGGCACCACGAGTGCCCTGCGAGGGAAAGAGAGCGAACAGTTGACCCATACAACGACACAAGACTTCCGAAAGACCCAAGCGGACGCACAAGACCGCGCCTTGAACGGAACTAATTTCGCGAGGTTGCTGAAGAGATGGGGAAATAGTTTTCGACATTTCGCGTGCTGGGGCCTGGTCCTGGGCGTGGGACAGTTCCCCCCGGGGGCCTTCGGGCAATCGGTGATGGGCCGGGATAGCGTGCCCGAGGTTTCAACGGCCCGAAGGTTGGGCACGGTCATCGGCGGCAGCGTTTTGATCGCTGGAAGCCTTGTATCGCTCGATAGAGTATGGTACAGTCAGTACGACCGGGGCCCCTTCCGATTCTTCGATGATGGGGGCGAGTGGCTCCAGATGGACAAGGTGGGCCACTCCTTCGCAGCCTACACGGTGGGTGCTTGGGGACACGGGCTTATGCGCTGGTGCGGATATCAGGAGAAGACGGCGGTGTGGGTGGGAGGAAGTGTGGGCTTGGCCTATCTCACGGCGGTGGAATACATGGATGGCCGGAGCGCGGAATGGGGGTTCAGCGCGTGGGACATGACGGCGAATGTCGCGGGCACAGGGCTGTACATCGGCCAGCAACTCGGCTGGAAGGAGCAGCGCATCACGTTCAAGTACTCCGCGCACCTGACGGATTATGCCCCGCAACGCCCGAACGTGCTGGGGGAAGGCTTGAGCGAGCGCATTCTGAAGGACTACAATGGTTGTACCTACTGGCTGAGCGTGAATCCGCACGCGTTCGGCTGGAAGGCTTTGCCCGATTGGCTGAACATGGCCGCAGGTTATGGCGCGGAAGGCATGTTGTACGCGGATACGAACCCGGACCAACGCCGCCAATTCTATCTGGCGCCGGATATCGACCTCACGCGGATCCGGACCAGGAGCAAGTTGTTGCGCACGGTGCTGTTCACCCTGAACTGCTTGAAGGTACCGATGCCCACGCTGGAGTTGGACGGGAACGGCAGGGTGAAGGCGCACGCGCTCTATTTCTGAAGCGAGCCGTCCAGGAGCATCAGCTTCACCTTCAGCACGGCGGCCACGGTGAGGCTGTCCAAGACCTCGCCCCGCGTGACCATGGCGTAGAGCTCGTCGAACGGGAGCTTTCTCAGTTCCAGTTCCTCGTCGTGATCGGGTTGTGGGGCGTGGAAGGTCAGGCCTTGGGCGACATAGAGAATGGCGTGCTCGTCGCTGGCGCTGTTGCTCAGGTCCATGCGGAGGATCTCCCGCCAACGGGCGGCTTCGATGCCGGCTTCTTCACGCAGTTCACGCTTGGCGCTGTCCAGTGGTGGTATGTCGCGGTTGCCGCCGCCTTCGGGGATCTCCCAGCTGTACGCTTCGATGGGATAGCGGTACTGTCCCACGATCCAGGTGTTCAGGTCTTCATCCAAGGCCACCACGCCGATCGCGAGGTTCTTGAAATGCACCGTTCCATAGATCCCTTGGCGCCCACTGGGGTCGAGGATATCGTGGTGGGTGATACGGATCCACGGCGTTTCGTAACGGACCTCTTCCTTCAGGGTGGTCCAAGGCCCTCGCTTCGTCATGTGCGAACGGGTGTCAGGGGCGTTGGTTCGCGTTCAGCCGGAACTGGATGTCCAACTTCACGATGCTGCGCACGCGCTGGCCGTTCTTGAAGGCGGGCCTCCACTTCATGGAGCGGACCAGGCGCATCGCCTCGTCATCGCAGCCTGCACCGAGGGCTTCCACCGCCCTGACGTTGCTGACGTTGCCACTGGTCTCCACCACGAATTCAACGGCCACCTTTCCTTGGATATCGCGGCGGCGCGCGTCTTCCGGGTAGCGCATGTTCTCTGCCAGATAGATGGGAAGTCCGCGTGTACCCTTGGCGATGAGCGGTGCTGCTATGGAGTCCGTCGCCCTGTCTTGGAAGAACTCACCGGAGGCGTCGGCGGGGAAGGAGGTGAAGGGATAGGTGGGCGCCGTATACGCGTGGGCCTTCTTGTACCGCTTGGCGCTCACGGGGATCTTCAACTTGCGCTCCGTATCCAGCGCGCTGCCTCCAACTGATGCGGGATGCCAGCGGATGAGCTTCGCCACGCGGAGGGCCTCCTTGTCGTTCGCTTCGCCCAAGGTGCCACTGATGCGCATGTCCTTCGAGGTGCCATCGGCCTGTACGGTAAAGGTGAGCTCCACATCGCCCTCGGTGCCCGCGGCGATCTCTTCGGGCGCCATCACGAACTCTTGCTCCACCAACCACTTCACCGCTTGGTCACCGCCGAAGGGGGCAGGGGGCAAGAAGCTCTGGGCCGACGCGGTTGCCGCGATGAGAACCGCCGCTGCGGCGCTTAGACCGTAGCGGGCCGCGTACCTTCGCGGCATGTCCGAAAAGACGGGAATATCCGCAGGTGACGAAGTGAGCTTCCTGGATGAGGTGGGCGGTGGCAAGGTCTTGCGCATGACGGCGAAGGATCGGGTGGTGGTGCGGACGTACGACGGATTCGAGCTCGAATATCCGGTGAAGATGGTGGTGAAGCGCGAACGGTCGGCGAGTTACACGGTGAGCGATCATCACGCCAAACTGGTGGCGGCGAACGATCGGATGAGCGAGCGCATCGACAAGGACAAGGGCAAAGGCGCCTCAGCCAACAATGGCGGCCGCGCCCCGGCGAAAGTGGAGGATCCGAACGTGATGGAGATCGACCTTCACCTGGAAAAGCTGGTGGACAACGAGGAACGGTTGACGGACGGCGAGAAGCTGAGTTTCCAGTTGGACTATTTCGAACGCATGTTGAACACGGCCATCCGGCTGCGGAAGAGGAGATTGGTGGTGATCCACGGCGTGGGCGAAGGCGTGCTGCGTGAAGAGGTGCGGAAGATGCTCCAGTACTATGAAGGATGCCGTTTCGATGATGCGGACCCGCGCCGGTACGGTTATGGGGCCACGGCGATCGATATCGTACACCATTGAACCCGCCTACCGGCGGGAAGACGTTCATTGACATCCTGCGCACCGCTCCATCGCTCACCCTTTGCAGAAGGGTGGGAGGAAAGTCCGGGCAGCATAGGGCACCGTGCTTCCTAACGGGAAGGGGCCCGGTTGGTGACGGCCGGGCCACGGAAAGTGCAACAGAGAGCATACCGCCGATGGCCGCAAGGCACAGGCAAGGGTGAAAGGGTGGTGTAAGAGACCACCGCGTTCCGTGTGAGCGGAACGGCACGGTAAACCCCACGGGCTGAAAGACCAAATAGGCCGGCCCACGTGTTCCGCAAGGGGCAGCGTGGAAGAGCGGCCCGCTCCAAGCCGGCGGGTAGGTCGATCGAGGTGTTCCGTGAGGGGCATCCCAGATAAATGATGGGGGCTCTCCGCAAGGAGGGCACAGAACCCGGCTTACAGGTGCGCAGGTAATTACACGAGGGGCTCTGGCGTTATCGCTGGGGCCCTTCGCCATTTCCGATGGGCGCTACAAGCGCCATTCCCAGGAGGCCTTGATGGCCGAAGGGGATTGAGCGCCTGGAGGGCGCTGGTTCCCTGAGTTGGAACCGCAGATGGACGCGGATGGACACAGATGGACACGGATGGACGCGGATGGACACGGATGGACGCAGGTGAACGCGGATGGACACAGATGGACGCGGATGGACAC
>Ga0075152_10003546_pt1 | contig 10853 bp, 11 predicted proteins | sample JI61114C2DNA_FD_70964 | JGI IMG/M metagenome (GOLD analysis project Ga0075152, IMG submission 70964) | Wastewater effluent complex algal communities from Wisconsin, to seasonally profile nutrient transformation and Carbon sequestration -... | ecosystem: Engineered > WWTP > Effluent > Algae...
CGTCTTGCAACTAAGGTCGCTATGATTCTTAGAGGTAAGTACAAGCCAAGTTATACCCCACACGTGGACTGTGGAGATAACGTAATTGTTATCAACTCAGAAAAAATTAACCTTACAGGTAACAAACTAGACGAAAAAACTTATGTTCGTCACACTGGTTACCCTGGAGGACAAAGAACTTTAACTGCTAAAGTATTGCAAGCCAAAAACCCTGCATTATTAGTAGAAAAAGCAGTAAAAGGAATGTTACCTAAAAACAAATTAGGAGCAGAACTTTTCAGAAATTTAAATGTTGTTGTAGGACCAGAGCACAAACAAGGCGCTCAAAAACCTAGAACTGTTAACCTAAACGATCTTAAGTAATGGGAGTAATTCACAAAATCGGTAGAAGAAAAACCGCTGTTGCACGTGTATATGTTTCAGAAGGAACAGGAGTTATCACTGTAAACAAAAAACCATTCGCAACTTATTTCCCAACTGCAACTTTACAATACAAAGTTTTACAACCAATGTCTATGACAGAAAATGTAACTAACTATGATGTAAAAGTGAACGTTTACGGAGGTGGTTCAACTGGTCAAGCAGAAGCTGTAAGAATGGCTTTGGCGAGAGTAATGTGTGAAGTTGGCGAAGGAAACAGAGCTATCTTGAAACCAGAAGGTTTATTAACAAGAGACCCAAGAATGGTTGAACGTAAAAAATTCGGTCAGAAGAAAGCTCGTAAGAGATTCCAATTCTCTAAACGTTAATATTGCCTGTCTTGTGCAATACGTACAAGACATCTTGATAATTAAATTAAAAACAATGTTGTTGTTGTCCCAATGCGTTGGGAAATTAGTTTAGCATCTAAATGAAGCCAAAAGCATAAAGCTCAAGGAACATTGCTAATCAACAGAACGTAAACTAAACAAAAAATGTCAAACAAAGTAGAAGTAAAAGAATTACTAGAAGCAGGTGTTCATTTCGGACACATGACTAGAAAATGGGATCCAAATATGGCTCCATACATTTATATGGAACGTAATGGAATTCACATTATCAATCTATATAAAACTGCAGCAAAAATTGAAGAAGCTAACGAAGCTTTGAAAAAAATTGCAGCATCAGGTAGAAAAATATTATTCGTAGCTACCAAAAAACAAGCAAAAGACATCGTTGCCGATAAAGCAGCAGCTTGTAACATGCCTTACATCACTGAAAGATGGCCTGGTGGAATGTTGACTAACTTCGTAACTATCCGTAAAGCTGTTAAAAAAATGGCTACTATCGATAAAATGAAGAAAGACGGAACATTTATGACTCTTTCTAAAAAAGAGCGTTTACAAGTAGATCGTCTTCGTGCTAAATTAGAGAAAAACTTAGGTTCAATCGCAGATATGTCTAGACTTCCTGCAGCATTGTTCGTAGTAGATATCAAAGCAGAACACATCGCAATAAAAGAAGCTCAAAAATTAAACATTCCAGTTTTCGCAATGGTGGATACCAATTCTGACCCAAGAGAGGTAGAATACGTAATCCCTGCAAATGATGATGCTTCTAAATCAATCGATAAAATTTTATCTATTGTTACTGCTGCGATCGTTGACGGTTTAGCAAACAGAGGAACTGAAGCTGACATCCAACCTGAAGCAAGTACTGAAGAAGTAGTTGCCGAAGAAGTAGTAGTTGCTCCAGCTGTTGAAGCCGAAGTAGCTGAGCCAACTGAAGAAGTAGAAGCGCCAGCAACAACAGAAGAATAAATCAAATTTAAATTCCAAATTTTAAATTCCAAATTCCAAAAAAATTAATAACGTTAAGTTAGTAATTTGATAAAATTGGAATTTGGGATTTAAAAATTGGAATTTTTACTTTTATAACATTAAACAAATTATATTATGGCAACAATTACTGCTGCAGACGTTAATAAATTAAGAACAATTACAGGTGCAGGAATGATGGACTGCAAAAAAGCACTTGTAGAATCTGATGGAGATTTTGATTTAGCTATCGAAAACCTTCGTAAAAAAGGACAAAAAGTAGCTGCAAACCGTGCTGACAGAGAATCTTCTGAAGGTGCTGTTATCGCTATTGTTAGTGCTGACAAAACTACAGGAGCTATCGTTTCTCTTAACTGTGAAACTGACTTCGTAGGTAAAAATGAATCATTCATAAAATTAGCTCAAGATTTTGCTGAATTAGCATTAAATTTTGATTCAAAAGAAGATTTTTTAGCTGCTGATTTTAATGGTATCACAGTTGCTGAAAAATTAATCGAGCAAACTGGAGTTATTGGAGAAAAAATTGAAATCCGTTCTTTCGAAAGATTAAACGGAGCTTTTATTGGTTCATACATTCACGCTGGAAACAAAATTGCCACTTTAGTAGCCTTATCTGCAAACGTTGCAGGTGCAGAAGAAGTTGCAAAAAACGTATCAATGCAAGCTGCAGCTATGGCTCCAATTGCTTTGAACGAAGCAGGTGTAGATGCTGATACTATCGCAAAAGAAATCGAAATTGCAAAAGATCTTTTACGTCAAGAAGGAAAACCAGAAGCTATGTTAGACAATATTGCTAAAGGAAAATTAGCTCGTTTCTTTAAAGACAATACCTTAGTAAATCAAGATTATATCAAAGACAACAAATTGAGTGTAGCTGCTTATGTAAAATCTTTAGATAAAGATCTTATCGTAACAGGTTTCAAAAGAGCCGCATTAGGATAATTATAATTCATATTTCAACTCAAAAAAGGGAGGTTTGTTTATTCAAATCTCCCTTTTTAATTGATTAAACTATAAGTTTTTTTAAGGTTCTAATTCAATTAATAATTGTAGAGAAAGATTAAATAATTTTCAAAATGAAATATCTTTTTTAGATCTAAATAAGTTATACCAATTTAAAAATAGTTAAATGTAATACAAGTTACACTTCGTAACTCAAATGTTTCTTTATCTTTGCATTGCAAAAACAAATAATTTTAAAAAATATAAATATGGCATTAGCAATAACAGACGCTACTTTTGAAGAAGTAGTTTTAAAATCAGACAAACCAGTAATGGTAGATTTTTGGGCAGCTTGGTGTGGACCTTGTAGAATGGTTGGACCAATCATTGACCAACTTGGAGAAGAATATGAAGGAAAAGTAGTCGTAGGAAAGGTAGATGTTGATGCAAATCAAGAATTTGCTGCAAAATACGGCGTAAGAAATATTCCAACAGTTTTGGTATTCCATAACGGAGAAGTTGTAGGAAAACAAGTAGGAGTTGCTCCAAAACAAACTTATGCAGATAGTTTAGACGCTTTGTTGTAATCTAAATAGTAGTACTCATATAGAAGGTTTAGCGAAAGTTAGACCTTTTTTATTTATAATCTATTATTTTTTAATCGTTCAATCTTTTAATATATTTGAAGTATGAAGATTGAATCTCAAATAGAAAAAATTTCTAGTTTCCAACATCTTGAAATGTTGGCCAACCAAATTGTGGAAGGTTTTATTTCAGGAATGCACAAAAGCCCATTTCACGGTTTTTCAGCTGAATTTGCTGAGCATAAAGTCTATAATGTGGGCGAAAGCACCAAACATATCGACTGGAAATTGTTTGCTAAAACCGATCGATTGTACACCAAAAAATTTGAAGAAGACACCAATTTACGTTGTCACATCATCATCGATAATTCGTCGTCGATGCACTATCCAAAACTAGAAGACAAAGAAAATTTTTTCCAAAATAAGATAGGGTTTTCCGTTTTAGCTTCGGCGGTATTGATGAATATTCTAAAGAAACAGCGCGATGCAGTGGGTTTAAGCGTGTTTTCGGACACGTATGAGTATTATTCGCCCGAAAAAGGAAGCGATCGCCATCACCGAATGATTTTGAACGTACTCGAAAATCTTTTAGAAAAACCAAAAGTTCAAAAAACTACGGATACTATAAAATTTTTGCATCAAATCGCAGAGAAAATTCATCGTCGTTCGATGATTATTCTTTTTACCGATATGTTTCAATCGGGGAACGAAGAATCGCTATTTACAGCCTTGCAACATTTAAAACACAACAAGCACAAAGTAGTTTTGTTTCACGTAATCGATACTAAAACCGAATTGAATTTTGACTTTGATAATGCTCCCAGAAAATTTATTGACGTAGAAACTGGTGATGAGATAACTGTTTTTGCCGATAATGTAAAAAATGAATACGAAAAAGAGGTTAATAATTATTTCAAAAAACTAGCTATGACCTGCTCTCAAAACAAAATTAAGTACATTCCTGTTGGTGTTGACGATAGTTTTGATATAATATTGACTACATATTTAGTTGAAAAACAAAACTTTGGATAATAAGCAAAAAAATTATGAAATCTTTTTCGAATAAACACTTGTAGAAACAAAAATCTATAGTATATTTGCAACCGCAATAAAGCAGAGGTTTGGTAGTTCAGTTGGTTAGAATACATGCCTGTCACGCATGGGGTCGCGGGTTCGAGTCCCGTCCAGACCGCTAATATTGGGAGAAGCGATTCAGAGATGAATCGCTTTTTTGCCCCATAAAAGCATTTAAGAAAGTTGTGTTGTTTCGCTACGACTTTGTAACTCGTAGCACGGTTTAGTAGTTAGACCAATGAAAAGCTTTCCACTTTTGTGGATAGCTTTTTTGATTTTAGGATGTTTCTACAGCTCCTTTAGTAATCTCTACACAACTTTTAGGATTGATCCGTAATTGTTTTGTTATTAAGCGTGATCCGAAACGCCGTTTGCCAATTAAAAGCGTTATCTACTGCAATAGCTGAATTATCTATTAGGGATTCCCGCATTTAATATTGTTGTTTAAATCATTTAATTTTCGGTTAGGCGGGGTTGTTTTTTAGCCATAAGGATAGCTTTGCAATCTCTACTCTTTAAAATTAGAAGTAATTATGCAAAATCAGTTTAAGGTTTTAAAACAAAAATTCTAGCAAAAATAACAGCTTTAACATTGATCAATACATCAATAAATTATATTTGGAAGACCGATAAATAACATCAATATTCAAATCAATTACACCAACGTGTTCATATAATTGAAACGTTCTCAAAAAAAAAAACCGACAAATACGAATCTGTCGGGGTTGCCATTAATAAATGGTCAAATTTACATCAAACTCAAAATTTCTTTTTTGAAAGCGTCATATTCGCCTTGAAGAATCAATCCGTTATCAAGGAGTTTCTTGTAGTTTTGAAGTTTGGCAAAAAGCTCATCTTGTGATAATTCGCTTGACAATTTTTCCGGAGAAGTAGCCGTGTTTTCAACAATTGGTTCTGCATAATTAGAAACTGCTGGCATTATTTCGGCATAATTTACTACTTCTTCTGTTTCCACTTCTTCCACAATTTCTTCTTTAATAAATTCTGGAATTTTTACTTTTTCCTCTTCAGAAACTACTGGATTTTTCAACAAATCCAATTGTTCTTTGGCATAAGTAGAAATCTTTCTGGCCTGAGTTTTCGGGATATAATCAATCGAAACCTGAATTTGTGTTTTGGTCGAAAACGAAAATTCGGAACCCAAAATGTTTTCTTTCATAAAAGTTCCTTCCACTTCGTCCCAAGTAAAATCGGTGAAATTCATTGAAAGCCCCATATTTTTGGGCTGACAAATGATAATTCTTTTATTGGTAACTACAATGCTATCCGGGAAAACCGTAATGGCAGGTTTTTTTTGAACTGCGATATAGCCTATTTCTTCATTTTTCATCAACAAATCATTCAGTTTTGAAGTGATTTTTTCGATAGCTTTAGGGTCTTGCTCTTCGTTTAGAAATTTTTTAAGATTATCAATCATATTATAATATTTGAATTGTGTTCTGAAATTTTTAGCAAAAGTAATGCCTAATTTTCTAATTTGATACAAAGTAAGTACTTATGAAAAAAAATATTGTTTTTTGTTTGAGAAGTGATTAATCGGAAGATTCTTTTTTAAATCATCTCATTTTTACCCTTAATACATAGCTATTATTGGTAATATACAATGTTTTTTGATCTTGACTCAATGTACAATTGCTTGTAGGATTGTCTAGCCGTATCATTCCTAGTTTTTTTCCTTCTTTATCAAAAATGTATAGACCTCCTGGTCCTGTGGCAAAAACATTTCCGTTTTTGTCAATTTTTAACCCATCAGGTAAGCCTTTCCAAGTTTTGTCATAACCAATTGTGCTGTGAAATACTTCTCCGTTAGTTAGATGGTCTCCGTTGATGTCCCATACATACCAGTTTGGTTTTTCGGGATCACTGTTGGCGACTAATATTCGTTTTTCATCAGGAAACAAAGCAATTCCGTTTGGTCTATTTATACTATCGGTTAATAAAATTACACTACCCTCTTTTTTAACTTTATAAACGCCATTAAATTTGATTTCTTTTGATGGATCTGTGTCGCTTTGTGTAGGCAATCCATAAGGAGGGTCAGTAATAAATAATTCACCTTTTTTATTGAATACACAATCGTTTGGACTACTCAACTTTTTACCTTTATAAGCATTTATCAACGATGTAAATTGAGAATTGGGTTTGTCCAATGGTGCGTTCATTCTGGCAACTTGTCTATTGCCGTGTTGGCATAACACAAGATTGCCATTGTTATCTAATGTCAATCCGTTGCTACCAGGTTCTCTACTTTTACTTGGCGTTGTTCCTGTATAACCGCTTGGTTTTAGATACACTTTTGTACCTTCTTTTTCTGTCCATTGATAAACGGTGTTGGCTGGAACATCGCTAAAAAGTAACATTTTATATTTTTCTATCCATAAACTGCCTTCACTCCATTTGTAACCCTCAGAGATTATTTCAACTTTGGCGTTTGAAATAATAATTTCGTCTAATTTAGAATCATACCTTTCGATAGTTCCAATAGTTTTATAAATTGTGGGCTGTGGTTTTTTTTCAAAACTTAAAAAAAGTAGTGCAATAATAGCAATTGAAATGTATTTGTTCATTTTTATATTATTTGGATTTTTTTGGAATCCTTCGTTTTAGAATTCAATTTTTTTGTTACTCGAGATAGTCTTTATTAGTTTACCATTTAATTGGCACTCTTTCACCAGTATTCATTGCCTTGTATATAGCTTCAATAATTTTCATATCTCTACGACCCATTTCGCCTGGTACAATGCTTTTTTGATTGTTTTTTATGGATACTGCAATACCGTCCATTTGTTTCGCTTGTTGCGAAAATTTTGAAAAATTCAGTTCTTTACCGTCAGAGTTACTGCTTTTTATTCCATCATAACTAAAGGCAGGACTGAGTTCAAACCAACCTTTCTCGGCATCGGCTCTCAATATGTTTTGATATTCGCCTGAATAACTTGTTCTACATTCAGCAATTGCTCCGTTAGGCATTTCCATTTGCCAGGTCAAAGTTTCTTCGACGTCTATAAATATTTCTTTGTTGCTTACTGGAGGACTTTGTGCGGTTACTGCAATTGGAAGCATTCCAGTAGTATAGATTATGCCTTGCAGACAATAAATGCCTAAATCCATTAAAGGCCCTCCGCCAGCATATTTTTTGTCCAATCTCCACCAGTTTTTCTTTGGGGCTTCAAAAGCAAAAGCAGCTTTCATTTTTTTTATTTCGCCATATTTTTTTTGAGTTCCCATTTTTACCATTTCCAAATGATAAGGATCAAAGTGTAAACGATACCCTATTGATAATGACTTGTTTGCTTTTTTACAAGCTGCAATCATCGCGTCGCATTCTGCAACAGACATCGCCATTGGTTTTTCGCAGATAACGTGTTTTCCAGCCTCGGCAGCTCTTATAGTATATTCGGCGTGCATCGAATTGGGCAATACGATATACACAATATCAATATCTGGATTGTTTTTTATACTATCAAAATTATCGTAGTTATAAATGTTTTTGTCTGGAATGTTGTATTTTTCTTTCCAAACAGGGATTTTTGATGGCGTTCCTGTAACTATTGCAGCCAAATAGCAATCCTCGGTTTGCAACAAAGCCGGAGCTAATTGACCAGTAGAATAGGTTCCTAAACCTACTAATGCAACACCAAGTTTTTTCTTTGGGCTAATTAAATCGTCAAAGTTGCCAAATGATGAAAGTAACGGTAAGCCTAGTGCTGAAATACCAACATTAAATATAAATTTCCGTCTGGAATTATCTGGTAAATTGTTTTTCATATTGGGTTTGTTTTTGGTTAGGATAGAAAATTTATTTTTTAGTAAAGAGTTCGCTATTTCCGTAACTATTTAGTTTAAAATTATTTGGGTTTTTAGCGTCAAATTCAATATATAAAAATTCGGATTTAGAATAGAATGTGGTGTTGCTTGAGGCATTAAGAAAATAAATATTATTTTGATTGTTAATCAAAACAAGTTGATAGTTTTCTGTTTTCAATTCCATTTTATTTCCATTGGTTGATTGATATGTTCCCACATATTGTTTTAATACTTCATCGGCAACTTTTATATTTGGTTTTGCAAAAACATATTGAAGTCCTTTGGCGTAAGTTTCGCTTTTTGTTCCAGAATGCCCTGTGTTTTCTAATATTTTTGAACAAAACTGTAGCGAACTATATTTTTTGTTTTGCATATGTGATGTTAGCTTTTCAAAATTAGGAACATTTCGTTCTACATCGCCTATGGTCATAAAAAGTTTGGCTGGAGGAGTATTTTTGTTTTCAGAATAGTTTTTTTCGTAGGCGTACATTATTTCTTTATCCCAACCAATTGCAGGGCTTGCAGCGATATAATTGTTAAACATTGTTGGATGGGTAAATAAAGAATACATTGTAAATAAACCTCCTAATGAGCAACCCATCAATGTTTTGTTACTGTTATCAACCTTGTAATTGGCATCCATAAACGGAAACACCTCGGTTTTTATAAAATCCAAAAATTTATCGGCACCACCTGTTTGCCCGCCTTTTCCTTCGTTTGTTGGGGTATAATCTCTTGCTCTGAGTACATCAGGATTAGGGTTTTTTCCGCCCCAAGTAATGCCCACTATGATAATTTCTGGAATAAAACCATCAAAATATTGCTCGCCATAAATGGTACTTACTAACGGGAAATCCCATTGCGAATCCATTAAATAAACAACAGGATATTTTTTGTCGCTATTGGCGTAACCAGAAGGTAGCGCTATTTGCAAATCATATTCTTGACCATCAACTATTTTTGAAGTTATTTTTCGGACTTCAGACCCTGGAATTGTGACTTGTGGATATTGAGCAAAAGTTATTTGTGTCAATAAAATAAAGCAGTATAAAATTAAGTTTCTCATATTTTTTAGATAAAAACCTTGAAGCGTTCCTTGATTTAATTGGTTTGTAAATTTGGGGTTGCTAAATATTAATAATCAATGAATTGCAATAAGTTAAAAAGATTGCAAAATCAAATATAGTAAAAAAAAAGGTATGATTTTTTGAGATTTTAAACCTCATTTATCGATAATGTTCCAATAACTATAACGGTTCTCACATTACAAAAAATGCAGTCCTGAAAAGAAAGAAAACTTAAAGCATTTTTTCTGATTTAATAAATCTCAATGTTTACTATTTTGTTATGGTAATTCGAGAACTTCGCTTTGGATTTTTTTGGTTAAACTTTTGAAAACCAAATCATAGGAATCATCAATTAATTCTTTGACAAATTGGTCTGGAATTTCACTGTTTATGGCAACTGTGTTCCAGTGCACTTTGCTCATATGGAACGCTGGTTGAATATCGTCATACTGAGCTCGCAATTCTTGAGCATAATCAGGATTGCATTTCAAATTTACCGATGGTTCTCCTTTTTCCCATTGATTTAAAGATGACAAAGCAAACATTTTACCACCAACTTTAAACACCAAAGTATCTTGATCGAACGGAAAATGTTCGGTCACTCCTTTTTTAGAAAGGCAATATTTGTAGTACGTTTCTAGATTCATATCGCTACTTTTTCCATCATTTTTTCTGGGTGTGCCAATGCTTTGAACCCGAATTTCTCATATAAAAAATGTGCATCCGATGTGGCCAATCGCCATATTTTAATGTTTTTCAAAACGGGTTCGTTCATCATTGCATCAATTAAAATAGAAGAATAGCCGTTTCCTCGATGTTCCTCGGCAATAAAAACATCCATCAAATACGCAAAAACAACATAATCTGTAACCACTCGGGCAAAACCAATTTGAACATCATTCAAATAAATCCCGAAACAAACGGAACTGTCAATCGTGGTTTGTACTTCGTCAATTGTTCTTCCAGCTGCCCAATAAATGTCCTTCAAAAAATCTTGAATAAATGGAACATTGAGTTTTGTTTTATCGGTTGAAACGCTAATCATAGTCTAATTTTTATTTTATATCAAATCTAAATAAAATAAGTCAGATGCAATTCCATCAGTCAAAAACTTTCCTTTTGGAGTTGGTTTTAAAACATTATTTTCAATGAAAAGTAAATCGTCATTGATAAATTTTTGGGATTGTTTTTGTAAATAATCTAAATAATCATTTCCAAATTCTGTTGCAATTCTGTCCAAAGAAACGCCCCAAATAGTTCGCAAACCAGTCATAATATATTCGTTGTAACGGTCAGTTTTGGATAAAATTTCAATTTCATTCGGAAGTTTATCTTCTTGAATGGATTTCAAATACATTGCATTATTCGAAACATTCCAACTTCTTGAAATTCTATCGTAACTGTGTGCCGAAGGGCCAATTCCAATGTATTTTTTCCCCAACCAATACGCCGAATTATTCTTCGAAAAATAGTTTTCCTTTCCGAAATTCGACAATTCATAATGAACAAAGCCATTGTCTTCGAGCGTTTCGACAAGAATAGAAAAATGTTCTTGCGCTAAATCATCGCTTGGTTTAGCTATTTTCCCAGTTTGGATGAGT
>Ga0075152_10003547_pt1 | contig 10852 bp, 15 predicted proteins | sample JI61114C2DNA_FD_70964 | JGI IMG/M metagenome (GOLD analysis project Ga0075152, IMG submission 70964) | Wastewater effluent complex algal communities from Wisconsin, to seasonally profile nutrient transformation and Carbon sequestration -... | ecosystem: Engineered > WWTP > Effluent > Algae...
GTACGGCAAGCTGGTCGCCACCCGCACCATTCCGGTGCAGGACGGCCTCCTCAACAGCTCCATCGCCTTCGAGCAGGATCTCGCACCGGGCATGTACCTGGTGAACCTGCAAGCCGGCGAACAACGCTTCACCGAGCGACTGGTCATCCAGTAAGCGCGGTCCACAGCGGCGGCCCCGCTGGACTCCGGGAGGGATCCTGGTAGTCCGGCGGGGCTTCCGCTTTCCGTATCCTGAGCGAAGCCTTTGCGCTACCGCAATGATGGCATCACTTCGGATCATCAGCTTCGCGCCGTACCAATGCCTGCACCACGCCGGTGTGCGACCCCATGAACGACCAACCGACACGCGCTACCGAGCGGCGTGGCCTGCTCACCAAGCTCGGTTTCGCGCGCCGCACCATCAACCGCACCAGTACGCTCTATTGCCCCCACTGCCGTGCCGGTTCGCACGAGCGCATGCCCTTGGACCGCACCCTGCACGAATTCCAATGCCTCTGGTGCAACCGCACGGTACAGCACGGGCCAGAGGAGCATTGCATCTACTGCGCCTTCGGCTCGCGCCCCTGCCCGGAGAAGCAGCGCCGCACTTGAACACCACTGCGCCAGACTTCACCCTGGTTTCACCCCCGCGCAACACGCGCTTCACAGCTTGCGGCCCCGGATCGGCCGTTCGCCCGGTGCTTTCCGGCCCTGTTTGAACCTGATACCCACCATGGAGATCCTCGACTTCGCGCGACCACTCCCCGTCTCCAGCATGCACGTCCAGACCGCGCCCAAGGGGGTGCCGCAGCGCCTGCCCTTCGGGACCGGGCACTTGGAAGTGCTGCGCATCGAACGAGTCCGCAAGAAGCTCCACCAGCCGAAAGCCGACGAGCAGGATGGTGCCTTCGTTCGCGCCGTACTGGTGGTGGAGGGCGTGCCCGGCAGCAGCCGCTCCACCGCTCGCCAGGCGCGCTTGGCCTTCGTGGAGGACGGTATCGACCCGCCGCTCGCCCGCACCGATCACGTACGGGGTCAGCTCCACATCTACTATCCGCTCAGTGACCTCGATCGCATCTCCGCCCTGCTCCGTGCGGGCAAACGCCGCATCTGCTACTGCTGGCATTCGGCCGACAGCACCCGCAGCGTGGTGATGCTGATGGCCATGGGGTAGCCCAGCGCCCGCATTGCCCGTTGGAATGTTCGTGCCGCGCGAAAGTGATATCCGCTCATTGGTATTGCCGGAACATCGGCGCATTCGCTTTGCGGCCGAAAAACGAACATGACCATGCGCACTTCTTACCGATACGCAAGGACGCTGCACTTCCTGCTGATCACCGCCCTCTCCACAACGGTCGCCAACGGACAGGAGCTGGCACACCTGGCCCCGGCCACCGTTCATGTGGCGGAGCCGACCCACCGGCCCGCACACACGGACGGCCGTGTACCCGCGGACATCAGTGATGATGGCAACAACAACGAGCGTGTGCCTACCACAAGCCAGCTCGTGGTGACCTACACCGGCGAGCAGGACATGACCTTCACGCTGGACATCCTGGACGAAAAGGGGCATATGGTCCGGCACCATGTGCTCGACCCCGCCCGCAGCCAACGCTACTGGACCATTGACGTGGAGCACCTCCGCACGGGGCGATATGTCGCGCGCGTCCTCTGTGCGCAAGGCGCGGTGGTGAACCGCTTCCGCCGGGATTGACGGTACCACAACGCAACAGCCCCTTGCGGGAGGGGGCCGTTGTTCGATAGAGGATGTGGTATGGAACGTACACCAAAGGAAGTACTCGTCTGCACCATGGGCAAGACCGTTCTGCTCCAGGATCTCCGAGGTATTCCCTTTTGAGCCGAACTTGCCCGCTGGAGGCACAACGCACGAGCTGACCTTGAACTTCAGCGGCCGGTAATGCTTGTCGTTTTGAATGGCCAGGCTTCGATCGTCATCCAGCCGACAAGCCAGCGTTCGGACAGACCGTTGCTTTGTCCACCACAACGATCATGCGACATACTATCATCCTCTTCCTTCTACTCGCCCTGCGGGCACAAGGACAAACGCTCGTTAGCGAACAACCCCAACAGCGAACGGTACTGCTGGAGGAATACACGGCGATCAATTGTGGCAACTGCCCGGCGGGTCACGCTCTGGCCGCGAGCTTGGTCGCGGCCAACCCCGGACAAGTCACGGTGGTGGCCGTTCACGGCGGCGGCTTGGCCATCCCCGGCCCGGGTCAGCCAGACTTGCAAAGCGCACCGGGCATGGCGCTATGGCAGCACTATGGGGTGTCCTCGCAACCACGCGCCGCGATCAACCGCCTCCCGGTGAACGGGCAGACCGTGGTGAGCACCTCCCAATGGGCCAACGCCGTCAGCAATGCGCTGTCGTTCGCCTCACCGGTGAACATTGGCGCTTCCTCCAGCTTCGATCCGGGTCCGCGCTTGTTGACGGTGGATGTTGAGCTGCTCTATACATCGGATAGTCCCGGAGCGGCCGACCGCATAACGGTGGAACTGGTACAGGACCACATCATCGGGTACCAGCAGGACTACCAGAACGGCGCGCAGGCGAACTATGATCATGTGCATGTGCTGCGCGCCAGCATCACGGACCTGTGGGGTGATGAAGTAACCAATACAACGGCCGGTTCATTCGTGCAACGGAGCTACTCGTTCACGGTTCCTGCGGAATGGGACATCGCGGATTGCGGGGTGGTCGCCTTCGTCAGCGAGTATCAAGGCGAGGTGTTCCAAGCGCGTTCAGTGGCCGCTGATGGCGGTTTCACCACAGGTGAAGAGGAGGGCACTTTGAGCGCCGATGTGCCCGAGCCGCCCTTCCCATCGCCCGCCGTTGATCACGTCTTCTTCCCGACCGGGCTCACGGAGCGCCCGGGCCAGTTGCGCATCATCGACAGCAGCGGACGTTCGCTCAAGTCGATACCTATTGGCAAGGCCCCCCTCCATATGGACGTCCGCGATCTGCGGTCCGGCATTTACATGTTCACCATCGAGGGCATGAACAGGACGCGCACGGGCCGGTTCGTCGTGGCACACTGATAAGAGCAGGACCACCGATGGAGGCAGGGGAGAACGGATACCATGCGGACTCGTCCGCGTCCGTCTGTGTTCGTCTTCGGATCAACCCTTGATCCCGCGGTTGATGGGCCCGGTCGTTCCCTTCGAGTACATCTCCATCCTCGTGTCGATCATCCTCGGCTTGGGGATGACGCAGTTGCTCTCCTCCTTCACGGACTTGTTGTACAACCACCGCAAGGTGCGCTTCTATTGGCCTCAGCTAGCGTGGGTCGTATTCGTGCTATTCCTGCACATCCAGGATTGGTTGATCACGTTCCAATTGCGCACGAAGACCACTTGGGATCTGCCTGACCTGTTCTTCGTGCTGTTGTACCCCATCGCGCTGTTCTGCGTGGCCAAGCTGCTGCTGCCCACGAATGAGGCGGAAGAGCGTCGTGATATGCGGGTTTATTTCCATTCACAGTTCCGGATGATCGCCGTGCTCATGCTTTTCTGCATCGGCTTCTCCATCCTTTTCAACTTCTGGTACCTCGAAGTCACCATGCTGGAACAAGTGCCGCTCTTCATGTTCTTCGCGATCATGGCGACCTTGGCAGTACGCGACAACTGCTCCCATCGCCTTCACCAAGCGCTGGCGGCAGGCATACTTGTCTCCAGCGCGATCGCGGTCGTCGTGACACGCGAGGAGTGGGTGGTGAGCGTAATGTTGCCCTGAAGGAGGCGAACTGTTCCTTTCAGAGCCGCTTCCGCAGCACACTTGATCATTGCCAGAGCGCCAACTTGCGCGCTTCGTCCACCTACCCCTACGTTTTCAGCCTCTGGATCGCATGGCGAAAGCGACAGAAGATGCACCGCACTCTACCCCGCCATCCGCAGCATCGTGTATTACCGAAAATGCGGATTACTGCTCATCCGCGGTCCGTGACGTGAGGTGAGGTTCGCGTGGCGGCCGTGTTTCCGGAGTACCGGCGAACAGGGCCAGGATGCGCCGCACCGCTCCAAGCCGCCACCCGAAGTGCGCTTCGCAACGGCGCACCAAAGCGTGGAGCGTATCCGGCTCCACGCCTTGCGCGAGCAGCCGTTCGCTGATGGTGCCGATATGTCGCACATGCCGGACCAGTTCCGCCCAGCAACTCCAGATGGACCAGGACGGATCATAGATGTGCCCCGGCTCGCTGCTCACCCCATTGAGCTCGATCACCGTGAACCGGCCGGCGCACAAGCTCGCCTCGCTTTCACTGCGCACATCCAAGCGGCCATAGTAAAGCCCTGTGGTGGATCGTATCAACCGGTCCACGGCGCGTTCCAGCGCATGCGTCCGGAGATGCGACGCATCACAGAAGAGGGTACCTCTACAATGGTTTCCGATCGGTTCCACGCGCAAATGTTCACCGTCGCTCAACACCCGTTGCAGGAGCGGGGCCGCATACGCGCGCAAACGCGCGCGCTGGCGATCGCCCCGGTAGGACGTGGACAGGAGGTCATCCACGGTACGTTCGCCATCACCGGTGACGGAAAGAAAGCGCTTGCCCGTGATCGACAGCAAAGCGGTATGGCCGGTCACGGGGTCGCGTGCGAACATCAATCCGAACTCGTGGTCACCACGTGCCAGCTCCTGGATCAGCATATCTGTGCGGTACCCTTCCAGCGCATCGAGCATCCGCCTTTCGTCATGCACCTTGCGCACACCTTCGCCGCGTTCGCCCACATCCGGTTTCACGATGAGGGGGAACGTGAAGCCCCGTGAGCGCACGAGGGCAATGACCCTGTCCGTGCGTGTTCCCGCGATCAACCGTACCGTCTTCGGATAACTGTCCACTGGCAAGAGGGCATAGATGTCGCTCTTGCGCTCACCGAAAAAACCGCCCATGTCGATGGCGGGACATACGTTGGTGAAGAATGCCGCGCGCCGCATGCGCACCGCTTGCCACAGATACAACGGCAGCACGGGCAAGTAGATGAGCCACCAAGGCCAATACTCATGGTTCAACCGGTCGAGCAATCTCCTCATCAGCCGATCATGCGGACGGTCCTCCGCGTATTGGCGACCAGATCGTGATAGCACATCGTCCATTCCTGGTCGCTGCGGCTGATACCGGTAAGACAGACCGTCTCAGGTCCCCCGGGGCGGGCCATGCGGATGGTGTTCGTGGCCGATGCCCGACCTGCGCCCCCGTTGTTGTGGAAGTCAAGCAGGCGCTCCAAGGCGGGCAGCTCCTGGCGGGTCGCGATGGCTTCGGCGAACCAGATCCCGCGTTCTGCTTTCATCTCCGCATCATACAATGTGCTGGACGACCAGATGCGCGGTTCACCGGGAGCATGTTCGATACGCTCCAGGTCGCTACCGGTCCACACCAGATCCGTCACTGTTGGTATACCATGGCCGATGACGACAAGTGTGAAGGGTTCGAGGCCCTCCGGATCGAACACGTCCAGGAACGGATCGATCCCTCCGGCCTTGGCGAAGAGGATCGGGATGTGGCCGCGACTGTGGCGGTAAGCGCCTCCCGGAGCGTGTCGCACATGTCCGCCATTGAGCAGGTTGAGGCTGAAGCCCGCTACGGCGGTGAGGATCCATGTGCCGCCGCTGCGCACGTCGACAGGATACAGGGCTCGTGCGGCTTCATCATGCACCGGGTGGCCCATGGATCCGCGTGTGCGCATCTCATCCCGACTGGATACCATCGCGAAACCGCTACGGTACGGCAGGTAGGTCAGGGTGCACATCAGCGCGCGTGATGGTTGCGTGTTGCCGCAGCGACGCCGAGTTCCTGCGGGAAGGCCACATGGGGCAGTTCCTGTCGCACCACGATGCGCACCATGGCCAAGTGATGCACGCAGTGGTCCGCCACATAGGTCAGCTCACGCAAGAGGCTGGTACCTTGGGTGACCATGCTCGCGCCTTCCGGCAATTCCGTCTCCAAGAGCAGTTCACGGTCCCCGGGAATGCAATGCAACTCGTCTACGCAGCGCTCGATCGTTCCGCGGGCGTGGTCCACTTCTGTTTCGATCCTGCGATCACGCTCACGCAGATCATAGTTGATCCGACCGGACCCGTACTGCTTCAACAAAAGCGAATGGTACTCCAGAATGTGGCGCACATGCTGACCGATGCTCGCTTCGAAGATCAGGCTGCGCGGCGCTGTGAGGTCCGCGTTGTGCAATTGGGCAAGCAGGTCATCCAGCTGGTGGAGGAGCGCAGCGTTGTAGTCCTTGGTCCCTCGCATAGCGCGCGCTGTTGGTCAGACCGTACGGCCGCGGCCGGTCACACGTGCCCAGAGCGGCTGAAGCCGCTTGAGAACGATCGTGCGCTCGCGCCATAGCACGATCACGCTGCACAAGGCCACCGCCATGGCCAGCATGAACAGGGTGCCCCCATCGTTCATCACCTCAATGCCCAGCACCGCGAAGTGACTGAGGATCGCCCCGCCCATGATACCCAGTGCCAGCGCAGCACCCATCCACATCGTACGCGGGATGACCAGCAGCGCAGCCGCGAGCAGTTCAGCGATGCCCGAACCGATACGGCCCCACGGTTCAACCCCGAGGGTACTGAAGATGTACACGGATTCAGGAGCACCCGTGAATTTGAACCAGAGGGTCTGCAGCAGGATCACCGCTGCCGCGATAGCGGGGAGCCTGCTTGGCCATGACATGGAGCTGTTGGTACCGTTCGCCATACTACCGTCCGATCAATTGCTGTGTTTGAACGCCGCCCAATGCCGGTTCGCCGCGGGCAGCAACCGTCCCTCGTCCTTGTTCCAATCCTCCAGCGTGTTCGTGAAGAACCGGTTGTAGAACAGGTAGACCTTTCCGTCCGTGATCTTGAACGTTTCGGGATCCACCTCCACCTTCTCGTTCTTCGCGCCCATGGCGTAGGCACACCACCCGCCATACGCGGGCAGGTAGCGTTCGGGCTCTTTGGCGAACTGGTCGCGGTGGACCTGGCTGGCGAAACGGAAGATCGCCCCACCGAAGGTGTGCGTGAAGCTCTTGCTGCCTTGTACCGCTTTCCGGTCCACCGAGTAGGAAACCGGATCATAGCCTTCCACCCAGAGACCATCATCATCCACATTGTACCGGGGCAGCAGGCCCGACTGGGCACTCGCTGCCAGCAACGCGAGGGACAGGGAAATGGCGAGCAGGTTGCGCATGGCTATCGGTATCGCGACAAATGTCCAAGGGCTTCGCGATCCGGAATGTCAGCGGGCCGACACCACCCTCAGCGCACCCGGATGGACTTGCGCGAATAACGGACCAGGCCCTCACGCTCCAACTCGCCGATCAATTCGGCAACGGTCTGCCGGGTGCTGCCGATCAGCTGGGCGATATCCTCCTGCCGCAAGTGGTTCGGCACGGAACCGTCCGCATCGCGTTCGGCGGCGAACTGGTCGTTGTAGCGCCTCAAGAACTCCAGCAAGCGCGAGCGGACATCCTTGAACACCAGGCTTTCATACTTCTGCTCCATCGCGCGCAACTTGTCCCCGATGTGCGACGCCAGCTTCAACGAAACCTGCGGATCGCGCGCGAGCACCTCCTCGAAGTCCGTGCGCTTGAAGGTGCAGATCGACACATCATCCGTGAGCGCGACAGCATGCTCTCCTTGAAGTGACGCACGGCTGCGCGCAGGCAGGTGCCCGAACAGGTCATGGTCTCCGAGCACGTCCCGGACCACTTCGTTCCCGTCGTCATCGGTCTTCACGATCTTCACGGCACCCGTCTTCAGGATGAAGATGCGGTCCGTCGTGTCCTCCGTGAAGAAGATGTGTTCACCGCGCCGCGCCTCCTTGTAACGGGAGATGATGCAAAGTCCTTTGACGGCATCACCGGACAGCTGATCGAACAGCCGGTGGTTCTGGAGGTACCAGAACTTCTTGTCGCTTCCATCCGAGGGCCCATCAACCATGAAGGGACAAAGTTACTGGAGCGTGCCTGCCAGAGAGATCCATAGTTCGAGGGTATTCGCGCAACGAGCACGGGATATCGCCCGGACACGTTGTTGATACGCATGCTCTTGGTCAGGTCATCCTACCTGTAGCCTTCCTGACCGGCGCATGTCCGAGCAGGAACGGGACCGCACACCCACATTCATCACAGCGCTGCGGGTAAAGCCAACTTGCCGCACATCCCTCACTCCAAGAGGTGAAGCGAATGGCGCCTCCATCGACCACCTGTCGTTCAACTGGCAGGGACCGTCCGCCATCAGGTTCGGCGTTACACCGGCCGAAATCGCCCACTTGGCCGACGAGGGTACCCACCACCATGTGCGCCGATCCCATCACCGCTTCAACCGGCGCTTGCGGATGAGCATCACGCCAACACCTCCTCAAGGATGCGTGGCTCCGTTGCCACCCGATCCGGCAACCACTTGTGAAGCAAGCGCGCGATCACCCCGGTGAACGGCAGGAACAGCAGCACGCCCAGGATGTTGAACAACATGTGCGCGTTGGCGATGCTGCGCGCCACATCGGCACCACCGCTCATCCATACGACCAGTGCGGTGAACGGATGCACGAGCGATAACCCGAGCACGATACTCACCAGATTGAAGCCCACATGGAAGAGACCGACCCTGATGGCTGGTCGGCGGCAGCGCACCGTGGCCAGCAGTGTATCGGAGCAGGTGCCCAGCTCGGCGCCCAGCATCACGGCGATACCGGCCGGCAAAGAGAGAATGCCCTTTGCGGCCAAGGTGATGGCCATGGCCACGGTGGCACTGGAACTCTGGATCACCAGGGTGATGAGCCCGCCGACCGCAGCGCCCCGCAACGGATCTTCCAAGCCCTGCAGCCAGGCGATGAACCGCGGGTGGTCCTTCAGGGGTTCCACCGCATGCCCCATGAGGAACAAGCCGGTGAAGAGCAGGCCGAACGCGAAGATCGCCGCGCCCGCTTTCTTCCATCCTGTCCGCCGACCGAAATGCTGCAACCCGAGGCCGAGGAGCAAGGGCACCGCGCTCCACTCACCGATATCGAACGCGATGAGCTGGCTGCTGAGCGTGGTTCCGATGTTCGCGCCCATGACAACGCCCAATGCGCTGCGGAAGCCCATCATGCCGCAGTTCACCAGAACGATGGTGAGGATGATCACGGCCGACGAACTGTCCAGCAACATGGTGACCACCGTGCCCACAGCCACCGCACCCAGCACATGGGTGGTATAGCGCCGCAACCATTCCTGCAACGCGCCACCGGCCATGTTCTCCAACGCGCTGCTCAGACTTTCCACCGCATAGAGGAACACGGCCAGGCCCGTCAGCACGAGCAGGATGATCCGCAATACGTCCACTTCAAGGGTGGTTTCCACGCACCAAAGCACCGGACCGAACATTGTCCGGACATTAAATGCCGCCTGATCCTTGTCAGTGCGCGGGTCTGCCGTTCCACTTGCGGCGCATTCACATCTCAGCGGTCAACACATACCGGTTCACACCGCGCGGACATTTAACGGCTCCTTCACGCACCTGCCATATGTTCGAGGGATCTTCGCCGCGCGTATGAAGCGCCCCATCGACATCCTGGTCCTCAGTGATCTGCACTTGGGCACCTTCGGCTGCCGTGCAGCGGACCTGCTGGACTACCTGCGGTCCGTTCAGCCCAAGACGGTGATCCTCAACGGGGACATCATCGACATCTGGGCCTTCAAGAAGAGCTACTTCCCGCAGGACCACATGCGCGTGGTGAAGAAGCTGTTGAAATGGAGCGCGAAGATCCCGGTCTACTACCTCACCGGGAACCATGATGAAGCGCTGCGCCGCTACAGCCCGGCGGTCTTGGGGGATCTGCGGTTGGCCGAACGGTTGGTGATGGACATCGACGGCCGGAAACACTGGTTCTTCCATGGCGACATCTTCGATACGACGATGAAGCACGCGAAGTGGCTCGCGCAGCTCGGGGGCTTCGGCTATGACCTGCTCATCCGCATCAACCATGTGGTGAACTTGACGCTCGTGTTCTGCGGCAGGCCGCGCATGAGCTTCAGCAAGAAGATCAAGGACAGCGTGAAGGGGGCGGTTAACTTCATCAGTGATTTCGAGCGCACCATGGCCGAAATAGCCGTGCATGAAGGGTACGATGCGGTGGTCTGCGGGCATATCCACCAGCCACGCATCACCCGGCTGCACACACAGAAGGGCGACATCACCTACATGAACTCCGGGGACTGGATCGAGAACATGAGCGCGCTGGAATACAGCGATGGACACTGGGTACTGTATGCGCATGATAGCAACACTTTCCAGGAAACCGCGAAGAATGGAGAAGCCCCGCCCAAGGCCAACGTAGCGCTACTGGAGCTCGCCTGAGCCGGTCGTGGTCGCTGGCCGGCCACTCCTATCGCGAACTGATGGGCCGTTCAAGCGCCTGTAGCACGTCCTGCCCACGACAGAGCAGGCCAACCGAAGGAGATCAGGGGTTCATGCATTGGCGAGACGGCACCCTTCGACCGACGGACCAGCATGTGCAGCACATCGTCCTCCACATAGGTCCACACTGCCAGCACTTCGACTCCCTCGTAGTCATAGCTCACCAATTCCGGAACGCTTCGCCCATCGCCCTGTATCTGGTTCCGCCGTACGCGCTTTTCCCAGTCGGGTGGAAGCCCATCCCCCTCTCTGGCGGCATGGTACATCAATACCCGCTCGACCAGAGAGCTCCCGCGCTGTAGTGCCGCACGCACGTCTTCCCGCTTCGTAGAGCTGAACTTGCGCAGTCGGAAGTCGCGGACCTGTCCACGAAGCATGGGAGGCAAGTACCGCGAACGGATCATGGCGCAAGGATCGGGCTGTAATGCGATGTGGATATGCGCAACATGTTATATTATCCATACCCGA
>Ga0075152_10003548_pt1 | contig 10850 bp, 10 predicted proteins | sample JI61114C2DNA_FD_70964 | JGI IMG/M metagenome (GOLD analysis project Ga0075152, IMG submission 70964) | Wastewater effluent complex algal communities from Wisconsin, to seasonally profile nutrient transformation and Carbon sequestration -... | ecosystem: Engineered > WWTP > Effluent > Algae...
CAGGTGCGCGGACTTGTCACCGAAACCCATGTTGACGGGATCATCCTGTCTTCACCAGTAACCGATTGCGATCCGGTGCTGCGCGCGCTGGAGACGATGAACATTCCGTTTGTGCGGATTTCCCCCGGGACCAACCACGCGCTGACCAGTTCGGTGTTCATGGATGATGCTCAGGCCGCCGATGACATGACCACTCACTTGATCAATTTCGGCCACCGCCGGATCGGGTTCATCAAGGGCCACCCCAACCACATGGCCTCGGACGAGCGGCACAGCGGCTATTGTCGCGCGCTGAGCCGGGCCGGGATCAGTTACGATACCGATCTGGTCTGCGACGGCGAATTCGATTTCGACAGCGGGGTCCGCGCTGCCCATCACCTGATGGCATTGGACAATCAGCCGACCGCGATCTTCGCCTCGAACGACGATATGGCGGCGGGCGTTCTGGCGGTGGCCCATGATCGCGGGATCAGCCTGCCCGATCAGCTTTCGGTGGCGGGGTTCGACGATACCACACTGGCCCGCACCGTCTGGCCGCCGCTCACCACGATCCATCAACCGATGGCGGAACTTGCCCGCACCGCCACGGAAATTCTCATCGCCGGGGGTGATATCAATCACCGCCGTCTGCCCCACACTCTCGTCGAGCGCGCATCGGTTGCGCCGCCAGCCAGGAAACCAACATGAGCGCATTACCCCTACCACCCGTCACCCGCACGCTAGGTTCCAGCGGCATTTCCGTCTCTTCGATTGCCTGGGGGATGTGGCGGCTGGCCGAAGGCGGGCGCACCGCTACGGAGGCGGCAGCGCTGGTCCACGCCGCGCTAGATGGCGGGATCAACTTCCTCGATACGGCAGATATTTACGGCTTCAACGGCAGCGGTGGGTTTGGTGATGCCGAAGCGCTGCTGGGAGAAGTGCTCAGCGCGGAACCGGCCTTGCGCGGACGGATGGTGCTGGCGACCAAGGGCGGGATCATGCCGCCGCTGCCCTATGACCAATCGGGCGAATACCTGCGCAGCGCGATTGACGCCTCACTTGCCCGGCTGAAGACCGACAGCATTGATCTCTACCAGATCCATCGGCCCGATATTCTTGCTCACCCGCAAGAGGTCGCCCGTGTGCTCGACGATGCGGTGGCTTCGGGCAAGATCCGCACGCTCGGCGTGTCGAACTTCACGCAGCCTCAGATTGCTGCGCTCAACCACTTCCTGGGTCATAAGCTGGTCGCGACCCAGCCGGAAATCAGCGCGCTGCGGATCGATTGCTTTGAAAATGGCGAGCTCGATCAGGCGATGCAGCTGGGGCTGGTCCCGCTGGCCTGGTCGCCACTGGGCGGCGGACGGATTGCCGGCGCAGACACCCCGCGCGACAAAGCAGTGATTGCCGAGCTTGACCGGGTTGCCGCCGCCAAGGGAATTTCACGCAGCGTCGCGGCCTATTCCTGGCTGTTGGCGCATCCCGCCGGGATCATCCCGATCATCGGATCGCAGCAGGCCGAACGGATCGCTGAAGGCGCCTCGGCGCTTAGCGTCCAGTGGACCCGGACAGATTGGTATGCGGTGCTGGTCGCCGCCCGAGGAGAACGACTGCCATGACCCAGCCCCAATGTGAAATCTCCTGGTTCTCCGCGCTGTGCGATGATGACTATGAATTCCTCGGCGTGCCTGATCCCTATCTGGCCTCCAGCTGGGAGCATTGCCGCAATATCGTGATGCGCGCCGAAGAGGGTGGGTTTGACAACGTGCTGCTGCCTTCGGGCTATCAGCTCGGCCTTGATACCACCGTCTTCGCTGCGGCGATGGCGACGCAGGTCAAGCGGATCAAACTGCTGTGGGCGACCCGGATGGGTGAAGACTGGCCGCCGCAACTGGCGCGCCGGATCGCTACGCTCGACCGGATTCTGGGGCCCAATGCCGCTGGCACTGCCGGCCGTCTCAACGTCAACATCATCTCGTCCGACATGCCGGGCGAAAAGATCGAGAGCGGCCCGCGCTATGCCCGCGCGACTGAGATCATGAAGATCGTCAAGACGCTGCTCAACGGCGAACACCTCGATTTTCAGGGCGAGTTCTTCAATCTGAAGCTCGATCCGGCGCGGATCACCACCATCTCGGGCAAGTGCCCGGCGTTCTACTTTGGCGGGCTGAGCCACGAAGCCCGCGAATGCGCTGCTGAAGTTGCCGACGTCTACCTGATGTGGCCCGATACGATGGACAAGGTCCGCGAAACCGTGACCGACATGAAGGCCCGCGCCGCTGCCAAGGGCCGCACGCTCAAGTTCGGTTACCGCGCCCACGTGATCGTGCGGGAAACTGAGGATGAGGCGCGCGCCTATGCAGACCGGCTGCTGTCCAAGCTGGATGATGAAGCCGGCCGTGCGATCCGCGAGAAGTCGCTCGATGCCAAGAACTTCGGCGTCCAGCGCCAGCAGGAATTGCGCGGCGCGGCCGATGGTGACGGGTTTGTCGAGGACAACCTGTGGACCGGGATCAGCCGGGCACGGTCTGGCTGCGGGGCGGCGATTGTCGGCACACCCGATCAGGTGATCGCCAAGCTGAAAGCCTATCAGGATGCCGGGATGGAGGCCTTCATCCTGTCCGGCTATCCGCATGTGAATGAGTGCGATATGTTCGCACGCTATGTCTTGCCGCAGCTTCAGCACGGTCCGTTGGCGCTGTGAGCCGAAAGAAAGAGGTGCAATCTTGACCACCCGGATCGTCGCCATTGGCGGCACCGTAAATCCCGGTTCAACCACCGAACAGGCGCTGCGGCTGGCGGCCGCTGCGGCTGGTGCGGGCGGGGCAGAGGTGCAGGTATTTGGCGGGGCCTACCTTGCCAAGCTGCCCCATTATGGCAGCGCCGAACACCAGAAGGGCAATGGCAGCGAATTGGTCGAAGCGGTCCGCGCAGCCGATGGCTTGCTGATCGCCGCACCCGGCTATCACGGCACCATCTCGGGGCTGGTCAAGAACGCGCTCGATTTTCTGGAAGACCTTTCGAAGGATTCGCGGCCCTATCTTGATGGACGTGCCGTGGGCCTGATCGCGACGGCCTATGGCGATCAGGCGACGATGAGCACGCTCATCACGATGCGCGCGATTGTGCACGCGCTGCGCGGCTGGCCGACCCCGATGGGTGCGACGATCCGGACCTATCACGGGCTGTTCAGCCCCGATGGTGAGTGCCTGGAAGACCGTGCGCGGTTGCAGCTTGAAATGGTCGGGCATCAGGTGCTGCGCGGCGCGCGGGCCTTTGCCGGTGCAGAGGGGCCGCAATGAGCGCGCAGCTGGATCAGGCGCTCGCTGCTCTGGCGGCAGGAAAAGTCATCGTCCTGACCGGTGACCGGCTGCGCGGCGGCGATATCGATTTTGCCGTCGCCGCGCGCCATGCCGATGCCGATACGGTCAACTTCATGGCGACCCATGGCCGCGGGCTGATCTGCCTCGCGCTGACCCCGGCCCACGCGATGCGGCTAGGGATCAGCCTGATCAACCCGGGCAGTGATCGCCAATCGGGCCGCCCACATGGCCGCTCGATCGAAGCCACGACAGGTGTCACCACCGGAATTTCCGCCGCTGACCGCGCCCGGACGATTGCAGTGGCGATTGACCCGGATTCTACCGGCGATGACCTCGTCAGCCCCGGCCACGTCTTTCCGCTGATCGCGGCGGCTGGCGGAGTGGCCGAACGACCCGCTGCGCTGGAAGCTGCGATCGAGCTGTGCAAACGCGCCAGAGCAGGGGACGCCGCGGTGATCTGTTCGATCATGCGTGAGGACGGCGAAATGGCCCGGATCGAAGATTTGGCCGATTTGATCGAGGCGCATAGCCTTTGCGTCGCCGACGTCGGGGATGTTCTGACCGCTTAGTGCGGCATGTCCTCGTTTCGGGGTGCTGTCGGCACGGACAGGTTGGCGCGGGTCATCAGCAGGGTGAAGGGTACTACCGCCAGGGTCATCCACATCATCAGGTAGAAATCGTTGAGATAGGCGATCATCGCAGCTTGCCGGTTCACCTCGGCGTCGATCATCCGCAGCGCGGCTTCGCCGTAGGTCTGGAACCGGTCGAGCGTCGAGAAATCGACCACTTGCGTGAAAGATGCAGTGATCTTTCCAGCAAGGTCCGAATGTGAGGTTTGCAGATTGCGCGCCAGCATTGTGGTGACGATCGAAATCCCCACCGACGATCCGATCGAGCGGGATAGGTTGAGCACGCTCGATCCATCGGTCCGCAGGTGCGGCGGCAGAGTGGCAAAGGCGCTGGCGTTCATCGGGATGAATACCATGCCCATTCCCAGGCCTTGAACAAATCCGGACGAAGCGATGTGCCAGTAGTCGGTCTGGAGCGTCCAACCCGACATCTCCCACAGCGACAATCCGGCGATTGAGAAGCCGGTTGCGATCAAGATCCGCGGATCAAATCCGCGCCGTACCATTATGCCGGAAAGCTGCATCGTGATCACCGTGCCGACCCCGCGCGGCATCATCGCCATCCCGGTGTCGATCACACTGTAACCAAACAAGCGCTGCAGCATCGGCGGCAACAGCGCCATCGTCGCGAACATCACCACACCCATTGCCACGCTGAAGAAGATCGCGAAGACCAGATTGGGATCGGCAAACAGAGTGCGGTGGAACAGCGTGTTTTCAGCCGTGGTGAAATGGATTACTGCCATCCACGCGGCCGACAGCGCAAGGAACAGGTAAATCCAGCTTTCCAGCGATTCAAACCAGTCGATATGGTTGCCCCGGTCGAGCAGAAGCTGGATCGAAGTCAACAGGATCCCGATCATTGCATAGCCCGCCAGATCGAACCGCCGCCGGGCAATCGGGCGCGATGGCAGCAGTGCCAGCATGATCGATAGCGCCACGATTCCCAGCGGCAGGTTGACGTAGAACACCCAGCGCCAGTTCCAGTTCTCGGTCAGCCAGCCGCCAAGGATTGGGCCCAGAATCGGCCCGATCATGATGCCCATGCCCCACATCGCCATCATCTGCGGCTGCCGCGATGGCTTGTTGGTATCGACCATCGCGGCTTGGCTTAGCGGGGCGATGAAGGCCCCGGTGGCACCTTGCAAGGCGCGGAAAATAACCATCTCGGTGATGTTCTGGGCCATCCCGCACAGCATTGATGACAGCACAAAGCCGGTGACTGAGGCGATAAACAGCCGCCGCGATCCGATCCGGTCGGCCAGCCAGCCGGTGATCGGCATCGCCACGGCCACCGCGACGATATAGCTGGTCAGCACCCAGCTGACCTCGTCCGAGGTCGCCCCAAGGCTAGATTGCATATGCGGGATCGCGACATTGGCGATGGTGCTGTCGAGGATCTGGATCAGCGAAGCGACCATGATCCCGAACGCCAGCAGCGTTGGGTTGCTGGTTTCGAGCAGCGCTGTGTCGTCCTCCGGCGCAACCGTTCGTTGCGGCGGCGGGGCGGGGCGGCTTCGGGGTGTGGCAGCGCTGGCCATTGCGGCCGCTAGCGCTTGCGGCCGTCGGTGAAGACCGTCACCTTGGTCGAAAGGCCCGAAATCAGCGGGCGAGGGCTGGCTTCGTCGAGCACGATCCGCACCGGGACCCGCTGCGTTACCTTGACCCAATTGCCGGTCGCGTTTTGTGCGGGCAACACCGAAAATTCGCTGCCAGTTCCGGCTCCGATCGAGGCGACGTGGCCTTTCAGCACCAGTCCCGGATAGGCATCAAACCGCACTTCAACGAGTTGACCAACCGCCATATCGGCCAGATCGGTTTCCTTGAAATTGGCTTCGACATAGGCGCTACCATCGGCCACCAGAGTTACCACCGGAACGCCAGAGACAATCTGCTGACCCGGCTGGAGCCGCCCAGCCTGGCTGATCAAACCGGACGCGGGTGCGCGCACTTCTGTGCGCCGCAGGCTCAGCTCCGCCAGCCGCCGCTGGGCCTGGGCCGAAGCAACCTTGGGATAGACCCCCGGCATCTGACCGCCTGAGGCCAGCTTGGCCGCTGCTTCTGTTCGCTTGGCCTGGGCCAGCCGCAGCTGCTCTTCAGCCATAGTGACCTGATGTTGGGCCGCTTCGTAATCCGCTTTGGTGGTAAAGCCCTTTTTCCACAGCGCCGCCTGCCGCGACAGGTTGGAGCGGGCGAAGGCGATGTTCTGCTGTGCAGCGGAAATATCCGCGCCTGACAGGGCGCTGGCATTGGCCGCGGCGATTTGATCGGCTTGCGCCGTCGCCATCGCCGCATCGGCCTGCGCGATCTGAAGCTGGAACGGTTCGGGGTCGATCACGAACAGCAAGTCACCCGCTTTGACGTGCTGGTTTTCCTTGACGCGCACGTCAACGATTTGCCCGCCGACCTGCGCCGAGACCGAGATCTTGTCGAGATGGACATAGGCATTATCAGTGCTCACCTGACCCTGCAGGCTCTGCCAATAGGCCAGCCCGCCGATCAGCAGCAGCAACGGGAATGACAGCATCAGTGCAAGCCGACCCCAGCGGCGCTTTGGCTTGTGCGCCCGCGGCGTGTCAGCAGCATCCTCTGCTGCTACGATCTGGGCATCGGCCTCAGCCATTGGCGACCTCCAACCCGGCGCGGGCATTGGTAAAATTCATTCGGATCAATTCGAGCATCTGGGCGAGCGATTCGCGTTGCACGGAGTTGATTCCGGTCAGCATCTCCTCCTCCAGATCAGCCAGGCTTGCCCGAACCTGATCGATCACCAGACGGCTCTTTTCGGTCAGGAACAGGCGCCAGGCGCGGCGATCAGCGGGATCGGGGCGACGCTCGATCAGGTCGGCATCTTCCATCCGGTCGATCATCCGGGTCAGCGAGATTGGCTCAACCTCCAGCCGTTCGGCATAAAACCCCTGATTTTCGCCCTCGGTCACGTGCAGGATCAAAAGCAAGCGCGCTTGCGGACTGGTCATCCCCAGCTCCCGCACCCGTGCATCGAAATCCCGCCGCAGCAGGCGGGCACTGTCAGACAGCAGGTAGGGCAGGGTCAACATTGCCTGACATATAATAGACATGCTTATGATAAGCAAGGCTTGCCAAACCTCTTCGCGCAAACTAGGCGATTGCCAAATTTAACTGTTCGGTTAAACCGAGTCCCGAAACATATTTGGAAGAGGAGTGCAGCCATGGCGATCAAGACTCGCATCACCGAACTGCTCGAGATTGAACATCCGATCGTGCAGGGCGGGATGCAGTGGGTTGGCACAGCGGAAATGGCCAGCGCCGTTTCCAATGCTGGCGGGCTTGGCATCATCACCGGTCTGACCCAGCCCAGCGCCGAAGCGCTCGCCGCTGAGATTGAGCGCTGCAAGGGCATGACCAGCAAACCGTTCGGGGTGAACATGACTGTGTTCCCGACGATCAATCCGCCAGATTACAAGGCCTATACCCAGGCGATCATCGACGCCGGGGTAAAGATCGTCGAAACCGCCGGAACGCCTGCGGTGCGCGAACTGTGGGAAATGATGAAGCCCCACGGCATCAAGATCCTGCACAAGTGCACTGCGGTGCGGCACGCGCTTTCAGCCGAACGCGCCGGGGTCGATGTTATTTCGATCGACGGCTTTGAATGCGCCGGGCATCCGGGTGAAGACGATATTCCAGGGCTGATCCTGATTCCGGCAGCAGCGGACAAGGTCAAGATCCCGATGCTTGCCAGCGGCGGGTTTGGCGATGGACGCGGGTTGGCTGCGGCGCTTTCGCTCGGCGCGGACGGGATCAACATGGGCACACGCTTTACGGCCACGGTTGAGGCGCCGATCCACCAGAACTTCAAACAATCAATGGTCGATCATGACGAACGCGATACCGCGCTGATCTTTCGCACCTTCCGCAACACCGCCCGCGTCGCCAAGAACGGCATCGCGCAGGCGGTTGTCGCGGCTGAGGCCGAGGGCAAGGAATTTGCCGAAGTTGCCGACCTGGTTAAAGGCGTGCGCGGGCGCGAAGGCCTGCAGACCGGCGATACCGAACATGGCATTTGGTCGGCCGGTATGGTCCAGGGCCTGATCCACGATATTCCCACCTGCCAGGAACTCGTCAGCCGGATCGTGGCTGACGCCGAAACAATCATCCGCCAGCGCCTGAACGGCATGCTGGTTTGAACGCGTTTACGAAGGAGAACTCCCATGGCTGAAGCCTATATCATCGACGCCGTCCGTACCCCGCGCGGGGTTGGCAAGCCCGGCAAGGGCGCGCTTTCGCACCTCCACCCGCAGCACCTCGCGGCGACCGTGCTGAAGGCGCTGAAAGAGCGCAACAACCTCGATACGACCACCGTTGATGATGTGATCTGGTCGACCAGCACCCAAAAGGGCAAGCAGGGCGGCGATCTGGGCCGGATGGCGGCCCTTGCCGCCGGGTATGACACCAGCGCCAGCGGCATGACGCTCGACCGGTTCTGCGGCGGCGGGATCACCTCGGTCAACCTCGCTACCGCAGCGGTGATGTCCGGCATGGAAGATTGCGTGATCGCCGGCGGTACCGAAATGATGAGCTACACCTCGGCGCTGGGCGCTGAAGAAGCCAACGCCGGGATCCGGCCGATGGGCATGGGTTCGGGCAACCCGGCGCTTGATGCGCTGCATCCGCAAAGCCACCAGGGCGTTTGCGGCGATGCGATCGCGGCGATGGAAGGGATCGACCGGCATGCGCTCGACGCGCTGGCGCTGGTCAGCCAGGAGCGTGCCGCCCGCGCGATCAAGGAAGGCCGCTTCGACAAGTCGCTGGTCACTGTCTACAACGACGATGGCTCAGTCGCACTCGATCATGAGGAATTCCCGCGCCCCGAAACCACCGCCGAAGGGCTCGCCAGCCTGAAGGCCAGCTTCGATGGGATCGCCGATTTTGACCTTGGCGGAACCACCTTCCGCAAGCAGATCCAGCGCCGCTATCCCGATCTCGACTGGAAGGGCGTGCACCATGCAGGGAACAGCTCGGGCGTGGTCGATGGCGCGGGTGCCGTGCTGATCACCAGCAAGGACTATGCTGACAAGCACGGCCTTAAGCCGCGCGGCAAGATCGTCGCCTATGTCAACTGCGGCGATGATCCAACGCTGATGCTCAACGCCCCGGTTCCGGCCGCGCGCAAGGTGCTGGCGAAGGCCGGGCTGAAAGTTGAAGACATCGACGTGTTCGAAATCAACGAGGCCTTTGCGGTTGTCGCCGAAAAGTTCATCCGCGATCTCGATCTCGATCGGACCAAGGTCAATCCCAACGGCGGCGCGATGGCGCTGGGCCACCCGATCGGCGCGACCGGCTCGATGCTGATCGGCACCGCGCTTGACGAGCTGGAGCGGATTGGCGGCAAGTACGGCCTGATCACCATGTGCGCCGCGGGCGGCATGGCCCCGGCCATCATTATCGAGCGCATTGACGGCTGATTCTGCAACACGTCAGCCGATTTTGCGCTTTTCGCCCCGGCCGTAGCTGATACGGTCGGGGCGATTGATATGAGGGGATGAGGATGACCGAGCTACTCACCCAGATCGCCGCCGTCGTCGGCCCGCAAGGGCTGCTGACCGGGGCTGACGTATCGGGCCGCGCCGCTGACTTCATGGGGCTGACCACCTGTCAGGCCAAGGCGATTGTCCGCCCAGCCAGCACCGCAGAACTCTCCGAAGTGATGAAGCTGTGCCATGCGGCGGGTCAGGTGGTGGTGCCTGCAGGCGGCAATACCGGGCTGGTGCACGGCAACGTCTGCCAGCCGGATGATATCCAGATCTCGCTGGAGCGGATGCGGGGGATCGAGGCGATCGACCCGGTTGGCCGGACCATGATCGTCGGCGCCGGCTGTCCGGTGCAGGCGGCGCAAGAGGCTGCGGCGGCGCAGGGCCTTAAATTCGCAGTCGATTGGGGGGCGCGCGGATCGGCCACGATCGGCGGCGGGATCGCCACCAATGCCGGGGGCAATTCGGTGGTCCGTTACGGCATGATGCGCGACAACGTGCTGGGGCTGGAAGCGGTGCTGGCCGATGGCACGGTCATTTCGTCGATGAACGTCCTGCTCAAAAACAACGCCGCCTATGATCTGAAACAGCTGTTCATCGGCAGCGAAGGCACGCTGGGGATCGTCACGCGCGCGGTGCTGAAACTGCACGCCGCGCCGCTTTCAACCAATACCGCGCTGCTGGCGCTGGAGAGCTTTGAGGCGGTGCAGCGGCTGTTCGTTCAGGCGGGCCGGCGGCTCGGCGGAATGCTGACTTCGTTCGAAGTTATGTGGGCGAGCTTTTATGAGCCGATCGCCATCGCATCGGGCCGCCACAATCCGCCGCTGCCCGGCGGCCACGCCTGTTATGTGATTATTGAGGCCAGCGGGACCGATCACGAGCGCGATGGTGACCTGTTCGAAGCGGTGCTGGGCGAGGTGCTCGAGCAGGGCATTGCCGCCGATGCGGTGATCGCCGCCAGCCAGACCCAGGCCGCGCAAATCTGGGCAATCCGCGATGATATCGAGGCGCTGTTTGGCTACGCCATGCCATCGGTGACCTTCGATATCAGTCTGCCGATCGTGGCGATGGACGGCTATGTCCGCGAGCTGGAGGTGAGCGCGCGCGCCGCCTTGGGCGAAACCACCAAGCTGATCGTGTTCGGCCATATTGGTGATGGCAATCTGCACATTCTGCTGGGGGCACAGCCGTTTACACCCGAGACCAAACACCGGATCGAGGAGCTGGTCTATTCCGGCCTGCCTCCGCATGGCGGCTCGATCAGCGCCGAACACGGCATCGGCCTTGAAAAGCGGGACTGGCTGCACATCACCCGATCGGCTGAGGAAGTGGCGCTGATGCGCACGATCAAGGCCGCGCTGGACCCGAAGAACCTGCTCAACCCCGGCAAAGTGCTGGCATAGGAG
>Ga0075152_10003551_pt1 | contig 10848 bp, 15 predicted proteins | sample JI61114C2DNA_FD_70964 | JGI IMG/M metagenome (GOLD analysis project Ga0075152, IMG submission 70964) | Wastewater effluent complex algal communities from Wisconsin, to seasonally profile nutrient transformation and Carbon sequestration -... | ecosystem: Engineered > WWTP > Effluent > Algae...
ATTGTTAGTTAAATATTTGGAATTCAATACTTTAAATATACTAACTTTTGCCTTTTTGTGCAAATATTATTTACACTTTTTTGCTTTTTTTAATTAAAATTTATTAATCGAACTCAGGTTGATAGTTTTTATATTTGTATCAAAAATATCAATACTATGACAATTACTCAATTATATTATGTTTTGGCTGTTGCCGAATATAAAAATTTTACATTAGCAGCTGAAAAATGTTTTGTAACACAACCCACTTTGAGTATGCAAATTCAAAAATTAGAAGACGAATTGAATATTTTGATATTTGATAGAAGTAAAAAGCCTATTCTGCTTACTGAAGTTGGAGAGAAAATCGTAAATCAAGCCAAAAACATTGTAAACGAAGCTGGAAGAATCAAAGACATTGTAGACCAACAAAAAGGATATATTGGTGGCGAATTTAAAGTTGGGATTATTCCAACAGTGATGCCAACATTATTACCTATGTTTTTGAATAATTTTATAAAGAAATATCCAGAAGTTAATTTAATTATAGAAGAGCAAACCACAGAAGAAATCATTAAACGATTAAAAAATGGACATTTGGATTGTGCCATTGCTGCAACACCTTTGGAAGAAGAAGAATTAAAAGAAATTGTTTTATTCTTCGAACCCTTTGTTGCATATATTCCTGAAAATCATAACAGTTTTAACAAAAAAGAAATTACTATCGAAGATATTGATTTAGATACAATTTTACTTTTACAAGACGGACACTGCTTTAGAAACGGAATTTTAAATTTGTGTAAGAATAACAAATATATTTTGGATAGCCATTTTCAATTAGAGAGTGGAAGTTTTGAAACCTTAATCAAATTGGCTGATGAAGGTTTAGGAACCACTTTGCTACCTTATTTACATACTTTAGATTTAAACGAAAAAAACAAATTAAAACTAAGACCATTTAAAGATCCAAAGCCCGCAAGAGAAGTAAGCTTGATTTATTCTAAAAATGAATTAAAAATTCACATTATTAATGCCTTACGCAATGTGATATCGGGAGTTGTTAGAGGAGCAATTGCCTTTAGTGATGTAGAAATTATAAGTCCTAAAAATAGAAAATAAAAAACGAATAAAAGTACTGTTAATAAGGTATTCTTATTTTAGTTGAGATAGATTAAACATTGTCTTAATTCGGGCTTCTCTTCGGTGAACTTTAAAAGCCACTCTCTTAATTGCTCAACTTCGTAAGGAAGTAAATTTTTAATTGCTTTTTCTAATTCTTTACAGAATAATTTCGCATCAAAACTCACTCTTTCCAAAATAGATTTGGTGTAAGAAAACATTGTTCTAGGCATATTATACTATTTATTGGTTTGCATAAAAATAAGAATCGTATTGTAAAGTTACAACAAAAAAAGTTTTAAAAAATGGTATGGTTGAAAAAAAGTGCTAATTTTTTGCTAAATAAATCTGTTGGGTTTAATTAGTTTTTTATGATTTTTTTCGTTGGTTCGAATTATTTTCGACAGATATTCTCTACTACAAAAAATCATAGTTTTTTTGTCGCTCGAAGCATTTCACGTTTTCCTGGAGATCCAGATAGTTTTTCAATTGAAAATCCAGCAGTTATCATAGCGTTTTTTATTAACGTTCTGCAAGCATAAGTAACTAAAATGCCATTTGGCAATAATGCTTCATACATCTTTTTAAAAATAACTTCACTCCATAATTCCGGTTGTAATAGAAATCCAAAAGCGTCAAAATAAATTAAATCATGTCTATTTTTGTCTTCAATATCCTGAAAAAACTGCTTTCTTTTCGTCAAATTAAAGTTGGTTGTTATTTGATTATTAATTTCCCAATTACAATTATGCATTGTTTCAAAAATTGATTTAAAATGTGGTACTTGCAATTCAGAAGCATAATTCATTTGATGTACTTCTTCGCTTGAAATTGGGTAGGCCTCTACTCCAACGTAACTTATTTTTACTTTATTTAAAGTTTCTAAAAAAGTAATAAAAGCATTTAACCCCGTTCCGAACCCAATTTCTAAAATCGAAATTGAATCTTGATTTTTAAATAAATCCAATCCATTTTTTATAAAAACATGTTTTGTTTCCTGAATTGCACCATGTATTGAATGATAATTTTCATTCCATTCAGGAATTCGGATTGTAGTTGAACCGTCGTCAGTAATTATAATTTTTCTTTTCATTGGATTTAGTTGCATAAAAAAGGTTTAAGAAAACTCAAACCTTTTTTTATCAAAATATATTATTTTATATATAACTTTTTAATTTTTGGAATTGGTCCGCCACATTTTACCTCGTGGCATTTGATACAAGCATCGATTCCGTTATTGAAATGTTCTTTAGCGTTTTTTGGATCTTCATAAATCAATTCTTGCGCTTTGATAAATTTAGCCGCTTGTTCATTAAAAAAAGCATCCTTATCGGTTTCATCAGTCATTACTGCTTTATGAATTTTGATAAAATGTTGCGGAAATTTACCAATTGTATCACCTTTTACAATTCGTTCTTTTAAACGTTCATTATCAACATACATTTGTTCCATAAGCGCGGCCATCTCTGACATTTCATACATTTCAAATCCATCTTTATTCAAAGTTGAATCTGTTGCACAAGCTTCTTTATCTGTTGTTTTTTCTGATTTATCGCCAACTTTCTTCTCACAAGAAAAAAGCAATAATCCGAAAATTATTAATAGTACTTTTTTCATTATTTAGCGATTAAAACACCATCAGCCATAAATGAATACGTAACTTTTGGTTCAGTAATACTATCTATTGCGGCTTGCGATCGCCCTGCATCTTTAGCATAATGCTTTAATTCATTAACGCTTTCAACACTTATAAACGCTTTACCGTTTACTACAACTTCTTTATCTTTTGCATTTTTGGGAACAAAAAAACCATAATCTTTAAATTTTACGAAAACTTCTTTTTCATTATCTAAGTCTACAGACATCCAACAACCTTTTTTCTGACAAACTTCGTTAATTTCAGATTTGAATTTAACTTCAAGTGTATCACCTTCTTTTAAATCAGCAAATTTTTTCATCATTTTATCTGTAGATAGAGCTCCGTCAACCGAAATTGAATCGCCAAATTTTGCAAATTCAACTTTTGCTATTTCAGGATCAGCTTCTTTTTTTTGTTCGCAATTCACAAATAATGAAGTTATTATGCCAAGTGTAAGTATTTTTTTCATTTTTTTAAGGAGTGTTTATCCAACAAAATTAACTATATTTTTTTACTTTTACATCTAGAAAAGTAAAGAATTATAGACCATTCAAATAATTATTTAATTTCATTATTAATTCAAATCGCTAATTACAAGAATATTGAAATATTGGTTCTTTAGTTGTTGATAATTATTTTTCATTATGTAAAATTAAAACTTCTTTTTTTTATTAGATTTGCAATTAATATATAAAATTCGGCCTTTTTATTGCTGAGTATCCAATTTGTAACAGCGTACCCTTGATGGAATTAAAAACTTTAAACGAAATTGAAATTATTTCGGTTGCTTCGTCAAAAATTAATGAAGTAGATTTTGAAAATTTAACTTTTGGAAATATTTTTACCGACCACATGTTGGTTTGTGATTATAAAGATGGCGCTTGGCAAAAACCTATTATTCAACCCTATGCTCCTTTTATTATTGATCCTTCGGCAAAAGTTTTTCATTATGGCCAAGCTATTTTCGAAGGAATGAAAGCATACAAAGATGATCAAGATGTTGTTTGGCTGTTTAGACCTGATCAAAATTTCCATAGGTTTAATAAAAGCGCTTTAAGAATGGAAATGCCAGAAGTTTCTGAAGATGTTTTTATGGGTGGTTTACACAGACTTTTAAAAATTGAAAAAGAATGGGTAAAAAAAGGCAAAGGAAATACTCTATACATAAGACCATTCATGATTGCAACCGGACAAGGTGTTATTGCTGCACCTTCGTTCGAATATCGATTTATGATTATTTTATCGCCAGCTCGTGCTTATTATTCGGGCGAAGTTAAAGTAATTGTTGCCGAACATTTTAGTAGAGCTGCGAATGGTGGAATTGGCGCTGCAAAAGCTGCTGGAAATTATTCAGCACAATTTTACCCAACTAAATTAGCGAACGAACAAGGATTTCAACAAATTATTTGGACTGACGATGCAACACACACCAAGTTAGAAGAAGCTGGAACAATGAATGTTTTCTTTAGAATAAACAATACATTATTTACAGCTCCAACAAGTGAGCGTATTTTAGATGGTATAACACGAAAAAGTGTAATTGAATTGGCTAAGAGAGAAAATATCAATGTTGAAGTTCGTTCAGTTTTAGTGAATGAATTAATTGCTGCAGCAAAAGATGGTTCGTTAAAAGAAATTTTTGGCACAGGAACAGCTGCTGTTATTAATCCAATTGTAGGTTTTTCATATAAAAACACTTATTATGAATTACCAAAAATTGAAAACTCAATGGCTTTAGAAATCAAAGAAAAATTAACTAATATTCAATACAAATTAGCTGAAGATACTTTTGGTTGGACAGTTAAAATTTGAGGATTTAGTAATAAAAAAACTACGATTTCAATTTGAAATCGTAGTTTTTTACTTTAAAATGGCTGAAAAGTTTGGTTTAAAGTAATTTGGTCCTTTCATCACTTTTCCGTCTTCGCGATAAATTGGTTTTCCATCTTCGCCAAGCTTACTCATGTTGGAACGCTGAATTTCGTCAAAAACTGCTTCAATTTTATGTTGCAAACCATGTTCTAAAATAGTTCCGAATAAAACATATAGCATATCTCCAAGTGCATCGGCTATTTCTACAATATTATTATTTTCTACTGCTTCTAAATATTCTTCATTCTCTTCTTTCATTAAATTAAAACGAAGTTCATTTTTTAGTTTACCTAAGTTAGCTTTCATTTCAGTACTTAGACCTAACCCATAGGTTTCGTGAAATAATTTTACAGCGTTTAATTGTTTTTGCATAATTGTCAAATTAATTTTACAAAAAAAGAAATTTTAAAGCTAATTAATCATTATTTTTGCAAAAAATATTAATATGTTTTCAACAGGTCAAATCTACTTTGCGATTTTTTTTATTATTGCTTTTGTAATTACGATGATATTAGTTTATCGCAAAGATTTAAAAGATTTAAAACCTTTTTACAAAAGAACCTATACTATTTTTATAGGCTTTATCATTTTTATTGGTATGCTTTTTCTTATTAAGTTTTTGATGAAAGATTAATTCGCTAAATTTGAACTAAATAATTTATCTCTAATGAGAATTTTAAAATATGTCCTTCTTTTATTACTGCTTTTTGGCGTTGCATTTATTGTTTTTGTAGCTACTCAGCCAGGTAATTATAAAATAAAACGTACTAAAGAAATTAAAATAGCCAAAGACATTGTTTTCAATTTTGTTGTTGATAGTGCTGCTATAGCAGATTGGAATCCTTGGGATAAAAATGAAGCTATTTTTAAAAATAACTCATCAACTTCGACGGATTTATTATTACAAAATATAATTGTAAATAATGAAGAAAATAAATCGTTATTACAATTTCAAAAAACAAAAAATGGAACTTTAATCATTTGGGAACTTAACGGAAAATTAAATTTTAATCTAAAAATGTTGAGTGTCTTACAAGGCGGCATTGATAACGTTTTAGGTGATAAATTAGATGAGGGTTTAAAAAATATTGATAATTATTTAGTAAAAGAATTAACTACTTATAATATTAAAGTACATGGTTTAGTTACCAAACATACCACCAACTACATTCAACAAATTGATACTTGTACAATTGGTAGTTTTCAGATAGTTTCCAAAAAAATGCTTCAAAATATGATGAATTTTGTTGAAACAAATGATATTAAAATTATTGGACTACCTTTTATTATTTATGATAATCCTAATACAACAAGTAATAAATTAATTTTTTCAATGTGTGTTCCTGTCGAAGAGGAAATTTTAACTACTGAAGGCAGCGAAATTTCAGGAGGTCATTTTGATGATTTTTTAGCCGTTAAAACAACATTAGTGGGTGATTATTCGCATAGTAAAGAAGCTTGGGACAAAACACTTACTTTCATCAAGAATAAAAAATTAGTAGAGGATTTATCTGGAAAGTATATAAGAATATATAAGATAAGTTTACCAAAAGAACGTAAGCCTTCTAAGTGGGTAACTGAAATTTACATTCCTGTAAAGAAAAAAGTGTATCGTCCAAAAGTTGCAAAACCAAAATCAATTGAAGAAGTTGCTCTGCCAAGCGAAGGTACAACTATGAATTCTGTTCAATAATTAGTTTTTCTTTTCTTTACCTATTAGATATTTTACAACTGTTTCGGCAGCATGTAAACCAAAAAGTGCTGGCATCCAACTATTCGTACCATAAAAAGATTTTTTGAAATTGGTTCCATCAGTTGTTTTAATACTCGAATAATCTGGACGTTCAAACGAATAAACTACTTTTACACCTTTTGAAATTCCTTCTATTTTTAAACGTTTACGCACATTTTTCGCTAATGGACAATATTCAGTTTTGCTAATATCGCGTACTTGAACTTTTTCGGCTTCATATTTACCGCCTGCTCCCATGTTGCTGATAACTTTTACTTTTTTGCGCTTGCAAGCCACAATCAAGTTTATTTTTGGAGTAACGCTATCAATGCAATCTAAAACATAATCAAACTCAGATGAAACCAACTCATAGGCACGCTCTGGACACAAAAATTCTTCGATTCGGGTTAATTTCAATTCTGGATTAATATCCATCAAACGATCCCCAACAATTTTTACTTTTGGTTCACCAACAGTACTATGCAACGCTGGCAATTGACGATTAATATTGGTAATATCAACAACATCACCATCAACAATAGTCATAGAACCAACACCAGCACGAGCTAAAAATTCGGCAGCAAAACTTCCTACACCACCTAATCCAACAACTAAAACATTAGCGTTTTCAAGTTTTTGAATTCCTTCTTCTTTAAATAATAAAGCTGCTCTTTCTTTCCACTTTGCCATAATAGTGTTGAATCGTTAAATTGATTAATTGTTTAACTGAAAATCCTCGAAAAATTAGTAAAAACAATTGCTTTCATATCTTCTACCGAAATTCCTTTTATCGAAGCTGCTTTTTCATACACTTGATAAATGGATTCTTCAATCGTATCGGTTTCTAATAAAATTTGATTTTCGGGTGCAAAGGTAAATACTTTTTCTAAATCTGGATTACGAAGTAAGTATTTTCCAAACGAAAGATAAAAACCATTATTCAAAAGTGATTTCGCCACTTGTTCGTTTTTTGAAAACCCATGAATTAGCATTGGATTTTCTATTTTCATTTTTTTCTTAATAGCAATAACTTCATCATAAGCCGCTACACAATGTAAAACGATAGGTTTGTTGGTTTGATTTACGATTTCCAATTGTCTCTTGAAAACTGAAATTTGTAACTCCATCGGAATTTCAATTCGTTTATCTAAACCACATTCGCCAAGTGCTAAACATTCAGACAATTGTAATTTTTCTTTTACTATTTCCAAATCTCTATCTAATCGATTTCTGTCAATAAACCACGGATGAATTCCGATAGAATAGTTTGAAATAGACGCATCAAATTTCCACGGATATTGATTTACGACTTCAATCACATCCGATAAGTTAGAAAATTTGTGTGTATGTAAATTGATGAATTTAGTCATGGAATTTTTTAACACCTGCTAAAATTTCGATATCCAAATCGTTTTCTAAAGGCACAATCGGACACGAATATTCATAATTATAAGCACAATACGGATTATAGGCTTTATTAAAATCAATAGTCCAAGTTTTGCCTTTTTGAATTTTCATGTCAACATAACGCCCGCCAATGTAGCTTTCTTTTCCACATGTCAAATCGGAAAACGGTAGAAATAAATAATCTTCATAACCCAGCTTTTTTTTCAAATCTACATTTTGATACACATTTAGTTTAAATGCTTTATCATCGATTTTGAAGTGTAACTCACCATATTTTTTGTACAATGGAGTTCTACTGGTTGTTGTTTTCATTTTGAATGATTTTTCTTTTTTTGTTCGGATAAAAATCGCTTCAACAATATATTTTTCATCAATTGGATAAAAATCTAACCCTTTGAATTGCTTCAAAATTTCTTTCATTAGAGGGCTTTTTAGCGAATCTGCATAACTTTTATTCAATTCGGCTTGAAAATTTTCGGCTGCAGCCACATCTTTTTGAGCAAAAGTAAAAGCGGAACAAAAAAGAAAAAGAATGATATTTTTCATCAGTAGTATTTTTTACAAAAATATATAATTATTATAACATTTTAATCGTGTTAGCTTTCGTAAATTTGCGATTCAACTTTAGATATGTTACAACGCGCTTTCAACAAATATATCGACAATTTTAGAGGATTTTCTCGCGAAATTTGGATACTTACTCTTATTACTTTCATCAATCGTGCTGGAACTATGGTGCTTCCTTTCTTGTCAAAATATTTGAAGGAAGATTTACATTTTTCATACAATGAAGTAAAATGGATTTTGATAAGTTTTGGATTAGGATCAATTGTAGGTTCTTGGTTAGGAGGAAAATTATCTGATAAAATTGGTTTTTATAAAATAATGATTTTTAGTTTATTAACCTGTGGAATTGCTTTTTTCGGATTACAATTTATTACCAGTTTTGAAGGTTTGCTAGTTGCTATGTTCTTCATTATGGTAGTCGCCGATATGTTTCGACCTGCAATGTTTGTATCCTTAGGCGCTTATGCCAAGCCAGAAAACAGAACTCGAGCATTAACCTTAGTCAGATTAGCTATTAATTTAGGCTTTGCAGCTGGACCAGCACTTGGTGGCCTATTAATTATGAGCGTAGGTTACAAAGGATTGTTTTGGGTGGATGGTGCAACTTGTATTTTAGCCATTTTAATATTCTGGATTAAAGTAAAAGAAAAGAAAAAATCAAAATATTCAGACAATGAACATCCAGGTGAAATTTTAACGCATCCTGTTTTTAAAGACAGACCTTTTTGGATATTTCTTGGTGCAACTTTAATTACTGGAATATTGTTTTTTCAATTGTTTACAACGATTCCATTGTATCATAAAGAGCAATTTAATTTATCAGAATTACAAACAGGATTACTATTAACTTTAAATGGTGTGTTAATCTTCTTTTTAGAAATGCCAATTGTAAGTTATATTGAACGTCATAAAATTAACAAACTAAAAGTCATTACATTAGGATGTTTAGCTATGGCCATAAGTCTGTATTTACTTTTGATCACTCAGTGGGCTGGCATTCTAATCATTATGATGTTGTTTATGACTTTTGGCGAAATGTTTGTATTTCCATTTTCTAATTCCTTTGCTATGAGTCGCGCTCCTAAAGGTCATGAAGGTCGATATATGGCAATATTTACGATGAGTTACAGCACAGCACATATTTTAAGCGCCGAAGCTGGAATTGATATAATTCGTTTGTTTAGCTATCAAAACAATTGGTTTTTCATGGGAACACTAGGTGTTATTGGTGTTTTACTCTTTGTTTGGGTAATTAAATTAGTTCATAAAGAACCAATTAGGGAATTGTAAGCAAAATTTACACATTTACGATAAAGGATTTAATTTATGAAAAAATATATTCTATTTATCTTATTCATTTCAATGAGTAGTTACTGCCAAGAAAAAGAAATCAAAACATTATCAAATGGAAATGAAGCTATTGTTTTAACTCTCAAAAATAACAATGGTTATGTTAACTAAGAAAAAATAAAGTTTCCAATTTTGAAAGTTCTCCTTTAAATAAGCTTACTATTGAATTTGATGGTGAAATAGTAAAAGATAATTATAACTTTTTTAAAAATATTGATAAAAAATCAATTAAAAACATCATTATTTTATCTTCTGCAAACAGCATTATTACAAGAATTAAAGTGATTAAAACCAAATAACTAAAAATCCCGAGCTTCAATATCGGGATTTTTTATTTTTATATCTTTGCAAAAAACAAATCGATGTATAAGTTATTAGCCAAACTTAATAGAGCACTTTTACCTAGTTTCACTAAACAAGGCTTAGATCCTATCAAAGCGAAAAAATGGCAAAAAGCAGTTATTGCTTATCGTTATTGGGTAACGGTAAAAAGTTTAGATTAATATTCAGATTTTTAATATTTTTCCAAAATTAGATTTGCAAGTTATACATTTATCACTATATTTGCACTCACAAAAAATGGCCTCGTGGCGCAACTGAATAGCGCATCTGATTACGGCTCAGAAGGTTACAAGTTTGAATCTTGTCGAGGTCACAAAATACTAAAGCGTTCAATTTTTTTGAACGCTTTTTTTATATCTTAACTCAATGTAAATCTACAAAAAAACATGGATAATTCTATAGAAAATTGCGTAAGATTAGTTGAAATATTGTTTCAAAATCTTGATGTGGAAATTATAGATCTTCAAAAAGAAACAAAATTAGGTTGCATTGCTGGTTGCGGAAAATGTTGCTCAACACCAGAAATTGATGCTTCACCACTTGAATTTTTACCTTGGGCTTTTCATGTTTTTTTAAACGGTCAAGCCGAAGAAACGCTTTTAGAATTAGAACAAAGCACAACAGCTACTTGCTTTTTATATCGACCAAAATCGTTGGCAGAATTTACAACCGGAAATTGCAGTACATACCAATATCGAGGATTAATTTGCAGACTTTTTGGTTTTGGTGCCACAACGGATAAATATGGAAAATTACGCATTGCAACGTGCAATATTATCAAAGAAGGGCAAGCATTAAATTTTGAAAACGCCACTATTGCTATAAATGCTAATCTATCTGT
>Ga0075152_10003555_pt1 | contig 10841 bp, 6 predicted proteins | sample JI61114C2DNA_FD_70964 | JGI IMG/M metagenome (GOLD analysis project Ga0075152, IMG submission 70964) | Wastewater effluent complex algal communities from Wisconsin, to seasonally profile nutrient transformation and Carbon sequestration -... | ecosystem: Engineered > WWTP > Effluent > Algae...
TTGCAGATGGCGAGTCCAAGTCCGGTTCCTTCTTTTGAACCTGGGACCCGGAAATAACGGTCAAATATTTTTTCCTTATACTGGGGATCAATGCCTTTTCCAAAATCCCGGACACTGAACTCGATTTGTTTTCCGGACGGCCGGACGCTTACATCAATCACTTGTCCCTCGGTTGAATACCGGATCGCATTGGTCAGGAAATTATTCAGGACCCAGGCACATTTTTCAGCATCGGCATAGACCTCACCCGCTACCTCATCCTTCTTCATGCGAAGTGCTATTTTTTTCTCCCTGGCAACGGATGAGACCGCATTAATTGCTTTTTCAACCAACGAAATGGCGGATGTTTCCTGTAGTGTCAGTTGAATTTTTCCGCTTTCTACCTGTGACATATCCAGCAATTCACTCAGTATCCGCAACAGTCGCTTATTATCTTCCTTCAGGTTTTGTACCAGTTCCTTCTGTTCATGGGTCAACTTACCAATGCGTTCATCTTCCAGGAGTTTCAGGCTGAAATCAGAAGAAGCCAGGGGCGTTTTGAGTTCATGAGAGACGGTAGCGATAAAATTCGTTTTAGCAACATCCAGCTCTTTAAAGGGGGTAATATTTTTCAGCACGATCACCACCCCGGTTTTTTGGTCCTGGTGCGTCAGCTCCATGATTTCCTTGGTAAAATAATTTTCCTTCCCCTCCACTACGATTTTAAACGGAATATTATTTTGTTCATTGACCAGGAACCTGAAAAGATCATTCTGCTTTTTCACTTCCTCCTGTGGCCGACCCAGTATATCGGCATTGGACAAACTAAGTAACTGAAGCGCCTCCTGATTGGCAAACAACACCATCCCTTTATTATCAATACCGATACTGGCGTCTTTGAGTGAATTGATGACCGCCTCTGCCCGTTGCTTTTCAAAGAGAATTTTAGCCAGGTTACTATGCTCATATTCATCCAGTCTTTCCGCCATGGTATTAAACGCATTGGCCAGTTCACCGAATTCATCTTTGCGGTTCAGGTGAATACGTTCAGTGTAATTCCTGGCGCCGACTCCCTTTATCCCTTCCGTTAACCGGGCCACCGGATCAGCGACCAGGGAAGGAAAATTGACGATAAAGGTCACCCCAAGTAAAAGGCAGATCGTAAGTATTACGGTAATGATTGTCTTTGCATTGTCTGCCGAAGCCTGGGCGGCCAGGTTTTTATTATTTAGCGCCTGCAAATTCAGCTCCATGATACTACTGATGTCTTTCCGGATCAGCGACTGTATAGAATCTTTTGACAGCTCCTTCTTCAGTAAATTAAAATTCTTTCTTAAGGAAATCGTCCGTTCACTTTCGCCAGGCTCAGTAATATTATCTTCCTGCAATTGCAGGTTTTTTTCAAACCGGATGATGGCGGATGAGCTATCCGGCCCGTTCAATTCATCCATTTCATTCAACATATCCCTGCTATAATTCAGGGTTTCATAATTGTCCTTAATAATCCCCCTGGCTTCATCAGTAATCCGGTTAAGGTAGAAAAAGCTGACTGCTCCTACCAGGATCAGGAGGGCAAAAAGGAATATACCTCCGAGTGCTACTTTCGTTTTAAGCTTGACTGACATCAGGATAATATTATCAGGTCTACATCCTTACTGGAAAGTGTTTTGAGCAACTGGTTAAAAACATTGGTCCGAAGGATAATCTGGTACAAATTTAAATGAGGTTTTCCGATACACACGGTGGTAATATTTCGTTCTTCTACCATTTTAAGAATGCCCTGGGCTACATTTCCGGCTTTTATCCGGATTACTTCCGCGCCCAGTTCGGTGGCATTTTTAAAATTATTGATCAGGTGGCGCTGGGCAGCCAGCGGGATATTATCCACCGACTCTTTGGCCGTTTGAACATACAGCACCACCCATTTGCTGTTATAATAGGAAGCAAGCCGCGCCGTTTTCCGGATGATATTCTGTGCCATTTCATGATTGGATGATATACAGGCCATGAAATGCTCATGCCGCCAGGAACGCTCTTTGTTGGTCAGTTCATGATCTACTTTCCGTTCCACTTGTCCGGCCACTTCTTTCAGTGCCAGTTCCCGTAATTGCAGAATCTTCTCCGCCTGGAAAAAATTTGCCAGTGCCTGCTGCACTTTACTGTGATCATAAATTTTCCCTTCTTTTAACCGGGTAATCAATTCGTCGGCAGTAAGATCAATATTCACCACCTCATCGGCCAGTTGCAATATTTTATCCGGCACCCTTTCTTTCACTTCCACCCCGGTAATCGCTTTCACATCTTCATTGATACTTTCAATATGCTGTATATTAACGGCTGTTATCACATTTATACCGGCTTCAATTATATCCAGTACATCCTGCCAGCGTTTTTCATTTTTACTGCCGGGAATATTGGTATGCGCAAGTTCATCCACGATCACCACTTCCGGATGGAGCAGCAGGATGGCCTGAACGTCCAGTTCATCCAGTTCCTTGCCTTTATAAAAAACTTTTCGCCTGGGCACTTCGGACAATCCTTCGACAAGCGCTTCGGTTTCTTTTCGTCCATGGGTTTCGATATACCCGATTTTTACATAAACCCCATTCCGGAGTAAGGTATGGGCTTCCTGGAGCATCCGATAGCTTTTCCCTACTCCGGCACTCATGCCAATGTAGATCTTGAGCTTTCCTTTCCGCTCTTTCTTTAATTTTTCAAGCCATATGTTTGCTTCTATATCAGGCATATCAGAAAGAAACTGCAATAGATGAGGTAATAAAAAAAACTGACCTGGTGAAACCGGCTCCTTTGCTGAAAAGAGCCTCCTTTGCCGCCAGGCACCTGGCTTCCAGTCTCAGACTAACATTCCCTGCAGGGAGATGATCGACATTCATAGAATAACCGTTCGTCTGAAAGCCATTGGGACTGTTACTGGCAATGATCACCCCGTTTTTGTCACTGTAATATTCATACCGGCCAGCCATCTTCCATTTATCCGAAACAGCATATTGCAAAATCACTACCGGGCTATACCAGGTGTTGCGTTTGTTACCTGAGGGTGTTTTCTCTTCTGTTCCGGCATCCATTCCAAGTATGATTCCCCATTGATCAGAAAGAGAAAAAATGCCGTAAAAATTATGAAACAACCGGTTCAATCTGGCGCTATCGGGTTTATCCGTACCGATAAAACTGCTGTAATTCAGCAATAGTTTTCCGGAAGGTTTGTACTGTACTTGTGTGCCCCAGCTCATGCGTGAATTACCGTCTACTCTTTTGATCCGTTGCCAGCCGTTCAGGGCCAATCCACTCAGTAACCACATACCATCTGTTGTAGTGTAAGTTAGTTTTGCCCCCGCTTCGTAGTAAGGAGAGTTGTCGGCGAGGAGGCTCCGGGTAGGTGTCCAGCAATCCTTACTGATGGCACTTTCAAAACCGATATGGGAGGAGAAAATACCTGCATCGAGCCAGAAATTCTTTTTCTTACTCAGCTTCACTCCTGTATTGGCTTCATATACATTTTTTAATAAACCTGGTTCTGCTGCATAGTTTGCATTCATGTAAGTACCTGCGGCTAATGCGAGATTGGCTCTTACTCTATCAGCTGTATAATTGGCTTTTATAAAACCCAGGTTCAGGTTAAATTCATTGTGCCGGCTATGACTATAGATATACCCGGGACGGTTATTATCCGAAGGTTTATTGAAATCAAACTGATAATAGGCTTCCACATAGCCACTGATGGTCAATGACCCGGTGGAGTCCTGCGCCATTAACTGACTGCTCATCCAAACAGCTGCACCAACTAAAATCGTTATCCGCTTCATTCTATTGTAATTTAAAATGGTTACTCCAATTTATCCAGGGCAATATTTAATTTCAGCACATTCACTCTGGAAGGACCCAGTATACCGGCCAGTGGCTTTTGAATATGTTTTGTAACCAGGGCTTTGACATTTTCTTCTGGCAGTTTACGGATAGTGGAAATCCGTTTCACCTGTACAAAAGCTCCGGCGGGTGAAATGTCCGGATCCAGCCCGCTCCCCGATGCCGTTACCATTTCGGACGGTATTTCTTCTTTTTTGATACCGGGGTTATGCACCAGAAAACTATCTATCCTGTCATTTACCAGTTGCAAATAATCCGGGTTGGAAGGCCCTTTGTTGCTGCCACCGGAACCGGCAGCATTATAACCTGCTGCAGAGGGGCGGCCCCAAAAATATTTATCATCAGTAAATTGCTGACCGATTTTTTCATAGCCCACCACTTTGCCATTCACCGTTATGGTTTCACCTTTTCCGCCGCCGGGTGCCGCTTTACTGATACCCGCTATCAGGATTGGATATACAACCGCGCAGATCAATATCAGTACAAGGGTGAGTTTAACTGAAACCAGTATATTCTTTTTCATTTTTTTAATTTTTACAATTACATAAATAGTCCTAACAGGAGATCGATTGCTTTGATCCCGATAAACGGTACCAATATTCCACCTAATCCATAAATCATCAGGTTTCTCCTTAATAAAGCAGAGGCTCCGATGGGTTTGTATGCGACTCCTTTCAAGGCCAGCGGAATCAACACGGGAATGATTAATGCGTTGAATATTACGGCAGACAGGATGGCTGATTCCGGGCTTTTCAGTCCCATAATATTTAAGGACTGCAGGGCCGGAATGGATGCAATAAAAAGCGCCGGAACAATCGCGAAATACTTGGCCACATCATTGGCAATCGAGAAGGTGGTCAGTGTTCCGCGGGTAATCAATAGCTGTTTCCCGATCTCCACTACTTCAATCAGCTTAGTGGGATCATTATCCAGATCCACCATATTCCCTGCTTCTTTAGCCGCCTGAGTACCGCTGTTCATGGATACACCCACATCCGCCTGTGCCAGGGCCGGTGCATCGTTAGTCCCATCCCCCATCATCGCCACCAGTTTACCTGATTGCTGTTCTTTACGGATATAATTCATTTTATCTTCCGGTTTCGCTTCGGCGATAAAATCATCCACACCGGCCACTTCCGCAATGTATTTTGCCGTCAGCGGATTATCCCCGGTCACCATCACCGTTTTCACTCCCATCTTCCGGAGTCTTTCAAACCGTTCCTGAATACCGGGTTTGATAATATCCTGTAATTCGATCACCCCTTTAATTTTATTATCCACCGCCACCACTAATGGTGTTCCGCCGTCGGAGGAGATGACCCTTACTTTCTCCGCTGTTTCTTCGGGTACATTATTCCCGGCTTTTACTGCTTTATCCCGGATCGCATCGAAGGCTCCTTTCAGAATTGTCATTCCGCCGGGTATACGGACTCCGCTGCTCCTGGTTTCCGCAGTAAACTTGATAAATGTCATTCCGGTCTCTGTTTTTGCATGAATACCATGCTGTGCGGCCAGTTCTACAATTGATTTCCCTTCGGGTGTATCATCTGCCAGTGAACTCAGTACTGTCAGTTGCATAAACTCTTTTTCATCCATTCCGTTAACGGGATAAAAATGCGTGGCTTTCCGGTTCCCGATTGTAATCGTACCGGTTTTGTCCAATAAGAGTACATCCACATCCCCGGCTGTCTCCACAGCTTTCCCGCTTTTAGCAATTACATTGGCCCTGAGTGCCCGGTCCATTCCGGCAATACCAATGGCGGATAGAAGTCCGCCGATTGTGGTGGGGATCAGGCACACAAACAATGAAATAAAAGCCGCGATACTGATGGGTGTGTTTGCGTAATCGGCAAAGGGTTTAAGAGTCACCGTTACAATAATAAATATGAGGGTGAATGCCGCCAGCAGGATGGTCAGGGCTATTTCATTGGGTGTTTTCTGCCGGGAAGCCCCTTCCACCAGCGCAATCATTTTATCCAGGAAACTTTCACCTGGTTCTGTGGTCACCCGGACTTTAATACGGTCACTTAATACTTTGGTACCTCCGGTCACGGAAGATTTATCTCCTCCCGCTTCCCGGATTACGGGAGCCGATTCCCCGGTTATGGCAGATTCATCTATCGTAGCCAGTCCATGAACAATCTCCCCATCCATGGGTATGACATCTCCCACTTCACAGAGAAATAAATCCCCTTTTCTTAATTGGGAGGAAGGCACGACTTTCACTTCATTGACTTCGATTTCACCTACCAGGAAGATTTTCTTTGCCGGAGTGTCTTCGCGTGTTTTTCGAAGGCTTTCTGCCTGTGCTTTTCCACGGGCTTCCGCCAGGGCTTCTGCAAAATTTCCAAACAATACGGTTAACAAGAGTATGACGAATATGGTGATATTGTACCAAAGGCCCCCCTGGGTACGATCGCCGGTTATCAGTTGAAATATGGCAACCGCCAGCATAACGGCTGTACCAATCTCAACAGTAAACATGACCGGGTTTTTCACCATCCGTACCGGATTCAGTTTTACAAAAGATTGCCGGACGGCGGTACCGATCAGTTCCGGTTCAAATAATTTTATCGCACGTTTTTTAGTTGCCATGATGGATCAGTTAATAGAGTGAAAAATATTCTGCCAGTGGTCCCAGGGCCAGGGCAGGCAGGTAGGACAAGGCGGTGATAATAATGATTACAGCCAGGGTCATCATCCCGAATGTGCCGGAATCGGTACGCAGGGTACCCGGTGATTCCGGTATAAATTTTTTATTGGCCAGTAAACCGATAATGGCCATCGGCGCAATGATCGGAAGGTAACGGCCGAGCAACAGTACAATACCCGTTGTGATATTCCAGAACGGATTATTATCACCCAACCCTTCAAAGCCACTGCCGTTATTAGCATTCGCAGAAGTGAATTCATACAACATTTCCGAGAACCCGTGATAGGATGGATTATTCAGCCAGGCACCGGGCTTCACCTGCCAGGCAATTTCCGGATGATGCACCACCATATAAGCCGCGAGTGCAGTGAATCCTTTAATCAGGAATGCAGAAAGCAGGGTGACAAGGGCCGCAATTTTCACTTCTCTTGCTTCCACCTTATGTCCCATAAACTCCGGCGTTCTTCCCACCATCAGTCCGGACATAAATACCGCGATAATGATGAAAATAAAATAGTTCAGAAGGCCAACACCTACCCCGCCATATAAGGCATTCACCATCATATCAAGGATCACCACTCCGCCAGAGATGGGTGTAAGGCTGTCGTGCATACCATTCACCGAACCATTGGAGGTGGAGGTGGTGGCCACACTCCATAAAGCGGTGGCCGCCGCGCCAAAACGGACTTCCTTTCCTTCCATACTTCCGGTTGCCTGGGCCACGCCCAGTTTATCAATGGCCGGATTGCCTTTCAGTTCATAGTAAATATTAATGCTACAGAAAATCACAAACAGAAAGGTCATCACCCCGAATATTACTTTCGCGAGTTTCTTGCGGTTAAGATAAAATCCCAGCGCAAAAACAAGGGCAATCGGGATAAGTAATATGGAAATCGTTTCCACCGCATTCGTAAAATAGCTGGGGTTTTCCAAGGGGTGTGCTGAATTGACACCAAACCATCCCCCACCATTGGTGCCCAATTGTTTGATAGCAATCATTCCGGCTGCAGGTCCTCTTGACACCTGAACGGTATCTCCCTGGATCGTGGTGATGGTATCCTTTCCGTCAAAACTGGCCGGTGTGCCATTAAAAGCAAGTATGACTGCCACTATTACAGAAAGAGGTAACAATATCCGGGTAATGCTCTTCACCAGGTAATTCCAGAAATTTCCGAGATTGTTGGTGGTCTTTTCCTTTAATCCGTTAAACATTCCGATCAGGACGGCGATACCGGTACCGGCACTCACGAACTGAAGAAAAGTGACCACAAATAATTGGGTGAAATAAGTCAGCCCGGATTCCCCGGAATAGTGTTGCAGATTACAGTTCACCAGGAAACTGATGGCCGTATTAAAGGCCAGGTCCGGTGTCTGTCCGGGATTGCCATCCGGGTTCAACGGTAATTTATCCTGGAAAATGAGCAGAAAGAAAGCATAGACCAACCAGAGCAGATTGATCGTCAGCATGGCTTTCAAAAACTGTTTCCAGTTCATTGGCTCAGCTGGATTGATCCCACTCACGCGGAAGATCAGCCGTTCTACCGGATTCATAAAACCGGTCAGCGTCTTCTTTCCGGAAAACACATTGGCGATATATTTTCCCAATGGATAGGCCAGTATAACCGTAAGCAGGAAAATCAGGATAACACCTGAAAGTTCATTATTCATGGAATCAGAATTTTTCGGGTTTAATTAATACGTAAACGAGATAAACGAATACGATTACGGAAAGAATAAATAAAAGATTCATCATGGTTGTCAGATTTTTTCGAACCAGTCGATCGCTTTAAAAAACAGCCAGAAACAAATGAGTCCGGCCAGGATTAGAATAATAGTAAGCATACTTAGTCCAGGTATTTAATAATGATGGCTACCAGTCCGGCAATAAAATATAAAAGCGGGAGTATCAGGTGAAGTCCCAGGCGGTAACCCATGCCTTTATTTGTTTTCTTCATACAGGAGGATATACCAAGCGGATGCCGGATTTTTGGCAATCCAGGCCAAAACCCCTGAAATGCAGGCCTGGACCGGATTACACCGTTTATAAGGCGGGAAAACGGGCGTCTATAAAAAAAAGAACCCTTCCAAAATGGAAGGGTTCTTTTTCAAAATGAAAAAATTAATGGAGTTGGTATTCTTCGATTTTCCGGTAAAGGGTGGTAAGTCCGATCCCTAATAACCGGGCGGCTTCCGTTTTGTTACCGCCGGTATGCCGGAGCACTTTCATTATATGTTGTTTTTCAACGACCGATAAATCAAACCCGGAACCGGTTTCAACGGATATGGATCCGGCGGGTGTAAATGGAAGGTCTGTAGTGCTGAGCACAGCATTATTATCCAGTATAACACTACGTTCAATAGCGTTTTTCAGTTCGCGGATATTTCCCGGCCATTCGTATTGTTGCAATGCGTCCAGATATACCTTATCCAGCACCGGTAACGCTTTATTAGATTTGGCGGCAAATAGGGCGGCAAAATACCTGGCCAGATCGGGTATGTCTTCCTTCCTTTCCCGGAGAGCCGGCAGGGTAATCTGAAAAACAGACAACCGGTAAAAAAGATCCGCCCGGAAATGACCGGCTTCGATTTCCTGCTGCAGATTACGGTTGGTTGCGGCAATAATGCGAACATTCACTTTTATCTGCCGGGTATCTCCCACTTTAATAAACTCGCCGGATTCCAGTACCCGAAGCAATTTTGCCTGCAGTTCCGGCTGCATCTCGCCGATTTCATCGAGAAAAATAGTTCCTCCGTCCGCTTCTTCAAACAATCCCTTTTTATCCCTGGCCGCACCGGTAAAGGCACCGGCTTTATGTCCAAAAAGTTCACTTTCCAGTAATTCGCGGGAGAAAGCACTGCAATTAACCGCCACAAAATGATGACTGGCTCTTTTACTGTTATAGTGTACGGCCTGGGCAAAAACCTCTTTACCTGTTCCTGTTTCCCCCAGCAATAATAAAGTGGTATCCGATGGTGCTACTTTCCGGGCCAGGGAAACGGCCTGGAGCAGAATGGCTGAATGACCGATTATCTGATCAAATGAACCGGCTTTTACTACACTATTTTGTAACCTTTCCAGCTTACGGGTCATTTGTACTTTATCGATGACCCGGTGCAGGAGTGGAATGATCTTATCATTATCGTCTCCCTTACGGATATAGTCAAAAGCCCCGTTCCGCATAGCCTGAACCCCGTCTGAGATATTGCCATAAGCGGTCAGCAGGATAATTTCCAATGCCGGAAAATCTTTTTTAATCTCTTTTACAAAATCCACCCCATTCCCGTCCGGAAGCTTTACATCACATAAAACGGCATCAATATGCTCCTTTTCCAGTATTTTCCTTCCTTCCCTGAGACTGCCTGCGCCTTTCGTTTCAAAGCCTTCCAGGTGCAGGATGCGCTTGAGCAGCTGGCGGAGTTTTTCCTCATCATCTATAACGAGAATGGTGATCAATGCCTGTTAATTTTATTCAAAAGTAATCCAATTGAGGACGTAGAGAAATTGTTGTTTGCCAGGCGGGGAACCGGAATCTTACTTATCTTGGGCCAAACATCAACTCTACACCTGCTTGCCACCGTTCATCTGGTATATAATCCTTGGTATCGCCCTGCTCTCCGTGCTGGCCTATTTTTTCCAGGAAAAGTTCATTTTCAAACCGGAGAAGTTAAAGCAGGACTTTGAATTTAAATATGATGCCCCCTTCCGGGAATATTTTTTTGATGTGGAGCCGGGGGTGCGGATCAATGGATTGCATTTCTTCCGGGAAAATGCCAAGGGGCTCATTCTCTATTTTCATGGCAATACCCGCAGTATAAAAGGCTGGGCCCGTTATGCCAAAGATTTTTACCGGTTCAATTATGATGTGCTGCTGGTGGATTATCGGGGCTTTGGCAAGAGCACCGGGAAACGGAGTGAAAAGGAGATGCTCTCCGATATGCAATTTGTCTATGACAAATTGAAAGAAACCTATCCCGAAGATCATCTGATTATGTATGGACGTAGTATGGGCAGCGGCTTTGCCACCAAGCTGGCTTCGGATAACCAGCCCCGTTACCTGATCCTGGATGCGCCCTATTTCAGTTTTATCCGCGTTATCGAACGCTTTCTCCCCATGCTGCCCCTGCGGCTCGTATTACGTTTTAAATTGCGGACTGACTTATGGCTGCCCAAGGTAAAATGCCATACTTATATTCTTCATGGTACCCGTGACTGGCTGATTCCGATCCGGCACAGTGAGTCCTTGCAAAAGCTAAACCCGCAAAAAGTGACATTAATCCGCATAATCGGGGGCGGCCACAACAATCTCCCCAGCTTTGATGAGTA
>Ga0075152_10003558_pt1 | contig 10838 bp, 11 predicted proteins | sample JI61114C2DNA_FD_70964 | JGI IMG/M metagenome (GOLD analysis project Ga0075152, IMG submission 70964) | Wastewater effluent complex algal communities from Wisconsin, to seasonally profile nutrient transformation and Carbon sequestration -... | ecosystem: Engineered > WWTP > Effluent > Algae...
CTGTTCGCTGATTGGAAGAAGTTCGTGAAGGAGAACAAGCTCGATTGGACGAACGTGGGTGTACCCTGGCCCGAGTACAAGGACTGGCGCACCAACCCGGAACGGTTGAAGGGCTCGCCCACCACGCGCGAAAGCCTGAACTACCCGGAGACCTGGGAGATGACCGGCACGCCGCGCTTCTACGTGCTGGACCGCGAGCGTCGGATGGTTTCGCAGCCGGCCTCGCTCAATGATCTGTTCACCGTGGTGAAAGAGCACCAGGCGAAGGGGAAATAGTCCTGCGCACAGGACCCGAAACGCTGCTCAGAACTCGGCGCACTTCAGCGCTCTCGGGAACGGGTTCGCATCGCGGTTTGCCCCATGCCGGTAACGAACAGCACGAAGCGCTCCGAGCCAAGGCCGAATGCCTCGTGCGGCATCGGGCTCAAGCGGCGGGTGTCCAAGTACCAACAGAGTTCCTCGGCAGGCAAGTGCATCTCTTCCGTGCGTGCTTCCGATCTATCGAGGCGTTCCTCGCGCTTGCGGGATCCTTGACGATGACGAGCGTGCGGATCGTTTTGTCATCGGGCGCTCATCCAGGGTACACCTTCTTCACCGCTTCGTGCCGGCTGCTCACGTGCAGCTTCTCGTAGATGTTGCGGATATGAACCCGCACGGTGCCGATGCTGATGCCCCCCTTCTCCGCGATCTCTTTGTACATCAGCCCGGCTGCCAGGCCGTCCACGATCTCGCGCTCCTTGGCGGTGAGTTGGTGATCACTGATACTGGCCCGTGCCTGCCCTTGGAAGGAACTTACCACCAAGCGTGCTATCGCCGGGCTCATCGGTGAGCCGCCCTCCATCACGCCGTGGATGGCGGGCACCAGCTCTTGCGCACTCAAGCTCTTGAGCAGGTAACCCGTTGCACCGGAACACAATGCTTGAAAGATGTAGTTCGGGTTTTCGAACACGGTGCTTATGATGTACTGCACTTGGGGGTTCAGCGGCTTGGCCTTGGCAACACAATCGATGCCGTTGGTGCCCGGCATGTTGATGTCCATCACCACTACGTCGGCCTCCTCACCCGTGAATTGCTGAAGGAATGCATCGCCGCTGGGATAGGCTTTGACGAACTGGATGGTGCCGTCCTCCGAGAGGATCCTACGCACCAGGTCGCGGATCTCCTCGTCATCCTCCACCACCATGACGCGTGTGCGTTTCCTCATGGTGGCGAAGATCGGTCATGTGAGCGGACCGTGCCCCTGCAGCACCACACCCTTCCCTGGGGCACTGGTGATCATAAGCGCGCCTCCATGCTGCGCGATCCGCGCGGGCATGTTCTTCAAGCCGTTCCCTCGCTCGGGGACGAGGGCCGGTTCAAATCCCACGCCATCATCCTCCACCCGCAGTTCGAACGCTGTGGCCCGCAGATAGAGCTTCACCTTCACCTGCTTGGCATGCGCGTACTTGAGGATGTTGTTGAAGCACTCGTTCAGCACGAGGTGCAGGTCGCGCTTGAGGGCGGGCGCCACCTGGCCTTCGGGCGTGTCGGCCTGCAGGTCCAGCTCGAAGCGGATACCGTTGTCCCCCAGCAGCCGCTGCGACAGGTCGCGCACATGATCGAGCATGCCCTGGTGCGTGTCACGTTGCGGATCCACGGCCCACACCACGTCGCTCAAGGCCCGGCTCACGTTCTTGGTGTGCTCGCTGATGCGCGCGAAGGTCTTGCCGAGCTCACCGGGGTCCTGCGACTTCTGCGTGGCGACACCGCTGAGCAACGCGATCTTCGTGAGGCTGGCGCCGATCTCATCGTGGATGTCGCGCGCAATGCGCGTGCGTACCTGCTCGGCCTCGCGCGCTTTCTCGCTCGCGATGAGTTGGGACTGCGTGCGTTGTATCTCTTCATTCTTCGAAAGAAGGATCTCGGCCGATCTGCTCTTCGCCCTGTAGAAGCGATACCATACGATGGCCAACAAAAGAGCAAGGGCACCTATGGCTACGGCGGCCCATTTCCGCAATTGCTCCTTGCGCAGCTCGGAATCGGCCAGAGCCATGTCCTTCTCGCGTTCGAATTCCTGGCGTGCGGCTTCCGTGGCCCGGACCTTCGCGATGCCCATATCCGCCCAGATGTTGTTCTTCCCTTCCTCCAGGTCCCGGTAAGCTGCCGGCCAATCGTTCGTATTCGCATGCGCCAACGAGCGCAAGAGCGTGATGGTGGCCATGCTGTTCGTATCCTCCAGCATGCCCGCTATACGTAGAGCGCTGTCCAGATCGGGGATGTATCCGTCCACCTTGCCCAGCGGCATCCTTGTCCTGGCCCTGAAAGCGAGGAAACGCATGAGCATGTCAGGGTCGTTCAGCAATTCGGGGTGCGCTGCGATGGAGTCGACCTGGGCCCGCTCCAGGTCGTGCTTTCCTTCGGCATAATAATTCTCCGCGAGGTTGAGCCGGGTGCCAACTGCGTGCGGCACGTCCCCGATCTGCTGGTAGAGATCAATGGCTTCGTTGAAATAGTACACGGCGCTGTCCCATTGGCGCATATTCGTCATGGTAGAACCCATTCCGTGAAGAGCATTGCCGAGGTCCATCCCCGCTTCTTCATTCCCCAGTTCCAGGAAGGCCTCGCGGTATTTGGCGGCGCTGTTCGTGTTGTCGCCCATTTCGCGCAGGGTGTGCCCTTCATATGTGAGTGCCCTGCCCTGCTCCCGATGATCTCCGATGCTCCCCGCCTCCTTCTGCATCCGCTGGAATTCTTCCATGGCCAGGGGCCATTGCCCCATGCTGAAGCAGGCCATGCCCTTGAGCTTGACGAGCCTCACCAGTTGTTTCTGCGAGCCCACGCTCGTGGCGTTGGTTCGGGTGAGCCGGCCGATGCCCCGCTCCGCGGTGGTCAACACGCTGTCCATTTCTCCGTTGAGCCAGTAATACTGGGCCAGCTTTCCGGAAGCGGTCGCATAGGCGGAATCACTCATGACCCGCGTTCGCATGGCGTCGCGAAGGCTGTCTATCGCCGGGTCCTGCGCGACGGACGTGCCGAGCCGGATCAACAAGGCACAAAGGACAAACAGGCGCTGGTGTCGCGACATGTCAGCCGAATTGGGTGGTGTACGTGTCCAGGTCCAGCAGCATCCGCTTCTCCAAGAGCGTTAGTGCGCCTGCGCCGGATATGTGCTTGATCAGTTCCAGCGCGGCGATGTTGGCCATGATGGCATTGCTCGCGGCCATGGTCGGTGCGATGCTGCGCGCGTTGAACGCCTTGATGTTGTCCGGTTGCCCATCGATCAACGGGGCCCACGAACTGAAGAGTTCCTCATAGCCCTTCGTGCCCGGCCCGAGCAGTGGTCCAATGAGTCCCTGCGTGGTCATGTAGCCGCACTTGATGAAGTAGTAGTTGAATTCGTTCCGCGCATCGCTCAACCAATTCACCAGTTGCACGGGCCTGTCGGCGCTGAGCATCACATGGCGGACCTTCGGGAAGCCGGCTATCAGCGTCCGCCACTCCGCTGCACTTCTCACAGTGTGGTCTTCCATACCCACATGGCACCCGGGAGCCACGCGCAGCAGCCCATCACGGGCAGCTTCCACCTTCTTCCGGTGCACATCGCCCGCCGCGAAGAGGATCTGCCTGTGCAGGTTGCTCTCGTCCACCACATCACCATCAACCAACACGATGGAACCCACACCGGCTGCGGCCAGGGACAAGGCCACCTGATGCCCGATGCCGCCAAGGCCGAGCACCAGCACATGGGCTTCGGCCAGCCTCTTCTGCCGGGCGAGAATATCAAGGTGATCGCTGGCCGGAGCGAACGCGTCCAGAAGAAGCAGTTGGCGGTCGAATCGCGCGAACGATCGTTCCTCCGGGTCGAACCGCTCGACCGCTCCCAATTCGGAGAGGCGGGCCATAAGGCCGTCGATCAGGTTCGGCTCAACACCCATCCGGTGCGCGAGGTCGTGGCGCAAGGCGTTCACTTCGGGGGCCTCCGAAAGGGCGGCCAACAAATGATCGAACGCCTCGCCCGCAGGCAGCTCCGCGCCGCCGTCGAGCTCACGCACGAGCCGCACCCTATCACCATCCTTCAATAAGCGCAGGTGGCGTTTGAACCGCAGGTGCATGGGCATCGAGCGAGTATAACCAACAATGCCCAAAACAATGGCGCTCGGTCTTTGTCAGGCGTTCGGAACGAACGGAGGATCAATTGTGGTCCCAACCGCCCCGTTTCTGTGCGCCACCACCCTTACCAGGCTTGGGCTGGGGCTTTTCCACTTTCTGTTTCTGTTCGGCCACGGTGGGAGGCGGGGCTGGTGGCGTGCTGTTGATGCCGACCAGAAAGGCCATGAATGCGATGGGGTTCATGTGCGTTCAGGTTCTCAATTGCGGTCCCAACCACCACGGCCTGCGCCATCACTTCCCCCTTTGGGAGTGCCTGGGTCATTGGTGGGCTTGGTGCGCTCTTTGACGGTTTCCTGTTTCTGGGACTGTGCGGGCATGGCGGGGGTGCCGCCGTTGATCCCCATGAGGAAGGCGATGAAGGCTAGTGGGTTCATGGTGTTGGGTGTTTGTCGGTTCGACGGCCCAAAAGTGGAACGCCGACAAGGCTGCGGCCATACCATGTGGATGGTACATGCCCGGCACCCCGCACCACCTGGGTGTCCGCCCGCCTATGATGAAGATGGTATGGCGTGAGGGCGGCATACCGGGTTGATTAGCTTTCCAAAACCCTCGTATGCGCATCTCCAAGCTCCTTCCCTTCGCCATGTTCCTCATGCACGCCGACATCTCGGCTATCGATCGGTTGGTGGTCCCCGGTGGAGGGGGGGGGACATTCCCGACGATCCAGTCCGCAATCAATGCCAGCAGCACCGGCGATCGAGTACTTGTTACACCGGCGACCTATGCCGGTGACCTTGTGGTGAACAAAGCAGTGACCGTACTGAGCAACGCGAGCGGTAGCCGATACAACATCGCTGGATCGGTGTACTTCGAATTCTACGATGCCCTGCCCACCGCCATCACCCTTCAGGACGCGCAGGCGACCATGCCAGGGAGCAATGTACAGGTCACCGTCAACTCGGGTGGCGGGGTGTCGCGCCATCTGTATGTGATCAATTGCAAGTTCAATGGTCTTTCCGTCTCTCCCGCAAGAGTGCGTCCCATCCTTCTTCAAGATACGATCATCGGCTCGGTCAGTGTCCGTGAAGGAGAGATCATCGGTTGCCTTATCACCGGTGTGCTGCTCGTGTCGTTACCGGGCACCGCGTATGAGAATGGTCCGGTGAACGGAACCAACAACCGTATCATCGGGAACACCATTGGTAATGGATCAGGCACTTCCATCAACATCTGGCCAGCAGGGCAACATGCGGTGCTGCACATGGATATCCATAACAACCACCTGTTGGGCCCTATCGTGTGCTCGGGCTACTCCATCTTCTCCATCCAGAACAACACGATCCAGAGTGCGACGCCTCCCTTGGTACTCCAAGATGACCATGCCTATGTATCCGTCCCGATGGATGTGCGCAACAACCTGCTGATCAGCGATCAACCAATGAACTTCGACCCTGACCTGAGCGCGCTCACCCAAGGCTACAACATCCAAGGAACGGCATCGGAGATCAACACGGATACAGGCATGCCGCTGCCCGGTTCAGCCGCGATCAACGGCGGTGACCCCAATGCCATCTACACCGACCTTGACCTGTCACGCAATGACGCTGGCTGCTACGGCGGGAGTCTGTGCCGCGACCAGTTCGACGATGCGCTCCCGATCTCGGCCGTTGTCGCTTTCGTGGATGCATCCCGGCGACTGGTTCAGGGTAATACGCTGAATGTGAATGTCTACGGTATAGACCGCTGAGCTATGAACATGCGGTACATCGCTTTCCTTCTTTTCGGATGGATGGGAACACCCGTCCATTCACAATCGCCACAGGTATTGACCGCCGAATACTTCTGGGATACCGATCCAGGAGCAGGACTGGCCACTGTGATGGACGCGAGCGACGGGAATTTCAGTTCAGCCTTTGAACAGCTGATCGCCAACGCTACGGCGCCATCCGCAGGTGTCCATAAGTTGTTCGTGCGCGTGAAGGGTTCGGACGGTGCATGGGCAACGACCTTCACCGTCATCGTGGACGTGGTGGCGCTGCGGCACGTGAAGGTGACGCAGGCTGAATACTTCTGGGATACGGACCCCGGTGCCGGGAGTGGCAGCCCTATGCTCGCATTCGACGGCAACTTCACCAACGCTTTCGAACAAGTGAACGCTAGCGCGACAAGTCCATTGGTCGGCATGCACAAACTGGGCTTCCGGGTGAAAGGATCCGATGGCATGTGGGGTCCGGTCTTCAGCACCATCGTGGACGTGGTGGCGCTGCGGCACGTGAACGTGATACAAGCCGAGTATTTCTGGGACACTGATCCCGGTCTCGGGAACGCGATCGCGATGCTCGCTTTCGACGGCAACTTCAACAACGCCTTCGAGCAGTCGAGCGCATCGGCGAGCACTGCTGGCCTGTCCGTTGGGCTCCATGTGCTGCATGTCCGATCAAAAGGCACGGATGGCGCATGGGGACCCGCGTTCCGCACCGTGTTGCAGGTGGATCCGCAACCGGATGTGGTGTTGAGCCTCGATCTGCGCGTGGCGCTCCAGGGATGCATGGGGAACGCGGCACTGATGAACAATACGCTGCGCAATGCCGGCTTGGTGCCCCTCAGCGAACCATACTCGGCCCTGGGTCACGATCTCGGCACTAACGCCGGAGCGACCACGACCAGCACGGTGATGAACATTGTCTTTCCGCCGGGCGCATCGGTAGTGGACTGGATCCTGGTGGAACTGCATCCCTCCGTAGCACCCTGGCAGACCACCCTATCGTTCCCGGCCCTGTTGCGGCGTGGCGGTACGGTCGCCGGATATTCCGACGGTGCCTATCCATTCCTGATATCCGTTCCAGCCGGCACCTACTACGTGGTGGTACGCCATAGGAACCACCTGCCCATCGTCACCGCCTCGCCCATCGCGCTCACCACCAATGGTGCAATGGTCGCGGTCAACTTCACTGCGGCGGCGTCCAATGCGTTCGGCAGCGATGCACAGGTGCTGACCGGCTCCCTGTGGTGCATGTGGAGCGGCGATGTGAACAGCGATGCCACGCTCAAATACACCGGAGCGAACAACGACCGCGATCCGGTCCTGGTGAGCATCGGTGGCACCACACCGAACAACACCGCGATCGGCTACCGGAGCGAGGACCTCAACATGGACGGGGTGGTGAAGTACACCGGTGCCAGCAATGACCGTGATCCGATCCTGGTGAACATCGGCGGTACAACGCCGAACAACGTCCGAAGCGCGCAACTACCTTGAGCTCCCCTCAGAACTCCGCGCTCTTCGGCGTCCGCGGGAACGGGATCACATCGCGGATATTCCCCATGCCGGTAACGAAGAGCACGAATCGCTCCAGCCCTAATCCGAATCCCGCGTGGGGCACCGTGCCGAACTTCCGCGTATCGAGGTACCACCACAGTTCTTCAGCGGGCACGTTCATGTCCTTCATGCGGGCTTCCAGCACATCCAGGCGCTCCTCGCGCTGGCTGCCGCCGATGATCTCACCGATGCCCGGGAAGAGCACGTCCATGGCGGCCACGGTGGTGCCCTTCTCGCTGTAGCCGAAATCGCCGGGCGCGTTGGTGCGCATGTAGAAGGCCTTGATCTTCGCTGGGTAACCCGTGACGATCACCGGCTTCTTGAAGTGCTTCTCCACCAGGTAGCGCTCGTGCTCGCTCTGCAGGTCGATGCCCCATTCCACGGGAAACTGGAACTGCTTCTTCTGATAGGGCTTGCTGCGGAGCAGGATGTCGATCGCGTTGTCGTAGGTGATCCGCTCGAACGGATTCTCCAGAACGAACTTCAATCGGTCGATGAGGCCCATCTCAGCCCGCTGCTCTTTCGGCTTCGTGGCTTCTTCTTCCTTCAGTCGCCCGTCGAGGAACTGCAGATCGTCCATGCTGTTCTTCAGCACGCGGGCGATGAGGTGCTTGCACAGTCCTTCGGCCAGGTCCATGTCGCCGTGGAGGTCCATGAACGCGCACTCCGGCTCGATCATCCAGAACTCGGCCAGGTGGCGCGTGGTGTTGCTGTTCTCCGCTCGGAACGTGGGGCCGAAGGTGTAGACCTTGCCCAGTGCCAACGCAGCGAGCTCGGCCTGCAATTGGCCGCTCACCGTCAGCCGCGCTTCACGCCCGAAGAAGTCCTGTGCGAAATCCACGCTGTCGTTCGCTTCCAATCGCGGCGGACTGTTCGCGTCCAGTGTCGTCACCCGGAACATCTCGCCAGCGCCTTCCGCATCGCTCGCGGTGATGATGGGCGCATGGAAGTAGTTGTAGCCGTTCAGGTCGAAGTACTCGTGGATGCCGAAGCTCACCTGGTGCCTCATGCGGAAGACCGCGCTGTAGGTGTTGGTGCGGAAGCGCAGGTGAGCCTGCTCACGCAAGAACTCGAGGCTGTGCTTCTTCGGCTGGATCGGGTACTTCTCCGCATCGCTGTCGCCGAGCACTTCCACGCTCGTCACCTGCATCTCCACCCGCTGGCCGCTGCCCTGGCTGGGAACGATCGTGCCGGTGCACTTCACGGCGGCACTGGTGGTGAAGCGCGCACGCGTGGCAGCATCCACGTTCTCCTGATCGATCACGCATTGGAGGTTGCGGATGGTGCTGCCGTCGTTGAGGGCGATGAAGCGGTCGTTGCGGAAGGTGCGCACCCAACCGGCCACCGTAACGGTGGTGTTGGTGAGGGCTTCGTTGTCGAGGGCGTGCTTGATCGGGGTCGGTTCCATGGCGTTCACTGCCGCTGCGATGGCGGGCCGCAAAGATGAACAAGGCCCGGTTAGTGTCACTTCGCCACGAATGGACCGCGCGCCGACCAAGCCTGTTCCAGAGCACCCAGGAAGACGTCGGCGCTTTGCGCCCCGCTCACGGCCAACCGTCGATCAAAGGCGAAGAAGGGCACCCCGGTGATCCCCAATTCCCGCGCCTCCCGTTCATCCGAACGGACCTCGTCGGTGAGCGCATCGCTCTTCAGCATGGCCTCCACCTCCTTCCCTGCGAGACCGATGGCCGACCCGATGGCGAGCAATGTCGCAGGATCCGCCAGATGCTTCCCTTCGGTGAAGTAGGCTTTGAACAACCGCTCTTCCGCCGCATCACCCAGACCTTTCGACTTCGCCAGCTGGATCAACCGGTGCGCATCGAACGAACTGCCGACGACGGTCTTGTCGAAGTCGTAGTGGAGCCCGAGCGAAGCCGCGCGTTCACGCACTCCACGGGTGCGCTCCATGGCCTGTTCGCGCGTCATGCCGTACTTCTCGCTGAGCATCCCATAGGTATCCTGCGTGGACCGCGGCGGAGCGTCAGGGTCCAGCTCGAAGCTCTTCCACACCACGTTCACGCTGTCCCTGTGCGGGAAACGGGCCAACGCGCTCTCGAACTCGCGCTTGCCGATGTAACAGAACGGGCACACCACATCGCTCCATATCTCTACGGTCAAGGGTTGGCGCGGGCCGCCGGTGGGGGTGGTCTCCATGTGTTCTACCTGGGCATATGAATCCGATGGCCGGAGGGCGAAGAGCAGTAGAAGAGTTCCGCCCAACAGGGTCCTGACAGGCGATGGCATGTCGCAAAGATGGGCCGTCCGTCATCGCGCCGACGCCGTTCGTCACAGCGGAAACGTTTTTTAGTGTCATTCGTTTCCATTGTTCTATGTTTGCGCCCCGTTCGTACCACGGACCCCTCAACCCCACTGATGGACATCAAGAAGAAAGAGATCCTGGAGCAGGCCCTGAAGCTTTTCATGCGGCTGGGTGTCAAGAGCATGACGATGGACGATGTGGCCACGCACCTGCGTGTGAGCAAGAAGACGCTGTACGAGCACTTCACGGACAAGAACGACCTCGTGGAGCAAGTGGTGGCCAGTGTGTGCAAGCACCACCGGACGAACATCGATGCCATCTGCGCACGCGGCCTGAACGCGATCGATGAGAACCACGAGATCACCAAGTTCATCGTATCCCAGATCGGCGGGGTGCACCCCAGCGTGCAGTTCGACCTGCAGAAGTACCACCCGAAGGCCTGGGAGATCCTGGACCATTCCGAGCAGAACGACATACACCGGTGCGTTACCAGCAACCTGAAGAAAGGGTTGAAGGATGGGCTCTACCGGGATGACCTCGATGTGGAGGTGATCACCCGCCTGTACATCGCGCGGATGGACGTCACCTGGGACGGTCGCGTGTTCCCGCCGGAGCAATTCAACATCAGCGAAGTCCTCTGGAAGCACTTCGAATACCATATCCGGGGCATCGCCAGCAAGAAAGGCCTGGACTATATCGAGAAGAAGGTCAAGAAAGAACGCGCAACAGCATGAACCCGATCCCAACCGGCCGGGCAGGCATTCAAAAGCCGGGTGCCCGGCGGTCCGACAGTGAAGAAAGAACGGGCGGCAGCCCAGGTCCCAGTATCCAACCGATGAGATCGATCACCACCACCATCATCCTCGCCGGCGCGCTCTTCGCGCAGGCGCAAGGCCCCCTGAGCCTGAGCCTGCAACAAGCCATGGACCTCGCCGCCAAGCAGAGCTACAACGTGCGCAGCAGTGCACTGGAGGCCGAGAAGTCCATCGCGCGCAGCAAGGAGGTCACCGCCATCGGCTTCCCGCAGATCAATGGGAAAGTGGAGCTGCAGAATTTCATCGATGTGCCCACCCAGCTGATACCGAACTTCTTCACGGCGCCAGGCTCCGGCGGACCCGAATTCATCGCCGCGCAGTTCGGCGTACCCTGGAGTCTGAACGCCGGCGTTAC
>Ga0075152_10003559_pt1 | contig 10835 bp, 6 predicted proteins | sample JI61114C2DNA_FD_70964 | JGI IMG/M metagenome (GOLD analysis project Ga0075152, IMG submission 70964) | Wastewater effluent complex algal communities from Wisconsin, to seasonally profile nutrient transformation and Carbon sequestration -... | ecosystem: Engineered > WWTP > Effluent > Algae...
ATTTCTGAAAAATTTTAATGGGCGTGTCTGATACACAACCATAGGGGGTTATTTATATGTTGAATTACAATGCTGGAGGTGCAACCTCTGATATTGATGGTGCTGGTTCTAGCCAGATGAACACCTTCTTCTGGTTGAAGAAGGCTATTATCGAAGCTCGTAAAGAACAGTATTTCATGCCAATGTCGTCTACGGTTAATATGCCGAAGCACTTTGGTAAGACCATTAAGGTCTATGAATACGTTCCTTTGCTTGATGAGCGTAACATCAACGATCAGGGTATCGATGCTAACGGTGTCACCATTGTCGATGGGAATCTTTATGGTTCGTCCAAGGACATTGGTACGATTACTGCCAAGCTTCCTGCACTGACTGAAAATGGTGGACGTGTTAACCGAGTTGGTTTCACTCGTATCCAACGTGAAGGCTCGCTGTTCAAGTTCGGTTTCTTCCATGAGTTTACTCAGGAATCGATGGACTTTGATTCGGATGAAGACCTGAAGGAGCATTTGGCTCGTGAGCTTATGAACGGTGCTGTTCAGCTTACTGAGGCAGTTCTCCAGAAAGACCTTCTGTCTGCTGCTGGTGTGATCGTTTATGCTGGTGCAGCTACCTCGAACGCTACGGTTACTGGTGTAGCCAACCGTGACAAGGTGGATTACGCTGATCTTATGCGTCTGGACCAGACGTTGACGGACAACCGTACTCCTAAGCACACCAAGGTCATCACTGGTAGCCGTATGGTCGATACAAAGACCGTTGCTGCTGCTCGTATGATGTTCATTGGTTCTGAATTGGTTCCAGTTGTTAAGGGCATGACCGACTTGTTTGGTAATGCTGCTTTCATTCCAATTCAGCAGTATGGTGATGCTGGTACAATTATGAACGGAGAAATCGGTACTATCGATGCTTTCCGTATCATCGTTGTTCCAGAAATGCTGCACTGGGCTGGTGTTGGTGCTGCTGAGGGTGTGAACCCCGGCTACCGTGTCACTGGTGGTAATTATGACGTCTTCCCAATGCTCGTCATTGGTGATGATGCCTTCGTTACCATTGGCTTTGAAACTGATGGTAAGACCCTGAAGTTCACTGTCACAACCAAAATGCCGGGTATGGAAACGGCTGATCGTAATGACCCCTATGGTGAAACTGGCTTCAGTTCCATCAAATGGTACTACGGTTATCTGACCAAGCGTCCTGAGCGTATCGGTCTCATCAAAACTGTTGCTCCGGTCTAATAGATCGAAGTAGCTACTCATCAGGGAGGGAAGCCAAGTGCTTCTCTCCCTTTTTGGGTAGAAGTTAAGTAAAACCCAAAGTAGGATATATTTTATGTCAGATACTGAAAACCAATCAGAAGCCACTGAAAATCAGCCCAATGAATTGGATATGCTCAAAGAGCGTGCCAAGCTCATGGGAATTGCTCATTCCGGTAACATTGGTGTTGATGCTCTGAGAGCCAAGATTAATGCTAAGCTGACGGGGGCAGAAGAAAATGCTGAACCAGAAAAGACTGCTCAGGAAAATGGAGCTGAAGATAAACCAGCTCCCGTATCTGAGACCAGTGCTGAAGCAGGAGTTCAAGCTAGTGAACCCGCTCCTGTTGCCCAAGAAAAGCAAGCCGTACTAAATCCATTGGTTGGCGATGTAGCTGGTGAAAAGCCCTATGAACAGCTTACTGAACGTGAGCAGATTCGTCGTGATGCTTTGAAGCTTGTTCGTTGCCGTATCACCAATATGGACCCAAAGAAGGCAGACCTTCCGGGCGAAGTTCTGACTATTGCTAATCGTTATATTGGTACGGTTAAGAAGTTTGTTCCTTATGGTGAAGTTACGGAAGAAGGTTACCATATTCCTAACTGCATTTATGAAGAGCTGGAAAGCCGTCGCTTCCAGAATATTCGTACCGTTAAGGATCGTAAGACAGGTAAGAAGAGCGTCAGTGCTACATGGGCAAAGGAATTTGCTATTGAAGTTCTGCCTCCTTTGACACCTGAAGAGCTAGCTCAGCTTGCTACTGCTCAGATTGCTGCTGGCAGCGTCGAAGGCGAATAAGTAAAGCGTACTGGGGGTAATTATGTCGGGTTGTGGTGCAGATACTTTAGCCAATGAGCTAAATACAACTCTGTTGACAGGGGTAGATACCTCTTTGCCAACAATAAATCTGACCGACCCTGCTTATCAATTACCCCCAGTAGGTAACTTAGATGACGAAATTGTTAGGATTACCAATGCAGACCTGACATCAGGTGCAGTTGGTGGATCAGGTACTTTCGATATTTTGATGTCGAGTATCAAAGCTCATCTCAAAAGTGAGTATGAGACAAATAAAATCACTGGTGAACAATATTCTAAGGCATATACCACTCTCACTGAGTCGGTAATGAACCAGAGTGTTCAGTTTCTATTGGGCCGAGATGCTGCTTACTGGCAGGCTGTTACTGCCCAGAAGCAAGCACTTGCAGCACAAGCTGCTGCTATTACAGCCCGTGTACAGCTAGAGATAGCTAAGGTTCAGCTTCAGGCATTGAAATTCGAAGCTCTGAACAATCAATCTACCTATGCACTAACCAAACTAAAGCTTTCTACTGAAAGCATTGGTTACTGCATTGCTAAATACAATTTGGACTTCATGCTTCCAATGCAGCTTAAATCTGTCACTGAACAGACTGAGGCTGCTCGTGCTCAAACGATGGATACCAGATCAGATGGGATTACTCCTATCGTTGGTATTATTGGGAAGCAGAAAGACTTGTATGCTCAGCAGATCATCTCGTATAAACGTGATAGTGAAACCAAGGTAGCCAAGCTCTTCACTGATGCTTGGATCACGATGAAGACTATTGATGAAGGTGTATTACCACCTGACGGATTTACCAATATAAGTCTGGATAGTATTCTCACTGCACTGAAAATAAATAATGAGTTGGATTGATCGATGGGTCTCTTTGGAGGCAAGAAAACTTATGTATCTTCAACTCTTTACAATATGTCTGGAGAGTTGGCTGATCGTAAGAATTATCTAAAGACCCTCGTAACCAGTAATCAATTAGCCAAGAATAAACCTGACATGGTGACTACCCTAAGAGATGGGTATTCAGCAGGTCCGGGCATGAGAATGAGAAGCTACTTTCGTTGGGCCGAAAATAATTACGACTCAATAGGTGTACCTACTGGTTCATTAGGTGGGTCTGTCGAAATCGATTTAACCATTGTAGCTGGTCAAATTCCTCATGGTGCTGGTGAGCAAGTACGTGTTCAGGCTGGCAGAATAGAACCTGGAGATTATTCTTATTGGGCTGAACAATGGATGTTCACCAATGAGCCTACATTGGTGGATACTGATTGGACTTCAGACATTGATAATACCACTGGTAATATCACTATTACGTTTGAAGATACGACTACTGAGACATTTACTCCTGTCGGTTTCGATAAGAATGGTGTCTACATCTATGCCTATTATTTCAAGCTTGAAGCTGGGTTTATTGAGCCTTTAGTTACTGGCTCAGATGTTGCTATGTTGGTCACTGATCCGTTTCCTGCACGGACAGGTTGGACAACCATATCTGATACGACTACTCCGTCTGGTACTGATACCATTCAGGAGATCGTCTACGAGAGAACGACTTATAAAGGCATCGATCCTCTTCTTGATTCTGCTTATTCTGAAAAAGAAATAGCTCATCATTTTGAAAAGAAAGATGCCACTTCTGCTGTAATTCAGCGTTACTATCGTATCGATACCCAGAATATAATTCATGGTCCGTGGAGTGACACTCAACTGTTTATATACAGATTGGGTACTGGTAACACTGTGCTTGATGCTTTGGCTCAAGACGAGTTTAATGATGGGGAATATTTTCCGTACATTCCTGTACGTTTGGATAACAAGTTTCTGTCATCTACTTATAAACCAGAAGCATATGAGCTGGCTAAAAAGGCGTATAGAAAACTATCTAACAAGGGTGACCTTGATGATATTATTGCCAGCATGGCTGAGAATGAAGATTTAGGTGATATCGATTATGCTTACATCATGCAGGGTGTTCCTTTAAATACAAAGGAAGCTGAAGCTAAAGAATATCTATACCGATATTTTGATAAATGTAGAGGCACTCAAGTAGGTTCATTGGCTGAGCTTGCTGCATGGCAGGCTAGTCAGTCTGTTTATGAGCTTGGTTCTGTGAACTGGGAACAGTGGAGACTTGCACAGGAGATTTCAGAAGACCCTCTGTTTGGCTCTACAGAGCCTCCTGAGCCGGGTTCTCCTGCTGTGATAGCATCTACTGCTCCCACGTCATCTGTCCACATCAAGCCTAATGGCACGCTGGATACAGACATAGATATGAAGATCACTTGGTCTAATATCCATAAGACTACTGGTAGTGGCTTAGGATGGGTTGGAGCCAAGAAAGGACAGTATCATGTCCAGTATGAATCTGACATCACTGCTTTCGAAGATAGCGTTTACATTAAAGGCAAATTCGTAAAACGTGGAAAGAATGAGAATACTGCTTTCTCTGTGACGTGGCAGGAAGATGATGATAGCTGGAGCAAATTGGTTGTCGTTGGTGCTGTGCATACCAATACTATTTATAATGGTAAGTCTGTTGTTATCACTAGCAAAGAAGCCCTAGAAGACACTGACGAATCAGGTTTTCTGGTTCCTATCCATTATGCAACCTTCAGAGAGATGTCGATGATTGCCTCCACTCAGATGGCAGGCAGCATGACTTATATTGTTTTCAACTCGTATAAGGTGGTTAAAAAGAAATGGTATCAAACAGGGATATTTAAAATATTCCTGATTATTGTCATTGTTGTTCTGACAATCGTATTTCCACCATTTGGTGCTACTGGGGCTGGCATACTTGGCTCTGCTGCTGCTGTCGGTTTAGCTGTGGGTCTGACAGGACTTATTGGTGTTATTGTTGGTGCATTGATTAATGCTGTAGCAGCCATGATCCTGACACGTATTCTTACTGAGATTGCTACTTTGGTACTTGGTGAGAAGTGGGGAGCAATCATTGGTGCTATCCTCAGTACAGTAGCTATTGCTGCTGGTACTGGATTGTCTGCTGGTATGAATGTCAGCCAGATATGGGGCAGCATGATGAGTGCAGGTAACATCATGAACATGACCTCTTCCATTGGTAATGGTATCAGTGGAATGGTTCAGGCTGGTATTGCTGATACTTATGGTAAGATCGAAGAGCTTAATAAAAATTATGCTGCACAGTCTGATGCAATTACTAAAAAGTATGAAGAACAATTCGGTTATGATAGTGCAGAACTAAATCCTCTTCAGTTAACTGACGTAGGATCACATAACTTTTTTGAAACTGAAGAAGTGTTCTTGTCTCGAACGCTTTTAACAGGTAGTGATATAGCAGACATGACATTGGATATGCTTACCAATTTCACGGAACATACCATTGGTATTAGAAATCCGTTTGGTAGGTAGGGCAGGAGCGTAGCAATGAATTATTTGAATACCAATCAGAATTCCCAGAATCCTTGGTTGACTATGATGGGTATTCCTCAGATTCCTCAGGCTGGTTCCGTATTGAGTGAAGCTGGACTCCCTCAATTTGCCAACCCCGGAGGTATAATTCCTTCTGCTGGTGCATCAATGGGAATTGGTGGTGCAGGTGCTGGTGGTGGTTTGGGAGCAGCAGGTATTGCTGGTCTCGCTATGCAGGGTCTTTCCACTATTGGTGGTCTCTGGGCTGCATTTAAAGCACAAAAGCTTGCTAAGCAGCAATTCAAATATACCAAGAATGTCACTGACACCAATCTGAACAATCAGATCAAAAGCTATAACACTACTTTGGAAGATCGTATTCGTTCGAGAGCCAAGGTAGAAGGTATGTCTCCTGAGATGGCTCAAGCCTATATCGATAACAATCGATTGACTAGAGAACCTATGCAGACGAAGAAGCCGAAGGGAACGTAATAAATGGCTGCTCTTACATGGCGTAATGTAGACGCACCTGATTTCCGTCCAGCAATGGAAGGCTTTAGACAATTCAGTGAGCTTCTCACTGGATCGTTGGATCGTGGCACGGCTGCAATTAAAGATTTTGATAATCAGAAAACAGAGCAGACTAGTGCTGCTGCTATTCTAGATTTGGCTACGAATTATCAAGACCCAGCTAAGCTAGAAGCTGATTTAGCTTCTGGTGCATTTGCTGCTAAATATGATCCTAGACGTCTGAATGGTGCTGCTATCGATGCTATTCTTAGTCGTCCTAGTCAGTTGCTTCAGCAAGCGTCTACTAAATTGGATATCCAAGACAAGACAGGCGATATTGCTGATGAGGGTCTGAAGCGTGAACGTGAGTATGCTCAATGGGGAGCTACTGATAAATCTCGTGGTATCTATGCTGCAATTGCTGCTGCTGGTGGAGATGAAACCAAACAGGCTGCAATTAAGGCTACTCCTGAGTATCAGGCTACATTGTCACAACTTACTCCTGCTGAGATTATTGCTCTCAATGGGTTTGGTGATAGTGTCATTAAAGGTAAGATAGACCTTGAAGGTGCTAAACTAGACAACACTGGTAAGAGTCTTAGCAATGACCAAGCCCGTTTGAATATTAAAACAGGTAATTGGGAATTTGAAAATAAGGTCGTTGATCGTGAAGAACAACGTGCCGCCATGACTATTTCTGGTGAAATTTTAGCTAACTCTGTTGGTAATCCAGATATTGCAGCTTCTTTGTATGGTGAACTTACAAAGGGTCTGTCTGGTCCTGCCAAGGCTATTATCAGAGCACAGCTTGCTTCTGAGTTTAGTGACAGTCCTATTTTTGGTTCCCTAAACACTGGGGACGCTGGTGGTATCTCTGCTCCTACAGGTGGAGCTAACCCCAGTGCTGAGCGTATCATGAACTATGAAGCCAGAAATGCTGGCTTTGGTTCTGTACCCTCTAGTGTTAAAACATTGGGACAAGCTTCTGAATTTGCCAAAAAGGTAAATAGAGCAGGCGTAGCTTCTAGTGGTATGGGTGTATATCAGATCGTGGGTGAAACCATGAGAACGGTTGCTCCCAGAGTCTTAGGAGCCAATTGGAAAAACGAACCGTTCAATCTGGAAAATCAGGATAAGATTGCTGAAGCAATCTTTAAAGCTAATAGAGGTAGTGCTACTGCTCTAAAAGGTCAGTGGGTATCTCTATCTGTTTCTGAGGCTGAACGTGTACGCAAAATGCCTTGGTCTCAAGCAAGAGAAATTATTGCTTCAAAGGAATCTGGTTCTAGCCCATCAGCATTAGAGTTGGTGGCTAATGGTAGATCACAGCCTCTGGAATCACAAACCAGACAGAAAGAAGATAATGTAGGTGTTATTCCAAGAAGCAAAGTAATTGCTGCTTTGACGAGTGAAGCTACAACTCTTGATGCTGCTGAAGCTTTGAAATCTCAACCTCGTTTTAAGAATATTCCACGTAAGTTTATCGAAGATCAAATCAAATCGATTATGACTCGTGGTACTGTTGGTAAAACGAATAAGATTAATGCCAGTGATGCTGCTGCAATTATTGAACAATCACTCACTTCTTCTACTAAAACTATTTATGAAGAAGGTCTTGGTGCAGGTGTTAGCCGTCTTATTACTCGTGCTACGGGTGGTACTGCTTCACCTCGTCTTGGTGGTGGCTATAAGATCGACGATAAATTGGTCGATAGCTACATTAAGAAATTCAAAGATGGCGATGTAACCAGAAGCATTAATAATGCTGATGATCGTTCAGCCCGTTTGTCTCAGAAAGCAGCATTAGAAGCTGCTGCTGTAAAGGCAGAAGCTGAACTAAAGGCAGTCATTCGTAGAGGATCGTCTGTCAGTCCTGCTGTGGTTCAAGGATATGTCCTTAAATCTCAGCAAGCAAACAGAGCTGTTCAGTTAATTCAAGATCAGATTAACAGTCTGGATAGCTCTGCCAGAGCACCCAGACCAGCTAAACCAGTACAGGCTACACGTAGACCTGTTACTAAAAAGAACTTATCGGGTGGTTTTACTCCCGCTCCACAAAGTAGAGTACAGGCTTATTTGAACGCAAAGATATAATATGCTTTACATTACCTCTTCCTGATATAATTGGGGGGAGGTAATCAAGTAATGGATATGCAATGCCTCCTGTCGATTTTCAAAGCATAATCAATCAAGCTCTTGGGGTTCAGCCTGTACCTGAAGAGAAGAAGCAGAATGTTGCTTCACGCTCTGAAGATAAAAAAGCTAAAGTTGATGAAGCTTCGAAAAAGAAGCAGCAACAAATGGGTGGTGATCCTTATCGTAATGTTGCTGTAGGTAAGCGTTTTGAGAGTGGTGCTCTCAGTGCAGATGAATTCGAAAACGATATTCGTTTTATGAATGATTATGAGCTGGCTACCAAATATGGTTCCAGCAATGCTTCTGAAATCAGAAATAATCTTCTGAAAGCAAATCAGGATGTTGCCTTTGAAGATCAACCAGATAATCGAAATCTCAATTCTACTCTTGGCGATCTTGTCAATAGTGCTGGTACTGCTGTGGTCACTGGTATTGGTGGTTTGGGCGGTATTGGAGCAGGTTTGGTCAATGATGAAGCAGGCACAGCTATTGCTGAAGGTCTGGGTAAATTCACAGATTTTACGAAATCGCTTCAATCAGATACTCTGAATAATAGACGTGCTCTTGCATCTGATAGAGCAAGATTGTCTTCTAGAGATAATTCTCAACGTAAAGAACAAGATATTGCCAATGGTGATAGTGAAGGCATTGCTTCGATCAAAGAATTTGGTCGTAATGTCGTAGATGGTTTTATTGAGACTGTAGATGATGGCGTCATTGCTGCTGATGTATCAGCACAAGGCATAGGTTCACTCGCTACTGGTAGTGCTATTGGTGGTGCTCTTCGTAAAGTTGGAGCCAAGGTAATTGGTTCTAGCACGAGCAAAGCTGCTGAATTGCTGGCTAAAGCTGGAAGTAAAGCCTCTCAGCCTGTGGTTATTGGTGCTCTCGAAGGTGGTAGTGCATATCAAGCCACTGTAAACGAGATGCTGGATAGAGGTTTCTCTCAGGAAGAAGCCAATGCTGCTGGTTTGAAAGCATCTGCTTTGGCTGGTGCAGCAGGTGCTGCTGCTGGTACACTTGTATCGAAGATCGAACGTGCTCCTTTTAAGGTTGGTTCTCTTCGTGACTTGGGTAAGAATATCCTCAAGGAAGCTGTAGAAGAAGGTTCTCAGGGTGGTACTGGTCAGTTGGCACAGAATGTAGCCATCAGTGATTATGATCCATCTATCGACGTTCTGGATGGTGTTGGTAAAAATGTTGGTGCTGGTGTCGCCGCTGGTTCATTGACCACTGGTGTTACTCAAGGTCCAGCGACTGCTATTACTGCTCCAGCACTTATGGCTAAAGACTTGGCAAATGCAGGTCTGGAATCCATTAAGAAACGTGGTGATGCTGTACTAGCTGAAATCAAAGCAGCTAATCCATTATCCTCTGAAAGCCTTAGAGCAGCTTACAACGGTGTTCGTGATAGTTTGCCTGAATTATCTGACAGAATTTCTTCTGTTCTAGATAATGCTAAAGGTGAAGAAGGTGTTCTTTCACAAGCAAAGCAATATGCTTCGACTCTGGTAGATAGATTTTCTTTCTCCACTGACGAAGTAGCTGACGAGAGAACTCCTGAAGTTATTCGTAATGTGCTTGATGGTGCAGAAGATCGTCTGGATGCTATTCAGAGATTGTCTGCTGCTGCACTAGACCCAGCTACTTCTCCCGAAGATGCTTTGTCTATTGGTCTTGAGCTTAATAAAATGCTGGCTGATAATCAGTTAGCTAATGCTCAAGAAGATGAATTTAAATTAGCTACACAGGGTAATAAGGTAGATACAGATGCTGTATCATCTATTACTAAGCTAAGAGATGTTCTCTCTGGTCTGGGTCAAAACTCAGATGTTATTGCAGTGAAGAACAAGATTGTATCGTTGATCGATACGGTCACAGACAAGCTTACTCCACAGAATGTTAATAATGTGGTTAAAATTGCAGAGTACGCCCCGGACAAGATTAATCCTGATATTGCTGATAAAATGCTCATGCACAATGAGCAGGGAGACATCAACCTATCCCCAGCAGAAGTAGTAGCTCTTAAAACGTCATCCACGTTGGCTCGTACTACTCAGGAATATGAAGAGCGTTCTGCTGAACTGAAACGAGCTACACAAAGCGTAGTCTCGGATCAGATTGTTTCTTTCACTGGTTCGACGACCAGACAGCTTTCTGCTTCAGAGCATATGGCTGTGGTTGTTAATGCCATGAAAGCTGGTGATACTGAGACAGCTAAAAATCAGCTTAATGATTTCATGCGTTTTGCAAAGCTGATGAAAAATAAAGTCGATGCACTGAATACTAATTTGGTTGAGGGCGATGGCACTCAGCAAAAGGGTACTAAGTACATGAACCTTACTGAGCGTAGGGTTGAGCGTCTGTCTGCTAAAGGTATGTGGTTAAACCCACTGAAAGCCAGAAGCATTGAATTTGCACAGCAAGTAGAAGCTGACGCTAAAGCTGTTATTACGCTTGCTAATAATCTTGCTACTGTATTTCCTGAACTGGGTATCAAGCCCATTGATGAAGCTGCTTTGGTTCCTGAACTACAAGGCGAAGCAACAAAGATTGCAGCCGTATTCCGTGACCTGAAAAGTGCTGGAATAAATAATACAGATTCAAGAAATCAAGAGGTTGCTAAACCAAAAGCAGATGATACAAATACTCCAGCACCTGTAGAGGTGAAGAGAAAACAGACTGTATCTGAGGAAACAGATCAATCGAAAGGGGGTGATAA
>Ga0075152_10003560_pt1 | contig 10835 bp, 8 predicted proteins | sample JI61114C2DNA_FD_70964 | JGI IMG/M metagenome (GOLD analysis project Ga0075152, IMG submission 70964) | Wastewater effluent complex algal communities from Wisconsin, to seasonally profile nutrient transformation and Carbon sequestration -... | ecosystem: Engineered > WWTP > Effluent > Algae...
TCCCCTTCTCCCAACTCAGGTGCTACACACACGACAACGCAAGCCCAATGGATACACATGCTGACGAATCGATCCCGGAACATAGTTCTGCGAAAATAGGCAGTAACCCAGAAGACCCAATAGAACCAACCAAGGCAATGGGGAAAGGGAAGCAAGGGGGGCCGCGTATCCCTTATGTAGATGGCTCATCACACCAGACGCGAAGAATGTACGTCCCCGTCGCGGTGGATGACCTCCTTCAGGAGAAGGTCCAAAGCGGGGAACTTCCTCTGAAATATCTGGACCAGTACCGTTTCATCATCAGCCACATCGTGTTCGAGCGCATGACCGACAAGCGATATGAGGAAGAGGGAAGCTATGTACGCATGAACATGGATACCCTGAGACGCCACATCAGTCAGGACTACGCCTATCGTTTCCGCGACGCCCTCATTGCATGGAAGATCATCGAATGCAACGGGGTTTATAGCAAAAGAGAGCACACCTCATTCGGATACCGCCTCACGGAAGCATTCCGTGGAGGTCGCGTCGTGGCCATGAACGTTGGTGATCCCTTGCTCCAGCGGAACATTGGACGGATGCGTCGGGAACAGGAGGAACGGATACAACAATATCCACCAGGATACGCTTCGGTCGCAAAGTGGCTCTCGGCCCTCACCATTGACAAGGTCAAAGCGGAGAGCCACATCGCCGAGCATTTCCATGAAGGAAGCGACAAACATGCCGCACGCATGCTCGCAGTGGATAGCATAGCGCATGGGCAATTCTGGTGCATTGTTGACGGGAAGGCTGGTCGCGCTCACCACAACCTTTCAAACCTCGCAGGCGATCTGCGCCCGTTCCTGACCATCAACGGAGATTCACTGGAGCAGATCGACATTGCCAATAGCCAGCCCTTGTTCATGCACCTCCTATTCGCCAGGCAAGGTGGGCTCGAACCGTCAGAGCAGGCCCGAATGGAGTCGGCCTTGCTTTCGGGGCAGTTCTACGGCATGCTCAACGCGGAGCAAATGGAGGCAGAAGCGTTCAAGGAAAGCTTCTACCAGTTCCTCTTCGGTGACAACATCAGGAGGGGCCCGGTTGCCAAGCGCTTTACCAAGGAATTCCCCAGCTACGCGTTACAGATCCAGCGAGCGAAGGAGGGCGACTACACAAAGTTCGCGATCCTGCTTCAGGCCGAGGAGGCGAATGTGGTCTACGAAGCCGCGCAGCGCTTCGTAGAGAAGACCCATGACAATGCACCCATTCTGAGCATCCATGACTCGCTTGTCACAACGCCCGATCTCATCAACATGGCCAGAGACGCCTTGGCCGAAACGTTCATGGCCTTGCACGGCGTCACGCCCCTACTGAGGCTCAAGAAGGCTTCCACGGACATCAAACACTCTTCAACGGACAAAAAGACCAAGAACATGGAAACATCGATACTGACGTGCATTTCGATCGAGAGCATCGGATTCGCGAACGGCAAGGCAGGAAAGCTCATCCGCTTCCTTGTGAAGTTCAAGGAGGGGCTCGAAGGTGAGTACTGGGGTAAGAGCGAGGACTCGAAGAAGAACTTCCCGCTCAACGTTCCCCGCAAATACGACTATGAGCCGTTGACCAAGTCGTTCGGCCCAGACACACTCAAGTTCTACCCGCTCAGCAAGGAAAAAGCCCAAGAGCGAACGGTGACCTCCGCACCCGTCCCAAAGGAAGGGCGGGTCGTGACCGCGCCGCCTGTCGGCTCAAAAGCTGACGCCGTGGCGGCTGTAATTGGCTCGGTAAGGCTGGTGGCTGCGGGCAAGATCGAACTGGCGGAGATCGAACCAACCGCCGTCAACCTGAAGAACCTCATCACAAAACTCTCAGAGCAATGAGCAAGACTTTCCGCATCAACTTGGACGTGGAGTTCACGAACGGCGAAACTCTGAGGGTGGAGCGTGAAGCCCAAGGGGCCACCATCGTGGAAGCCAACACAAACGTTCAATTGGAACTGCACTTTCGGTTCGGCAACCTCTTGGCAAAGGTTCATCCGATCAATTCCTACGAGCAGATCGATCCCGTAGGGACCGGGAATGAGGATAAGCCCCCGCGATCAACATCCCCCGCTCAGCGGAACCGTCGTCGGGCAGACGCCGCACCGAGGTCAGCAACCCCTCCTGCAACTCGCCCTTCATCGCCGACGGAGATCTTCCTGAACGAACACCTCATTGCGATAAGGACCGAAACCCACGTGCTGCTCACGGACAGGGTCAAGCAATTGGGGCACTATGTTCCGAAGGAGCACTTCACCCTTGGCTTTGCTCGCTTCAACAGTTCGGGGACTGAAAAGGACATTCATGATATCATGATGGGCCTTCAGAAGGACTGTTTTGAATACCTCAAACAGCACCAAAGCGATCAGTTCTCGGTCTACGATGGTGAGAGACAACAGATGCAGACCATCTCGCTGAGCCATGTTCTGAAAAGCAAGGAAGAAGGCATGTCGCTCTTCGACGTGGAAGGCATCGAACCACCTGCTGGTGACGCTGGGATGCTTGCACCTACCCTTGGCGAGAAAAAGGCTGCCTTCCTCCGCAAGCTCCTGTTGCATGACCTGAACCATCTCGTCGTGGAGATCGAAGCCAAGGGCCTTGATATCGATCTGGCGGACCCATCCAACATGAACGGGCCTTCGCATGAAGAACAGATCCTTGCCAGCATGCTCGAATGCTATCGTGGCTTCATCAAGGAATCTGAAGGAACACCGTACTACGACGCTTGGGTGAACCATCAACACGACAAGGAGATCGATTCTCTCCTATGACCGGAATGACGTATCGCCGCTGTACTGTTCTCGGACGGAGCAGCGGCGATATGCGTTCTGCCACCTGATCATGAAGGGCATACCTCTTCGCTGAGCAACTGAAGCCCGCCGGTTTGCTTGATGTCAACCAAGCGCAGCATTTCTATCATCGTGCGTTGCACCATCATCATACCCGCGTGGTTGTAAGAATGGAGCATCCCTCTCCCATTCCCAGACGCGCTCATGATGTGGCCTGTATTGAGTTTGGCGAGGACCCAGTCACTGATCCCGATCGACAAGAAGAGCCCTACGAATGAACGCCTGAACGAGTGAACCTGCACCTCTTTTTCCACTCCCACAGCCTTGAGCAGCTTTTTCGTCGAGACGCGAATGTGCTTCTCTGATATGCGGTCGGGTGGACCATTCCTCTCTATGAGTACTCGGACAGGCTCGAAGATGATCGGGGATACCGTTACAGGGTGCCGTTCCGAGTTCTTGGTCTGGACAAAGTCTGCACAGAGCACCTGACCTCGACGGGCAACGCTCTTGAACAGCAAGTAGGTGTCCGAGATCCTTACCCCGCTCAAGCAAAGTCCAACGAGGATCGTCTGGGCGTTGGCTTCGGTTCGGTTGCGTGGCTGGAAGTGGAACACACGAGCAAGCTCGCTCCAATCAAGCACGTCTTTCTTGGGTGTTTTGAAGGCGTAGCTCTTCAGGCGCTTGGCAACGGGTATCCCCGACTCCCGAAGTTCGTTCAGGGCCATGTTGAGGAATTTTTGCTGGGTCGCCATCGTGTTCGGAGCCAGCTTGTCCGTCACTTGGACCCAGCGCAAGAAACCCTCCAACTCCTCTATTGTCGCCTTCCCGAGGTCCAGCTTGGCCCTGCAATTGCGCTCATAGGCTTCCACCTTCCTTTTGAACACGATATAGGTGTGTATCGTGTGGGCTGATCTGCCGCCCTTTTCGATCCAGCCCTGAACAACATCCGTCAGGTAGGTCGAACGTCGCTCTACGAGCTTCTTTTTGCCCAGGAACGTATCGTATCGCGCCCTCACCTCCTCTGCCGTCTTCATGGGAGCCTCCATGTAGGCCCGTTGGGCATTCAGGCAGATCATGTCGATGGTTCTATGGAGAACGCCCCCATCGCGCTTGGAAAACGCCATGGACGGTCGGTTCAGGCGATGGTCCCAGTCCTTAACGGGAAGAGCACCCGCATTGAGACGGATCCTCTGGTACTTGGTCCGCCCTCCGATCAACACGGGCGAAAGACCGTTCACGTATACCTTGACCTTCGCCATGTGCTCATCCTGCTCTTCGATCGCAACCGTGATGTTGTTCATTGGACTGGTGTTTCAGGCCCCACAAAGCACCCCTCGCGAGGGGAGAATCAGGGGAGAATCTTGGCCGATTCGGGGCCTTTTATCACTCGAACAAGACACCCCCCACTATAAGGGAAAGCGGCAGCCCTAGTGGGTTCTCTGGTTCTCTGGTTTCCATTTGCTACTATTGACGGGGCTCATCTCAGCGGAGGAAGTCTGAATGCCTAGGGGAACGTGGAAACCGCAGCCGAAAGGCTGTGCTGGTTCGAGTCCAGTCCTGGGCACTACTTCAAGACCCATCCGCTAAGCGTGATGGGTCTTGTCGGTTATGGCGAAACCGTTGAACGGACTGCTCGTGGTGGAGACCGCCAGTGTACTGGCAGGCCCCGCCGTAGGCATGTTCTTCGCCGAACTCGGTGCGCAAGTGATCAAACTGGAGAACGCCAAGGCCGGGGGCGACATCACCCGCAAGTGGAAGCTGCCCAAGGAGGATGCGCTCAGCACAGTTAGCGCATATTTCAGCAGTGTGAACCAGGGCAAAGAGCACTGCATGACCGACCTCACCGCCCCGGACGGTCGGCAACTGCTGGATGACCTGGTTGCCAAGGCGGATGTGCTCATCACGAACCAGATGGACTCCGATACGGAAAAATTGGGCCTTCAGCGGGAACGGCTTCGCGCCCTGAACCCCAAACTGCTGCATGGCCACATTCGCGGCTATACCACGGATCCTTCACGCCCTGCTTACGATGTGGTGCTTCAAGCCGAAACGGGCTACATCGGCATGACCGGTACGGACACGGCACACCCGGCGAAACTGCCCGTGGCCATGATCGACGTGCTGGCCGCCCACCAATTGAAGGAGGGATTGCTCTTGGCGCTCTGGCAGCGCGAACGGTCGGGCAAAGGCGCTTACGTGGAAGTCTCGCTGGAAGAGGCCGCATTCACCGGGCTGGTGAACCAGGCCAGCAACTGGCTGATGGCCCAGCACGCCGCCCGACCGATCGGCACGTTGCACCCGAACATCGCTCCGTACGGAGAACTGTTCACGTGCGCCGATGGGTCGCGCATCGTTCTCGCTGTGGGCAGCAATGAGCAGTTCAAGTGCCTATGCCAAGCGCTGGACCTGTCGCACTTGGTTCACGATCAGCACTTCAGCAGCAATGCCAAGCGCGTGACGAACCGCATTGTATTGGCGCAGATGCTCGCGCCTGCGATCGCTGCCGCACCGCGGAATGAACTGCTCGCCCGCCTCCGCGAGGCACAAGTACCTGCCGGTGCCGTCAATTCCATCGATGAAGCACTGGGCTCACCCACCGCCCGGGGCATGGTGCTCGAAGAAGTGATCGACCATGTGCGCACCCTGCGGATCAGCGGTAACGCCTTCAGGATAGAAGGCTATTGAGCCTTCTTGCGCGAACGTTTCAGCGCGCCTTCAAGGACCGATGCGATGCGCTCCGCCTCATCCTTCGTGAGGCCCTTCCCGAAAACCACCCGCTTGCCCCTGTGTTCGAAGCTGAGACGCTCCCCGCCCATCACCCAGAAGCTGTCGTTCATCTGCCACTTCCATGAACGTTCATCGATCTCGAGCGGCCCGAAGCGTTGGATGTTCTCGACGAAATAGTCCCGCGCTTTCCCGTATCCGAAAATGCTGTTCTTCAGCGTAAGGATCCCTTCCTTCAACCGCACCAGTTCGAAGCCCTTCATGCGCCAAAGCCCTACACGCCCGATGCGGAAGGCGATCCAGGCCCAACCGAGCATGAACAGCAGATAGAACGATCGTTTGTCTCCCGGAGGAAGCACTGCCGTTTCATGCGCATAGAACGCACCACAGATCATCCATGCGATCATCCAAGTGACGAGCAATGCTTCCTGCCAACGAGGCAGCCGGGCACTGATCACCACGCTCAAACCGTCCGTCTTGCGCTCCACACTGACCCGCTCGCTGATGAACTCCATTACTTCCTGTTCAGGTCCGCCAATACTTCGTTATAGAGCGATTCATACAGGGGCAGCACACGGTCCACGCTGAAGCGCGCGGCTTCCTGCAGGGCTCCTTTCCTGTACTTGGTCAAGGAGGCATCGGATCCGAGGATCTCCAGAGCATGAGCAGCCATGCTTTCCACATCCCCTACATCGCTCAGCAGGCCGCTGACCCCATGGGTGTTCACCTCCGGAGTACCACCCGTGTTCGTACTGACCACCGGCACGCCACAGGCCATCGCTTCCAACGCGGCCAAGCCGAAACTCTCGGTTTCGCTCGTGAGCAGGAACAGGTCGCAGCTGGCCACCACGTCTTCCGGTGACACCATCTTGCCCATGAATACCACATCATCAACATCGGCCGTGCGGCACATGGCTTCGATGCGGACGCGGTCCGGACCGTCACCGATGAGCAGCAACTTGGTCGGCAACCGCTCGCGCACCTTCCAGAACACGCGTACCACATCGTCAACACGTTTCACCGGACGGAAGTTGCTCACGTGTACGAGCAGTTTCTCGCCGTTCGGAGCGAACCGCGCGCGCAACTCCGCATCCGACTTGCCCGCATAACGTTCCATCCGTATGAAGTTCGGGATCACCTTGATCTCGCGTTTCAGCGGGAAGTGCTCGTAGGTATCCCGCCTAAGGCTCTCACTTACCGCGGTCACCGCGTTGCTGCGCTCCATGGCGAAGGTGATCACCGGCTCGAAACTGGCATCCCGGCCCACCAGCGTGATATCCGTGCCATGGAGCGTGGTGATGAACGGGATGCGCACGCCGTGCGTGGCGAGGATCTGTTGCGCCATCCAGGCGGCACTGGCATGCGGGATCGCATAGTGTACATGCAGCAAGTCCAGTTTCTCGTGCTTCACCACGTCCACAAGCTTGCTGCTCAGCACCAGTTCGTAGGGCTGATAGTCGAACAACGGATAATCGCTTACGCGCACTTCGTGGTAGAACACGTTGGCGAGGGCATGCGGCAGCCGCACAGGACGGTCGTAGGTGATGAAATGCACGACGTGGCCCTTTTCCGCCAGGGCCAAGCCGAGTTCAGTGGCCACCACGCCGGAGCCGCCGAAGGTGGGATACAAGACGATTCCGATGCGCATGGGTTCCGTTATCAGGTGTCGGTTATCCGTTGTCCGGCCAAGTGGAAGTACGTATGGAATACTGATCCCGAACCGGTACACCGTTGCATCTCATCGGCAGCCTGTGAACTGACAACCGACACCTGACAACCGGAAGGGGTGCGAAGATCGCTTCTTCGCAACTTCGCCGCCCACTATGCCCCGCCTGCTGATCAAGAATGCGAAAGCGCTCGTGGGAACCCACGCCGCTGGGACCCCACGCGTGGCGGGTGCTGATATGTCGCGCCTGCCCTTGGTCGAGGACGGGTGGCTGCTCGCGGAGAACGGGCGGATCATGGACTTCGGCCCCATGGCCACTTGGCCGGGCATCAGCGACTGGAACGACCTGGAAGTGATCGACGCTACGGACCGCTACGTGCTGCCGGGCTGGTGCGACCCGCATACGCATACGGTGTTCGCCGCGCCGCGCGAAGAGGAGTTCGTGATGAAGATCAAGGGCGCGACCTACCAGGAGATCGCGGGAGCTGGCGGCGGCATCCTGAACAGCGCACGTAAGCTGCGCGCCATGGGCGAGGACGAACTGTTCGAGCAGGCCGAACGACGACTGCGTGACATGATGCGGCAAGGCACCGTGGCCGTAGAGATCAAGAGCGGCTATGGGCTTTCGCTTGAAAGTGAGTTGAAGATGCTGCGCGTGGCCCGGCGGCTCGGGGAATCGTTGCCGCTGCAAGTGAAGACCACATTGCTCGCTGCACATGCCTTGCCCGAAGAGTTCAAGGACGACCGCGACGGCTACCTCCGTATGATCTCGGACGAATTGCTGCCCGCGGTGGCTGCCGAGCGTCTTGCCGATTTTATCGACGTGTTCTGCGAGACGAACTACTTCACAGTCGCTGAACTGGAGCGCGTGCTGGAGGCCGGTGCTCGCCACGGCATGAAAGGCAAGGTGCATGTGAACCAGTTCACCAGCCTGGGAGCGATCTCCTCCGCTGTGAAGCAGGGCGCGCTTTCCGTGGACCATTTGGAAGTGATGGAAGAAGCGGACCTGAACGCCTTGGCCGGCCAGAATACCATCCCCACGCTCCTGCCTTCCTGCTCGTTCTTCCTGCGCATCCCCTACGCTCCCGCGCGCGCGCTGATCGACCGGGGTTGTGCTGTGGCCCTTGCCACCGACCATAACCCAGGCAGCACGCCCAGCGGCAACATGAACCTGGTGATCTCCCTCGCGTGCATCCAGTTGCGTATGCTCCCGGAAGAAGCCATCAACGCCGCAACGCTCAACGCCGCCGCCGCGATGGAACTGGAGGATGAACTGGGCAGCATCGCCATCGGCAAGCGCGCCAGCTTCATCGTTACGCGGCCGGTACCTTCGCTCGCCTTTCTGCCCTACGCCTTCGGCACCGACCATATCGACACCGTGATCATCGATGGAAAATCCGAACGATCAGGGGACGTCCTCGCCTGAGACCGCGTCCACCCGGCCACCTGTGCTGGACCTGGGCAATGGGCTGGCGATCTTCCTGCTCGTTTTCCTCGCCTTCGTTATCGCGCAGGCGTTCGCCATGGTGGCGCATGTCCGATCCGTCCATCCCGATCTGGCCGACTCGTCCTGGGGTGGGGTCATGGGCAGTGAACACTGGGCTGAACTGGCTACGAACGGAGATGCCATGTCTTTCGTCTCGCTGGTATCCGGTGCAGCAGGGTTGGTCCTTCTCCTGATCCTGGGCTGGATCTGGAAGCGCGACCGATCGGTCCAACTCTTCGGGCTCCGACCGCCGGCGCTCAAGCCGTTTCTCGCGTGGTCCGGGTTCTTTGTCGGGGTGTTCGTCGTCCTGGAGATCATCGCGCAGTTCCTGCCGGAGTCCGATGTCATGGAGAAGATCCTGGGAACCATCACGAACTATCCGTTCTTCTTCCTCGGCTCTTGCCTCTTGCCCGCTCTGTTCGAAGAGTTCCTGTTCCGCGGGCTCCTGCTCGGCTCATTGCGCCAAGCGATGGACAAGAACATGGCCGTGGCCATCAGTGCGGGACTTTTCACCTTGGTACACCTGTATTATGAATGGTACGTGCTCCTGTTTGCCCTCCTCCCCTTGGCCGTGTTCCTCGGTTATGCGCGCACCAACTCCGGCAGCATCTGGACCGGTGTGTTCCTCCACTTCGTGAACAACGCGGCCACGGTGGCACTGCCCTTTCTGCTACGCTGACCATCACAACCACGACCAACGCTTCCGCCGGGCTACGGCGGTTATCGCATGCCACGCATCATCGAATGTGTCCCGAACATCAGTGAAGGCCGCGACCGCGCCAAGATCGACGCCATCGCCGCCGTGGTGGAAACCGTGGAAGGAGTGCGGCTGCTGGACGTGGATCCGGGCAAGGCCACGAACCGCACCGTGATCACCTTCGTGGGTGAACCCGAACAGGTCTGCGAAGCCGCATTCCTGTTGGTGAAGAAGGCGCAGGAACTCATCGACATGCGCAACCACACCGGCGAGCATCCGCGCTTCGGGGCAACGGACGTATGCCCCTTGGTGCCGATCAGCGGCATCACGATGGAAGAGCTCGTGCCCTACGCCAAGAAGCTCGGGGAGCGCATCGGCAAGGAACTAGGTATTCCCGTCTACAACTACGAGTACGCCGCGAGCGAAGAGAAACGCCGCAACCTGGCCAACAACCGCGCGGGCGAATACGAAGGCCTGAAGAAGAAGCTCGTGGACCCGGAATGGAAACCGGATTTCGGACCTGCTGAATTCAATGCTTCCGTCGCGCGCAGTGGAGCCATCGCCGTTGGCGCGCGCAAGTTGCTCGTGGCCTACAACGTGAACCTGAACACCACGAGCACGCGCAGAGCGAACGCCATCGCATTCGATATCCGCGAAGCAGGACGAAAGGTGAAGCAGGCCGATGGCAGCGAAAAGCAGGTGCCCGGCAAGCTCAAATCCGTGAAGGGCATCGGCTGGTTCATCGAGGAGTACGGCATCGCGCAGCTGTCGTTGAACCTGACTGACCTTGACACCGCACCGATGCACATCGCCTTCGACGAGGCGTGCAAGAGCGCACTGGCGCGTGGCATCCGGGTCACAGGCAGCGAACTTGTCGGCCTGGTACCCAAACAAGCCCTGCTCGACACTGCGGACTTTTTCCTGAAGCGCCAAGAGCGCAGCATGGGCATCAGCGAACGGGAGAAGATCAAGCTCGCCGTGAAGTCGCTCGGGTTGGACGACCTCGCCCCTTTCGACCCGGAAAGGCGTGTGATCGAATACCTCTTGGCCGACGCGAAGGACGAGCGTTTGGTACGCATGGACCTGAAGCGCTTCAGCGAAGAAACGGCCGCTGAAAGCCCCGCCCCCGGTGGCGGAAGTGTGGCCGCGTACGTAGGCGCGCTCGGCGCTGCGCTCGGGACCATGGTGGCGAACCTCAGTGCCCATAAACGCGGCTGGGACGAGCGCTGGGAGGAGTTCTCGAACTGGGCTGTGAAAGGAGAATCCTTCCGCAACGAGCTGCTCTATCTCGTGGATGAGGACACGCGTTCCTTCGATCGCATCATGCAGGCGATGCAGTTGCCGAAGGACAGCCCCGAGCAGAAAGCGACCCGCAAGTCCGCCATGAACGAGGCCACCAAAGGCGCGATCCTCGTGCCGCTCCGCACCATGGAGGTCTGTGTGGAAAGCATGTCGG
>Ga0075152_10003561_pt1 | contig 10833 bp, 9 predicted proteins | sample JI61114C2DNA_FD_70964 | JGI IMG/M metagenome (GOLD analysis project Ga0075152, IMG submission 70964) | Wastewater effluent complex algal communities from Wisconsin, to seasonally profile nutrient transformation and Carbon sequestration -... | ecosystem: Engineered > WWTP > Effluent > Algae...
GGCCCTCAGCCGCTTCTGGACGTGGATGCTCCTGTTGAGCATCGCGTACATCCTGATCATGCTCTTCACGGGGCATCAGTATTCGCTCGGCTCCTTGGTGAACGGCAAACAGGGTGAGCCGCTCGTTGTTGCGGAGTGGGACACGACAGCGATCGCGGGCACCGGTTGGCTCGCGGAACTGCGCGGAGCAGGTGAATCCGGCGTTCAGCGGAATGATACGTTGTTCACCCTGAACAAGTCCGGTATCGTGAAAGCGCATGTGGGCACCGTGCCTGCTGACGGCCTGTTCCCGATCTGCCGCAACACGATCACCGATCTGTGGTTGCCGCTCATCGGCTACCTGACCTTTTTCTGCGGCCTGCTGAACCTGCTGGTGGATTCCCGTGCGATGGAGAAAGTGGCGCGCTTCCTCTCCCCCATCTTCCACCGGATCTTCCCTGACCTGCGCAAAGACCATCCGGCCTACGGGTTCATGACCTTGAATTTCGCGGCGAACTTCCTCGGCTTGGACAGCGCGGCCACGCCCTTCGGCCTGAAGGCGATGGAAAGCATGCAGGCGGACAACACGGCGAAGGACACGGCGACGAACAGCCAGATCATGTTCCTGTGCTTGCATGCGGCGGGCCTCACACTCTTGCCCACGAGCATCATCGGCTACCGTGCGGCGATGGGCGCTGCGAACCCGGCGGACATCATGATCCCGCTGATCATCACCTCGTTCGTGGGCACATTGTCGGCGATGGTCTTCGTGTCGATCCGGCAGCGTATCAACCTGTTCAACCTGCCGGTGATGCTGTTCGTGCTGGGCATCGGTGGTGTGATCGCCGGGCTGATGGCCTACCTGGCAACGCTCGCGGGCGTGGGCAAATTCCACTTCACGGACAACCTGAGCAACGGCATGCTGCTGCTCATCATCGGGCTCATCGTCGCCTATGCACTTTGGAAGGAGAAGTTCTTTATCGAGAAGGGCACGAACATGTTCGAATCCTTCGTGCATGGTGCGAAAGATGGGTTCACCACCGGTCTGCGCGTGCTGCCGTACATGCTGGCCATGCTGGCGGCGCTCAGCATTTTCCGGAACAGCGGATTGATGGGCATCGTGATGGACGGACTCTCCGCAGCGATGGCGGCCGTTGGTGTGAGCAAGGAAGTGATCGACGCCATTCCCGTGGCGCTGATGCGCCCATTCAGCGCCGGCGGCTCACGCGGCTTCCTGCTCGATGCCATGAAGACCTACGGTCCGGACAGTCTCACCGGTCAGCTCGTGTGCCTGTTCCAAGGCGCGGCGGAAACCACGTTCTACGTGGTCGCGCTCTACTTCGGCAGCGTGGCCGTGAAGAACAGCCGCTACACCCTCGGCGTGATGCTGTTGGTGGACCTGGTGTGCGTGATCACGGCGGTGATCGTGTGCACGGCCTATTTCTGAGCCCTGTTCACATCATCCGTGTCCAACTGTGTCCATCCGTGCGCATCTGTGGTTCCCTTGACGCAATTTCGCGCCCCGCGCCGCAGGCGCATACACTCATCCAGCATGAAGATCAAAGTAGAAACGCGCAAGTCGAAGATCCACGGCAACGGCGTGTTCGCCATCGCGGACATCAAGAAGGGCGAGCCCATCATGGAGTACAAGGGCAAGCTCATCACGCACGAAGAATCGGATGAGAAGTACAGCTCCGACATAGAGACCGGCCACACCTTCATCTTCATCCTGAACAAGGACTGGGTGATCGACGCGAACGTGGACGGCAACGAAGCGCGGTGGATCAACACGGGCTGCGAGCCGAACGGCGTGGCGTTCGTGCACGAGAGCAAAGGCAAGGACCGGCGCAAGGACAAGGTGATCATCGAGGCCAAACGCGCGATCAAAAAGGGCGAAGAGGTCACCTACGACTACGGCATCGTTCTCAGTGAGCCCCCGACCAAAAAGGAGTTGAAGGCGTGGACCTGCCGGTGCGGCTCACCCAAGTGCAAGGGCACCATGTTGAAGTGGAAGAAGCCCCGGAAGACCCCAGCCAAGAAAAGCGCCGCCCGGAAAAACGCTTAACAGTCGTTGGCCCGTGGCACACGCCTTGCCCAAGGCGGGCGGCTATTTTCGAACCCCTACGCCTTCGCCGAGCTTCGGCGCTCAAAGAATGAAAAACCTTCTTTCCCTTTTCACCGCTCTCACGCTTCTGTCCACGACTACCGTCCAAGCCCAGGATGACCCCAAAAGCAAAGCGGTCATCGACAAGCTGATCGCCAAGAGCAAGGCGTGGACGAGTTTCGAGGCGGACTTCGTGAGCGTGCTGGTGAACAACGCGAGCAAGTTGAACGTGAAGCAGGAGGGCAATGTCCGCGTGAAGGGCAAGCTCTTCCACTTGGCGCTTACTGACAACACGGTGATCAACGACGGCAAGGCCATCTACACCTACAGCAAGAAGAGCAACGAGGTCACCATCAGCGACCCTGCTGATATGGACAAGGAGCTGGACCCGACCAAGCTCTTCACGATCTACGAGCAGGGCTTCAAGAGCCAGTTCGTGGAGGAGAAGAAGGCAGCCGACGGAACCGTGGAGCAGGTGATCAAGCTTTTCCCGCTCGAGCCCGGCAAAAAGCCCTACCACACGGTGATCATGAACATAGACAAGGCCAAGGTGGAGCCACGGGGTGTGAAGGTGCTGTACAAAGACGGCAACGAAGTCACCTACACGTTGAAGAAGTTCACCCCGAACGTTGACCTGTTCGAGAGCGTGTTCGTCTTCGACAAGGCCAAATACCCGGGCGTGGAGGTGAACGACGTGCGTTGATCCACTTCCGATCCCGAATTTCGCAGGGCATCCACAGGGGTGCCCTGCTTTCATTTGCAGCATGCCCGCGCGCTTCATCCCCGTCCTTCTGCTCGTTGCCTGCATGAGCGACTACGGACCATCGAGTGAACCCATAGTCGCCCATGTTCCGCCACCCGAGCAGCGACCGAAGCAAGACAGCTATCTGTTCCCGGACAGCTTGAACGAGATCCGCTTTTGGGTGAGCACGCACATGCACATGTCCCTCGGTGTGCAATGCCAGGTAGAGGAGATCACGTTGACCATGCAGGGAGCGAAAGAGCCTTACGAGCGCATCATGGTGGAGAACATGCTCTGCCCCTGCCCCACGCCCGATGGACAGTTCCCCGGAGTGCAACTGCTGGACTTCGACTTCGATGGACGCAAGGACATCCGGGTGATGCGCGCAGCACAGGACCTCACGAACCCGGAGCACCGGTACTGGTTGTGGGATGAAGGGCAGCGCACCTTCGTTCCATCAACGACGCTCGACAGCATCCACCAACCGATGTTCGACAATGAACGCCGCATGGTGAGCTCACAGTGGTACGACGGTGGATCGCATCGCGGCGGGAGTACGTTCCGTTATGAGAACGGGAAGCTCACCATGGTGAGCAACATGGAAAAATTCAAGGAAGGCGATCACGAACGTTGGGTCATCTGGGGCATGAAGGATGGGCGCTTCCAGCCTGTGCAGGAGAAACAAGTGCCGTTGCCCAAGCCATGAGCCAGCACGACGAACACTTCGCGGCCAACCGCGCATTGTGGAATGCCCGGGCGGAACTGCACTACGCTTCCACCTTCTATGACGTGGAAGGCTTCGTGCGCGGTGCGGGCACGTTGAAGTCCATTGAACTGGACCTCCTCAGCGATGTGCGCGATCAAGACCTGCTGCACTTGCAATGCCACTTCGGTCAGGACACGCTTTCGCTCGCTCGCTTGGGGGCACGCGTCACCGGACTGGATCTGTCCGGAACATCGATCGCGAAAGCACGCGAGCTGGCGGAACGCTGCGGGTTGACCGCGAGCTTCATCGAAAGCAACGTGTTGCACCGCAGACCTGAACTGGAAGCGAAGTTCGATGTGGTCTTCACCTCCTATGGAACGATCGGCTGGCTGCCGGACCTCCGCGCTTGGGCGCGGAACATCGCGGCCTATCTCAAGCCGACTGGGCGCTTCATTTTCGCGGATTTCCACCCCGCGTTATGGATGTTCAGCAACGACTTCTCACGCGTCCAATATTCCTACTTCAATCACGACGTGATCGCCGAGAACGAGTCGGGTACCTACGCCGATCGTGAGGCCCCGATCCAGCTGCCGTCCTTCGGATGGAACCACTCGATCGCGGACGTGCTCTAACACCTGATCGACGCGGGCCTGCGCATCGAGGCGTTCCGCGAGTTCGACCGGTCGCCGTACAACTGTTTCCAGAACGCGGTGCCCACCCCGGACGGCCACTTCATGATCAAGGGCATGGAGGGCAAATTGCCGATGGTGTTCGCGCTGCGGGCGAGCAAATGACCGACACCCTGGAATAGTCGCGGCGGGCCGACCTGTCCACCAATAGGCCAACCCCGGTTCGCGGACCGGGGGCCGCTGCCGAGCCGTCGCTCAGCGTTCTATTACCACCGGTTTCACGGTCGGCACACCATCCTGGATGATGCGCACGAACCAGATCCCTGCGGAGAGGTCACGCACGTCCATCACCACGCGCTGCTCGGCATTGACCGCCTGTGATGCGAAGTCCATGGCCACGCGGCCGGTGGCGTCCATCAGCTCCACGGTCGCTCCTGTCGTTCCTGCCGGAATGATCACATTCACCGCTTCGCGCGCGGGATTCGGGAAGACCACAACTGAACCATCGGCGACGTAGTCCTCAATGACCGTCTCCTCGCCTTCCAGACCTTCACCGGGCATGAACGCCGTGCTGGAGATCTGCGTGGTGATGGTATAGCATGCGCTCGCGTTGAACGCGCCTGAAACACCGTACACCTTCACCTTGTAGTTGCTGCTGACCGTGTTGCTGTTGTAGATGATCTGTTCGTTGGTGGTGCCGGTGTTCGCCGATGTCGCCAGTTGGCCGCTCGACCGCCAGAGCTGCATGTCATAGTTCGCGGGCAGGTTCGTGAGCGTCACCTTGATATAGCGCTGGGCACTGCTGTTGGCGAACTTGAACCAATCAACGTCGGTCGCCGAGCCTATGCGTGCGGTCTTCGTGCTGTTCGAGCCGATCGTACGCGCCCCGCCGTTCGTTTCGTTCGGTTCGTAGTTGTCCGTGCAAGTGGCCACCGCGGTAGCCGTGGTGGTGAGCGCATAGCAGGTGCTCGTGCTGAACGCTCCGTTGTAGCCGTACACATGCACGTAGTAGTTGCCGGCCGCCGCGTTGCTGTAGCTGATGCTCTCGACCGTGGTGCCACCCGCGGTAGAACTGGCCACTTGCGTACCCGCGCTGTTCAGCAATCGCAGATCGTAGTCGAACGGCAGGTTACCGAGCGCAACGGTGATGTTCGACGTTGTGGTGAGCACCAGCTTGTAGTAGTCCGCATCTGTCGCGGACGAGATGACGGCATTGTAGGCTGTGCCGCTGTTGATGGTACCGGCAGCGGCTGTCGTCCCGTTCGGTTCTTGGATATCCGGACAGCCGCTCGTGCTGAGCGTAGTGAACCCTGTCGCTCCGGAATAGGCTGAAGAACCGCTACTGCAGACAGCGAGCACTTGGAACTGATAGGCCGTGTTCGCCGAGAGCCCGGACAGGTTGTGACCCGCTGAAGTGAGACCGGTCACGGTGGTCCATGTGCTGCTGCTGGTGGGCTTCCACTGCAAGGTGTAACTGTTGGCACCAGTGACCGGGCTCCAGAGCAGCATTGCGCTGGAAGTCGTGAGGCTGCCCGCGCTCAGGCCACTGGGCACGCCACATGTGCCGCCGCCGGAACACGCCGTGAGACAGGAGGCGTTGTTGATATTGTTCACGATGAGCGTGGTCGGTTGCGGTCCGAAGCCATTGTTGAAACCGATACCGACACCGCTCACCAGATGGCAGTAGCTCATGATCGTGCCGCCACCGCTCGCGGGCAACGCAGCGGTCGCGCATGAACCTTCGGTATAGCCCGCTGCCGGGCCGCAGCCGTCGATGGCCGTGCTGTTGCCGTTCCACGCACAGGCGTGCGTATGGCGTGAGCCCATGTTGTGCCCCTGCTCGTGCGTGACCACCTCCACGCTCCAGCTGTAGGTCGGCACATTGCTGTAGGTGCTGCCGATATCGCTGTACGCCATGCGGTAGGCGGTGCTCGAGGAGCACATGGTATTCAGCCAAGCGATACCGCCGCCACCCGCGTAGCCGAGCAGGTGCGCGAGGTTGCCGTTGAAGCTCGTTCGGTAAGCGCCGAACTGGTCCAGCAATGCCCCGGTGCTCGTTGCGGTATACGGGCTGGCGACGTCCCACACGAACACTTGCGAGAGTTGCACGCTGATGCCGTCGTTGTTGTACAGGATCGCGCTCTGGTTGAAGAGACCGGTCACATAGTTCGTCGCATTGGTCACGCTGCCCTTGCCTTGGAAGATGTCGTAGTTCACTTCCCAATAGAGCCGCACGCACTTCACCGTGCGGTTATCGCCGACAGCTGCGAGCTCCTCCGCGGTGTAACCATGGCCATCGTCCTCGGTCTCGCAGGTAAGCACGGGCGGCTCACGCATGTCCTGCTTTCGGTACAGGATGTGCGCGCCTTCCGCGTCCCCGTCGAGCCGACCGAGCGTGTAGTCACCGTCGGAGGTGCTGATGAAACCCATCACCTCTTCCTTGAAGATGCTGATGGCCACGAGCGAGTTGGGATCGCCAGCGACCGCCCCACGATAGTGCAGCCCCTGATCGTACGGGAACGCCTCGCCGGTGCTCGCGATCACGAGGGAGAAGTCATCGGTGAAGATGTCCGTGAGCTCCAGATCGAGCTCGACTTGTCCGTTCCCTGTAGGGAGTTCCAGCCGCAGCGTGGAGGGCTTTCGGGCGATGACCTCGTCCATGGCTGAACGCGCCGGGGCGAGCAAGGTCGCGTCATCAAGGTCCTGCTGCCAACGCGCATCGCGACCAGAACTGGCGGGTGCGGAGGAAAAAAGATCCACCGGTTCGAAGATGGCTCCGGACTGGCGAAGCGCTTCGATGCGTTGCGGTACGAGGCCCGGAGCAGACCGTTGGCCTTGTGCGATCGAGGTGGCACAGATCAGAACAAGAGCTGGAAAGGTGATGCGGATCCTCATGGCGCGATGGGAGTTGAGATGTGCGGCAAGTGTATCCCGATGTGATAGCCTTGTCCCGCGTTTTTCGTCCGAGCGGGTCGCGCTGCCCGACGAAGGGGATCGTGCGCTCTACCGTTCGGACGCCCTATCGAACAACGGCGAAACGCTCGACGAAGAGTTCATCTCCCGACATCGCACGCACCACGTAAGTGCCGATGGAGAGCTGGGATACATCGAGCGATGCGGAGAGCACCTTCATCGATCGATCGAGCACAACGCGGCCCATCTGGTCCGTGAGCAGCACGCGGTCGATGTTCTCCGTGGCGCTGATCGACAGTCGTTCCGTGTTCGGGTCGAACGCGGCGGTAAGACCCTTTCTCGCAGGCGTCCAACTCAGCGCCATCGCTTCTTCCACGGTGATGACCACTTCATCCGTTGTGATCCCGCAAGGGCCGTTGTCACAGGACCATTGCAGAACGTTGATACCAACGGTCGCACCACCGTACATCGTGATCGCCTGAGTGGGCTCACTTATCGTCCCCGACCCCATCAATACCGTCCACATACAGGTCGTGGGCCAGCTGAAGGGCCCGGCCTGGAGCAGGACACTCGTTTGCGGCAACTGCACGACCACATCCTCTCCCCCATAAGCCAAAGGAGCATTGCCATCATAGACCCAGATCTGCACCTGGTCGGTCGTTATGTCTGTTCCATTAGTGATCGTCCATTGCAGGGTATGCACGCCTGGCGCGGCATTAACGACCTCTGACCCCGGGTCGTTCGGGTTGACGAATACCAAGCTACCGGCGACAAGTGCCCATGTGCCCACTTCTCCCGTGGCGACCGCATTGCCTTGCAGGAAGGCGTTCTCATCGCACAGGTATTGGTCCGGCCCGGCATCGGCGATGGTGACCTGGGCCGTGAGCATGACGGTGCACGCCAAGGACGTTACAAGCAGTGATGATCGCAGGAAACACATGGGGCTGGTGCTTTCCGCGAAGCTCCGGGCGGGAAGGATCATGTGGACTGGATGTCAGATGAGCTCTTCAACACCACGGGGTTCGATCGCCCTGCGTTACGTGGAGGGCACGCGTGCATTCCTGACCCAGATGCGCGCCTATCCCACCCTGCTGGCCATGGCCATTGCGTTAGCTCCTACCGCAACAGCGCAAATACCCGCGTTGTACCAGCGGAACGTCCAGCGGCTCATGGAACAACGCACATCGCTCGCTGCGCTGCACCCCAACGACAGCTTGGCTCGCACCCACGTGATCGATTCTGCGAGGAATGTCCTCTTCGATGTGCTGGTGGACAAGCTCCTGCCCGCTTGGTACGGAACGCCATGGGACTTCAACGGCATGACGCGCGTGCCCGGCGAAGGCAGCATCGCTTGTGGCTACTTCGTGAACACCGTTCTGCTGGATGCCGGTTTCAAACTGCCCCGCATCCGATGGTCCCAGCTCGCGGCCGAACCCGTCATCCTGAAACTCGCTCCAAAGGCGAAGCGCTTCCGCGACAAGTCGGTCGCTGAGGTGGAAATGTGGCTTGGCCAAGAGGGAAATGGCCTGTACACCGTAGGGCTCGACAACCATGTCGGATTCATAACACGGCGGTACGGCGTCTCCCGGTTCGTACACAGCAACTATTATCATCGCGAGATCGGCGTGATGGCCGAGCCGCTCGATGGCGACAACCCGTTCGCGCATTCGCGTTACCGCATCATCGGGAAGCTGCTGGATGACAAAATGATGGAAGCATGGTTGCAAGGCACATCGCTCGAACACTGACCGCAGCGCTCATCGCGCTCAGCGGAACGCATACGCCCGCCCAACGGGTGGTGCATGTCGTTGTCGCCCTGTGCGACAATGTCAACCAGGGCATCGTGAAAGTGCCAGCGGCCATCGGCAACGGCCAGGACCCGGGGCGCAATCTCTACTGGGGTGCCGGGTGCGGCGTTCGACATTGGTTCACCAAGAAAAGCGGTGAATGGAGCCTGTTGAAGAAGTGGATGGATCCCGAGGAACACATCCTTGAGCGGGCAGTGTGGAAGCATCGCACGCAAGACGTGTACCTGGTGGCCGACGCGTACGACGGGGCGTTCATCCAGCAGGCCACGAACGACATGCTCGATTTCGCGGGTGGTCATCAGGTGAAGACACTCCGCATCGACAGCGCTACCATCCGCTTCGGCGGAGCTTCTGACCTGATCGCCTATTGCGGCCACGATGGCCTGATGGAGTTCGCGCCACCACCACCGGAACCACCCGCGAACAGCAGGAAGCGCGAAACGATCATCCTCGCCTGCATCAGCAAGCGCTTCTTCGCCGACCCCTTGAAGGCGACCGGTGCGCAACCTCTGCTCTGGAGCACCGGCCTCATGTCACCCGAAGCGTACACGTTGGACGCGGCGATCCAAGGTTGGGTGCGGAACGAGACCGGTGCGCAAGTGCGCGAGCGTGCCGCGCAGGCCTATCATCAATGGCAGAAATGCGGCATCAGCGGCGCGCGCCGCCTGCTCGTTACCGGGTGGTGATCAGTGGTCCACCACGAAGTGCAGGACCTCGGAGCGACCCTCCACGACAAGCCTGGCCAAATAAGCCCCTGGAGGAAGCTCCGGCAGCTGGATGCGCTGCTCATCGGCGGAGTTCACCCGTTCGTTGACGACCACGCGCCCGCTCTGGTCGAGCACATGGACAGCATCCCCGCGCATCCCGTTCTTCACGCGCACGCTCATGGGGATCGGATCGAAAGCGAGCGTGGCACCGGTCCGGGTGATCTCCTCTTCGACACCGATCACGCACTCCTGAACACTGATGACGGCGATGTCGGAAGCTTGGCCACAGGTGCCATTGAACACGGTCCAGACCATCTGGACCGTCCCTCCCGATGGGAACTCCACGGCAGAGAGGGGATCGGAGTACACATCGATGAGCGCGATCCCGATGGAGGACCAGGAACCGATCGCCGGAGGCACGGCGGGCGTGGCCAAGAGGTGCATGGTATCCACGGGAAGGCAAAGCACGCTGTCCGGTCCGGCGAACGCCACGGTGGCGGCGGGATCGTACACGGTGATGATCATCTGATCGATCTGCGGCGGTCCGTCAACGAAGATGGTCCATTGCAGCACATTGTCGCCGGGCGAAAGCCCGGAAACCTGGCTGAACGGGCTGTTGTTGTCGGAGAAAGAGGCGGTGCCGTTCAAGACACTCCAGACACCCGATTCACCCGGCCCGAGGGGGTCAGCGGCCAGTATCGTTGCCGTGCCACAGACGGTCTGGTCCGGGCCGGCGGCACCTTCCGCAGCATTCACGGAAGTGGCGCACGTATTGGCGAGGAGGGCGAGAAGAACCGTCTGGAGCGATCGCATGGGCATCGTTTCTGAGGACTGCAAGCTACCCGCGGGCGGATAAACGGGAGCGACCGATGGTCTTCGCGGAAAGACCGTTGCGAAGTTGATTTGGACCGATCGCCCCCGACTGTGTTAATTCGACCCGTCAAGCGACCCACCGGTCCCTTTCCCTGAACAGCCAACCTCTTCCTCCCGTGCGCGCTGTTCCTTTCCTTGGCGATCCTTTTATGCGCGCGCGATGAGCAAGCACACGGCGATCCCGGTATCCATGGCGGGCATGCTCGTTACGCTGGGTATCGTGTTCGGCGATATCGGCACGAGCCCGTTGTACGTGTTCAAGGCGATCGTCCATGGTCACCTGATCGAGGAGCGGCTGATCTACGGGGCGATCAGCTGCATCATCTGGACGATCACGCTGCAGACCACGTTCAAGTACATCTACCTGACGCT